>Ga0068867_100001949_pt1 | contig 14385 bp, 10 predicted proteins | sample KBSMisM32_FD_65649 | JGI IMG/M metagenome (GOLD analysis project Ga0068867, IMG submission 65649) | Miscanthus rhizosphere microbial communities from Kellogg Biological Station, Michigan, USA - KBS Miscanthus M3-2 | ecosystem: Host-associated > Plants > Roots > Rhizosphere > Soil ...
AGTACGAGAACATCTCGTGGGTGCTGTACCCGAACGACAGCACGCCGGCCGGCCGCGAGCTGCGGCTGCGCCAGGAGTACTTCTTCGTCGCCGCCTCGATGCAGGACCTGATCGCGCGCCACCTCGACGAGCACGGCACGCTGGCCAACCTCGCCGAGAAGGTCGCGATCCACCTGAACGACACCCACCCGGCGATTGGCGTGGCCGAGCTGATGCGGCTGCTGTGCGACCAGCACGACATGACCTGGGCGCAGGCCTGGGGACTGTGCGGCCGGATCTTCTCGTACACCAACCACACGCTGATGCCCGAGGCGCTCGAGACCTGGCCGGTCGCGCTGATGCAGCATGTGCTGCCGCGCCACCTCGAGATCATCTTCCGCATCAACCAGGAGCTGATGGACCAGGCAGCGGCGCATCGGCCCGGCGATGTCGGCTTCCTGTCGCGGCTGTCGCTGATCGATGAAGGCGGCGAACGCCGCGTGCGGATGGCCAACCTCTCGATCGTCGGCAGCCACAAGGTCAACGGCGTCTCGGCGCTGCACTCGCAGCTGCTGGTGCAGACGATCTTCGCCGACTTCGCGAGCCTGTGGCCGGAGCGCTTCACCAACATGACCAACGGCGTGACGCCGCGGCGCTGGCTGGCGCAGGCCAATCCGGGCCTGGCCGAGCTGCTCGACACGACCCTGGGCCGCGGCTGGCGGCTCGATCTCGACCAGTTGCAGCAGCTGCGCACCCACAGCCCGGAGTTCCGCGACGCGTTCAGCGCGGTCAAGCGCCAGAACAAGGCCCGGCTCGCGTCGATGATCGAGCGCAAGACCGGGGTCGTGGTCGACCCGGCGAGCCTGTTCGATGTGCAGGTCAAGCGGATCCACGAATACAAGCGCCAGCTGCTCAACGTGCTGCACGCAGTGACGCGCTACCAGGCGATCCTGCGCCACCCGCAGGGCGTGAACGGCGAAGGCTGGGTGCCGCGCACGATCATCTTCGCCGGCAAGGCCGCGTCGAGCTACGCGACCGCCAAGACCATCATCCGCCTGATCCATGATGTCGGCCATGTGGTCAACAACGACCCGCGCATCGGCAACCGGCTGAAGGTCGTGTTCGTGCCGAACTACGGCGTCTCGGTCGCCGAGACCATCATGCCCGGCGCCGACCTGTCGGAGCAGATCTCGACCGCCGGCACCGAGGCTTCGGGCACCGGCAACATGAAGCTGGCGCTGAACGGCGCGCTGACGATCGGCACCGACGACGGCGCGAACATCGAGATCCGCGAACATGTCGGCGACGACAACATCTTCATCTTCGGCCTGAAGACGCCGCAGGTGCAGGCGCTCAAGCACACCGGCTATCAGCCGATGCGGATCTACGAAAGCACGCCCGACCTGAAGGCGGTGCTCGATGCGATCTCGGGCGGCCTGTTCTCGCCCGACGACCCGGGCCGCTACCGCGGGCTGGTCGACTCGCTGCTGTGGGGCGGCGACCACTATCTGCTGCTGGCCGACTACGCATCGTATGTCGCGACCCAGCTGCGCGTCGATGCGCTGTACCGGCAACCGACCCAATGGGCCGAGCGCGCGATCGCCAATGTGGCCGGTATGGGCGTGTTCTCGGCCGACCGGACGATCCGCGAATACGCCCGCCAGATCTGGCACATCGACCCGCTGGCGCCGCACTGAACCCGACCCTTGCTACCATCCGGCGCATTGCCGACTCGCCCACCCGACGATGCTCCCGGACTCCGAGATCGACCGCATCGCCCATGCCGAGCACGGCGACCCGTTCGCGGTGCTCGGCCCGCATGCCGACGCCGCGGACCGGATCTGGCTGCGGGCGATGCTGCCCGGCGCCGCGGCCGTGGCAGTGCTCGATGCGTCCCATGGCGAGCTGCTGGGCACGCTCGCACCGCGCCGCGCCGACGGCTTCTTCGAAGGGCCGCTGAGTTCGAGCGGCCGGCCGAACTACCGGCTGCAGGTGCGCTGGGCCGACGGCAGCTCGGCGATCGTCGACGACCCATACCGGTTCGCGCCGGTGCTCGGCGAGCTCGATGTCTGGCTGCTCGGCGAAGGCTCGCACCTGCGGCCTTTCGAGGTGCTGGGCGCCGCGCAGCGCGTGCTGCAGGGCGTGGCCGGCACCAGCTTCGCGGTCTGGGCACCGAACGCGTCGCAGGTCAGCGTCGTCGGCGACTTCAACGCCTGGGACGCGCGGCGCCATCCGATGCGGCTGCGCCGCGAATGCGGCGTCTGGGAGATCTTCCTGCCGGGTGTCGGCGCCGGCGCGCATTACAAGTACCAGATCCGGGCTCGCGACGGGCGCGTGCTGCCGCACAAGGCCGACCCGTACGCATTGCAGTCGGAGCTGCGCCCGGCCACCGCCAGCGTCGTCGCTCGCATGCCGTCGGTGGCGCCGGTATCGCCGCCGCGCCAGCGCGCCAACGCGCTGGACGCTCCGGTCAGCATCTACGAGGTGCACCTGGGGTCATGGCGGCGCAAGCCCGAAGACGGCAACCGCTTCCTGAGCTGGAGCGAGCTCACCGACACGCTGATCCCGTACGCGAAGGACATGGGCTTCACGCACCTCGAGCTGCTGCCGGTCGGCGAGCATCCATTCGACGGCTCCTGGGGCTACCAGCCGATCGGCCTGTATGCCCCGACGGCGCGCTTCGGCAGCCCGAGCGGCTTCAAGCGCTTCGTCGAGCGCTGCCACGCCGAAGGCCTGGGCGTGCTGCTCGACTGGGTGCCGGCGCACTTCCCGACCGATGCGCACGGCCTCGGCGAGTTCGACGGCACGCACCTGTACGAGTACGCCGACCCGCGCGAAGGCTTCCACCAGGACTGGAGCACGCTGATCTACAACTTCGGCCGCACCGAGGTCGCCAACTTCCTGGTCGCAAACGCGCTGTTCTGGCTCGAGCGCTACGGCGTCGACGGCCTGCGCGTCGATGCAGTCGCGTCGATGCTGTACCGCGACTACAGCCGCAAGGCCGGCGAATGGCTGCCGAACCAGCACGGCGGGCGCGAGAACCTCGAGGCGATCGCGTTCCTTCGGCGCATGAACGAGGTCGTCGGCGCCGAGCGATCGCAGGCGATCACACTGGCCGAGGAGTCGACCGCGTTCCCCGGCGTGTCGCGCCCGACCTACGCCGGCGGGCTCGGCTTCCACTACAAGTGGAACATGGGCTGGATGCACGACACCCTGCAGTACATGAAGCGCGATCCGGTGCACCGCCAGCACCACCAGGGCGAGATGACCTTCAGCCTGGTCTATGCGTTCAACGAGAACTTCGTGCTGCCGCTGTCGCACGACGAAGTCGTGCACGGCAAGGGCTCGATGCTCGCGAAGATGCCGGGCGACCGCTGGCAGCAATTCGCGAACCTGCGCGCCTACTACGGCTACATGTTCGGCCACCCGGGCAAGAAGCTGCTGTTCATGGGCTGCGAGTTCGCCCAGGAACGCGAGTGGAACCACGACCAGAGCCTCGACTGGCACCTGCTCGACGACCCGCTGCACGGCGGCATGCGAAGCCTGCTGCGCGACCTGAACGCGCTCTACCGCGCGACGCCGGCGCTGCACCAGCGCGACTTCGAGCCCGAAGGCTTCGAATGGATCGCCCACGACGATGCGCAGCGCTCGCTGCTGAGCTTCGTGCGCCGCGGCGCCGATGCCACCGCGCTGATCGTCGTCGTCTGCAATTTCACGCCGACCGTGCACCACGGCTACTGCCTGGGCGTGCCGGCCGCCGGCACCTACCGCGAGTGCCTGAACACCGACTCGATGCACTACGGCGGCAGCAACGTCGGCACCCCGCTCGGTGCGGCCCGATCGCGCCCGGTGGGCTGCCATGGCCGGGCCGATTCGATCGTCATCGACATCCCGCCGCTGGCCACCGTGATGTACGCATGGCAGGCCGATTGAGCCTGGCACGCGACGACGCCACCGCCGAGGTGACGTGGGTCGTCACCGAAGGCCGGCCCTGGCCGATGGGCGTGCACGTCGACGCCGGCGGCATCAACGTCGCGGTCTTCTCGGCCCATGCGCAGGCGATCGACCTGTGCCTCTTCGACGCCGGCGGCACGCACGAAGTCGCGCGCCTGCGGCTGCCGATGCGCACCGGCGACGTCTGGCACGGCCATGTCGCCGGCGTGCAGGCGGGCCAGCTCTACGGCTTGCGCGCACACGGCACATGGCGGCCCGACAAGGGGCATCGCTTCAACCCGGCCAAGCTGCTGCTGGACCCGTATGCACGCGAGATCGTCGGCCGCTTCGACTGGGCCGATGCGCACTTCGCCGCCGACCGCCGCCACCCGAAACAGATGGACACGCGCGACAACGCCGCCACCGCGCTGAAGGCGCGCGTCACGCACGACCGCTTCGATTGGGGCGACGACCGCGCGCCGGCCACGCGGCTGGCCGACACGGTGCTGTACGAGCTGCATGTCAAGGGCTTCTCGAAGCTGAACCCGGCGCTGCCGCCGGCTTTGCGCGGCACGTTCGCCGGGCTCGGCCATGCGGCGTCGATCGCGCACCTGAAACGCCTGGGCATCACCGCGGTCAGCCTGCTGCCGGTGCATCACCACCTCGACGAGGAGCGGCTCGTGCGCCACGGGCTGGTGAACTACTGGGGTTACAACACGCTCGGCTTCTTCGCCCCCGACCCGAAGCTCGGCGGCGCCGACGCCGACGGCGCGGCCCTGCGCGACGAGTTCCGCGCAATGGTGCGGGCGCTGCACCGCGCCGGCATCGAGGTGATCCTCGACGTGGTGTTCAACCACACCGCCGAGAGCGATGCCGCCGGGCCGGCGCTGTCGTTCCGCGGCCTGGACAACGCGAGCTACTACCTGCTGGCGCCCGAGACCGGGCACGGCTACGTCAACCACACCGGCTGCGGCAACACCGTCGATGTGCGCCATCCGCGCGTGCTGCAGCTGGTGATGGACAGCCTGCGCTACTGGGTCACCGAGATGCACGTCGACGGCTACCGCTTCGATCTTGCGGCGGTGCTCGGCCGCGCCTGGGGCGACGCCAGCGCCTTCGACCACCGCGCCGCGTTCTTCGCCGCGGTCGCGCAAGACCCGGTGCTGGGGCGCGTGAAGATGATCGCCGAGCCGTGGGATATCGGCCCCGGCGGCTACCAGCTCGGCGGCTTCCCGGGCGGCTGGGCCGAGTGGAACGACAAGTTCCGCGACGACCTGCGCGGCTTCTGGCTGCGCCACCCTGCCACCCGCGGCGCGTTCGCGCAGCGCCTGTGCGGCTCGTCCGACGTGTACCAGGCGCGCGGGCGGATGCCGGCCGAGTCGATCAACTACCTGATCTCGCACGACGGCTTCACCCTGCTCGACCTGCTCAGCTACGCCACCAAGCACAACCAGGCGAACGCCGAACACAACCGCGACGGCACGAACCACAACCTGAGCTTCAACTGCGGCATCGAAGGCCCGATCAAAGACGTCGAGGTGACCGGCCTGCGCCGGCGCCTGCAGCGCGCCCTGCTGGCCGCCACCTTGCTCGCGCAGGGCACGCCAATGCTGTGCGCCGGCGATGAACTCGGCCACACGCAAGGCGGCAACAACAACCCGTACTGCCACGACGGCCCGGTCACCTGGATCGACTGGGCGACCGCCGATGACGATCTGATCGCGTTCACCGCACGCGTGCTGGCGCTTCGGCGCATCGCGCAGCCGTTCGGCGAGCGCTGGTACAGCGGCCTGACCGACCCGCTCGGGCTGCACGATCTCGCCTGGCTCACCCCGAGCGGCGAGCCGCTGCGCGACGAGGCCTGGCACGACCCGCAGCAACGCGTGCTCGGCTGCCTGATCGGCGAACCGGGCCGCGCCGCGGCGCCACTGCTGTTGCTGGTGAATGCCGGTGCACACGACAGCCGCTTCATGCTGCCGGCCGGCGTCTGGGAGGTCCAGCTCGACAGCACCGATGCACGCGGCGTCGGCGCCTGGCACGGCCAGGGTGAAGTCGAACTGCCGCTGCCGGCCGCCAGCCTGCTGCTGCTCGCCGCCGCCGGCGCGAACATCAAGCTGTAGCCGCAAAAAAGAAGGGGCGCCCGAAGGCGCCCCGCTCAACAGTGCCGAAGGCCCCGTTCGGTGCCGAAGGCCCTGTTCGTGCCGATGATCCTGCTTATCGGACCACGGCGATCTGGTCGCGCTTGTCACCCTTGTACGTGTACAGGGTCAGCGCGCCGTTCTTGATGTCGCCCTTCTCGTCGAACGAGATCGTGCCGGTCACGCCCTTGTAGCCTTCGGTCTTGGCCAGCACCGGCAGGTACTTCGCGGGGTCGGCCGAACCGGCCTTGACCATCGCGGCGACCATCACGTTGAGCGCGTCGTAGACGTACGGTGCGTAGATCTGCACGTCGATGCCGAACTTCTTCTTGTAGTCTTCGCGGAACTTGTCCATGGCGACCTTCTGCGCGCCTTCGACACCACCGGCCTCGGCGCAGACCACCTGGCCGTCGGCCATCGCGCCGCCCGAGAGCTTGGGCAGGTCGCCCGAGCAGATGCCGTCGCCGCCCATGAACTTGGCGTTGACGCCGAGTTGCTTCATCTGGCGAATCATCGGTCCGGCCACGGCGTCCATGCCGCCGAAGAAGATCACGTCGGGCTTCTTGGCCTTGATCTGGGTCAGGATCGCGGTGAAGTCGGTCGCCTTGTCGGTCGTGAACTGGCTTTCGGCGATGGTGCCGCCCGACGCCTTGACAGCCTTCGAGAACTCTTCGGCGACGCCCTGGCCGTAGGCGGTGCGGTCGTCGATCACGGCGATCGTCTTGCCCTTCAGTTCCTTCACGGCGTACTTGCCGAGCGTGCTGCCCAGGTGCACGTCATCGGCGACGACGCGGAACGTGGTCTTGAAGCCCTGGCGCGTGAACTTCGGGTTCGTCGCCGACGGCGAGATTTGGGGAATGCCGGCATCGCTGTAGATCTTGGACGCCGGGATCGAGGTGCCCGAGTTCAGGTGGCCGACCACGCCTGCGACCTTCGAGTCGACCAGCTTTTGCGCCACGGCCGTGCCCTGCTTCGGATCGCCGGCATCGTCTTCGGGAACCAGCTCGAACTTGACCTTCTTGCCGCCGATCGTCGTGCCCTTGGCGTTCAGGTCGTCGATCGCCATCTTGGCGCCGTTCTCGTTGTCCTTGCCCAGGTGGGCGATGCCGCCGCTGGTGGGACCGACGTGGCCGATCTTGACGACCATGTCTTGCGCATACGCTGCGCTACCGAACATCACCACAGCAGCTGCAACGATCGTGTTCAGTCTGATTTGCATGCAAAACCTCCGGTTGGATTTTCGAAAACAAAAAGTAACGGTTGAATGTTCAACGGCCAGCACCATACCCCAAAAAAAACGCATCCCTCTCAGTGAATGCTCGGGTCATGGCACGTCGATCCGTGCTTCGACGCACCGCGTTTCGGGGCTGATCCCACAACGCGCCGACTATCGATTGCGATGACGCGAAAGCTCCTGCGCCACCGCTCTGGCCACTGCATCTCGCAAGGTCGATGCCAGCTCCTGGCGGGTATCGCGCAGGATGCCATCGACGGCGCGCGACAGGATCGGCGTCAGCACTTCGCGCATCCGGTAGTCGAGCATCAGGTCGACCTGCCGCTGCAGGTCGGCGAGCACGCGCTCGACGAGTTGCTCTTCGCTCACGCCGGGCGGCAGACTGCGCGTCGGCGTCGGCGTCGCGGCGACCGGCTCGGCACCGCCTTGCGCGGCCGGCACCGGCAGATCGGGCAGGGGCGCCCCCTTCGAGGTTGATTCGGGCCAGGCGACGACCTCGGTCAATGTCGGCACGCGCTCCGGCGGTATTGAGCCCGGCCCGCTCATCGTGGTGCCTTCGGCGCGTTCGTGCGCGTCATGCGGCCACCTCGTGCTTCTCGATCGCGTAGCCGCGGCTCGCGTAGTGCTTCCAGCGTTGCCGGGCGGCGGCGCGGTCGTCGGGATCGGCGCTGACGATCTCGATCAGGCGCGCAAAGCTCTCGAAGCCCGCGGGCGGCTCCGGGCCGAGGTTGACCAGCACGTCGTGATGGCCGGCCTGGCCGACGTCCTCGAGCAGCCACACCGGCGTGGTGCGCAGGCGCGACGCGAGCGCCTGGCCGGTGCGCAGCATCACATGCGGGACGAACTCGAGCGGGTCGAACGCCCACAGCGCACGGTCGAGCTGGGCGAGCACCGGCAGCGGCGCCGTCACGACGACCTGCGCACCCTTGCGCAGCGCCTTGCGCAGCAGCCGGCAGGCATAGTCGCTGCGGTCGGCGACGTTGAAATGAAAGCTCACCTCGGTCATCGCCGCCGCTGCATCGACGCCGCCGGTCTCGCCATCAGCCCTGCTGCGCCAGCACGAAATGCGTCAGCAGCGGCACCGGCCGACCGGTCGCGCCCTTCGCAGCGCCCGACTTCCATGCGGTGCCGGCGATGTCGAGGTGGGCCCACGGATACTTGGCGGTGAAGCGGCGCAGGAACATCGCCGCGGTGATCGCGCCGCCGGGGCGCCCGCCGATGTTGGCGACATCGGCGAAGTTGCTCTTCAGGCCGTCGTCGTACTCTTCGTCGAGCGGCATGCGCCAGCACGGGTCGAGCCCGGCCTGGCTCGCGGCGAGCATCTGCGCCGCGACCTTGTCGTCGGCGGTGAACAAGCCCGAGTGGTGGTGGCCGAGCGCGACCACGCAGGCGCCGGTCAGCGTCGCGACGTCGACCACCACCGCCGGCTTGAAGCGCTCCGCATAGGTCAGCGCATCGCACAGGATCAAACGACCCTCGGCGTCGGTGTTCAGGATCTCGATCGTCTGGCCCGACATGCTGGTGACGACGTCGCCCGGCTTGACGGCCTTGCCGCTGGGCATGTTGTCGCACGACGGGATCACGCAGACCAGATTCAGCTTGGGCTTCAGTTCGGCGATCGCGCGCAAGGTGCCGAGCACGCTCGCGGCGCCGCCCATGTCGAACTTCATCTCGTCCATCTCGGCGCCGGGCTTCAGCGAGATGCCGCCGGTGTCGAAGGTGATGCCCTTGCCGACCAGCACCACCGGGGGCTGCGTCTTCGCGGCCCCGTCGTAGCGCGCGACGATGAAGCGCGGCGGCTCGTCGGAGCCCTGGGCGACCGCGAGGAACGAGCCCATGCCGAGCTTCTCGCACGCCTTGCGGTCGAGCACCTCGACCTTCAGGCCGTAGTCCTTGCCGAGCTTCTTCGCCTGCTCGGCCAGGTCGGTCGGCGTGCAGTGGTTGGCCGGCCGGTTCGCGCATTCGCGCGCGAGCGCGACACCGGCGCCGATCGCGTGGCCGCGCGCGATGCCCTGCTGCACCGCTTTCGCGTCGGCCTTGCTGCACAGGACGCTGACCTTGGCGATCGACGATGCGGCCGGGGCGCTCGGCTTGGTGTGGCGGTACAGGTAGGTGCTGTCGCGCACCGCGGTGACGATGGCCTCGGCCTGCGCATCGCCGAGCATGCCGCTACCGGCCAGGCCGATCGCGACATGCTTCGCGCCGCTGTTCTTCACCAGGTTGATCGCGCCGGCGACCGCCGCCTTGAACGCCTTCGCGCTCGCCGCGCCCGCCACCGCGAACACCACGCGCGCGGCGCGCACGCCGGCCGGCCGGTGCAGGTACAGGCTCTTGCCGGCCTTCAGCGTCAGGTCGCCCTGCGCCAGCGCATCGCTGAGCGCCGAGGCGAGCGGCGCATCCAGCGTCGGGTCGACCGACTCGCCCGTGACGATCAGCACGAGCGCATCGCAGCTCAATCCAGACAGCGCGTCGGCGGAGGAAATCTGATGACGAAAGTCCATAATCGGCGGTCCATTTGAAGGACCGGGCACTGGGATAGGCCGACGATGTTATTCGATTCCACTTTGCGCAGAGAGCTGGCGCGCAACTTCGGTGCCACGCTGGTGGTGATCCTGACGATCGTGCTGACGATGATGCTGATCCGCACGCTCGGCCAGGCCGCGATCGGCCGGGTGTCGCCGCAAGACGTGGTGCTGCTGCTGGGTTATGTCGCGCTCGGCCATCTGCCGACGATGCTGGCGCTGTCGCTGTTCATCGCGGTGGTCGCGACCTTGACGCGCATGTACCGCGAAAGCGAGATGGCGATCTGGTTCGCCAGCGGTGTCGGCCTGACGCGCTTCGTCGCGCCGGTGCTGCGCCTGAGCTGGCCGGTGCTGCTGGTGATCGGGCTGCTCGCGCTGTTCGTGTGGCCATGGCAGAACCAGCGCAGCGTCGAGCTGAAGGAACGCTTCGAGCGCCGCTCCGATCTGTCGCGCGTCGCGCCGGGCCAGTTCCAGACCTCGAGCGACGGCCGGCGCGTGTTCTTCATCGAGCGCGACGCGGCCGACAGCCGCACCGGCCGCAACGTGTTCATTCTCAGCTCCATGCCCGAGACCGAATCGGTCACCTCGGCGCGCAGCGGCCGCATCGAGATGCAGGGCGACGATCGCGTGCTGATGCTGACGCGCGGCCAGCAGAACGAAGAGAACCTCAAGAGCGGCGAGAAGACGCTGGCGCGCTTCGAGGGCTACAGCGCGCAGGTCGGCGAACGGGTGCTGTCGGAGATCGACAACCTGCCGCCGAAGGCGCGCCGCAGCATCGACCTGCTGCTCGAGCCGACGCCGCGCCACCAGGGCGAGCTGGTCTGGCGCCTGGGCCTGCTGCTCGGCGGCGCCAACCTCACCTTGCTGGGCATCGGGCTGTCGGCGTCGAACCCGCGCCGCGCGAGCAACTGGAACCTGCTGTTCGCGCTGATGAGCTTCGTCGTCTACTACAACATCATCAACCTGTCGCAGGCCTGGGTCGCGAGCGGCAAGACGAGCATGGGCGCGGCCCTGATCGGCGCGCATGGCGGCGCGTTCCTGATGGCCGTGGGCCTGCTGTGGTGGCGCGAGCACGGCAACGGGCTGGTCCGGCTGCGCATGAAGGCCAGCGCGTGAAGACGGTCCGGCGCCTGTTCTATGTCGACATCATCACGGCCGTGGCCTTCGTCGCTGCGGCCTTCTTGTCACTGTCGTTCTTCATCGACTTCATCGACCAGCTCGCCGATGTCGGCCAGGCCGGCTACACCGTCGTGCATGCGACGCTGTACTCGCTGCTGCTGGTGCCCGGCCACTTCTACGAGATCTCGCCGATCGCGGTGCTGATCGGCACGATCTACACCTTGTCGCGCATGGCGCAATCGTCGGAGTACACGATCCTGCGCACCGGCGGGCTCGGGCCCGGGCGTGCGCTGTCGCTGCTGGCCACGCTCGGTCTCGCGTTCGGCGTGCTGACCTTCGTCGTCGGCGACTATCTCGCGCCGCTCAGCGAGCGCCAGGCGAGCCAGCTGCTGGCCGTCTACAAGGGCGGCATGAAGCTCGGCCGCTCGGGCGCCTGGCTGAAGGATCACGTGCGCACGCCCGACGGCGAACGCAACTACTCGATCAATGTCGGCTCGGCCGGCCCGGCGGCCCAGCTGCACGACATCCGGATCTTCGAGTTCGATGCCGACAACCGGCTGCTGCGCCGCATCGCCGCGGGCAGTGCGCAGGTCGAGCCGAACCAGACCTGGGCGCTGCAGGACGTGACCGTGACGCGCTGGCTCGGCGGCGCCGAAGGCGACGCCAGCGCGGCTCAGGCGCCCGAAGCGAAGTTCGCGACGCTGATGTGGCACAGCAGCCTGTCGGCGAAGGTGGTCGCGGCGGCGGTGTCGCCAGTCAGCACGATGTCGACGATCGACCTGGCGCGCTACATCGTGCACCTGGCCGACAACGAGCAGGCCGCGCAAAGCCACCAGATCCAGTTCTGGAAGCGCGCGCTCTACCCGTTCGCCTGCCTGGTGATGGTCGGCCTCGCGCTGCCGTTCGCGTACATGCACGCACGCGGCGGCGGCGTCAGCCTGAAGGTGTTCGGCGGCATCATGCTGGGCATCAGCTTCGTGCTGCTGAACAACGTCGCCGGCCACCTCGGGTTGCTGCGCGACTGGACGCCGTGGATGGTCGCGGCCGCGCCGAGCGCGCTCTACCTGATGCTGTCGCTGACGGCGTTCAGCTGGCTGGTGCGCTACCGATGAGCGCTGCACCGCAGCGCGGCCTGCTGCTGTTCGCGCATGGCGCGCGCGATCCGCGCTGGGCCGCGCCGTTCGAGGCGATCGCGGCGCGCGCGCGCCAGCGCGAGCCGCTGTGGCGCGTGCAGCTCGCCTACCTCGAGCTGATGGCGCCGAGCCTGATCGAGGCCGGCGACGCGCTCGCGAGCGCCGGTTGCGCGCGCGTCGACGTGGTGCCGCTGTTCCTCGGTGCCGGCGGCCATGTGCGCAACGACCTGCCGGCCCTGCTGGCGCAGCTCAGGGCGCGGCATCCCTTGATCCGCTGGCATCTGCAGCGCGCGATCGGCGAACGCGACAGCGTCGTCGACGCGATGGCCGATTCGGCCGTCACCCAACTGAGCGACGACCCGCTGCCATGAACCTCCATCAATTCCGTTTCGTGCAGGAAGCCGCGCGCCGCGACCTGAACCTGACCGAGACCGCGAAGGCGCTGTTCACGTCGCAACCGGGCATCTCGAAGGCGATCCTTGAGCTCGAGGCCGAGCTCGGCGTCGACATCTTTGCGCGCCACGGCAAGCGCCTGCGCCGCATCACCGAGCCCGGCCAGCAGGTGCTCAAGAGCATCGAGGTGATCATGCGCGAGGTCGGCAACCTGAAGCGCATCGGCGAAGAGTTCTCGATGCAGGATGCCGGCACGCTGTCGATCGCGACCACCCACAGCCAGGCGCGCTACTTCCTGCCCGAGCCGGTGGCGCAGCTGCGCAAGCGCTTTCCGAAGGTCAACATCAGCCTGCACCAGGGTTCGCCGGAACAGGTCGCGCGCATGGTCAGCGAAGAGGCGGCCGACCTCGGGCTCGCGACCGAGTCGCTGTCGAACCGCGACGACCTCGTCAGCCTGCCATGCTACGAATGGCGCCATGCGGTCGTGATGCCGGTCGGCCACCCGCTCGCGCAGGCCGAGCGCATTTCCCTCGAAGACCTCGCGATGCTGCCGCTGGTGTCGTACCACCCGTCGTTCAGCGGGCGCACGCGGGTCGACCAGGCGTTCGCGACGCGCCAGCTCAAGCCCAACATCGTGCTCGAGGCGATCGACGCCGACGTGATCAAGACCTATGTGCGCATCGGACTGGGCGTAGGCATCGTCTCGGAGCTCGCGGTGCGCGACGATCCGCCGGGCGGCGACCTGGTGTCGCGCCCGGTCGGGCACCTGTTCGGCAGCAACGTCACGCGCATCGCGTTCAAGCGCGGCGCCTACCTGCGCAATTTCGTCTACGCGTTCGCCGAGATGCTCTCCGACCGGCTGAGCCGCAAGCTCATCGACGGCGCGATGGCCGGCGACGGCGACGACTACCAGCTCTGAGCCTTTATCCCATCCTGCCGCCACTCCTTCGCATGAGCCGTTTTCCCACCCCCGCCCTCGCCTCGCGCCTGCCGCATGTCGGCACGACGATCTTCACCGTGATGTCGGCGCTCGCGCAGCAGCACGGCGCGGTCAACCTCGGCCAGGGCTTCCCGGATTTCGACTGCGACCCGCGCCTGCTCGATGCGGTCGACGACGCGATGCGCCGCGGCCTGAACCAGTACCCGCCGATGGCCGGCGTGCCGGTTCTGCGCGAGGCGGTCGCGGCCAAGATCGCCGCGATGTACGGCCACGCCTACGATCCCGGCGACGAGATCACGATCACCGCCGGCGCGACCCAGGCGATTCTCACGATCATCCTGGCCGTCGTGCACCCGGGCGACGAGGTCATCGTGCTCGACCCGTGCTACGACAGCTACGAGCCGAACATCGAACTCGCCGGCGGCGTCGCGGTGCACGTGCCGCTGACGCCGCGCAGCTTCGAGCCCGACTTCGACCGCATCCGGGCCGCGATCACGCCGCGCACCCGCGCGATCATCGTCAACACGCCGCACAACCCGAGCGCCACGGTCTGGTCGGCGGCGCAGATGCAGCGCCTGGCGGAGCTGCTGCGCGGCACCGACATCGTCGTCATCGCCGACGAGGTCTACGAGCACATGGTGTTCGATGGCGCGCAGCACCAGAGCGTCGCGCGCCTGCCCGAACTCGCTCAGCGCAGCTTCGTGGTGTCGAGCTTCGGCAAGACCTACCACGTGACCGGCTGGAAGGTCGGCTACGTCGCGGCGCCGGCGCCGCTGATGGCCGAGTTCCGCAAGGTGCATCAGTTCAACGTGTTCACCGTCAACACGCCGATGCAGCACGGGCTGGCCGCGTTCATGGCCGATGCCGCCAATCACCTCGGCCTGCCCGCGTTCTACCAGCGCAAGCGCGACCTGTTCCGCGCCGGCCTTGCGCAGACCCGGTTGCTGCCCATGACGACCACCGGCAGCTACTTCCAGTGCGTCGACTATTCCGC
>Ga0068867_100001962_pt1 | contig 14339 bp, 9 predicted proteins | sample KBSMisM32_FD_65649 | JGI IMG/M metagenome (GOLD analysis project Ga0068867, IMG submission 65649) | Miscanthus rhizosphere microbial communities from Kellogg Biological Station, Michigan, USA - KBS Miscanthus M3-2 | ecosystem: Host-associated > Plants > Roots > Rhizosphere > Soil ...
GAACACGCTCGAGGCGCTCATCGGTGATCGAGTCGGCGCTCAGCGCTCCGCCGGTCGCTGCTCGCGAGTCGGACGGAATTCCGTGCAGGTAGCGATCGGTGAGCAGCCCTTGCGCAAGAGGTGAAAACGCGATGCATCCGGCGCCGACATCTTCGAGCGTGTCGAGCAGATGGTCGTCCTCGGTCCAGCGGTTGAACATCGAATACGACGGTTGATGGATCAGCAGCGGAACCTTGTGTTCGGCGAGCAGCTCGGCCATGCGGCGGGTGCGCTCCGACGAGTACGACGAGATCCCGACGTACAAGGCCTTGCCCTTCCTGACGGCGGTCGCCAGCGCGCCCGCCGTCTCCTCCATCGGGGTGTCGGGGTCGACGCGGTGGGAGTAGAAGATGTCGACGTACTCGAGACCCATCCGAGTCAGCGATTGATCGAGGGAAGCGAGCAGGTACTTGCGCGAGCCGAGATCGCCGTACGGGCCCGGCCACATGTCGTAGCCCGCCTTCGTCGAGATCAGCAGTTCGTCGCGATGAGCGGCAAAGTCGCCCGCCAGGATGCGCCCGAAGTTCGACTCGGCCGCGCCGTAGGGAGGCCCGTAGTTGTTGGCCAGGTCGAAATGGGTGACGCCGAGATCGAATGCGCGGCGGCAGATCTCGCGTTGCGTCTCCCACGGCCGGTCGTCGCCGAAGTTGTGCCACAAACCCAGTGAGATGGCGGGAAGACGGACTCCACTGCGGCCGCACCGGCGGTACGTCATCGCGTCGTAGCGAGCAGGGTTGGCGACGTACGTCATGACGTCGGATGCTAGATGTTGGGTGCGGACACCTCAGCCGACGACCTTGGCGGCGGTCTCGCCGAGCAGCGTCACTCGGCCTGGTATGTGTCCGTTGGCCGGCATGTTGATGGTGAAGCCGTCGACTCCGACTGCGAGGTCCTTGGTGAGGCGCTCGCCAACGGTGTCGGCGTCGCCGAAGATGAACCGTCCCGTGATGGCTGCTCGCCGCTCGTCCGAGAGGGTTTCAGGATCCATGTCTTTCATACGGAGGTATGCGTCGAGGTCGGCGCGTGCCTCCTCCATCGTCGGCGCAATGCACACGGAGCGAAGCCACGACACCACGATGTCGCTGCGATCGCGACCCAGATCGCTGCAATGCTTCGCCAGCGCGTCGAGCTTGCGCGGCATGTCGGCAGCGTCGGCGATGATGTTCGATTCGTCGGCGTACTGCGCCACCATCCGCAACGTCTTGCGTTCGCCGCCGCCACCGATCATCACGGGGATGTGGCCCACCGGCGCGGGCGAGTTGATGGCGTCGACGACGTTGTAGTGCTTGCCGGCAAGTGTCGCCTTCTGCGCGTTGAGCATCGGAAGGATGATCCGCAGCGCCTCCTCGAGCTTCTCGAAGCGATCGCTGAACGTCCCGAACTCGATACCGAATGCGTCGTGCTCGAGTTCGTACCAACCGGCCCCGATACCGAGCTGAGCGCGGCCATTCGAGACGATGTCGAGGGTCGTGACCGCCTTGGCGAGGATCGCCGGGTTGCGGTAGGTGTTGCCGGTGACGAGGGAGCTCAGGCGCACGTTCGTCGTCTCGCGAGCGAGTGCGGCCAGCAGCGAGTAGCACTCGAGCATGTAGTCGTCGGGTTCGCCGAGGCCGGGCAACTGGTAGAAGTGGTCCATCACCAGCACGGTGTCGAATCCGGAGTTGTCGGCTTCCTTCGCCTGACGGGCGATGGCGTCGAACAGCTCGGACGGACCGACGCCGGGGTAGGTGAAGTTGGGGATCTGGTATCCGAGGCGGGTCATGGTGTCATCCGATTCCTTCGCGGTAGATGTCGATCTTGCAGTTGATGGCTTCGAGGTGGCGCTGCATCTCCGCCATCTGGGCGAGCACGTCGGCCCTGTGCTGTTCGAGCAACGCGAGTCGATCGGATTCGTTGCCCTCGCCGGCACGGACCATGTCGGCGTATTCGCGGACCCGGCGAATCGGCATCCCCGTCGATCGCAACCGGGTCAGGAAGTGCACCCAGGCGATGTCGTCGGCGGTGTAGCGGCGGTGCGTCGACGCGGCACGTCGGACGCGATCCAACATCAGGCCGGCGCGCTCGTAGTAGCGCAGGGTGTGCACGCTCAAACCGGTGGCCTGGGCGGCATCGGCGATGGTCATGCCGTCGGCTTCGACGTCGGTGAGGGTCATGAGCTCACCGTAGAACTTCGAGCACGCTCGAAGTCAAGGGTTGAAGGGACCGCTCGCGCCGACGCACCAAGATGGATATGTGTCCGCGCCAGAGCAGTCGAAGGTCGTTCCGCGGAGCGTGGCGCGTGCCCGCGTCCGCTACGGCTTGACGACGTGGTTCCGTACGCCGCCGCGACGTCACGGCGAGGTGGCGTACACACGCGAGGTCAGCTTCCTCGAGTTGTTCTACGACCTCGTCTACGTCGTGCTGATCGATCGCTCGACGCACAGCCTCACTGCGCACGTCGACTGGAGGAGCGTCGGGGGCTTCGCCGTCGTGTTCGGGTTGATCTGGCTGGCGTGGTTCAACGGAACGTTCTGGCACGAACTGCACGGGCGAGATGACGGCCGAAGCCGCGACTACATCTTCATGCAGATGGTCCTGCTGGCCCTCCTTGCTGTCTTCGCCGACGAGGCGACCGACGGCACAGGTCGGGAGTTCGCGATCACCTACACCATCCTGTTCGTGTTGTTCACCTGGCAATGGTTCCAGGTGCAGCGCATCGACGACCGGCGATACCGGCCGACAACGCGCCGTTACCTCGCCGCCATGCTCGTAAGCGTCGGTGTGATGCTGGCGAGCGGCTACACGAGCGGGATTGTTCGGACGTCACTGTGGGCTGTGGTTGTCGTCGGCTGGGCAGTAGGCGGGCTCCTCCTGGTCACCAGGGATCGCACCGAAGGATTCGGGAAGGGGGTCACCGCATCGCTCGTGGAGAGAATCGGGTTGTTCACGATCATCGTGCTCGGCGAAGTGGTCGTCGGTGTCGTCGGCGGCATCAGCGATGTAGTGGAACGTGACGCGACCACCATTGCGACCGGAATCGTCGGGCTCACGATCGGCATGGGCTTGTGGTGGAACTACTTCGACACGTTGGGCCGCCGCGTTCCCGGCCAACGAGGGCTGCCCCTCGCGGCATGGTTGTACGCACACCTGCCGTTGACGATGGCGATCGCGGCTGGCGGCGCGGCGATGGTCAGCGTCGTCGAGCACGCCGGCGACAGCCGCACGCCGACGGCGACGGCCTGGCTCCTCACGAGCTCGGTTGCTGTCACCCTCGGGTGCATAGCGCTCGCTGCGGTCGCGCTTCCCGCGGATGAGTTCCCCGATGGAATGGTCAAGCACATCGGGCAAGTCTTCGGCCTCGCCGGCGCCGTGACGTTGGGGATCGGAGCTGCGCAGCCGGCACCGATGGTGCTGGTGATCTCAGTATCCGTCGTTCTGATGCTCGCGTGGCTCGTGCTGTTCGTCGTCTACCTCGCGCTCGGCGGAGACCCGGAGGTCAGAGAACCCGAGTCGGAGATGGGACGGCCAGACTGATCCCCGTGGAACTGCCGATCCTGGAACGCGCCGATGAGCTGATCGCCGCCATCGCCACGCATCAGGTGGTGATCGTCGCCGGTGAGACGGGGTCGGGCAAGAGCACCCAGTTGCCGCAGTTCTGTCTGCGCGCCGGTCGGGGAGTCGAAGGGATGATCGGCCACACGCAGCCGAGACGGATCGCGGCACGCACCATCGCGGCGCGCATCGCCGAAGAGGTCGGCTGCGAGCTGGGCACGACCGTCGGCTATGCGGTTCGGTTCACCGATCGCGTCAGCAAGCAGACACAGATCAAGGTGATGACCGACGGGATCCTGTTGGCCGAGATCCAGAGCGACCGCATGCTTCGCCGCTACGACACGCTGATCATCGACGAGGCCCACGAACGCAGTCTCAACATCGACTTCCTGCTCGGCTACATCCGGCAACTGCTCCCTCGACGGCCCGATCTCAAACTGATCGTCACATCGGCGACCATCGACACACAGCGATTCAGCGAGCACTTCGGCGGCGCCCCGATCATCACGGTCGAGGGCCGCACCTACCCTGTGGAGATCCGCTACCGACCGCCGGGCGACGAGGTCGAGGGCGATCAGGTGCAGGCGGTGTGCGCGGCCGTCGACGAGCTCAGCCACGAAGGACCCGGCGACGTGTTGGTGTTCCTTTCGGGGGAGCGCGAGATCCACGACACCGCGGATGCGTTGCGTCGACTGGATCTGCGCAACACCACGGTGCTGCCGCTCTACGCACGACTGTCGAGCGTCGAGCAGCATCGCATCTTCGAGCCGCACCGCGGCCGGCACATCGTGCTGTCGACCAATGTTGCCGAGACGTCGTTGACCGTGCCGGGCGTCCGCTACGTCGTCGACACCGGCACGGCGCGCATTTCGCGCTACAGCCATCGATTGAAGGTGCAGCGACTACCGATCGAGGCGGTGTCTCGTGCCTCGGCAGATCAACGGGCCGGTCGCTGCGGACGTATCGCGCCGGGCGTGTGCATCCGCCTGTACGACGAGGAGGCCTACGCAGCCCGACCGGCGTTCACCGAACCCGAGATCCTGCGCACCAGCCTGGCCTCGGTCATCTTGCAGATGACCAACCTCGGCCTCGGCGATGTCGCCGCGTTCCCGTTCATCGAGCCTCCCGACAGCCGATCGATCCGCGATGGCTACATGCTGCTCGAGGAGCTGGGCGCGTTGCAGCCGGCGGGTACGACCGGAGTGACGGCGGATCGGCGGTTGACCAAGATCGGGCGGCAGTTGGCCAGACTGCCCATCGACCCGCGCATGGCCCGGATGGTGGTCGAGGCCGATCGCCACGGGTGCGTTCGCGAGGTGATGGTGATCGCCGCGGCACTCAGCATCCAAGACCCGCGCGAGCGCCCGGCGGAGCACCGCCAGGCCGCCGACGAGTTGCATCGCAGGTTCACTGTCGACGAAGCGTCGAGCAGTGACTTCGTCGCTTTCGTCAAGCTGTGGGATTACCTACGCGCCCAACAGCAGGCGCTCACCGGCAACCAGTTCCGTCGACTGTGTCGTAGCGAGTACCTCAACTACCTACGCGTTCGGGAGTGGCAGGACGTCTTCAGTCAACTCCGCCAGGTCACCGGCCAACTCGGCATCCGGCCGGGCAGCGAGGCGGCCCACCCCGATCGAATCCACCAAGCGTTGCTGTCCGGTCTGTTGAGTCATCTCGGGATGCGCGACGGAACGTCCGACAACAAGAGGGGCGAGTACAGCGGCGCGCACGGCTCCAAGTTCACCATCGGAAGCGGATCGGTGTTGGCCCGGCGGCAGCCGAAGTGGGTGATTGCAGCCGAGCTCGTCGAGACGAACCGCTTGTGGGCGCGCACGGTCGCCAGTGTGCAGCCCGAATGGGCCGAGGCGATCGGCAAGCACCTGACGAAATACAGCTACGGCGAGCCGCGGTGGGATGCGCGCAGCGGCCGCGCCGTGGTGAGCGAACGAGTGACGTTGTACGGCCTGCCGATCGTCGCCAACCGCACGATCGGATACGACCGCGTCGACGCCGCGGACGCGCGGGCGATGTTCATCCGCCATGCACTGGTCGAGGGCGACTGGGCCTCGTCGCACGACTTCGTGAAGCACAACGCCGAGTTCCTCGACGACATGAAGGCGCGGGAGGTCCGAACCCGCAAGCTCCAGGTGATCGACGACGACGCCGTGACCGCCTTCTACGACCGGCGCATCGACGCCGTGGTGGTGTCGGGTCGTCACTTCGATCGGTGGTGGAAGGACGCTCGACGCACGGACCCCGAGTTGTTGACGATGACCGCGGAAGCGCTGGGCATGTCGGCAACCGGCGATACCGAACAGTTCCCGTCGACGTGGCTGCAAGGCGATCTGAGCTTTCCGGTGACATACCGCTTCGACCCCGGCGCCGCAGACGACGGCGTGACCGTCCATGTGCCATTGGCCGTGCTCGGCCGGGTCACCACCGACGGTTTCGACTGGCAGGTGCCGGGCTTTCGAGCGGACCTCGTTGCCGCGTTGGTGCAGACACTGCCGAAGGACATCCGCCGTCAACTCATCCCCATCGGCGAGACGACCGCCGCGGCGTTCGGCCGGTTGGAAGTGGCGGACGAACCGTTGACGGCGGCGCTCGCACGAGCGATCGAAGCCGTGTTGGAGTCGATCCGTGTTCCGCCGCGTGCCTTCGATGTCGAGCGCGTGCCCGATCATCTTCGGATCACGTTCGCCGTGCACGACGACGCTGGCGCGGTGGTCGGCATGGGCAAGGACCTCAACGAGGTCAAGCGACGGCTGCGGGCGATGCTGCGCGCCACGGTGGCCCAGCTGACCGCCGTCGACGAACGCCGCGGCATCACCACTTGGGATGTCGACGACATACCACAGCGTGTCGACACGGTGCGCGGCGACCACACGGTCCACGGTTATCCGGCGTTGCTCGACGACGGCGACAGTGTGTCGCTGCGCGTCTTCACGACGCCCGCGCTGCAACAGCGTGTGATGCGCGGTGGCGTGATGCGTCTGTTGTTGCTGTCCGTGCCGGTCGGCAAACGGGCAGTGGAAGCGAGACTCAGCAACCGTGACAAGCTGACCCTCGCCCGGTTCGCGCCGCAGACCGCCGACGAGATCGCCGCCGATTGCGTCGAAGCCGTTGCCAAGCGATTGGTCGCTGAACATCCCGACGTGTGGACCACTGCCCAGTTCGACGCACTCGTTGCCACGGCCCGGCGGCAGCTGCCGTCGCGATCAGCCATCGCGTTGCAGACGGCATCCGAGATCATCGCCGCCGCCGGTGACATCGAAGAGCACCTCGCCAGGCTCGTCAGTCCTTCCGTTGCGGCGAACGTTGCCGACGTGCGGAGACATCTGCGAAGGCTGGTGCGTGCCCGTTTCGTCGTCGACCACGGCGAGCATCGCCTTGCCGACGTGTTGCGTTACCTGAACGGCATCAAGCGGCGTCTCGACAAGTTGACCGAGAGTCCGGCGAAGGACTTGCACAAGCTGGCCGAGATCTCGAAGATCGAAGGCGAGTACTCGTCGTTGCTGCAGTCGCTCGCACCCGAGGCGGTCACCCCCGAGGTGGTCGAGCTCGGCTGGCTGCTGGAGGAGCTACGCGTCAGCATCTTCGCCCCCTCGCTCGGCACCGCGCGCCCCGTGAGCACCAAGCGAATCACCGCCCAACTGGTCGCCCTGAGTCAATGATTCGACGGCCGATGCGCAGCATCCGCCCGGCGCGGGCGGGGCAGTCCAGGTCGATGTTCCCGGATGTGCTGTTGGTGGCCGGCGTGGTCCTTGTGGCCGCCTCGTGTTCGTCGGACTCCGCGTCGACGGCTGTCGCACCCACCACATCCAGCGCGCCGATCTCCACGGACGCGCCGCCAGCTCGCACCGAGGCAGGGACCACCCTTCCCACCGCGTCGACTGTGTCTCCGAGCACCACCAACGCGCCGTCGCCGACAACAACGACCGTGGCGCCAGTCGTCGATCCCGACGAACTCGCTGACATCTCGATGACGTCGGTGCCTTCGGACGTCATCGCGCCGACGAGTGAGGGCTCGTTGGACGCCGTGACCAACCCCATCAACGGACGGCGTGGCCCTGGCCGTCCTCCGGAGAACGTCCAGTGCGTAGCGGAGACGACCTCGACCTGCCTGACCGGCGCGCTCGACGCGCTCGGCTTCGACATCACGAGCGCGTCGAGCGAGAGCGACGAGCGCAGTGTCGAGCGGGCGACCGCAGTTGTCCAACTCGACGCCGGGCTGCCGGTGACCGGCCTGCCGGACGACGACCTGTTCGAGTACCTGGGATTCGCCGGTGACATGACAACCGATTCGCGAGCGGACGAGGTTCGCCGGATCGGCACCTCGGCGAAGGGGAGGCCGATCACCGCCTTGCGCTTCGGTGAAGGGCCCAGAACCGTGCTCGTCGTCGGTCAGACGCACGGCGATGAGGAGGGCGGTCTTCGGGTGTTGCTGCGAGCGCGGTCGCTGGCCCTGCCGGCTGGGATCACGCTGTGGGTCGTCCCCACGATGAACCCCGACGGTCTCGCAGCTGACACGCGATTCCTGGCCGACGGCGCCGACCCGAATCGGCACGCGCCGGGCGAACCCGAACAGAAGGTCGTGTACGACTTTGCGCTCGATGTCCGACCCGCGTTGACGGTCTGGTACCACCAGAACTACGGCTGGATAGGCGGCTCGGGTGCGTCGGCGGCGCCGGCGAAGCAGTACCAGGCGATGACCGGGCTCGGGACGTTGAAGCACAGCGGCGACTGTGCCAAGGGATTCATGTGGTGCCCGATCGATGATGCCCTGCACAGCAGCTCGATCCTTGTCGAGCTGCCCGACGTGCTCACCCCTGCCGACGTCCAGCTTCACGCACGCGCGCTGCTCGCGGTTGCAGCTGGCAACGCTTCCGGTTGAACCACACGGCTCAGCCGCTCTTCGCGATTCCGGTGAGGACATGAACTGACTGCACGTTTGTGCGCTCACAGGAATCGCCGATGCGATGGCGCAAATCGGGGATGCCTGGATGGGACGGTCCCGTGAGCTGGGCGCCGAGAACCGCTCGAGATCAACGCAGATTTGAGCGCTCGGCGCCCACATCGTCAGGAACTCGTGATCGACCGCGGAGTAAGTTGGAGTGGAGAGTCGTGTCCCGCGACCGGAGTCATGTTGATGAAGCGACGCCAACGATCGGACCACCTTTTCGAGATCGACGTGATCGCGGATGACCCGGAATCCGAACAGCCGAGTGATCAGTCTGCGATCAGCGGTCCTCGCAGGTTCCACTCGCGTGCGCCCGCCGTAGCCGTGGGCGCTGCCGTAGTTGCAGTCTTCGTCTGGTCAGTGATCTCTGTGTCCACCGATGGGACCCCAGCTCGCCCGCCTGCAATCAAGACGGCACAATCCATCCCGGCTCCTCTGGTTGCGGCCGAGTTGTACAACGCTCGACCGGGTGCGGGCACGCTCAAGCGCCTTCTCGAGGCCATCGGTGGTCTCGAGGGCGCCACGATTGCAACCGCATCTGGCGCGTTCGACGTCGTCACTTTCGATCCACGGAACAGCTCGCGACTGCTGGCGGACCACAGGTCGAGCTATGGCACGGCGCAGAATCAAGCCACCAACGAGGTCTGGACGGTGTCGGGTGGCGCGGTGCATCAGAACCCGTGGAAACCGTCAACTGCCTATGACTTCGCGCATTTCAACAGCGACGGCACTGTGACGATGTGGGTTCGCAGTGGCGACCAGTTGGGTTTCGCTCCACGAGTCGCGGAGGTCCTGCGAAACGAAACGACCCTCGTCACGAGGTCAAGCCCGATGTATGCATCCCGATTCGTCGAGGCCGGCAGCAAGGTGTTCGCGCTCACGGGCGACGGTGACTACTACTCGAACCGAACGACCTACGTTGATCTGTTGGTGGATGACGGCGAGGGTCAAAGGGTTTTGGCTGATGGAGCACCGTACGAGTGGATCGACAGCCCGACGGATGGTCTCCTCGTTGCGTACCCCAAGACCGCCGAAGGCCTCACGGCAGTTTGGGATGCCAACACACTTGCGCCTCTGCCTCACCATCTACTCGCCAATCGCGCGTATCAACGACTGGCAGTCAGCGGCGACAGGAAGGTGGCCGTCGGCATCCGCTTCGACGGTCAGTTGGAGCGAATCGACCTTTCGACCGGTAGCACGTCTACACCCTTCGGTTCCGTGGATCCAGCAGGTATTGATCGACCGATCACGCTCAACGAGGACGGAACGATTGCTATCACGGTCGAGGATTTCGGTCTCGTCACGCTGTGGTACGTAGCGGACGGAACACCGATTGCGAAGGTGGCCGGCGACTCCACCCAACCGCGCTTGGTTCGCGCAGACCGCGCTGCGAGTTCTTCTTCGGTGACGGCAGCGGACGCAACCCGGCTCGCGCTCCGAATCGCGGGTTTGCCGACCGAGCCGGTCACGTGGCGGATCATCGACACGACCGTCGAGGGTTGGATCCAACGAGCGTGCCATCTCGCCGGGCGGCCGCTCACGAGTAGCGAACGAGCGGCTCTCGGACTGGCCAATGAAGGCAGTGCCTGCCCGTGACGACATGTCTGGTCAAGTGCTGTCGGGATGGGGAGACTCGAACTCCCGACCCCCTGCTCCCAAAGCAGGTGCGCTACCAACTGCGCCACATCCCGGACCCCGGGAATGCTATCGGGCCAGGTCGGCGACGGCCGTGAGCAATCGGTCGACGTCGGCCTGCTCGACGTAGCGGGAGATGCCGGCGCGGATGACGCCTCCGCTGTCGGCCAGGCCCAGCTGGTCGACCACTTCGACTGCGTAGTTGTGGCCGTCCCACACGGCGATCTTGCGCGCCGCCAACGCCTTCGACGCCTCGGCTGGATGAACGCCCGCGATGGTGAACGCCGCGGTCGGCACACGGTGATCGAGTGTCTGAGATCCCCACACCGTCACGCCGCCGATCGACTGCAGGCCGGCCAGCAGATGACCGAACACCTCCGACTCGGCCGCGGCGACCTGATCCATACCTTCCTCTATGAGGAAGCGGGCGGCCGCCTCGATGCCGGCGATGCCCTCGAAGTTGGGCATGCCCGTTTCCATCCGGCCGGGGCCGTGGTCGATCGCCGGGCGCACCTTGAAGACCGGGAGGCTGTCGAGCAGATCGGGCCGCACCCACAGCACGCCGCTGTGCGGTCCGTACCACTTGTACGGCGACGTGACCAGCGCATCGCAACCGAGCGCGGCGATGTCGATGGCCCGATGCGGGGCGAGGTGCACGGCGTCGACGTACACGTTGGCGCCGACGGCGTGAGCCGCTTCGATGATCGGGGCCAGATCGGGTGTCGATCCGAGCAGGTTCGATGCACCGGGAACAGTGACCCACTTGGTCCGTTCGTCGATCAGCTCGATGACGTTGCCGGGCGGCAGTTGCCCAGTGGCGGGATCGAACGGAGCGAGTACGTGCTCGGCGCCGGCAGCGTCGGCGGCTCGCCTCCACGGGGTGATGTTGGCGTCGTGGTCGAGCCTCGTTCCGACGATCCGATCGCCGGGACGGAGGGTCTCGCTGATCGCCCGCGAGACGGCGAACGTCAGCGATGTCATGTTCGGCCCGAAGACGACGCCGTTCGGATCGGCACCGAGGAACTGACCTACGGCGTCGCGGGTGCGGTCCATCAGCCGCTGGCATTCCTCGGCTGCGGCGAACGGGCCGCCGTTGGCCGCCGTGTTGCCGCTCGCCATCCAGTTGCTCATCGCCGTGATCGCCGAGTCGACCATCTGTGTGCCGGCCGGCCCGTCGAAGCGCGCCCACTCCGGCCCCACCCCGGGAAACCGATGCCGCAGCGACCCGCTCATGGAGTCAGGGGCGTTTGGCGGCTTTGGCCAACCGCTTGGCGGTGCGACCGATCGGCACGATCGTGCGCTGGTCGAGATCGCTGACCTCGACGCCGTTCACGAACGCCACCCGGTACCGCTGCCAGTTGAATCCGTTGGCCAAGATGACCTTGCCGGGGGTTCCCGCGGGCACGCCGGCCTCGAGATCGACCTTGCTCTCGACCTTGTCGCCGATCTTCAGATCCAGCTGATCCGCATGGGGTTTTGCCAGCGCGTGCGGCTTCCAGTAGGTCATCGCCACAGTCTGCCCGATGACAGGGTCGACCGATAGCATCCACGATCTGTGATGAGCACGATCGAACATGTAGAGGAAACCTCCGAGGACGCGCCGGATGCGCCGGCCAAGAAGTTCGTCAAGCTGTCGGTGACGATCGACGAAGCCGAGTTCGATCGCGACATCGACAACGCCTTCAAAGCCATCGCCAAGGAAGTGAAGCTGCCCGGGTTCCGCCAGGGCAAGGTGCCGCGCAAGGTGCTCGAGGCCCGCATCGGGCTGGCGACGGCGCGCGAGCAGGCGCTGCGCGACGCGGTGCCGCACTACCTGGCCGACGCGGTTCGCGAGCACGACATCGACCTCATCTCCACGCCCAACATCGAGTTCACCGGCGGCTCGGAATCCGGTCCGGTGTCGTTCGACGCGATGTGCGAGGTGCGACCCGAGATCACGGTGCCCGGCTACGGCGGGCTGCGCGTCGAGTTGCCGTCGCCCGACGCAACCCAGGCCGATGTGGAAGAGGCCGTCCAGGCCGAGCTGCGTCGCCAAGGCACGTTGGTCGACGTCGATCGTCCGGTGCAGTCGGGCGATCAGGTCACTCTCACGATCGCCGCGACCCGCGACGGCGAACCTGTCCCGGGTCTCAACACCGAGGACTGGCTGTACCAGGTCGGCAACGGATGGGTCGCGCCCGGCTTCGACAACGAGTTGCTCGGGGCAAGCGCCGGCGACGAACTGACGTTCACGGCCACGCCGAACGGCACCGCCGAGCCGGCCGATTTCGTCGTCAACATCTCCAAGGTGCAAGAGAGCGAACTGCCCGAGCTCACGGACGAATGGGTCAGCGAGAACCTCGGCGAGTTCGACACCATCGACGACTGGGAGGCCGCGCTGGCCGAGCGCATCGGCGCCGCCAAGCTCAGCCAGACACGCAACCAGTTCGTCGAGCGCACCACCGCCGCACTGGCCGGGCTGGTCGACATCGAGCCACCGGAGTCGATGGTCCAAGCGGATCTGCAAGGCCGGGTGCAGAACACCGTCCAGCAGTTCCAGGCCCAGGGCATCTCCATCGATCAGTGGTTGCAGGTCACTGGACAAGACGCGGCGAGCTTCGTCGAGACCTTGAAGGTGCAGTCGGAGAAGGCGGTAAAGGTCGACCTGGCGCTGCGTGCGGTCGGCACTGCCGAGGGCATCGAGGTCACCGACGAAGACCTCAACGCCGAATACGCCCGCATCGGCATGCAGGTGCGCCAGAAGCCCACCGAGGTTCGCAAGGCCTACGAGAAGAACGACGCGGTCACCGATCTCACCGCCCAGATCCGCAAGACCAAGGCGCTCGACTGGCTGCTCGAGCACGTCGAGGTCGTCGACGAGGAGGGCCATCCCATCGATCGTGCCCTCGTGATGGGTAAGACTGAAGAGCACGACCACGATCACGGCGACCACGACCATGATCACGACCACGACCACCCGCACGATCACGATCACCCCCACGACCATGATCACGACCACGACCACGAAGGGCACCAGCATGATTGATCCGAAGAGCTACCTGGTCCCCAACGTCATCGAACAGACCAGTCGCGGCGAGCGGGGGATGGACCTCTACTCGCGGCTGCTCAAGGAGAACATCATCTTCTTGCAGACGCCGATCGACGACAGCATCGCCAGCTTGATCTGCGCCCAGTTCATCCATCTCGAGAGCGAGAATCCCGACAAGGACATCAACCTCTACATCAACAGCCCCGGCGGCGACATCACCGCGCTGTTCGCCATCTACGACACGATGCAGTTCATCAAGAACGACATCGCCACGATCTGCCTCGGTCAGGCCGCGTCGGCGGCCGCCGTGTTGCTGGCCGCGGGCACCAAGGGCAAGCGTCTCGCCCTGCCGCACAGCCGCATCCTGCTGCACCAGCCGTACGGCCAGGTCGGCTACGGCCAGGTCACCGATCTCGAGTTGGCGGCCAAGGAGATCCTGCGGATGCGCGACCTTCTCGAGGAGATCCTCTCGCGGCACACCGGCCAGACGATCGAGCGGGTCCACCAGGACACGGACCGCGATTTCGTTATGGAAGCGCAAGAGGCCCTCGCGTATGGCATCATCGACGATGTGATTTCGTCTCGTGATGCTGTCGACCGCACCGGTCCGATCCGCTGAATTCACGATCCGACCGAAAAGGGCGAGAAGGAGACAACCGTGGCGAAATTCGGCGACACCGGTGAACTGCTGCAGTGCTCCTTCTGTGGGAAGTCGCAGAAGCAGGTCAAACGGCTGATCGCCGGGCCGGGCGTCTACATCTGCGACGAGTGCATCGACCTCTGCAACGAGATCATCGAAGAAGAGCTCACCGACAGCAGCGAGATCCGTTTCGAGGAACTGCCCACGCCGCGAGAGATCCGCACATTCCTCGACGACTACGTCGTCGGCCAGGACGAAGCCAAGAAGATCCTCTCCGTCGCCGTCTACAACCACTACAGGCGCATCCAGTACCAACAGGGAACCAGTGTCGGCAGGCGCGACGAGGTCGAGTTGGCCAAGAGCAACATCATGCTGCTCGGCCCGACCGGTTGCGGGAAGACGCACCTCGCCCAGACGCTTGCCCGGCTTCTCAACGTGCCGTTCGCCGTCGCCGATGCGACCGCGCTCACCGAGGCCGGCTACGTCGGTGAGGACGTCGAGAACAT
>Ga0068867_100001975_pt1 | contig 14301 bp, 16 predicted proteins | sample KBSMisM32_FD_65649 | JGI IMG/M metagenome (GOLD analysis project Ga0068867, IMG submission 65649) | Miscanthus rhizosphere microbial communities from Kellogg Biological Station, Michigan, USA - KBS Miscanthus M3-2 | ecosystem: Host-associated > Plants > Roots > Rhizosphere > Soil ...
GCGCGCTTGGTGACCAGGTTGTAGACGTTCTGCGACCAGTTCTGCACGGTCGTGTAGCGGACTCGCGAGCTCGGCTTGCAGACGATCTCGACCACGGCCGAGTGCAGCGAGTCGGTCGAGTAGACCGGCGCCGTGCAGCCCTCGATGTAGTGGACGTCGGCGCCCTCCTCGCAGATGATCAGGGTGCGCTCGAACTGGCCCATGTTCTCGGTGTTGATCCGGAAGTAGGCCTGCAGCGGCATCTCCACTTTCACCCCGGCCGGCACGTAGACGAAGGAGCCGCCCGACCAGACGGCGCTGTTGAGAGCCGCCAGCTTGTTGTCGTTGGGCGGGATCACCGTCGCCCAGTACTCGCGCACCAGGTCCTCGTGCTCGCGCAGAGCCGTGTCCATGTCGGTGAAGATCACGCCCTGGGCCTCGAGCTTCTCGTTGACCTGGTGGTAGACGACCTCGGACTCGTACTGGGCGCCGACCCCGGAGAGGAATTTGCGCTCGGCCTCGGGGATGCCCAGCCGGTCGAAGGTGTTCTTGATGTCCTCCGGCACCTCGCTCCAGTCGCGGCTGTTCTTTTCGGAGGCGCGGACGAAGTAGTGGATGTCGTCGAAGTCGATCTGGCCGAGGTTGCCGCCCCAGGTCGGCGTGGGGCGGTCTTCGAAGTGCTGCAGCGCCTTGAGGCGGAAGTCGCGCATCCACTGCGGCTCGTCCTTGTACTCGGAGATCGATTCGACCACCTCGCGGGAGAGGCCCTTGGGCGCCTTGTAGGCGTAGCCGGTCTCGGGATCGTGGAAGCCGAACTTCTCCTTGTAGTCGGCGTTGATCCCCGCCAGCTCGCGTTTCTCCGCTACGACCTCAGGTGTGGCCATTGTCAGTCGACCTCCAAAGTGATGGTGTCGTCCACGATCTCCGCCGTGAACGTCTGCACCGGGGCGAAGGCGGGGAGCGTCTTCGGCCTGCCGGTGTTCAGGTCGAAGAGGGAGCCGTGACGCGGGCACTCGACCGTGCACGTCGACTGGTCGAACTCGCCCTCGGCGAGCGGTCCGTCGTCGTGTGAGCAGCGGTCCTCGATCGCGTAGAGGGCGCCCTCGCAATTGAAGACGCCGATTTTGCGACCGTCGTGCTCGACCAGCTTCATCGCCCCGGGGGGCAGCTCGCTCGTCGCGCAGACTTCGATCCTGCTTGTGGTTGTGCCGTCCGTCACGTTATTCCTAGCGTCTCAGTCGGATTTTAGCGACGTGCAAGGATCGCAGACGACGCCCCACCCGTGCGACCCGAATCGACTTTCCCTGCGAATGCATGGAGAAGCTGATGCGGATCGCCTGACGATTGGAGACTTCCGATGAGCGAGAGGACGAGCTACGCACCGGGAACGCCCTGCTGGGTCGATCTCGGAACGCCCGACATCGACGCCGCCGCGGCATTCTACGGCGGTCTCTTCGGCTGGAGCATCGAAGAGGGCGAAAACGCCGAGCAGACCGGCGGCTACCGCCAGGCGACGCTGCGGGGCAAGCCGGTCGCCGGCTTGATGCCGCTGATGCAGCAGGGTCAGCCGCCCGCCTGGACCACGTATATCTCGGTCGAGGACGCCGACGCGACGGCCGACAAAGTGCGCGAGGCCGGCGGCAACGTCCTCGCCGAGCCGATGGACGTGCTCGACCTGGGTCGCATGGCCGTCTTCATGGACACGACCGGCGCCGTCTTCGGAATCTGGCAACCCGGCGAGTTCGTCGGCGCAGAAGTGGTCAACGAGGCGAACGCGGTCGTCTGGAACGAGCTGAATACCCGCGATCCCGAGGCGGCCAAGGTTTTCTATGGCGCCGTCTTCGGCTGGGGGTTCGAAGAGCGAGAGTTCCAGACCGGCCGCTACACCAGCCTCAAGCTCGGCGAGGACACCGTCGGCGGGATGCTCGACATGAGGGGCCGCGTTCCTGAGGAGGCGCCGGTCCACTGGCTTGCCTACTTCGCGGTCGACGACGCGGACGCGACGGTGGGGAAGGCCACGGAGGGCGGCGGCGACGTCCCCTTCGGCCCGGAGGACATGCCCGAAGTCGGCCGCATCGCCGTGCTCAAAGACCCCTTCGGCGCCGTCTTCGCCCTGATCAAGCCCGACCCGGCGATGGGCTCGGGGAGCTAGATCGCCGCCGCTTCGGAAGGGTCGCCGGTCTCGCCCTCGTCCTCCCATTCGGCGGGCTGGCCGAGGCTGGCGCTCTTCACCACCTTGAGGCCGAGCATCGCGCACTTCATCCGCGTCGCCGAGATTTCGATGCCGAGCAGGTCGAGGACGAACTCCTTCGGCAGTCGCAGCAGCTCCTCGCGGCTTTTGCCGGCCAGCTCATCGGTGAGCAGCGAGGTTGCGGCGGTCGAGATCGCGCAGCCCTTGCCCTCGAATGCGATCTCGGCGACCTTGCCGTCGTCGTCGAGGCGGATCGTGACGTGCTGTTCGTCGCCGCAGAACGGATTCGTGTCCTCGAACTCGAGATCGGGGTCCTCCAGGTGGCCGAAGTTGTGCGGCCGCTTGTAGTGCTCGAGGATCTGCTCTCGGTACAGCTCGTCCATAGCTAGAAGGTCCCTCCACCAGGGTTCAGCCACGGAGGCGCGGTCCTCGGGTCATCCGGCGTGGGGGGACGCTCGTCGGCGCGCACCTCTGGCGAACCGCCGTTCGACGGCGGAGGAAGGCCGATCTTTGCCACCACCCACTCGCCGTCGCGTTGGGTTGGAATCCACCTATGCGTCGCGCGATCGGGGTGCTCGGCCGCGAGGCGCACACACTGCTCTTTTGCTTCTTGTTCGGTCATCGGATCTCAAATACCTCACGCGCGTCGAGGAGGCCGTCGACCAGGCGGTCGATCTCCTCGCTGGTCGTGTAGACGCCGAAGCTGGCGCGGGCGGTGGCGGCGACGCCGAGGCGGTCCATCAGCGGCTGGGCGCAGTGGTGGCCGGCGCGGACGGCGACGCCGTGGCGGTCGAGGATCTCGGAGACGTCGTGGGCGTGCACGCCCTCCAGCTCGAAGGAGACCGGGCCGATCCGCCCCGGCCCGGCCGGGGGGCCGAACACCCGCAGGCCGGGCACCTCCTCCAAGCGCTCCAGTGCGTAGGCGGCGATTCGGCGCTCGTGCTCGAGCACGGCTTCCATGCCGATGCCGTCGAGCCAGCGCAGGGCGGAGGCCATGCCGATCGCCTGGGCGATCGCCGGCGTTCCGGCCTCGAAACGGGCGGGCGGGTCGGCGTAGGTCGTGCCCTCCTTCGTCACCTTGCGGATCATCGAGCCGCCGCCGAGGAAGGGCGGCATCGACCGCAGCAGGTCGAGCTTCGCCCAGAGGGCGCCGATCCCCGTTGGCGCGTAGAGCTTGTGTCCGGTGAGGGCGTAGAAGTCGACCCCGAGCTGCGCGACGTCGACCGTCATCTTCGGCGCCGCCTGGGCGCCGTCGGCGAGCACCAGCGCGCCCGCCTCGTGCGCCAGCCGCGCGATCTCCGCCAGGTCCGTCTCGGCGCCGAGCACGTTGGAGACGTGGGTCACCGCGACGAGCTTCGGCCCGCGTTCGAGCAGCGCGGCGTATGCGTCGAGGTCGAGCAATCCGTCGTCAGTGACCGGAACCCAGTCGATCTCGGCGCCGACTCGCCCCGCCAGTTGCTGCCAGGGAACGATATTGGAGTGATGCTCCATCTCTGTGAGGACGATGCGGTCTCCCTCGCCGACGTTGGCGTCGCCCCATGCCCGGGCGACCAGGTTGATCGCCTCGGTCGCGTTGCGGACGAAGATCACCTCGCGCCGGTCGGCGGCGCCGAGATGATCGGCGACGGTCGCCCGCGCGCCCTCGTAGGCGGCCGTTGCCTCGGCCGAGAGCGTGTGCGAGCCGCGATGGACGTTGGAGTGGTGGACCCGCTCGTAGCGGTCGACTGCCTGGATCGAGGCCAGGACGCGCTGGGCGCTGGCGCCGCTGTCGAGATAGGCGACCGGTCGTCCGTGAACCTCCCGCTCGAGCGCGGGAAATGCAGCCCGCACCTTCTCGAGTGGAAAGGTCGAGACGGTCATGGGGCGCCCCGGATAAATGCTTCGCGCGAGCTCCGGTCGCGAAACATCAGACTGCCACGCTCCCTCCGCTCGCGCTCGCGGCAACCTCCTCGCGGATCCAGCCGTAGCCCTTCTCCTCGAGTACCTCGACCAGCTCCGGACCGCCCTCCTTGACGATGCGGCCTTCGAACATGACGTGGACGAAGTCCGGTTTGACCATGTGCAGGATGCGCTGGTAGTGGGTGATGATCAGCACGCCCATGTCGGGCCCGGCGAACTTGTTGACGCCCTCGGCGACGGTGTGCAGCGCGTCGATGTCGAGCCCCGAGTCGGTCTCGTCGAGGACCGCGATCTCGGGCCGCAGCAGCGCCAGCTGCAGCAGCTCCATGCGCTTCTTCTCGCCGCCCGAGAACCCGTCGTTTAGGTAGCGGCTGGAGAAGTCTTTGGGGATGTTGGCGAGCTCCATCGCATCGCCGGCAATACGGGCGAAGTCTTTGATCTTGACCTGCTCTTCGCCGCGCGCCTCGCGGTGGGCGTTGAGGATCATCCGCAGGTACTTGCTCACCGAGACGCCGGGGATCGCCACCGGGTACTGGAAGGCCATGAAGAGGCCGGCACGCGAGCGCTCGTCGGGATCGGCCTCGGTGATGTCCTCGCCCTTGAAGGCGATCGTCCCTTCGGTCACCTCGAGCGCGGGGTGGCCCATGATCGCGTTGGCCAGCGTCGACTTGCCCGAGCCGTTCGGCCCCATCAGGGCGTGCACCTTGCCCTTCTCGACGTCGAGGTCGAGTCCGCGCAGGATCTGCTTGTCCTCGGCGCTCACGTGCAGGTTGCGTATCTCAAGCTCAGCCATTTCGCTCCGTTTCGATCTTCGAAGTTCCGCCGCTCAGACGGCGCTGCCGACGGTCGCGCGTCGCTCGCCGCGAGGCTCGGGGCCGGCGAAGTCCACCAGCTCTGCAAGCGTCGTGCCCGAGAGGGCCTTGGTGACACCGCCCTGCACCCGGGTCCAAAGCAGCTTCGTCGCACAGGCATGGTCGCCGTCGTCCTCGTGCGAGCAGAGCACTTTGCCGTCCGGGGTGTCGTGGAAGCACTCCATCGGCGCGATCTGCCCTTCCAGGGCCTCGACCACCGCGTCCATCGTGATCTCCGTGGCCGGCTTCGCCAGGCGGTAGCCGCCGTGCGCGCCCCGCGTGGAGGTGACGAGGCCGGCCTTGCGCAGCTTCGCCACCAGGTGCTCCAGGTAGGACAGCGGCAGGCGCTCGGCCTCGGCGACGGCGCTCAGCGAGACAGGCGCGGAGCCGGGCTGGCGGCCCAGCTCCACCATCAGGCGAACGCCGTACTCGGCTTTGGTCGAGAACAACATGCGATCTAAATCCTACTGAAGCGGTCGGTTATGAGCCGCGTCGCGGGTGGCCGCTGCGCCATAATCGAGGGAGACCAACGAGGAGGGAAACCGCAGCGATGAAGACGACCAAGCAGTCGACCTGGGGCGCGACGCTCCGCACCACGATCCTGATGGCTTCGCTCTCGGGGCTCCTTGTCGTGATCGGCTTCCTGATCGGCGGGGCCGGCACGGCGCTGTTCTTCCTCCTGATGGCCTTCGCGATCAACTTCTTCTCCTACTTCTTCAGCGACAAGATGGCGCTGGCGATGAGCGGCGCCAAACCGGTCTCGCAGTCGGAAGCGCCGAAGCTCTACGTGGCGGTGGAAGAACTGACGACGCGGGCCGGGTTGCCGATGCCGCGCCTCTACGTGATCCCACAGGACCAGCCGAACGCCTTCGCCACCGGTCGCAATCCCAAGCACTCGGCGGTCGCCTGCACGCGCGGCATCCTCAACCTGCTATCCGAAGACGAGCTGCGCGGCGTGCTCGCACACGAGCTGACGCACATCCGCAACCGCGACATCCTGATCCAGTCGGTCGCCTCGGCGATCGGCGCCGCGATCACCTACGTCGCCTACATGCTGCTCTGGTTCGGCGACGACGACAACTCGCCGCTCGCCCTCGTCGGCCAGCTCGCCACTTTCCTGCTCGCGCCGATCGCCGCCTCGATCATCCAGCTGGCGATCTCGCGCCAGCGCGAGTACGCGGCCGACGCCGGCGGCGCCGAAATCTGCGGCAACCCGGAGTCGCTGGCCAGCGCGCTGCTGCGCCTCGAGCAAGGGGCGGAGGCGACGCCGATGCAGGTCAACCAGGCTGCCGAGCCGCTCTACATCGTCAAGCCGTTCTCGGCCAAAGGCATTGCCGGCCTCTTCTCGACGCACCCGCCGATCGAGGAGCGGGTCAAACGGCTGCGCCAGATGCGCCCCAGTCTCGTCTGACCCAGGTCACCCAGCCACCGCGGGCGCGCTTCGCGCGCTTTTGTTGCAGAAATTTGACGCTACGCGCGCCACACCGTGCAGACAGCTCGTTACGGTACCATCGTCATGGAGGCGATGACCAAGAGCTGGACCGACGAGCGACTGGAAGAGCGATTCGATCGGATCGACCAACGCTTCGACGAGGTCGACCGTCGTTTCGACGATGTCGACCGACGATTCGAAGTCGTCGACCGACGATTCGATCGCGTCGACGCCGACTTCCGCGAACTGCGCGGCGAAATGAACGGGCGCTTCGATGCCACCCAGCACCTGATCATCCGGATCGGCGCTGGCATGCTGGTGACGCTGATCGTCGGCTTCGTCGGCGTGATCGCCACTCTCGCGACGCAGTTTTGAGCCACCGGCCGTCTCTCGCTATACTTTTTGAAGTAAAAGCGGATCGGATTTAAGGTATTTGGAGAGAGCGGCGATGGCGACGGGCGCGCAGACTAAGCAGCAAATCGAGGAGATCGAGCCGTTCGAGGCGGCGCAGGAGATCGAGGGCGGCAACGTCGTCCTGATCGACACGCGCGAGCCGCACGAGTTCCAGGAGGCTCGCATCGAGGGCGGCAAGCTCGTCCCTCCGGGCCTGATCGCCGACGAAATCGCCAGCACGGCGCCTGACAAGGCGGCGCGCACAATCCTTTACTGCCGCAGCGGCAATCGCTCCTACAAGGCCGCCGAACAGATGGAAGCGCTCGGCTACACCGACGTCGCCTCGATGGCTGGCGGCATCCTCGCCTGGCAGGAGCAGGGATTGCCGGTCGTCGCCACCGAGGGGATGACGCCCGAGCAGCGCGACCGCTACTCGCGCCACACGCTGCTGCCCGAGGTCGGGGTCGAGGGCCAGCTGAAGATGCTGAACGCCAAGGTGCTGCTGCTCGGCGCCGGGGGACTAGGGGCGCCGACGGCGCTCTACCTCGCCGCCGCCGGGATCGGCACGATCGGCCTCGTCGACGACGACGTCGTCGACGCCTCCAACCTGCAGCGCCAGGTGATCCACAGCACCGAGCGGATCGGCGTGCCCAAGACCGAGTCGGCGCGGCTGACGATCGAGGCGCTCAACCCCGACGTCGAGGTGATCGAGCACCGCATGCGCCTCGACGCCGAGAACATCCTCGAGGTCATCGAGCCCTACGACGTGATCGTCGACGGCGCCGACAACTTCCCGACGCGCTACCTGCTCAACGACGCCTCGGTGCGGCTGCGCAAGCCGGTCGTCTCGGCCTCGATCCTCAGCTTCGACGGCCAGATCTCGACCTTCGTCCCCTTCGAGGGGCCCTGCTACCGCTGCCTCTACCCGACTCCCCCGCCGGCCGAGTTGGCGCCCAGCTGCTCGGCGAACGGGGTACTCGGTGTGATGGCCGGCACGATGGGGACCCTGCAGGCGAACGAGGTCCTCAAGCTGGTGATCGGCATCGGCGAGCCGCTGATCGGCCGCCTGCTCCTCTACGAGGCGCTGGGTACACACTTCACCGAGCTCAAGGTGCGACGCGACCCCGAGTGCCCGATCTGTGGGGAGAACGCAGCCGAGATCCCAGAGTCCGAGATGGGGAAGTTCCCCGACTACGAGCTCTTCTGCGCCGGGTAGCGCCAACCGGTAGTTTCCCCGCACCATGGCGACCGTCCGCATACCGCCCGTCCTGCGTCCCCACACCGGCGGCCAGCCCGAGGTCGAGGCCTCTGGAGCGGATGTGGGCGAGGTGCTGCGCGCCCTCACCGCCGAATACCCGGAGACCGAGACGCAGCTCTTCGGCGAGGACGGCGACCTCAACCGCTACGTCAACGTCTACCTCAACGACGAGGACGTTCGAGTTCTCGACGGCCTGGGTACATCGGTGGCGGATGGCGACACGGTCGTGATCCTGCCGGCCATGGCCGGCGGTCAGTAGTCCTTTTAGCAATACACGGCACGATTTCCGCCGCTATACTTTTTGAAGTAAGGGAGCGGCGACAATGTCAGAACTTCTCAACAGGCCCTGCGGGGGACGCTTCGGCAATGTCGTCGACTCAATCGGCAACACGCCGCTGGTCGAGCTGCCGCGGCTCTCCCCCAACCCCCACGTGCGCATCTACGCCAAGCTCGAGGGGCGCAACCCGACGGGCTCGGTCAAGGATCGTGTCGCCCGCTCTATGATCGACTCGGCCGAGGCCGAAGGCGCGATTCAGCCCGGTCAGACGATCCTCGAGCCGACCTCGGGCAACACCGGCATATCGCTGGCGATGATCTGCCGCCGCAAGGACTATCCGCTGAAGGTCGTGATGCCCGACAACGTGACCAAGGAGCGCACCCAGCTGCTCGAGATGTATGGGGCGGAGATCGTCTACTCGGAGGGCGCCAAGGGCTCCAACGGCGCCGTCGAGGTGGCGCTGGAGATGGCCGAGGACCCTGCCTATTACATGCCCTATCAATATGGCAACGAGGCGAACCCGCGCGCCCACTATGACGGCACGGCTGTCGAGATCCTCGAAGAGCTCGACGAGGTGACCGCCTTCGTCGCCGGGCTCGGAACCGGCGGCACCCTGATGGGCAACGGTCGGCGGCTGAAGGAGGCGAACCCGGACACGCTGCTGATTGCGGCCGAGCCGATGCAGGGCGAGATGGTGCACGGCCTGCGCTCGCTCGACGATGGCTTCATCCCGCCGATCATCGACATCACCCTGCTCGACCGAAAGATCATGGTCTCCAACCGCGACGCGATCGTCTGGACGCGCAAGCTGCTCGACGAGGAGGGCATCTTCGCCGGCGTCTCCTCCGGCGCGATCGCCCGCATCGCCGCCCGCATCGCCGGCGAGCTCGAAGGCGGCAACATCGTCTTCCTCATCCCCGACGACGGCTGGAAGTACCTCTCCTCCGGCGTCTACACCAAGCCGGTCGAGGAGATTGAGAACCTCGACTCGACCGTTTGGTGGTAGTCGGCTCGTCACCCCCCGATGCGCATCGCACAGAGCCTGATCGACGAGATGGTCGCGCACGCGCGCGAGGATCTGCCGAACGAGTGCTGCGGGATGATCGGCGGCCGCGGTGGGACGGCGACGAGCGTCTACCGGGCTCGCAACCACTTCGAAAGCCCGCTGCGCTTCGGCGTCCATTCCGACGACCTCTTCCACATCACGCAGAAGGAGATGCCGGAGCGGGGGGAGGACCTGGTCGCCATCTACCACTCGCACACGAAGAGCAAGGCCTATCCGTCGCAGACCGACCTCAACGAAGCGCAGAACAGCTGGCCCGACGCGATCTGGGTGATCGTGTCCCTGGAAGACCCCGAGGCGCCCGACGTCAAGGGCTACTGGCTGAAGGACTTGAAGATCGCCGATGCCGAGCTCATCGTCGAGTAGCGGCGGGCGGCTGGTCAAAGTCGCCTACGCCCTCAACCAGATGGAGGCCGAGATGATCCAGGGCCTGCTGGGCGAGTATGGCATCCCGAGCATGGTGCAACGGACGGTCGACAACCCCGAGTTCCTCGCTGCTGGGCCGCGCCAGATCCTGGTCCCCGAGGCCGCGGCGGATCAAGCTCGGGAAGTGCTCGCCGACACGCCGGGCAGCGACTAGACGACGCTCGGCCTGGCGACGTCGCGCAGGTGGTCTCGCCAGGCTCCCTCGATATCGGCGACGCGGGCTTCGAAGGCGTCTTCGAGGGTGGCCGTTGCGCCACCGGGAGACATGTGCAGGGCGAGGCGCTCGCAGGCGTCGGGACCGCGCTCGGCCTCCAGCAGGTCGAACACCGTGCCGCCGAGGATGGCGGCGTCGCGGCGGGACGGCGGAAAGGCGGGGCGGGCGCTCTCGCGCAGGCGACGGATCACGGCCGCGCGATAGAGCCCCACCTGGCGCGAGAAGTACTGGGCGCCGCCTTCGATCAGCCACGCCCAGGCCAGGTAGCGGAGGAAGCGGCGCGGCGTCCAGGAGGGCGGGAACTCGGTGTTGTTGGCGGCGATCACGAGCTGGGTGTAGAGGCGCTCTGCGGTGCCGCGGAGAGCTTCGCGGGAATCCTCTCCCGCGGCCCGCCGGTCGTTGTGCGGGTCGTTGAGCACATGCAGCTCCGTGGCCATCGGCCAGCCGGCGAGGTAGCGTCGCCCGGCTGGGGCCGCGGCCCAACGCGCAAGGGGAAGAAAGGGATGGGCCAGCGCGAGCCAGGCCGGGCTCGTGTGCACGACCACCGTAATGCCGCCGGGGACCGTCTCGAAGCGGTCCTCGAGGCGCAGCCGCAGTTCCTCGAGCCGGTCGAGCGTCCGCTCGGCGAAGGCCGCGTCACCGCTGTCGTGGCGCGCGGTGAAGCTCAGCGATTCAGTTTCGACCCACGGCACTTGCGGCGAGACTACGCCGATCTAGACCAGCGCAGGCTCGGCGGCGCCGCAAACTCCGAGGATCTCCGCGCGGGCGCGGTCGAACTCCTCGTCGGCCATCACCGGGGTGCCCTCGAAGGGAAGGTCGCGGTCGACCTCGACCCAGGAGCGGCAGCCGTGGTACTCCTCGCGGACTTTGACCGTGACCGGGCGCGGGATGCGATGCACCCGAAGCAGCAGAACGTGCAGGGGATGGCGCCGCTTCCAGCTGAGCCGCTTTTCGGCGTAGTCGGGAGTCCAGACGTAATAGGGGGAGAGGCCGTCGACGACGCGCGGATCCGTGACCGTGATGTGGTCCGTGACCTCGGCCCATGCGCGCAGCCGAACCCGCTCGGGTTGGGGGATCCCGCCATCCTGGATCAGGGCCTTGGCGGGCGGTTCTTCCTCGCCCCAGACGCCCTCCTCGAGCGCCCGTCCCAGCTCGGGGTGATGGGACTCGCGGACGAGGTTGTTGTGCTGGTGGTCGAAGGTGGGATAGAGGAAGAAGCGCTCGTGATCGAGCTCGAAGTGCTTGTTCTCCTCACGGATCCCACCCTTGCGGAGGGTCAGCAGCTGCTCGCCCTCAGCGAGCGCACGGACCGTTACGGCCCATTCCTTGAATGCGATCGGCATTTGCAGTCGTACCTTGAAGGTCGTGTGAATCTGTGACCGGGATGGAGGACGCCTCGAACCCTGTCCAGAGGCGCCTGTCGCCGCCCGGCAAGCCATTCTACGAAAGTCCTGCCAGAACGCAAAATATGTGATGAAAGTCACGTTTATCCCATCCCCTTAGAAGTTCGGGAGGCGGGAAAGGACGTCAACGGCTGCCGAAGCCGCCGCCGCCCGGCGTTTCGATCCGCAGGGACTCGCCTGGAGCCAGCTCGCCTTCGGCCTTGCCCGGCAGCTCGCGCTCGCCGAGAAGATCGCGGCCGGGCTTGCCGTCGCGGCCGCCGTCGCGGCCGCGTGGGGCATGGCGGCGGCGCTCGGCGATCAAGCTGAAGCGGGTCGGCGCCCGCGCTTCGATCTCCCGCACCAACCCGTCGCCGCCGCGCCTGACGCCCTTGCCGCCGCTGTCGCGGCGCAGCGAAAGCTCGCGGACGCGCAGCGGGAATTCTGACTCGAGCGCCTCGACCGGCGTGTTGAGCGTGTTCGACATGGCTACGTGGACGGCGCTCGGTCCGTCGGCGTCGGGGCAGGCGCCCTGGCCCCCGCCGAGGGTCTCGTAGTAGGTGAACCCCTCGCCGGCGAGCGTCAGGTTGTTCATCGTCCCCTGACCTTGGGCCGGCGCCGCCGTCGCTTCGCCGAGCGCGGCGATGACGAGGTCGGCCACGCGGCTCGACGTCTCGACGTTGCCCGCGGCGACGGCGGCGGGCGCGCGGGCGTTGAGCAGGCAGCCGGGCGGGGCGGTCACGGCGATTGGGCGGTAGGCGCCGGCAGAGGGCGGCGCGTCGGGGTCGGTGAGCGCGCGCACCGCGAAGAAGGCGGCCGACCTGGTGACCGACAGCGGGCAGTTCAGGTTGCCTCCGACCTGGGCGGCCGTGTCGGTGAAGTCGAGGTGGAGCGAGTCGCCGCCGATCGTGGCCACGACGACGAGCGGGATGTCCTCGGCCGACCCCCTCGCATCGTCCTCGAGGAAGTCTTCGGCGCGATAGCTGCCGTCGGGCAGGGCCGCGAGCGCGGCGCGGGTGCGCCGCTCCGCGTAGTCGAGGATCTCTGCCATCCCGGCTTCCAAAGCGGCGCGGCCGTGGCGATCGCAGAGCTCGCCCAGGCGCAGCTCGCCGATCCGGTTGGCCGCCGCCTGGGCGCGCAGGTCGGCGAGGCGTTGGTGCGGGAAGCGCATGCGCGAGGCCAGCGTGCGCAGCGTCTCCGGCTCGGCCGCGACCGGCTCGATCCGGACGCCCTCCTCGTCGATCGTCGTCGAGCCGGCCGGCATGCTGCCGGGCGTCGGCCCGCCGACGTCCGCGTGGTGGGCGCGACAGGCGGCGAAGCCGAGCAGCTCGTCGTCGACGAAGACCGGTGAGATCAGGCTGATGTCGGGGAGATGAGTGCCGCCCCGGAAGGGGTCGTTGAGGATCCACGAGCGCCCGGGTCGCTGCTCGAAGTCGAGGACGGCGGCGACCGCGTCGGGCATCGAGCCGAGGTGGACCGGGATGTGCTCGGCCTGCATGACGAGCTCCCCGCGGCGGTCGAAGATCGCGGTCGAGCAGTCGTGGCGCTCCTTGATGTTGGACGAGTAAGCCGAGCGGATCAGGGCTGCGCCCATCTCTTCGCAGGCGGCGTGCAGCCCGCCGATCATCACCTGGAGAGTGACTGGGTCGCGCTTCATGCCCGTCCTGGCGCAGAACTCGGAATATTTCCGACTTTCGCGCCGGTCTCCGCGCAGATCGTTCCGGCTGCGTCGACTTCGGCCCGCCAGCCGCCGGGGAGGACGAACGTCGCCTCAGGCAGCTCGAAGACGACCGGTCCCTCACTCCGCGTGCCCGCCGGCGGCTCCCCGCGCAGCACCGGCGTCTCGACCCAGGCTTCGTCGAAGCGGACCGGGCGTGCGCTTTCGGCCAGCGTCCCCGTAGCCGCGCTGAGGCTGGGCCGCGGTCCAGGCAAGACCATCGCCAGGCGGATGTGGACGAGCACCACCTCGCCATCCGGGTCGCGATGCCCGTAGCGTCGCTCGTGCGCCGCCTCGAAGCGCTCCCTCAGCTCAGCCGGGTCGGGGCGGGTGTCCCCGGGAATCGGCAGCTCGAACGACTGGCCCGAATAGCGCATCTCATATACGACTTCCGGCTGCGCGTCGTTTAGGTCCTCGCTGAGCATGGTGGCGAGCTCCTCGACTTCTTCGGCGACATGCTCGGCGCTGAAATCGGTTCCGGTAAGCATCACCGTTCGAGTCGTGTCGCGGCGGCGATCCGAGGCGCAGAGGCCGAGCGCCGAGAGGACGCCGCCCGCGCGCGGACAGAGGATGCGCCCGATTCCGAGCTCAGCCGCGACCGCGGCCGCGTGCATCGGCCCGGCGCCGCCGAACGGCAGCAGCGCGAAGCAGCGTGGGTCGACCCCGCGCTCCACGGTGACGACCCGCAGCGCTTGGACCATCTCCTGATTCGCGATTCGCAGGATGCCTTCGGCGGCCGCAATCGTGTCGAGGCCGAGGTCCGACGCGAGGCGCCCGATCGCCGCTTCGGCGACTTCGACGTCCAGAGCCACGCCGCCGGCAAGCTCCGAGTCGGCCGAGAGGCGGCCGAGAAGCAGGTTGGCGTCGGTGACGGTCGGCTCCCGGCCTCCCCTTCCGTAGCAGGCGGGCCCGGGGTCGGCGCCGGCCGAGCGGGGGCCGACGCGGAGGGCGCCACCGCTGTCGAGCCAGCCGACTGAGCCACCGCCGGCGCCGACGGTGTGCACGTCGACCATCGGCAGCTGGATGATCCTGCCCCCGATCTCACGCGAGTCGGTTCGTTTCACCGCACCGTCTTCGACGACGCATACGTCGCAGGAGGTGCCGCCCATGTCGAAGCCGAGCGCGTTGCCGTCGCCCGAGGCGCGCGCGAGGATGCCCGCTCCGACTGCGCCTCCGGCCGGGCCCGAGAGCACGCTCCAGGCGCCTGCCCGGGCGGTCTCCT
>Ga0068867_100001985_pt1 | contig 14269 bp, 13 predicted proteins | sample KBSMisM32_FD_65649 | JGI IMG/M metagenome (GOLD analysis project Ga0068867, IMG submission 65649) | Miscanthus rhizosphere microbial communities from Kellogg Biological Station, Michigan, USA - KBS Miscanthus M3-2 | ecosystem: Host-associated > Plants > Roots > Rhizosphere > Soil ...
CCTGATGACCATAGCGAGGTGGTCCCACTCCTTCCCATCCCGAACAGGACAGTGAAACGCCTCAGCGCCGATGATAGTGCGGGTTCCCGTGTGAAAGTAGGACATTGTCAGGCTACTATTGAAAATGGCCCCTGTCGAAAGACGGGGGCCATTTGCTTTAGGGCCACTCAACGTTTAATTGAGCTTATCAGTGGTTTTGGTGGTCCTTGCTTTGGGTGATTCGGCATGATTCGCACACGAACAATGTCCAAAGCCGACGGCAAGAGCAGGAGCGTTTGCTTGATCGCTGCCGGTCCGTCAAGGTCGTCAAAGTCAGTCGTGAACAGAGTGGTCGCAAATGCTTGTTCTCGCGTCGCGACCATGGCGACGAAGTCTTCCGCTCCACGCATCGAGCGAAACGTGTCGAAGCCCGCTTCGAGAAAAGCCTGCAGTTCCGCCAAGCCAGCGGCTTTCGCCGGACCTCGCATCAGCCTCAAACTACTGCGAAGCCAGGGCCTGCGCGTGAGGCTGTCAAGTCTGTTGGCGACGCCCAATGTCAGATTGATCTGGCGTTGACGATCCGACGCGTGGCCTGTCGCCCGCCAAGCGCGGCCATACTCGATTGGTTCGAACTCCACCCCTGGAAGTCGCGATGCCAAGGCAGTATCAAGCATCTCTGACAGCGCGTGGAGTTCGGCCAAAGTCGCCACCGTCTCGACTATTTCATGCGGGAACAGCCTGACAAGCGCCGGTACGACGCGGGCAAACTGTGAATCGCGACGGCTGAAGTCTTCCGGCCCGTACAACTCGTCCAGAAAGAAGTGCGCGGCCGGCCCATAGCGCTTCGATTCAAGCAAATCGGCGTAGGTGTGCTTGAACCGAGCTTGCTGGAAAGTCTTCAGCGCGACAACGCGCGCACTCAACCGCGGATCCGCCAAGCGCTTCTGCCTCTCGGCATCCACGACATGCAAGTCTGCGAGGATGGACGTGGCGATTCCAGAAGGCATTCGATTCGAGGCGGTAGCTCGTCAGATCAGTCTATTGCGCCAACAGGGCGTGCCGCCCCTCGCTGATAGGATTGCCTGATGTTGGCTTGGCTGCAGAAAGCGATAGCACTGGGCTTATCGTTTACAGCGATTGCCTGGGCGGCGTACTTCTTAGCAGAGGGGCACGCTGTCTGGGCGGTTGCTGGTGCGCTGCTCATTCTGCTCGGCTATGCATTCTTCCTGGGTGTTGAGTTCACGCTGCTCTATTGGATTCAGCGCCCCGGCCCCGTCGAACCAGCCGGACCTGCCGAGCTTTTCCACGCCTGGTGCGGCGAAGTCGTGATCGCGCCACAGGTGTTTCTATGGCGCCAACCGTTCCGATCGAAAGCAGAGCGGGATTTCATCCCCGCCAAGGCGACCGGACAACGTGGCGTCGTGCTTGTGCACGGCTTTGTTTGCAACCGTGGCTTCTGGAATCCGTGGATGCGCGAATTGCGCAGGAGCGACATTCCCTTTCTGGCGCTGAACCTCGAGCCATTGTTCGGATCGATCGAGCACTACGCCGACTTGATCGAATCGGCCGTTGCAAGGATGGAGAAAGCGGGTGCGGGACCGGTCGTCCTTGTCGGGCACAGCATGGGAGGTGTCGCGATTCGCGTCTGGCTCAGCAAGTTCAATGCCGACGAAAGAGTCTTGCGCATCGTCACCATCGGTAGCCCGCACCAGGGCACCTGGTTGGCGCGCTATGGGCATACCGTCAATGGCAAGGAGATGCGACTCGACAATCCCTGGCTTGCACGAATCGCAGCCACCGAACACGCGTCGCGCTGTGCGAAGTTCACTTGCTTCTACGGCCGTTGCGACAACATCGTGTTTCCGGCGGCCTCGGGCACGATGCCCGGCGCTGTCAACGTGCATGTGCCGGGCACCGCGCACGTCCACATGGCTTTTCGCGCGCAGGTTTTCCGCGAGGTCCGGTTCTGGCTGAGCACGCCCGCATTGCCCGTGACCGAGCGTGCCGCGGTTCAATGAGCCAGTGGCGCGCACCGCAGCATTCTCATCGCAACCACTTGTCCTCGGCACGTTGGTATTCGCCAGTGGCCTTGGCCAAGTGCAGCCACTGATCGACGAACGACTTCATCACCGCGTCATTGCGCGGTAGCACGTAAGCCATTTCGCCGTATTGCAGTGGCCGGTCGGGGTTCACCGCGCACAGGCCCGGCTTGAGCTTTTGTTGTGTCAGCGCCTCGGCGGCCTCGGTCACGAAGACATCAGCGCGTCTGGCGAGGAGCTCGTCGAATATCGTCAGGTTCTCTGGGTGGATCGTCAATGTCGCCACCTTGAAATTGGCTTTCGCGAAACGCTCATTGCTGCCGCCGGGGTTCGCGATCACGCGCACGCCGGCCTTGTCGATCGCGGCCACGCTTTGGTACTTGCCGACATCATCGCAGCGCACGAGTGGCGTCTTGCCGTTCACCATGTAGGCCGAGCTGAAGAACGCCCGCTTCTGGCGCTCGGTCGAGACCGAAATCCCGCCGATCGCGATCTCGCACTTGCCCGACGTGAAGTCGGCCATCAGGTTGGCCCAACTCGTCTTGATGATTTCGAGCTTCGCGCCCATGGCAGCCGCCAGTGACTGCGCCAGGTCGATGTCGATGCCTTCATAGGACCCGTCTGGCTTGAGAAAGCTGAATGGCTTGTAGTCGCCAGGCGTGCAGGCGCGCAGCACGCCGGTCTTCAGCACGGCGTCGAGCGCTGAATCGGCAGGGGTCTGCGCCTGCGCGTTCAACCCGCAGGCGACCAGTACCACGCCCAGCAGGCCATGCACAACAGAAGTCTTCTGAGTCATCGTGATTCCGTCGTTGAAGTGTCTCATTCGCCTGTCGCCTTCTCGTCCTTCAGCACACCGCGCCGCACCTGATCGAGCTCGATGCTTTCGAACAATGCCCTGAAGTTGCCTTCGCCAAAACCCTGGTCACCCTTGCGCTGGATGATCTCGAAGAAGATTGGACCGATCACGGTCTGGGTGAAGATCTGCAGCAGCAGCTCGTTCGGCGCGCCCTGATGCGTGGCGCCGTCGATCAGGATGCGCAAGCGCTTCAACTCATCGAGATTTTCGCCGTGCCGGGGCAGACGTCGATCGACCAGGTCATAGTAGGTCGCGATCGTGTCCTGGAACTGCACGCCGCGCCGCCGCATCTCGTCCACGGTCGCGTAGATATCGTTGGTTCCCAGGGCGATGTGCTGGATGCCTTCGCCGTGGTACAGATCGAGGTATTCGGCAATCTGGCTCTTGTCGTCCGAGCTTTCGTTGATCGGGATTCGGATCTTGCCGCAAGGGCTCGTCATCGCCTTGCTCTTCAGGCCGGTGAGCTTGCCTTCGATGTCGAAATACCGGACTTCCCGGAACTCGAACAGCCGCTCGTAAAAGTCGGCCCACTCCTTCATGCGGCCGCGGTGGACGTTGTGCGTCAGGTGGTCGATGTAGGTCAGCCCAGCTCCCATCGGCTCGGCGGCGGCACCCGAGATCGGCACGAAGTCGACGTCGTAGATGCTGATGTTGCCGATCGCGCCCGGTGCCGCCCCGTCCTTCCCGTGCCAGCGGTCGACGAAATAGATCAGGCTGTCGCCGATTCCCTTGATCGCCGGTATGTTCAGCTCCATCGGCCCGGTGTGGTTGTCGAAACCCCAGGCGCCGAGTTCGAGCGCGCGTTCGTAGGCCTGCTTCGCGTCCTTTACACGAAAGGCCATGGCGCAAACGCTGGGGCCATGGAGCCGCGCGAACCGCTGCGCGAAGGAATTCGGTTCGGCATTGATGATGAAGTTCACGTCGCCCTGGCGGTACAGGGTGACACTTTTCGTGCGGTGCCTCGCAATCGGCACGAAGCCCATCGTCTCGAATACCGCCCCGAGCGCAGCCGGGTCCGGCGCGGCGTATTCGACGAACTCGAAGCCGTCGGTCCCCATCGGGTTATCCCAGGGCGTGAATTGCATGCGGGCCTCCTGTCTGTGCAGTAGACCAAACTTTAAATCGGTTCGTCTGCCGACTTCTTGCCAGCCATGGGGACATGCGCGCTTGCGCATCGCCAGAAGCGATTGCGGCGATCAGATGCTTTGTACCAATTGCAGTGCCGCTGCTTGAGACAGATTGAGCAGCTGAGCGATCTCGCTCACGTCGTCGGGAATTGCCGGGTTGTCCCAGCCTTGCGCGCTGTGGCGCGCCAGCCGTACCGCGAGTGCGACGCTGCGCACGCTCGGCGTATCGGCGTGGCGGTCGTCGTTGATGCGGATCAGTGCCTCGGGCAGCCGCCAGGCTTTCATCAGTGCCTGTTGCAGATCGGCCAGCTCGATGTTCAAGATCGCCCGCTGCGCCACGCCGGAGCGAAGCGCCGGATCGGCGTGCTGTGCCTGCCGGATCCGCGAAGCCAGCACCGGCGCCTCGGACCACAGCAGCATCTCGGCGAAATCGTGCAGCAATGCCGCCGCGTGCAGCACGGCCGCGGCATGGTCCATGCGGTGCACCGCAAAGCCGAGTGCGAAGTCCGCGCTGCGATGTGCGCGGTGCAAGGTGTCGGTCAGCCCTGCCAGTGCTTCAGGCATGTCGGCGAGCCGTTCTTCGACCGTGGGCTGGGGCCCGAACGCATTGAAGAACGGCGAGATGCCCATCATCACCAGCGCTGCAGTGACGGTCTCGGTTGGTGTGACCACACGGCTGCTGCGATGCGCCGCCGCATGCACCAGCACTTTCAAGGTCATCAGCGGATCGCCCGCGATCATCTCGCCGATGCCGTTTGCGTCAGCCAGGTCTTCGTTCGCGCGCAGTGCTTCGAGCGCCGCGGCGGTCGAAGCGAGTACCGGGATCTCGGCGGCCTTGAAGTGCGCCGTCCACGCCGCCAGGTCGCGCAAGGGCTCGGTCAGCCTGGGCCCGGACGATGCATCGCGAGTTGTCATCGTGAAGCGGTCTGCAGTGGACGTTCCATGATATCGGCCTTGGGCCTCGCCGACTTGACCCGATCGCGTCGCAGGGGGCGCAGGGTTACACCGACAGCACGTGTCCCTCGGCGGGGTTGATCCGGCCGCCGAGCAGAGTCTGATACACCGCCTCGACGGCCGCCTCGCCCGTGCCGCGCACGACATGCAGCCACGCCGCTGACGGGTCGGTGACCGGTTGCATGAATGCGCCCCACGCGTCGGCGATGCGTTGCTGCAGACCTTGTGAGCCCCAGTCAGCGCTGCGCTTCTTCGCCTGTGCCGGCGCGAAGAACAGCACCGGCCGCGGGCCGGCCAGGCCCTTCGCGCCGCCGAGGTCCTGCCAATGCGTGCCGCCGACCGAGCAGCTGTATTTCAGCTGGTCGCCGAAGTGCGCGTGGATGCGCGTACGCAGCGCCGCGCTGCCGCTGAAATCGACATAGACGCTGGGCGTGTCGGCCCTCAGCGTGTCGACCTCGTCATGCGGCAGCACGTCGTCATAGCAAAGCAGGCCGCGCGTGAACGCCACATTCGCCGGAGAGGTCAAGCCGACCATGCGCAACGCCGCCGTTTCGCTGCCGAGGCTGCGCCGACGCGCGAGGCAGAACGCGGTGCCGTAGGCCGTCTTGCTCGAGGCGCTCGACAAGATCACCGAAGAGGCGCCGAAGAATTCGTTGTCGGCCAGAAAATCATCGATCAGAAACGACGTCGTGAACAGCGGCCGCAGCAATGCCTGCTCGGACTCGCGCGCTGCGATGTACCCGGGATCGGTGTCGCAGCGGATGTACTGGTTGTAGGCGCCATGCAAATCGCGGCGATGGGCGGCGCCGTCGATGAAACCGGTCTCCCTCACCCGCACGGGTTGCAGCACCACGTCGCTGGCGATCGGGTAGTAGCCGTAGATGCGCTCGCCGACGCGCACGCCCTCGCAGCGTGACTCGATGACGTTCGCGAAGCCCCAGACCGGGATGCAGCCGGTGACCGCGTCGCCGGTCGGAAAGAAGCCCCAGTAGTTCATCGTGTCGCCGAACGCGGCGTAGGTGATGTTGTTGGAGGTCAGCGCGAACGCGTCGATCTTCATGCGCACCTCGCCCTCGACCAGCGGGACGGGGGCGGAACGGCGCCACTGCGTCTGGCTCAGGTGTTGGCGGTCGACGATGAAGGTGCAGGTCATGCAGGAGTCTCCGGAGTGTGATGAGCGCTGGCGTGTTTACCATCGAGTATCGCGTCAAGGAAGCCGTCATGAACAGCGTCACCCTGCCCGAAGGATCATGCGTGCCCGCGCTCGGTCTGGGCACCTGGCACATGGGCGAGACGACGGCACGTCGAGCTGACGAGATCGCGGCGGTGCGGCTGGCGCTCGACCTGGGCTACCGTGTGATCGACACCGCCGAGATGTACGGCGACGGTGGCGCGGAGCGGATCGTCGGACAGGCCTTGGCCGAGGCGCTGCGCGCCGGCCCGCTGGCCCGCGAGCAAGTCTTCGTGGTCAGCAAGGTCACGCCGCACAATGCCAGCCGCCAGGGTGTGGCCGCGGCGTGCGAGCGCAGCCGCCGGCGGCTCGGCCTGGACCACATCGATTTGTACCTGCTGCATTGGCCGGGCCCGCATCCCGTGCAAGACACGATCATGGGCTTCGAAGACCTGCGTCAGAAGGGCCGCATCAGTCATTGGGGTGTCAGCAATTTCGATGTTCAGGATCTCGCGGATCTGAGCGCCGCGCCGAGTGGCTCGCGCTGCGCGGCCAACCAGGTGTACTACTCGCTCAGCACCCGCGGTCCGGAGGTCGAACTGCTGCCGTGGCAGCGCTCGAGATCGATGCCGCTGATGGCCTATTGCCCGCTCGACCAGGGCGAGCTGGCCGATCATCCGGCGCTGATCCGGCTGGCGGAGCGCCATGGCGCGACGCCGTCACAGGTGGCGCTGGCCTGGCTCCTGACGCATGCCGGCGTGATGGCGATTCCGAAGGCGGTGCGCGAAACGCATCTGCGTCAGAACCTGGCGGCCGCCGACCTGACGCTCGGCGATGCCGACCTGGCCGAGATCGACCGGCACTTTCCGCCGCCGCGCCGCAAGGCTCCGCTGGCGATGCGCTGAGGCCCGACAAGAGAGCAGCGCGCCGTATGGCGCGCCGCCGGGTGCCCCGAATGGCCGGCGAGGCGGCCGCATGCGGTCACGATCACAGTCGCCGCACGCCGCGGATCCAGCCGACCAGCTGGCCGTCGAGGTACAAGGCGCCTTCGGGCGCGCCGGCCTCGGCATAGAACTCGAGCACCGGCAATGAATGCGCGACCCGAGCGCGCCGCTTGGCGAGGCGTCGCGACAGGCGTGCCAGCACGGCGCTGGCGCTGCGCAAGCCCATCGCCACGGCGCGGCGGGCGGTGTCGACCGTGGGGTGGGGCGCTTCGAAGGCGCCGGCGCGGATGTGTTTCAGGCTCGACATGGTGATTTCCTTCATCGAGAGACGCGGGCATTGCCGCGTCGATTTCACGGACTTTGGCTGTTCAGTTGGTCCATCTGGCGGCGCAGTTCGCGACCGGCCTCGCGTCGTCGTGCGCGCATGCCGGATCGATGCGCGCCGGCGCTGCGCAAACGGGCCGCAGCGACGAACGGATTGCGCGGCTTCAGGCGGTTGACGATGATCTTCATGAGCTTCTCCTGAGGCGAACCAAAGCAAAATGGCCCGGGGCGGTAGCGCAACCCGGGCCATTTGCGACGATCGACGCGTCGCAGGCGACGCGTCAGCGTGGCGGTGGTCCGGGCGGCGCCGCGGGCGCCCCAACGACGCTGCGCATCGCCATCGTCGATGCCGCGCGCAAGGCGAGGCGAGCCGTCGAGGCGGTCGATGCGTGAACCAGGGTCATGGACTTCGGGTCGGGTTGATCGAAACGGTCTTCGCGGCAAACGACTGCGCCGACGAATTGCGCAAATGATAAACGAATCATTATCTTGCGCAAGGGGTTTTGCGCAGCCATTTTCGGACGGCCGTCGGCCCGCCCGGGGCACAACGATCAGCGCTTCGGCTTGAGCGGCTTCACGGCCGCCTGCGTCTTGCTCCACAGGTCGTGCCCATCATCGAGCGGCGTGCCCGGATCGGCGCTGCCCGGCGGCCGCGGCTTCGGCGGCGCCGGAGTCAGCACCTCGCCGAGCAGGTCGAGCAGCCGGGCCCGCGCGCGCTGCGGATGACGGCGGTAGTACGTCAGCACCAGGCCGATGATGAAGCGCTCGTCGTCGTCCTGCGGCACGTTGCGGTGCTCGTCATCGCTTGCTGCGGCGGGCGCGGCAGCAAGCGAAGTCGCCGCGGCGCCATGCGGTTCGTCCATCCAGCCGGGTGGCTTGCGGCACAACTGCTCGAACTGGCGCGCCAGCCGCTCGCCGATCTGGCGAGACCGGCCCTTGATCTGGCTCCAGTAGCTCGGCTGGATCTGCAGCCTCTCGGCGAAACGCCCTTCGAGGCCGCGCAAGGTGGCGGCGTCGGGATGCTTGATCGTGGCGTGAACGAACTCGTCGAAAAGAAGCAGCGCGTTGTCGAGGCGTATCTGCGCGACGTCGCGCGGGCCGGAATTCATGTCGCAGATGATAAAGCGTCGTTGAGCACACAAGCGGCGATCCGCGCGCCGGTCAGGTCGCCTGTCGACTGGATGAAGCGGGCCCGGTGGAAAATCCCGTGTCAACCCTCCGCCTTTCCACAGGACACGACTCGATGACGACGCTCGGCACCCCGCTCTCGCCCCAGGCGACCAAAGTCATGCTGCTGGGAAGCGGCGAGCTCGGCAAGGAGGTGCTGATTGCGCTGCAGCGCCTGGGCGTCGAGACGATCGCGGTGGATCGCTACGCCAACGCGCCCGGCCAGCAGGTTGCGCACCATGCGCGCACGATCGTGATGAGCGATCCGGCGCAGCTGAAGGCCCTGATCGAGGCGGAGCGCCCGATGCTGGTCGTTCCCGAGATCGAGGCGATCGCCACCCCGATGCTCGAAGAACTCGAGACCGCCGGCGTCGTGCGCGTGATCCCGACCGCCCGGGCGGCGCGGCTGACGATGGACCGCGAAGGCATCCGGCGCCTGGCCGCCGAGACCCTGTCGCTGCCGACGAGCCCGTACCGGTTCTGCGACTCGCTGGACGAATTGCAGGCCGCGGTCGATGGCGGCATCGGTTATCCGTGCATCGTCAAGCCGGTGATGAGCAGCTCCGGCAAGGGGCAGAGCAAGATCGACGGTCCGGCCGATGTGCCCGAGGCCTGGCGCCATGCAATGGCCGGCGGCCGCGTCAGCCACGGCCGCGTGATCGTCGAAGGCTTCATCGACTTCGATTACGAGATCACGCTGCTCACCGTGCGCGCGCTCGACGCCGACGGCCGCATCGACACCCACTTCTGCGCGCCGATCGGGCATCTGCAGGTGCAGGGCGACTACGTCGAGAGCTGGCAACCGCACCCGATGCGGCCGACCGCGCTGCAGCGCGCGCAAGAGATCGCGAAGGCGGTCACCGACAACCTCGGCGGGCAGGGGCTGTTCGGTGTCGAGCTGTTCGTCAAGGGCGACGAGGTCTGGTTCAGCGAGGTCTCGCCGCGTCCCCACGACACCGGCATGGTGACGATGGCGACGCAGTGGCAGAACGAGTTCGAGCTGCACGCGCGCGCGATTCTCGGCCTTCCGGTCAGCACCGCGCTGAAGAGCCCGGGCGCGAGTGCGGTGATCTACGGCGGGGTCGACGCGGTCGGGGTCGTGTTCGACGGCGTCGATGCAGCGCTGCGCGTGCCCGACACCGAACTGCGGCTGTTCGGCAAGCCCGAGAGCTTCAAGACGCGGCGCATGGGTGTCGCGCTGGCGTTTGCAGACGATGTCGAGCTTGCGCGTCGGCGAGCGAAGCAGGCGGCGGCCTGCGTGCGGCCGCGCGCGGGCGGCTAATCCTCTTCCTTGACCTTGAACTGGCTCATCAGCGTGGTCTGCGCTGACAGCGGCACCGCCTCGTAGTGACTCAGCTCGATCGTGTAGCGGCCCTGGCCGCCCGTCATGCCGTTGAGTCGCGCCTGGTAGCCGCTGAGCTCCGACAGCGGCACCTGCCCGCTGACCGCCACCGTGCCGCCCGGCAGTGAATCGGTGCCGTTGACCTGGCCGCGCTTGGCCGACAGGTCGCCGGTGATGTCGCCCATGCTGTGCTCGGGCGCGGTGATCTGCACCTTGACGATCGGCTCGAGCACGATCGGCTGCGCCTTCTTGACGGCATCGATGAAGGCCTTGCGGCCGGCGGTCGCGAACGCGATGTCCTTCGAATCGACCGAGTGCGACTTGCCGTCGTAGACGATCACGCGCACGTCCTTGACCGGGTAGCCGGCGATCACGCCGGTGTCGAGCACCTGGCGGATGCCCTTCTCGACCGCCGGGATGAACTGCGTCGGGATCGTGCCGCCCTTGACCTGGTCGACGAATTCGAAGCCGGTGCCGCGCGGCAGCGGCTCGATGCGCAGGAACACCTCGCCGAACTGGCCCGCGCCGCCGCTCTGCTTCTTGTGCCGGTGGTGGCCTTCGGCCGGCGCGGTCACGGTCTCGCGGTAGGCGATGCGCGGCGGGCGGGTGTTGACCTCGCACTTGTAGACCTCGTTCATGCGCTCGAGCAAGGTGCGCAGGTGCAGCTCGCCCAGGCCGTAGACGACGGTCTCGTTTGTCACCGCCACATGCTCGACCTTCAGGCAGGGGTCTTCGTCGACCAGCTTCTGCAGGATCTCCCACATGCGCTGCTCGTCGCCGCGTCGCCTCGGCTCGATCGCGAGACCGTGCACCGGCACCGGGAACGGCAGCGGCTTCAGGTGCAGGTGGTCGTCTTCGGCGGCGTCGTGCAGCACCGCGTCGAAATGCATCTCGTCGACTTTCGCGACCGCGCAGATGTCGCCCGGCACGCCGCTCGCCACCTCGACATGCTCCTTGCCCTGCAGCATGAACAGGTGCCCGACCTTGAACGGCTTGCGGCCGTCGCCGATGTAGAGCTGGCTGTCGCGCGTCACCGTGCCCTGGTGGATCCGGAACACGCCCATCTTGCCCACGTAAGGATCGACCGTGACCTTGAACACATGCGCGATGACATGCTGGGCCGGATCGGTGAGCGCGTGCAGCTCGGTCGCCGCGCTGCCTTCGCCCTTGTAGAACTGCGGCGCATTGCCCTCGGCGGGGTTCGGCATCAGGGCCTCGACCACATCGAGCAACTCGGCCACGCCGGCGCCGTTGCGCGCCGACACGAAGCAGATCGGGATCAGGTGGCCCTGGCGCAGTGCCTCTTCGAGCGGCGCATGCAGCTCGCGCGGATCGACGTCGCCATCGTTCAGGTAGCGCTCGACGAATTCCGGGTCGACCTCGACAACCTGCTCGACCAGCGCCCGGTGCGCCGCAGCGACGCTCGAGAAGTCGGCGTCGCCCTCCGGGTTGAAGAAGCAGTCGACCACGCGCGTGCCGCCGCCGGCCGGCAGGTTCAGCGGCAGGCATTCCTTGCCGAAAGTGGCCTGGATCTGCAGCACCAGCGCCGCCAAATCGGCCCCGGCGGTGTCGATCTTGTTGACGATGATCAGCCGGCACAGCTGGCGCTCCGCGGCCCAGTCCATCATGCGCGCGCTCATCAGCTCGATGCCGGTCGCGGCGTTGATCACGACCGCCGCGGTCTCGACGGCCTCGAGCGCCGTCATCGATTGGCCGACGAAATCGGCATACCCCGGCGTATCGATCAGGTGGATGCGCGACCCGCGGTGGTTCAGGTGCATCACCGCGGAGTTCAGCGAGTGCTGCGCACGGCGCTCCATCGGGTCGAAATCGCTGACCGTGGTGCCGCGGTCCAGGCTGCCGGGCGCGCCGATCGCGCCGGACCGGTGCAACAACGCTTCTGCGAGGCTGGTCTTGCCCGCGCCGGTCTGGCCGACGAGGGCGATCGTTCGGATCGCCTGGATGGCGGCGGGGATTTCAGGCTGCGACATGACGCTCTCCTCGGGCTGGACCAGCTTCGGGCATGCGGTGCGTCACAGCCTAAGGGATAGCTCGACCCTCGGCAATGGGTGACGTCGGCAAGCGCCTGCGTAAAATTGGCCGCAACATCCGGTAACGGAGGGTTCTTCGCCACGGCGCCCGAACGCTGGCGCGTCGTCTCGCTCCCTCGTGCCAACGCCATCCGCGCGCTCCGATGACTGCTTCAGTATCCAGACCATGCCATGGCGCCCGGGCGGTCGTGCCGATGGCGTCGGTGCATGCGGTGTGGATCGGCGCCGGCGTCATCGTGCTGTGGGGGGTGTGGGCGGCGCTGTTCAACACCGCCCAGTTCGGCGACAACGTCGAGCAGTTCAACTGGGCGCAGAGCCTGGAGCTCGGCTACCACAAGCATCCGCCGCTGCCGTCGTGGGCCCTCGCGGCGGTGATCCGGCTGTTCGGGCCGTCGATCTACTGGGCCTATGCGCTCGCGACCCTGTGCCTGCTCGGCACCCTGACGCTGACCTGGCTGATCGGCCGCGAATTGCTGGGCGCACCGGTGGCAGCGGCCGCGATCGTGCTGTGGGGGCTGAACCTGAGCTTTTCGCAGCGTGTGCAGCTCTACAACCACAACACCGTGCTGGTGCTGTTCATTGCCGCGACGGTGTGGTGCGCGATGCGCACCGTGCGTGCGCGTTCCCCGACGTTCTGGTGGATCGCCACCGGCTGTGCCGCCGCGGCCGCGGTGCTCTCCAAGTACCAGGCGATCGTGCCGCTGGCCGCGTTGCCGTTCGCGCTGGCCCGCACCGGCGGCCTGAACCGGCCGGCGCAGCTGCGCGGCCTTGCGCTGGCGCTGTCGATGCTGCTGCTGCTGTGCGCGCCGCACGCACTGTGGGTCGCGCGCCATGACTTCAGCACCTTGCGCTATGCGTCCGAAGCGGTCGAGCCGTCGGACCTGCTGCGTCGTCTCGGCTGTCTCGTCGCCTTCGCCGCGAACCAGCTTCGTCTGGCGTTCCCGGCGCTGTTGACGATCGCGCTGTGCTGGGCCTGGGCACGCGCGGCCCCAGTTGCGCCGGGGACGGTCGCTGCGGCCGAAGGCGCGCCGGCGGCGCAGGTGCGGGCCTGGTTCGGCGCGCTGATCGGCGCACCGCTGATCGTGCTGGTCGTGATGGCGCTGGCCGGCGGCGTCAGCCTGCGCAACCACTGGGGTGTGCAGGCGCTGCAGTTCCTGCCGCTGTGGCTCGCCGCCTGTTGGCAACGGCGCGCGGCAATCGACCTGCGCCGGTTGGTCTGGGTCGCGCTGATCGTGCAGGGCCTGGGCCTGATCTCGTATGCGGTCGAACATGAAGACCTGAATCGCGTGCTCTCGGCACGGCGCATCGACACGATGTATCCGGCGAAGCGGCTCGCGCACGCCGCCGTCGCCCACTGGGCCGACAGCACGCACTGCCCGCTGCGCTTTGTCGCCGGCTCGGTGTTCGATGCCGGGCTGGTGGCGCTGTACTCCGGCGGTCGGCTCGAGGTGTTCGATACCGCGAGCGCGACGCCCTGGGTTCGTCTCGACGATCTGCAGCAGCGCGGCGTGCTCTACGTGCTCGACGAAGGCGAAGCGCTGCCCGAAGGCGTGACGCGCGTCGTGCCGTTCGAGCTGACGGCCGGCCCGCATCCCGGCCGCGCCACCCGGACGATCCGGCTCGGCGTGCTGATGCCGTTGCGGCCCTGCGGCTAGACAGCCGCTGCGCAGCTACTGGAACGCCACCTCGGCGAAGCTGCGCAACTTGCGGCTGTGCAGCTGATCGACGCCCGATTTGCGCAGCAACTCGATCGCGCGGATGCCGATGCGCAGATGCTGGTCGACGCGTTCGCGGTAGAAGTGGTTGGCCATGCCCGGCAGCTTGATCTCGCCGTGCAGGGGTTTGTCCGATACGCACAGCAAGGTGCCGTACGGCACCCGGAAGCGGAAGCCGTTCGCCGCGATCGTCGCGCTTTCCATGTCGAGCGCGATCGCCCGGCTCTGGCTGAAGCGGCGCTCCGGGGTGCTGGCCGCATGGTGCGACGGCAGCAGCTCCCAGTTGCGGTTGTCGGTGCTCGCGACGGTGCCGGTGCGCATGATGCGCTTGAGCTCGTAGCCCTTGAGCTGCGTGATCTCCTCGACCGCCGATTCGAGCGCGACCTGCACCTCGGCCAACGCCGGGATCGGCACCCACAGCGGCAGCTCCTCGTCGAGCACGTGGTCCTCGCGCACATAGGCGTGCGCGAGCACGTAGTCGCCCAGCTGCTGCCCCTGGCGCAGGCCGGCGCAGTGGCCGAGCATCACCCAGGCGTGCGGCCGCAGCACCGCCACGTGGTCGGTGATGGTCTTGGCATTGGCCGGGCCGACGCCGATGTT
>Ga0068867_100001986_pt1 | contig 14268 bp, 9 predicted proteins | sample KBSMisM32_FD_65649 | JGI IMG/M metagenome (GOLD analysis project Ga0068867, IMG submission 65649) | Miscanthus rhizosphere microbial communities from Kellogg Biological Station, Michigan, USA - KBS Miscanthus M3-2 | ecosystem: Host-associated > Plants > Roots > Rhizosphere > Soil ...
ACGCTGTGGTCACGGAACACGAACGGCCGCACGTAGGTCTCTTTCGGGAAGAGCTGTTTCCAGAGGGTGCTCTCGGGCGGCGCACTGATCCTTTGCGCAGAGTGCGTCGCGCCGCCGCCGAGTGCGACCGTCCACTCGGTCGCGCCTGCGATCGCAGGCCAGTCGAGGAAATCGTGGAACTGTTCGCCGAGCGTCGGCCGCGGCGCCGAATCGGTCGCGAGGCGCGGTGAGAGGAACGCCGTCACGCGCAGGCGACCGTCCGTTGTCCGGTTCCACGGGAGCGCGATCCAGGTCAGTCGCTGTGTCGTCGTCACGCCGCGAACGCCTCGCAGTAGGTATTCCAGGGTGATTCGCCGCTCGGTTGCGGCGCCATGATCTCGGCGAAGGTCGGGTCTCCGCTCGAGCCCGCGAACTTCCGCTCACAGGTGATCTCGACCGAGACGCTGAACATGCAGATGTCGACTTCGATCGTCAGCGTCGCCTTGCCGACGCACTTTCCTGAGCTGAACTCATAGTGAAGCTCGAGGCAGAGCTCGATCGAAACGGTGACGATCCCGAGCGCCTCGACCTCGCCGCCGATCCGCAGATAGCCGGTGAGCGAGGCGTTGCCGGACACCATCGCGTAGACGAAGCCGCCCATTACGTGCACCTCGCCGCTGGCGACGCCAAAGTTCATGGCAAGACTCGCGCCGAACTCGAAGCCCGCCTCGAGCTTCTGCACACCTGCGGGGTCGACCTCGATCAGGAAGTAGCCGCCGCCGCCAAAGGCCATGACCGTGAGCAGAAACGGCTGCGGCCGCTCGCAGAAGTTGAACCGGACGCTCAGCGGCTTGCCGACGAACGGGACGCTGAAGCCCGCACCGAGCGACAGGTTCTGCAGCGAAAAGACGCCGAACGCGATGTTCGGCAAGCCCAGCGAGTAGCTCGCTACGACGCCCTCCGGACTAATCTCGAGCGCGGGCGGATCGCTGAACGCGTCGAGCGGGATCAGCGAGCGGAGCGCCTCCACGAACGACAGGCACCCGATGAACTCGACGCCCGCGAACTCGACGTTGACGTCCGGCTTCTTGCCCGCGGGAGCGACGAACTCGAGCTTCTCGAAGCGCAGGCGCAGGAATCCCTCGAGCCCCTTGATCAGCTCGACCGTGAAATCCGTCAGTCGCGCTGTGACGTCGAGCGTCGGATCCGGGTGCACACGCGTCTTCGCAGTCGCCTGAACCGACAGGAGCAGTGCGCCCTTGACACCGTCCCGCTCGGGGATGAAGACGGAGACCTCCTGGAGGCGCGGCGACCAGTCAAATCTCAGCGTCAGCTCGTCCCGCAGCTTGATCACCCCGGCGATCGTGTCGCCCAGCGTTGTGACGTCTGAGCCGATCAGCGAATTCAGGCGATCGGCAGCGTGAGCGAGGGCGAGACGGAGGTCAGCGGGGAGCGTATCCGGCAAGACGCCCAACGCAGCCAGGTGTGTCTTCAGCTCCCCTAGATGCGTCTTCAACTGTGTCGTGTCGAGGGCACCCCCGCCGAACGCCGCACTTCCGAGCGCCGAGAGGTCGGCCCCGACGTTGGTCACATCAGTCTTCAGCGCGGCCGCCGTGGCAGCGAGCGCGGCTGGCGCGCCCGGCAGCGACTGCAGGGTCTGGGCCTGGACCTCCACGTCGTGCAGCGCTCCCGCGAACGTGTCGATCACGGTCGTCGCCTGGGTGACGAACTTCGGCACCGCGGGTGCGTCGGCCACCAGGTCCGCAACCGGCGCGATGATCTTGCTCAGCGGAATGACGCCAAACAGCTTCGGTCCGAGCGCTCCGGCGAAGAAGTCGACCGGGTCGAACGCCCCGCCGGCGAGTGTCTCCACGCCGCTCGCACCCGAGATCGGACCGAGCGATCGAGACACACCTGTGATCTCGAAGCTCGGCTGCGCCAGGCCACCCGCCCGGTCGCCGCGTGTCGAGAAGTCCATCGCTTCGCCGGACGTCACCGCGAGCAGCACCTCACCCTTGTTCGCGCCGCCGAGACCGCCGCCAACGGGCTCCTTCAGGAAGGGCCCGGCGAATGCCGCCGTGACCGCGCCGGTGCCGCCCGCGAGGATCTGGTGGGCGGGCAAGTTCACCTCGAGCTCGCGGACAGTCGGGAAGAAGCGCGGGCGTTCGAGCTTCGGCGCGCCTGAATCCTCGTACGGATCGAGCGCGTCCTTCGCGTCCGTCGCGGTCGGCGTCTTCGCATGCCTCGTCACGTGGGCGTTCCACGTCAGGCTTTCCAGGGCGAACGAGGTATCGCCTGTGACCTTGCTCGGTGCGAGCGTCAGAACCTGTCCGTTGAGCGGCGACTTCGCGGCGGCCCCACCGTCCTTTTCGGCATACGCGACGGAGGCGTACTCGAGCAGGTCGAGGTCGCGTGGGATGTCGGTCACGCTCGCGAAGATCGCCGGAGCTGTGAAGTCGACCTGCTCGCCGTCGGCGGTCTCGCCGGTGAACGCAAAGCGGAAGACCTGGCTCGTCACCGTCGGCCAGAAGAGCGCGCGGTCGCGACTCAGATTCTTCGTGCTCTTCAGGCTGTTTGCCGGATCGAGGCCGCTCGGGTCCAGCACTTGCAACTGGCAGTTCCCGGGGGGGTCGAGAGGCGGCGTCACCTGCGTATGCAGATGGAGCCCGGTGAACGGCATCCCTCGCTCGTACAACTCGCCGTCTGCCGTTGCGATATTCGGCGCCGCGTAGTGCCGGTCGTGCTGCCGAACGGCGATGAAGAAGCGCTGACGCAGCAGAGCCGGGTTACCGGGGATCGTCCCGTGGAACTTTCGCTCGGTCACCTTGATGAGGGCAACGCGGTGGCCGAACGGAAACAGCACGCCTTCGTAGACGACGCGGACGTAGTGGTCGCGCGCCATTGTTGCGAGGTGGCGCCACTCGCTCAGGTCAACATGAGCCGGTCTGCGCTTCCAGGTCCCGAGCGAGTCGAGCCAACCGCCGAGCGAGGTGAGCAGCAGCCGTTTGACGTCGACAGGATCCGGCTCGTAGCCGCGCTCGCCGAAGTTGGCGGTCAGATGCACAAGGTCATACCGGTCGCGCACGTCGAGCGAGACGTACGGAGGCCCGCCCGGAATCGGGGGAGGCTGTCCGTCGGGCTCGCCCGAGCGCATCGGAAATCCGATCGGCGCGCCCGAGCGCGCCCAGACCGCCCGTACCGTTCTACTCGCGTCGTCCGTGCTGATCGTGCCACCCTCCTTGCGCGTCTCCAGGCGCGAGTGCCAGAGGTCGATGCGCTCACTGCCCGGGGGATGCAGGGCTTCCGCCTCGTGCACAAAGGCGCCCCCCGCGTGAGGCGACAGGATCAGCTTCCTCGGTAGCTCGATTGCGGTCTCGTCCCACCTAGGGACCCGGAACCGCCAGAGCAGCCGCGAGACGTCGATCCCGTGTCCCAGCTCGGCCGCAGTGCCAACGATCGTGGCACGCGTCTGGGATCGAAGACGCAAAGCCCGCACCGCGTGCACGCCATCCTGCGCCGCTGGCAGCACAGGCGGCGCCCCTGCGAGCTGGACGGCCATCCGGTCGAGCAGAGGGCCGACGATCCCGTGCGTCGGTGGCGTTGGCGCATCGCGCTCGGCGCGGAGCCCATCGAGCAGATCGCGCGGGTCGACCGCACTTGCCGCGCCAAACGCGAGGGTCTCCTCCAACACCTCCCTGAGCGGACGGCCGAAGATCGGGATGCGTCGGCGCGGGAGTGCGCTCGGATGGACGCGGAGCGGCAGATGCGCGATCGCGTCCAGAAGACCGGCGACCGTGAACGGAATCGGTGGCCATCCTGCCGGGACGATGAACGCGAGCCTGCTCGCCGCCGCCAGACGCGAGCCAACCGGGAGGTCGGAAGCCGTCGGAGTGGTTGCGGTCGACGTTGGCGGAACCGGGTCGTAGTCCGGAGCCGTTTCGAAGAACGCATCCTCTTCGATCGCTTGCGGCTGAAGACGGATGACAAGAGTTCCTGCGGCGTCTCCGTCGCCGACAAGAACGGTGTGACGCTCCTCGTTCTCGCCCACGACCTCGAGATGCATTCCGGTCCAGGCGATCTCAATGACAACGAGGTCGTCCGGACGCACCACGCCGAGGAACGGCGGTCCGTCGGGGGGCCGCGCGATTCCGAAGAGGTCGGCCAGCCGCGCGAGCGAGAAGCGTTCTCTCCCCGCGCTATGCAAACAGCGACCTCACGAAGCCTCCCGGTCGATCCGGTCCGGAGGCCGCAACTCCAGCCGTGACGAGGCTACTTCATAGGCACTGTCAGATCAATGCGCGTTTCAGTCTCGGCCATGCGAACTGGCGCTGCGCCAAACCTCTGGCCTCAATCGCGAATCGGGGCAGCACTACGCCGAAGCCAGTCCTCGATCTCTGCACCTGCGAGCTTGCGGACTCCGCGACGTCGTGACCGCGCCTGGTCGGGTACCGCGAGGAGAGCTTTCGGGAGCTCATTAGACGCCTTGGGGACGTGATTCTGAACCCCGGCAGTGAACGTGACTCTGAACCGCGGCAGTAATCCACCAGCGAACAAGCGTCGCATGTCCCCGGGCGCGCGAGCATGGTGGACTCTCGACGGCACCCTCCTCACACCGCGCTCGTGCAGCCGTGCGAGAGGCGCCCGACACGGGTGATGAATTGCACTGCATTGGTAACGCAGCAATGGCGTTGCCTCAAACGCATACAGAGGCCGTTCGGTTGGGCGCAGCAATGCCCTCTTCGACCTTTTTTCCAAGACAGGCCAAGGGACTCCAAAGGGGGGCCGGGTCAGGGAATCCACTTGAGGTGGGGCATCCTCCTCACACCGCGCTCGTGCAGCCTTGCGAGAGGCGCCCGACACGGGTGATGAATTGCACTGCATTGGTAACGCAGCGATGACGTTGCCTCAAATGCATACAGAGGCCGTTCGGTTGGGCGCAGCAATGCGCTCTTCGACCTTTTCGTCGATCGTTTCCAAGATTCGGTCGCAGGAGGGGGTTGCGTTCCGGCGGTTCCTGAACTGAATAGAGGGAAGGGCTGCGCCCAGAGGCGGGGAGAGGACAAGCCTTCTGGGCGCAGCCCTAGTTTGACTGTTACGCAACCTCGAGATAGTCCCGCAGACCCGGCGCGAGCGTTCGGAGTTTGTCGAGTGCCGTCGCCTCGAGCTGGCGAGCCCGCTCGCTTGTCACTCCCAGCTCCCTCCCCACCTCGACCAGCGACCGGGGTGATTGCCCCGCGAGACCGAAGCGCAGCCTGAGTACGAGCCGGAGGCGCTCGTCGAGCGTGTTGACGGTTGCCTCAACCTCCTCTCTTCGCTGGCGCTCGGCCAGCGCCGAGTCCAGGTGGGCTGATGTCGGATCCGTGAGCTGCTCACTGCAGGCCTGCTGCCCCACTTTCGGAGGGGACTCGAGACTTACTGGCTGCTGCTCGTAGCCGAGTAGCTCCCCGACCCGGCGGGAATCGAGTCCTGCTTCGGCAGCGATCTCGCTCAGCAAGGGGTCGCGATTCAGGCGCTGCAGGAGAACCTGACGCGCTCTTCGAACGGTCCGAATTTGCCTGCCGACGTAGATCGGAACCGGAACGAGACACGCGTGACGCTCCGCCGCTTGCCCCACCGCCCGCTTGATCGTCAAGGTGGCATAGGTCGAGAGCCTGAAACCCAATCGGTGGTCGAACCTCTCGACCGCCCTCGTGAGTGCCAGATTCCCTTCCTGGATGAGGTCGAGCATCGGAACGTTGTGATGCGCGTACTGACGGGCGATCCAGATGACCAGACGCAGATTGGCCTCGATCAGAATCCGCTTCGCACGCTCGTCTCCGGCTTCCTTACGACGAAAGAGCTCGCGCTCTTCAGCCGGAGACAGCATCGGCACCCGGCCTACTCCGCGGGCGTACAGCGTTAGTGAGTCCTCGAGCTGGTAGCTCGAGTCAGCTTCGCTTGATGTCCTGTCGTCCGTTCGATCGAACTGGCGGTTCATAAGGTCGATGCTCATTTGGAACCTCCTTTCGCAGTCGAGCTCGTCTCGACACAGGGGGCACCCAGAGGCGCCCCGCCGTGCGCGGGTGACCGTTCGTCAGGCCTTAGCCAGGACGGTCGAGCAAGAAGGCGAGAGGCAGTGCGCGCCGGCACAGCTCAATGAGCGTGATTGGACGCGTGCCATCACGTGGGGTGATTTCGAGCACCGCTGCTGTCACACCGAGAGTGGACCCGCCGTGGGGGCCTCCTGAGCTGGCTGATCCGCTCGAGGCCCCCGGTGGGGTTGGCATCTGTGGCTCATGGTCCGGGATGGGTAGGCGGGGAGCTGATGGCCCGCGCGCGCCGGCTGGCCGCCGGTTTTGCGCGTCGTTCGTCCTTACCGCTATGCGTCCCGCCGGCGTCGCCCCGGGTTTGGTGGAGCATGAAGCGAAAGCAAGAGAGCCAGGGGTCGGGTCGCAAACGATCGTGACGCCGCAGTCGGCACCGCAGCGGATCACCATGACCGAGAAGATGAGCGTCATGGCCTCGCCGGAATGGACGGCCGTGGCGAACGGCTGGACAAGGTCGCCGGGGAGAGGGCCCGCGTCGGCGTCTCCGTCATTCGACGTGGCGTCGGACAGAGAGTCGCTCGTAGTCGCATGAGTCGGGGCCTGCAAGGTCGAGCCTGGCGATGAAGCAGGTGGTTCCGCTGCTCCGGAGGAGCCCGAGCTCGAGAGCGATTGCGTGTCCGTGGCGGGCGCAGACCCCGTCGACGTGCCTATCGGGTCGTTCGTGGTGGTGAAGGAGTCGGCAGCCGCATCCGTAGGTTCGGCGCTGGAAGCGTCGGTGGAACTGGCGGAGGGGCCTGTCGCAGTGAGGCCGTCAGTCGTGAGGCCGTCGGTCGTGTCTGTTGGGACTGGTGCCGGAGCACACGTGCCAGTCGTGTCTGCTGCAGCGGCGGAAGTGTCCGTCGGCGTGGCCGAGGTGGCTGTTGCGTCTGGCACCGGGGCGCACGTGCTGGTCGTGTCTGGAGCAGTGGCGGAGTTGTCTGTCGTTGTGGCTGGGGTCGCAATTGTGTCTGGTGTCGTCGCGGCCGAGGTGTCAATTGGGTTTGGTGTTGTCGTGACCGAAGGATCAATTGCGTCCGGTGCCGGAGTCCCTCCGCCAGCTGTGTTAGCCGCATCGGCGGATCCATCCGCCGTTGCCGCCGAGGTGTCTGTTGCGTCTGGTGTGGGGGCGCGCGGGTCGGTCGTGTCCGCAGTGGGAGAACTGTCCGTCGTCGCCGGGGAGGTATCCGAGGTTTCTGTCGGAGCGATGCCATCCGACGATGCCGCTGCGGCAGCGTCGCTCGGCGTCGAGTTTGTCGTCATCACCGAGCCATCCGAGACCGGCGGGGTAGGATTGTCGCCTCGAGCCGGGGCGGTGAATAGGGACGCGCAGAGCAAGGCCGCAAATACGGCTACCGTGCAACCGACAAGCCCCCGCCCTCGGTTGCGCTCAAAACGAAGTGGCCGCATTCCCGAAACGGCGGCCGCGCTCCCATCCATCAGCGCTTCCTCCCATGGCTGCGCCCCTTTCCGAGCTTCGAGTATTGCACTTGACATCAGGTGCGCAAGATTGCGACGCCAATCGGAAAGCCGACAGGAACAACGGCCGGTCCCCTTTGGGGGTGGCTCAACCTCAAGTGGAGATTGAGTGCCGGACGGAGGAGACGAGGGAATCATCGCTCGCTTCGAACTGCCGAGCGGGGGCAGAGGACACCCATCTGCTTCACGCGTCGACAGGCGTGGCGGCAGTCCGGTAGCGTCGGGGCCCGCTCGGGCAGCGACCGGGCGGGCGGCATCTGTTGAAAGGGGGAGAAAAGTGGGGAGAGCAAGGATGCGAATGCTGAGAGTGTCGGTTCTCACCGTTGCGGCCACCGTGTGTGCGGCCGTGCTCGCAGGCGGCTCGGGAGCCGGAGATGAGCCCAAGCCGGACGCCGGCATGGCCGGGAAGCGAACGGCCACGGCTAGCGCCGGATTCGATAAGCAGCACGGTCCGCACTCGCAGTTCGAGTGCGTCGCGACGAGTGGCGGCGCAAACACGAAGCTCGACTGCGACGACCCGTTCCCGAACAACGAGCCCAACATCGTGGTCGATCCCGCCGCGCCTGGCCACATGATCGCCAGCTCGAACGACTACGGGTCGTGTTGCGACCAGTTCTACACGACATTGAACAACGCGGCGACATGGGCCACCGGGAACATGTCGCGGAACAACCCGCAGCAAACCGGCAGCGACCCCGTGACAGCCTTCGACCGCAAGCATGGGACCGCGATTCACTCGTCGCTGAACTACTCGTTCCAGAACCCGACCGGTGAGGCCTGCAGAGGCGACGTGACTGTCTCGGTCTCGCAGGACGGTGGGATCACGTGGGCTCCCGCCGTGGTCGTCGACTCGGGTCTCGGCTGCGACCTCTCGAACACGCAGCTCTTCAACGACAAGGAGTGGGTCGTCACGGACAACACTCCGTCCTCGCCGCACTACGGGAGGACGTATCTGACCTGGACGAAGTTCATCTCGGCGAGCGGCCAGTATCAGTCGTCTCCGATCTTCGAGTCGCACTCCGACGACGGTGGGAAGAGCTGGACGAAGGCTCAGGAGATTTCCGGGTCGAACTCGGTGCTCTGCACCTTCCAGGTCAGCGGTCCGGCCGGCCGGTGCGACGAGGATCAGGGGTCGTCGCCGACGGTCGGCCCGGACGGGACGGTCTACGTCGCGTTCCAAAACGAGCAGAACACTGCACTCTGGGAGCCGAATGAGATGTTCGACGACCAGTATTTGCTCGTCAAGTCGACGGACGGTGGGGCTACATGGTCGAGCCCGACGTTCCTCGTCGGCATGGAGGATGGCTCCCGCGACTATCCGCTAAACGTCGACGGCCGGCAGACGTTGACCGGGTATCAGGTGCGCGTGTGGTCGGTCGGCGATCTCGTCGCAAGCCCGCGTGCGTCCGAGAACGGCAAACTCGCCCTCGTCTTCTCGGACAACCGAAACGGGACGCATGATTCCGCGAACCCGGTCACCAACACCGACGTCTTCCTACTCACGTCTGCGAACGGCGGCACAACGTGGTCCGGGCTGACCCAGGTCGACTCGAGTCCGACCGACCAGTGGTTCCCGTGGGTAGATGTGAACCCGACCAACGGGACGCTCGGCGTCCTCTACCACGACCGCGAGGTCGCCAGCCCGGCGCTCTACGACACGGCACTGAAGGAGTTTCCCGGGTCGAAGACGATCGTCAGCACGGCGCCGTCGCACCCGACCGAGTCGCGTTTCTTCCAGGCCCAGGTCGCGGGGTGCGAGCATTGCGCGACCTTCCACGGCGACTACATCAGCGTCGCGTACGGCTCGGACGGAAAGGCGAACCTCACCTGGACGGACATGCGCGACCCGTCGGACACGCCCGGCCTGTTCTCGCAGTTCATCTACTACGCGCAGAAGTAGGCGGTTGGAGAGGGTCGGGCGCGAGCCCGGCCCTCTCCGTCCTACTCCGCGAGGTCTCCGTCTGACAGGTCGGAGTCCCAAGAGGGGCCGACGGGATCGGGCGCAGCAATTCGCTCTTCTGCACCCTCGAAGACAGGCGAAGGGCCTGACGGGCACGACGCATGACTTCTCCCAAGTTTGGTAGCGCGTAAGTAGACAGCCCTCGCATCGCTAAGCACTTCGCACAAACAGATTTTGCGCTTAGCAGGACTTTCGTGAGTGGAGCTAGCCGGGCTCGAACCGGCGACCTCCTGGGTGCGATCCAGGCGCTCTCCCAACTGAGCTATAGCCCCGCGGTCGGCGAAGTGTAGCTTCCGTTTCGTGGAGACGAACCGCGTCGAGGCCTTCAGCGACGGCGTCTTCGCCATCGCGATCACGCTGCTGATCCTCACCGTCGGGATCGACGGCGCGCCCCATGGGGACCTCGGCAGCTATCTGACCGGCCTCTGGCCCGCGTACCTCGCGTACGCCGCCAGCTTCTTGGCGATCGGAATCATGTGGATCAACCATCACCTGATCTTCCGGCAGTTCGCGCGGGTCGACGGGCCGATGCTGATCCTGAACGTGCTGCTCCTGATGTTGATCGCCTTCGTGCCGTTTCCGACACGCGTCGTCGCGGAGTTCGCGCGCTCGGGCGCCGATCGTCGAGACGCCGCGCTGCTCTACGGGCTGACGATGACGATCACGGCGATCTTCTTCAACCTCCTGTGGTTCTACGGATCGCGCCGGCTCCTGCATCCTGACGCGGATCCACGTGTCGTCAGGGGCATCACGAGAAGCTATTTGCCGGGGGTGCCGATCTACGGGCTCACGACGCTGGTCGCATTCGTCAGTGCGACGGCGAGCCTGATCCTGTTCGGCCTGATCGCAATCTTCTATGCACTCGCGGCCGCACTGTTCTCGCGGACCCCCGCGACCGCCGAGGCCACAGCCGCTTCGGGAGACCCGGCGCTGTAAGCGGCAGAACCGAGCAACACCATCACCCCGGACCGGGTTCCAGCAGCCGCTACTTGCTCCACTGCGTTGTCGGGCCCGACGCCTCCGCCGAGTACCGCGACGCAACGCCTCGCCGTCCCGTTCACACGGTGACACGCGACGATCTGTGCGCGCACTTCCTCCGGGGTGTCGTAGACGGTTCCGGTGAACGAGCCGACCTGGACGAAGTCTGCGCCGCAGAGTCGGGTGAGCTCCGCGATCACGTCGGGCGCAACGCCGATGGTGCGGTTCCTGGCCCACAGCGCTGCGCCGACCCGGTGGGCGAAGATCGGCACCCCGAGCTCCGCCTCGCGCAGCGCGCGGAGTGAATCGAGGCCCTGCGCGAAGGCGTTCACCATCACCGCTCCCGCACCAAGAGCGACAACCTGGGCGGCCCGCTCGAGCAACGAGTCGACCGGTCCGGTCACGTTCGGCGCGTAGCGAACGCCGTCCGGCAGCACGGCACGCACTGCGGAGACGCGCTCGGTCAGCGGGCACCACGGCGGGTCGCCGAGGAGCTCGTCGTCCTTGATCAGATCCGCGCCCCCCGAGGCCAGCTGCCCGGCCGTCGCGGCTACCTCTGCCGGCAACAAGCCGAGCGAAGGCTTCACGATCGCGCCGACCAGCACCTTGTCCGGCGCGTCGAACCCCGGCCCAGGTAAAAGACCGTCGGGCCATTCCATTCCGATCAGGCGGCAACGCCTGAACTTGGCGGCGTCCGCCCACTCGCCGGCGAGCAGAGAGGAGACGAGCAACGTGACATCCCCGCCAAAGTTGGTGACGGGAAACTCGAGAACAGCGCGACCGTCCTCCTGGCCGACGACACGCGCCCGCGCGTTGTCCGGCCCATCCGCGCGGCCGACGGACTCGATCAGGGCGAGCGTCTCCGCCGCCTCGGGTGGGTCGATCTCGTAGATGGCCCGGAGCACGGCCGTCAACGCTAAAGAGGAACGCGTCCTCACGCTGCGTGAGCTGAACCGGGCGCTGCTCGAGCGGCAGATGCTGCTGAAGCGCAAGAGGCTGGGCGTCCCGGAAGCCGTCGAGCGCCTTTGCGCGCTGCAGGCCCAATATTCACTGTCGCCGTACATCGCGCTCTGGTCACGGCTGACGGGTTTTCAGAGAGAACAGCTCACGCGGGCGCTCGAAGAGCGCGAGGTCGTCAAGTCGACGCTCTTCCGCATCACCCTGCACATCACGAGCGCTCGCGACTACCCCTACTTCGCGGCGGGGTTCCTTCCGGCCGCGCAGGAGAAGACGGCGCGCGTCACTCGCGAGCAGACCGCCGAGCTGTCGCGCAAGGTGCATGCGGCCGCGAAGAAGCCCCTGACGCACGAACAGCTCGAAGCGCTCGCCGCGGACGAGATGGGCGGCCGCTGGCGAACGCGCATACTCGCGCCGCTCGTGCATCTACCGCCGAGCGGAACTTGGCGGTTCTGGGGCACGCCCACTCTTCTCGGCATGCAAACCTGGCTCGGCGTCGACCTGCCGGACCGCGAAGAGGGAGCGAAGCGAATCGTCGAACGCCATCTCGCGGCGTTTGGGCCGGCGACGCAGCAGGATCTTCTCCGCTTCGCCGGCGTCCGCATGGGAGATCTTCGTCCCGGTCTCGAGCAACTGCAGCTGCGTGCGTTTCGCGACGAGCGTGGACGCAAGCTCCTCGATCTCCCGCGAGCTCCGTTGCCCGACGGCGAGACGCCTGCGCCGATCCGCTTCCTGCCGAAATGGGATTCCTCGATCCTCGCGTACGCGCCGCCCGAGCGAACGCGGATCCTGCCGGAGAAGTTCCGCAGCACGGTGATCAGGAAGAACGGCGATGTCTTGCCGACAGTCCTGGTCGACGGCTTCGTCGCCGCGACGTGGAACATCGACCGCAAGCGCGGGCTCGAGATCGAGCCGCTGCGGCGCCTGACCAAGGCGGAACGTGCCGAGATCGACGGAGAGGGCGAGCGCCTCGTCGAGTTCTTCCGCGACTAGAGGGCTGATGTGAAATTGGGCCGACGTCGGGGGCGCTCCAGACCAAGCCGGACAGTGCGGTCGTTCGCGGTGCGTAGCGGCGCTACGTGCCGCGCGCGAACGTGCTGATCCGGTGCCGTGTCTGGTGCGTCATCCGGCCCGGCCGAATTTCACATCAGGCCTCTCTAGGCGGAGAAGAGGGTCAGGTCGGGCTCGCGCTCGCCGCGCAACACGGCGAGGTCGACCTCGACGCAGTCGATGCCGCGCGACTCGGCCAGCGTCCGTGCCTGCGGCTTGATCGCCTGCGCGGCGAGGATGCCTCGACAGTCGCCGTCGATACGTTCTAGATACCGGGAGAGTTGCTCGACCGCGTCGATCGTGGCGACGCGCTTGATCTCGACGGCGACCCAGTCACCGCTCTCGTCGCGGCACATGAGATCGACCGGGCCGATGTCGGTGGGCCATTCGCGCTGGACAAGCCGAAGCTTCGCGCCGAGAACCTCAGGCCGCGCCGCAAGCTCTTCCTGCAGGTGCCGTTCGACGCCGTCCTTTTGGAGCGCCGCTGACTCACCCATGTCGTGGGTCACATCACTCAGCACCTCGGCAATTCGAATCTCGAGTCGATCCTCCGACTTGCCCGCCCGCTTGCGCACGACGATGAGTTCCTCCTCCTCCTCGACCATGGTGGGCGGCGTCATCCAATTCAGCGGGCGATACCCGCCGGCGTCGTCGTGGACCAGGAAGGACCCGTCGGCCTTGAACATCAGCAGCCGCACTGCCTCGGGCAGGTGCGCGGTCAGGCGGCCGGTGTAGAGCACTTCGCAGCGAGCGACGAGCAGACGCATGGCCTGCGGACCGTACTGTCCGTTTCGGACAGGACCGCGCTGCGCTCAGGGAGTGGCTCCAACCTTCGACCGGTGTGCGGGCTGTTAGATCAGAGAGTCGAGATCGGGCAGTTCGAGGGCGACACTGCCACCGGGTCGGATCGGACGCGGGCGACGCGGCTCGCGCACGCAGGCGTCGGGCGGCGGATCTTCGAGCAGGAAATCGCCACAGCGTTGTAGCGTCCGTCGGAAGCGCAAGACCGCGAGCATGCGACTGAACACGTTTCTGCGTTCGGGGCGACAACTTGGGATATCCGCGCCTGGTCGGCTCACGCGGTTGGAACCGCGTCGAGTGCTTCCGCCTCAGTGCGGTAGTCCTGCATCGAGACGACTCGCGCCTGGCGAAACTGCATCAGTGTGGCTGTCTCGTCCGGCCATTCCGGCCCGCCGATCTCGCTTGGATGAGAGACGACGATGATGGCGTTCTCGCCGCCGTCCTTGAACTCCAGTCTTCCCTTCGCGAACCCCTGCTCGTACCGCTCGCGCAACGTTCGCATCACGTCCTCGCGGTTTCGGCAATCCCACTCACCCGGCTCGAACCAGTGCCACTCAACGTCAGGATCGAGGATTCGCTCCAAGGTCTCGAAGTCGCCTCTTCGTCAGGCTTGCAGGCCCTCGGTTGCAACGCCAGAAGGTTGCCGCTCACCCTCACAGACTAGACCTGCTAACTATCGCGTGAGCCGGGGCGAGAACCCGCTCGGCGTCGCAGCCGCACTGCCTTGGGCAGGCGCGCGATCAGGCGGCCGGCGCAGAGGACTTACCGCAGCTCGTACTGCAGCAGGATCTCGTTGTCGAAGACGATCTCGCCGGTCTGCTGAAAGCCGTAGTGCTCGTAGAACCCGAGAGGACTCCCTTTGCCCTGTCCACAACTCGTTCTCATGATCTTGACCTCAGGTCGCCGTCGGAAGTAGCCGGCGATGAGATCGACCGTTGCCCTACCGTAGCCGCGTCCTTGGTGGCGCTCGTCCACGAACAGCTTCCAGAGGTACTGCGGAAA
>Ga0068867_100002005_pt1 | contig 14216 bp, 16 predicted proteins | sample KBSMisM32_FD_65649 | JGI IMG/M metagenome (GOLD analysis project Ga0068867, IMG submission 65649) | Miscanthus rhizosphere microbial communities from Kellogg Biological Station, Michigan, USA - KBS Miscanthus M3-2 | ecosystem: Host-associated > Plants > Roots > Rhizosphere > Soil ...
GCTGGGTCCGCCGCGATGGCATTCGATGGGGTTGACTTGCCGAACATCATGAGGATTCCTTTGTGAGGTGAAGCGGCGTGTTGAACGCCAGGGTGCCGTTCTGAATCCGAGTACTTGGCCCAGGGCTCACGCGCTCAACTGCTGCGGACCAGCCCAAACAGCAGGCTCGCCACCGTCAGCACGGCGAACACGACGAACAGGATCTTGGCGATGCCCACGGCGCTGGCGGCAATGCCGCCAAAGCCGAACAACGCGGCGATCACGGCGATGACGAAGAACACAACGGCGTAGTGCAGCATGAAGAAGCCCCTGTCAGGAAGGTGAGGCGCGCCTTGCAGCGCGTGCCGGGTTCGCAACCGGATTCGCTGCGACATCGTCAGTCTGGCTGCCGCTGCCCGAACAAGCGATAGGTCAAAGAGCCGGCCCGTTGTGGGGAAGCAGGCGAATCCACGTAGGAAAGCGCCCACACCGTGAGCGACCGAGCGCGCTCACCCGCTGAGGTGATCGAAGGCCGCCGAGACTCAGGCAGGAGCCGGCGTCGCGGCCGGCAGCGAGACCCGGATCGAGGTTCCCGTTCCAGGCGCTGATTGCAGAATCAGGCTGCCGCCTCCGGCCTCGACGCGAAAGCGCATCCCCACCAGGCCGTGGGCCGACGTCGATCGCGCCGTGGTGTCGAAACCGACGCCGTCATCGCGCACCGAGACCAGCACTTGCCCTGCCTGCATGGCCAGGCTGATCCAGACTTGATTGGCCTTGGCGTATTTGGCGATGTTGGTGAGGGCCTCTTGCACCAGGCGGAACACCACGAGTTCCGCATCGGCCTCCAATTCAACCGGCTCGAGCGCTTGATGAACGTCGATGCCGGACTGCTCGGCGAACTCGCGGGCGAGGATCTCCAGCGCGACCACCAGCCCCAGGTTGTCCAACGCCGACGGGCGCAGGTCTTCGATGATGCGGCGTTTCATCGCGATGCCACTGTTGAGTGTCTCGATCAAGTGGCCGAGGCGCTCGAGCGCTTCGGGCGCCGTGCCGGCGAGGCGCGACTTGATGCGCGCCGCGTCGAGCTTGGCCGAGGTGAGAAAGGCGCCCAGTTCGTCGTGCAGGTCGCGCGCCAGGCGGCCGCGCTCGTCTTCGCGCGCCGTCTGCAGGTGCAGCGCCAACTCGGTCAGCTGCGCGGTGCGCTGCACGACCACCACCTCCAGGTTGTCGCGCTCGACCTGGACCAGATGCTGCTGTTCCTGGCGTTGCCGGTCGAGCAACGCCCCTTGCCGAAGGTACAGCGCGAGCGCCAGCAGGCTGAAGCCGCTCAGCACCGCCACACCGATGCGGCTGAGCATCAGCGTTTGATAGATGTTGCTGCGCCCTGCTTCCACGCTGCGCGACTCCTGCTCCAGCAGTTCAGCGCTGAGTGCGTGGATGGCGTCCATCTGCTCCTTGCCGATTGCATTGCGCGCGATCTCGGTGCTCGTCTTGCGCTGGCTCGCGTCGAACGGTTGCATCGACAACGCGAGCTCCGAGCGCGCGATGTCGATGGCGTGACTCAGCGCACTGACCGCGGCGCTGGCGTTCGGGTCGGCGCTGTAGTGTCGCCGCAGGAAGCCCAGCGATTCACCGATCTCGACGAGCGCGTTGTCATAAGGCTTGCGGTACTCGCCGTCGCCGCTCATCAGGTAGATGCGGCGCCCGGTCTCGGCACTCTGGATGTGGCGCTCCAGACTTTGGATGTACAGCCTTGCCGTTGCCATGCTGCCGAGCGCATCGAGCGTTCCGGCCGCCTGCCAATACGATCCTTCGCTGATGAACACCATCGCCGCTGTCGCCAGGCAGGCCAGCGGCACGACGAACGGACTTCGCTTGACGATCGTGAGGACGTCCATCTTCAACTCGCATCCTGAAAGTGGGATCATGCGTGCGGAGGTCACCGCACCGCCCATGATTCGCATTGCGATCGTCGACGACCATGCCCTGATCCGCGCCGGGCTGCGGGAGTTCTTCGCTGACCAATCCGACTTCAGCGTGGTTGCCGAAGCGGCCAATGGGCGCGAAGCGCTCGACATCGTGCGCAAGGCCGAGGTCGACGTCATCGTGCTGGACATCTCGATGCCCGGTCAAAGCGGCATCGACGTGCTGCTGGCCATCAAAGCCCGCGCGCCCGACCTGCCGGTGCTGATCCTGAGCGCATTTCCGGAGGCGCACTACGCCACCACGATGCTGAGACAAGGTGCGGCCGGCTACTTGAACAAGGACTGCGATCCGGACGAACTCATTCGGGCCGTTCGCACGGTACACCGCGGGCGCAGGTACATCAGCGCCGCCGTGGCCGCACAACTGGCCGAGGGTTTGAACCGCAGCGGCGACAGGCCGCTTCATGAGCACCTGTCCACGCGCGAGTTGCAGGTGTTCCTGCGGTTGGCCAAGGGCGAGACCCTCGGGCAGATGGCCGACAGCCTGTCGCTGAGCATCAAGACCGTCAGCACCTTTCGCAGCCGGATCATGGAAAAGATGAAGCTGGTCTCCAACAGCGATCTCACCTACTACGCACTGAAGAACGGCTTGATCCAGTAAGCCGTTCTCACCGGAGCGCGGCGGTCCCGTCGCTTCAGCGCGCAACCGCAACGACGGCATCGGACATCAGTCTCGTCAGCACGGCGTGATTCACCGGCTTGACCAAATGGCCGTTGAACCCCGCCGCTCTGGACCTGTTGCGATCTTCTTCCTGGCCCCACCCGGTCAAGGCCACCAGCACGGTGCCGTTGCCCCACGGCTGCTCGCGGATGTGCCGGGCCACCTCGAAGCCGTTCAACCGCGGCAGGCCGAGGTCCAGCAGGACCACGTCGGGGCGCAACGTCTTGGCCGCGTGCACCGCCTCGAATCCGTCGTACGCGGTGTGCGCCTCGTGGCCATCCATTTGCAACAACGTGGCAAGCGTTTGCGCCGAGTCTGGGTTGTCGTCGACAACGAGGATGCGACGCGGCGTCTTGGGCGTGGGCTCGCTGACGGCAGGCACGGGTAGCGCCTTGGGGGCTTCACGCAAGTTCGGCAGGCGCACCACGAACTCGCTGCCCCGCCCGATGCCCGCGCTGCGAGCTTCCACCGTGCCGCCGTGCATCTCGACCAGGCGCTTGACGAGCGTCAAGCCGACGCCCAACCCGCTTGTCGATCGCTCCATCGAACGATCGACCTGCACGAACATTTCGAAGATGCGGGAAAGATGATCGGCGGCGATGCCGACGCCGCTGTCGCGCACGCGGATGATGGCCTGCTCGCCCTCGCGTTCGACACTGAGCCAGATGCGACCGCCGGGGTCGGTGAACTTGCAGGCGTTGGTCAACAGGTTGCCCACCACCTGCGCGAGCCGGGCCGGGTCGGCATCCATGTAGATCGGTTGCGGCGGCAACTCGACCGTCAGCTCTTGTTGCCGCTGCTCGAACAGAGGGCGCGCGGCTTCCACGGCGTGATGGAGGGGAGACGCCAGTTCGATCGTTCCCTTGCGCAGGCGCACCGTGCCCCGGCTGACACGGCTCACATCGAACAGATCATCCACGAACACCACGATCTGGCCCAGTTGGCGCTCGATCACTGCGCACGCAGAACGCACCGTCTCATCCATGCCTCTGGACAGACGCAGGGCCTGCACCGCATGGCCGATCGGGGTCAGTGGATTGCGCAGCTCGTGCGCCAGCAGGGCCAGGAATTCGTCCTTGCGATGGTCGGCTTCCCGCAATGCCGCTTCGGCTCGCTCTCGTTCCACGATCTCGGTCTTCAACTCCCCGTTGAGCTTCTCGCGGGCGCTCGCCAACACGCCAGCGTGGTACGCCGTCGCCGCGAAGGTGGCAAGGCTTTCGAGCAACCGCTGGTCTTCGCCATCAAACTGGCGAGTGGTGTCGTGTGCCACCACCCAGACCGCGCCGACAGCCCGCTCGCCGACATGGAAGGGCACCAGCAAGCCCTCGACCAGCCTGGGGACGATGTCCTCGAACTGCGTGAAGTAGCGGTGGGCATCGCACATCAGCAGGGTGGTGTCGCGATCGAGCACGGTGCCGCAGGGCGCATGGTGGCGAGGCGTGGTGGTGTTCCAGGCCAGAGGTGCCCACTGTCCGGCGACTGCGTGCCAGCGAAAGTGGTCACCCGCCGCAGTCACGTTGCCGGGATCGCCGTGCTCGAGCAGGCTGACCCCGGCCGAATGACCGCGACAAAGCACCAGGGCGAGATCGATGAGCTCTTGCAGCACGAGTTGCGGCGAGTGGGTCAACCCCTTCGCCAAGGCGCGCAGGGCCTGGTTCTCGACCTGGTAGTCCGGCGACCGTGTCGGCCGGCGCTTCAATTGCTCGGTGCACAGCACCGACTCCAGCGAGACCGAGCCAGCGCCCGCATTGTCCAAGACGTCCATGGGACCTTCTCGTTCGGAGAGTGAAAACCAATCCCTCACAGCCAGTCCGGTGCACTGGACTGACCTGCAAGTCTCGGCGAGCGATCCGCGCTTTGCTGTTCGCTAGCGAACATACGGGCGACGTCGGCCCCGCTTCGGAGCTGCTGGCTGGATCGAAGCCATGCCCAGGACGATGGCCTCGTCCACGATGAATCCTTTCATCGCTTCGAGACTCGCCCCTCGACGCCGCCGCGGGCATGCTCGTTCGGCCGTCCGAGGTCGAGGCTAGCCGTCCGCGCGCTACGCGATGGTGCACCCAGCGTCGGTGGCGATGGTGTGCGCGGCCGATCCCGGCGGCCCCGACGACAGGAGCGACCTCACCGAAGACGACTTCGCTGGGATTCTTTTCAGGACTGCCGGTCACCGAGGATCAGGCGGAAGCGATGGCTCACAGGTTCGTGGCACCGCGATCCGCCACCCCACCCGACTGGTGAGCAGATCGAGAACGCGCCCTGTCGATGAACCGATGGGCCTCGCCCAGCGCGTGGGCGACCGCGGTGTCGTGGCTGTGAAAGGTCGGGGAATTGAACTGGAGCCAATCGGTTTGCGTTCCATGGCCTGACGTGAGCGCGTAGCCCGCGATGAACAGGCTGCCGAGAGGATCGGCTCGCTTCAGCTCTTGCCACCGTACGGTGACGGACGAGCCTTTGTAGGTCGAAGTCCGAATGCGCGATGTCATGATCGAGCCTGGTTGGACGGCAGCCGCTGCTGTGCGACTGCGACGTCTCGTTGCTGTTCGCCGAGCCACCTGGGTCGCTCGGGAGACCCGTTGCGGTCGCCATGAACCACGTCATGGCTTTCGTGAGCGACCCTTCGTGCTGGACTGTGGGTGCACGACCCCCGGTTGTCGGTGCGGTACCGCGCACACTGAGACCGAAGCGCATGGCCCGTGACTCACGAGACGCCACGATGGCATGGGTCGACCTGCAGCGCTGGGTCACGTGCCGCAAAAGATGCGCGGCGGCGATTGGCGAGGCAAGCGATTCTTCGTCATCGCTCGAGCTGCGCAAATGCCTGTGCTGCGCGCGCTCTCCCCAGCGCAATCAACTCCTCCGCACGCCAGAATTCAAAGAAGCCGCAGGCGTTTCGCGGAATTTCGATCATCACGTCCGGGGAGTACGCCGACAGCCTGAGGCGCGCGATCGTGTCCTGCATGGCTTGCATCGATACGAACGCGACATCGATGAGGCCACGCGAGGGTCGCTTGGGTTCGCGGACCCGACGCCTGCTGTCGACGAAGCTACGGAACCGCCTGCTGTAGCTGTTGTCATCGACGAGCGCGGCGCTCTGCGGAGGCAGCAGGCGCGCCTCGGGTGCGCCGCTCAGCGCCACTGCCACGGTCAGCTCCGTGGCATCGTCGAGGGTCGGCGCGATCGGTACGGGATTCACCACCGCCCCATCGACCAGTGTTCGATCGCCTTGCCTGACCGCTGTGAAAACCAACGGGGTGGCCATCGAGGCGCGGATCGCGTCGAACAGTTTGCCGTTGCGCAGCCAGACCTCTTGCCCCGAATCAAGATCGGTTGCCACCGCGGTGAAGGCAATCGGCAGGTCCTCGATGGCGCAATCGCCAATCAGCTCCCGCAGCACGCTGATGACGCGCTCGCCTTTGAACAGGCCGGAACTTCCGATGGTGGGATCGAGCAAGCGCAGCACGTGCATGCGTTCCAGCGCGGACACCCACTGCGCATAGATGTCGAGTTTGCTGGCGGCGTAGATCCCGCCGACCAGCGCACCGATGGAAGCGCCCGCAATCGAACGAATCGTGTAGCCGTTTTCGCCGAGCCACTGAATCACGCCGATGTGCGCCAGCCCTCGAGCGCCGCCGCTGCCCAGGACGAGAGAGACCGTGGTCGAGTCGGAAGACATGGGCGCCCTGTCCTTCTCGCCTAGCGGTCCACACCATAGGGTGGCAGCGTCGACAGGCGTGGGTCCTCGACGGGGCCGCCCACCGTGAAGTGATAGAGGGACTGAAACGCCGAGTCGCCGAACCCCATCACCTGGTGCACCGGGTCGTCGAAGAAGCAGCCGATTCCCGTCGCGCGCGCTCCGATCGCTTCAGCTTCGAGGTAGAGCAGTTGCCCGATCACGCCGGCCTCCCAGAACAGCCTGCGATAGAACCACGGGCCGCGCCGGCGCAGCGTCGATTCGAATTCAGCGATCATCCCCAGCGAGAACGCACCGTCACCCGCGATCTCCTGGCCGCAACTGAGCTGAACGGCCAATGGCTGCAGGTCGGCCTTCTGCAGGAGAAACAGCGGCAGTTCGCTCGGACAGCCCAGTGGCGCAGTCCACACGAACTGCCGGTAGGTCGCTTGTCGCAGCAAGCCGACCTTCGACGCGTCGCGCGCCAGGGCGTAAAGGCCCGGCGCAAGGCCATCGACGCGGTGCACGAAGAGGGCCAGGTGAATGGCCGGCGCCCACGGCACGCAGTCCCATGGCACCGGTCGCTGGCAGACGTCGCGATCGACCTCCGGCATGACACGCGCCAGCAGGGTGAAGAAGCCGGCCGCCGAGACCGATGTCGTCCGATCGAAGGCGAGCGCGCTGCGCCGCCGACGGATGAGGGCTGCTGCGCTCGGCCGGAGCGGGTCGGTGCAGGATGCAGGCGCGTCCGTGGCTGGACCTACCTTGCATCGAGGGTCGCCATCCAAGGCGACAAACCCTCGTTCGCCGTTCGCCTTCGACGACGCGACCTCGACCTGCGCAATGATCTCCCAGTGCACAGGATCGCCGCGACTCAGTCGATTGGCCTTGCCGTGCCAGCTCCCCAGTGGGAGGCATTGCTCTGCATCGGCGTCGACGAAGAGCGGCAGCGAGATCGCCCGCAAGGAGGTCGCGGCACTGCTGCCTTCAGGGACCGACCAGAGCACGGCGAGGCAGTCGGGGTGCTCGCGCTCCGCGCCTTCGTAGTCGGCCCATCGATCGACCCCCAGCAACGAGGCCACTGTCGGATCCGACACGTCATCCAACAGCATCATGCGCCACCCGAGCGTGCGGGCCGCGATGCGGGCGCCGCCGAGCGCGTGCCCGACGTCATGCTGGCAGTAGCGGAAGGCCCGCTCCCCGTACTTCCATGTCTCGCGCCAGTTGACCGAGGTGAGGCCGAGGAGGAACGCTTTGGGCGGAAAGGCCCGCATCAGCGACCCGAAGCGTTGAGCCGACCACTCGGCACGCAGTTCGAGCGCATGCTCCTGGGCCGCGTAGTGATAGAGACCCGGCGACGATGAAACGCCCTCGACCTGGTCGATCAGCAGGTAGGCCTCGGTCGGGTGCAGGTTGCCACTCGATGGGTTGGCTCGAAGTGACCACCGGGTGTCGCCGGCCTGCTTCCATGCGGAGATCGCCAATGAACATTCGAGAAAGCGCGAGAGGGTGGCTGCCGTGGGGGCGGCACTCGCGATCGCGCCTGGGCGGTACAGGTCTTCGTACGGCGGGGAGGCGGGCTCCTGCTCAGGCTTCAAGCGCGGCAAGGCAATGAGCGGACATCCCTCGTAGCGTCGAAACGGATCGGGCTGATTCACCCAGTCCAGCGCGCCGGGTGCCCGCGCATACCGAAAGAGATGGTGCTTGGTCTGCTGGTGGTAGCGCATGACGGTGGCCAGCGCATCGCCTGCCGGAGCACCTTCGACAGGGTCTTCCTCGGCCGGACCGAGATTGATCATCCGCTCCGAGGCGGAGCATTGCCACACCGGCCTTCGCGACAGGTCCAGGTCCACCTAGGTCGGCCGCGAGTGGGCGCTTCGGCGGCCGAGCGGGTCTGGGCGAAAGGCACGCCCGCCAGCATGCCGATGCGGCGCGCTACTTCTTGAGCCGAGCCGGCGCCACGCTCGCCGGCGTCGGCGTCGAACCGACCGGCCCCGGCGGCAGGGTCGGTGCCGGTGCCTTCTTCGGTTTCTTCGCTTCCTTGTTGCCGCGTTGACCCTTGGACATGATCGTCTCCCTCATCCATGGTTGCTTGATCGTGCCGAGACCTCGGCTAGGCGGTGGTCAGCAGCACGGCGCATGCCTTGGCCACGGCGGACACGCGCTCCGACGAGTGGGTTCCCGGCATGGTCGCCCAGCCGCCCTTCTCGACGAAGTCACCGCGCGTCCATGTGTCGACGTTCCTGAGCGCGGCCAGATTGGCCGCGAAGTCACCCGCGCGCTGGAACTTGTCGACGCACACGGGGGCAAGCGCCCCCACGACCGCATCGTTGACCCGCACCAACGCCGCCGCCTCGGCCGTGCGGCCGGTGATCCATCCGCCCCAGCTGAATCCGACAACCGCCAGCGCAACTGCCCCGGCTGCGACGCCCCACAGCGCCGGCTTGGTTTCGATGGGAATCTTCATTGCAGTCCTTTCAGGAAACGCACATGCGATCGGCGCGAACGACCGCGCCGCATCGACCAGACAAAGACCGACTCCAATGGCCCGAGGGTAGGTTTTCCCTTTCCCGTCGTCTGTCTGCTGGTGCACACAGCGGCGTTGCACATCGACGTGCCTGGGCTCGCGCCGGTACGCCCCGCTCGGTGCGCCGCCGCACAGACCGCAGCCCAGGCAAGCCCCAGTCTTTGCCGCGGCCACGGCTTGCGTCTCTCGCGAGTGATCTCGCCCGCGACCTGGTTGCCTCACCGAAGGAATCCATCTGAACTGGGACTTCATTCAAGGTCACTGGAAGCAAGCCGCGCGCAAGGCCAAGGAGCAATGGGGCAGGCTCACCGACGATGACTTCGACGTCGTCGCGGGCCGTCGCGGCCAGCTCGTCGGCAAGATCCAGGAGCGCTACGGCGTGGCCAGGAACGAAGCCGAAAAGCAGCTCTCCGAGTGGCAGCGCAAGGCCACCGGTGCGTGGTTCATCAGGGACGAAGACCGCCCCTGATCGCGAACCCTGTGGGCGTCGCCCGCGTGGGCGACGCGTTCGGTGGCGCACAGACGATCGTTGCGCAAGCCCTCACACTGGTTGCCTATACCCCGGCACCCACGATGGGCGCACGGCCACGGCCCGATTGCGCACGTCGCAGCCCCTCGAAGGACACCACTTGATTTCTCGCTCCACCATCGCCGCAGCGGCAAGGGTCATCGAATACGCGGCAGCGCGGCCGATCGTCCTCAGCGCCGATCTGCTGCCACCCAGCAGAGGCGTTGAAGGAGTCGAAGCGGCCGACGCCAAAGACAGCCGGGCCAACGGTCTCGTCTCGCCGCCGCCGCATCCGTAGGATGCCGCGGCCGATCGGCGAAACAGCCGCCAGGCTCACTGCATGGCCGACGCACTCGAGTTCGTCGGTGCCGATGACGGCGCGGCCGGCGTCTTCGCCGCGAGCGGGATGACCCGACCTTCGGCGGGTTCGCTGAAGAACGCATAGCCCGTTTGTTTGCGCTTGGCGCAGTACATCGCGTTGTCCGCGTGCTTGAGCAGGTCGGCGCCCGTGTCGCCATCGGCGGGGCATGTCACGATGCCGATGCTGGCACGCACGACGAGCCCACAATCGCCGATCTGCATCGGCGCCGACACGGTGTCGAACAGCTTGCAGGCCAGATGCGCGAGCTGCACCCGGTTCAGCAGACCGGTCAACAAACAGGCGAACTCGTCGCCTCCCAAACGACTCACCACGTCCTGTTCGCGCAGCGCTGCGCGAAGCCGCGCCGCGACGATCTTCAGCAGCTCGTCGCCGGTGTCATGGCCGTGTCGGTCGTTGATCGCCTTCACGCCATCCAGGTCGATGTACAACACGGCGAGCCCTGGATGCGCAGGCTCCATCTGGGCCAACGCCCGATCGAGTCGCTCCCCGAAGCAGCGCCGGTTCGGCAATCCGGTCAGACTGTCGTGCAGGGCGAGGTGGCGTGCACGCCGCTCACCGTGGCGCGTGTCGGCGAGCTCGGCCCAGGAGCGCGCGAGCGCGGCTTGCAGATCGCCCAGCTCGCGCTCGAGGTGCGCGCATCGACCCAGTTCCGCCGTCAATGTCGTTCGCAGCGTGTCGAGATCGTCTGCACACTCCAGCGCAGCCGCCGCGACGCGGTGCGAAGCACCGACCTCATGCGACGCACCATTGGAGCCAGCCGCCGCGCTGACGACCGCGCGCAACCTGGCTTGAACGCTGCGCAGCAGCCCCTCCCAATCGCTCGCCGCGACCGTCGACGCAGGACCGGGCCGTCCCGTGCGCGGCGCCGAGGTCGATCCGGGTTCCTGGCCGCGCAGCGCTTTCAACGTGTTGCTCTCCGACAGAACTCGTGTCATGCGGCACTCACTGTGCTAACGCTGCCAGCGGCTTCGGCCCACCGGCGGACCCTTGCGGACGGGCTGCATGCGTGCGGGCGCCGGCGCTGCGGCCTCTTTGACAGAGACGGGCTCCGATGCCGCCACCTTGCCTGGTGGCGGTGAACCCTCGGCAGTGAAGTCGGACTGCTGCTGTGCCAACGTGCTGCGCTTGACGGGCTGCGCCGTCTTGCGTCGGATCATCATCGCGGGTCCCTTCCAAAGGCGAGCCAAGGCAACCCAGGCACTTGGCGTGAGCGTGCTTCTAGCGCGCGTCGCGCGCCCGGTCTGTTCGCCGACGCACAGATGGATCCGGCGAGTTGCTGCGGGGTTGGCGGCGACCACGACCCCTAGGATCGGGGCGCGGCCTGAATGTCGGCATCGCGCAGCATCACTGGCTCGATCGAACCGTTGGCCACCCGACGTCGCACGGCAGCGTGGAGTTCGTCCAGGTTCGCCGTGTAGGTCACCATCGGATCGTCGTCGGTCCGCGTGGCGTGATACCGGTAGTGCAGGATCTCGCGTCGGATGCTGGAGCCCACGAACTGGCCATTCACCAGGACCCAGAAGCGCACCGTTCCCGAAGGCAGGTGAAGGAAGGGTTCCGGGGGCGCATCGGCCTGCGTTGCCGATGATGGCGCTGTGCTCACATGAAGTCCTTTGTCAGAGCTGTCCCACCGCAAGCAGCACCAAGACGAAGAAAGCGATCACGCCCAGACCACCGCTGGGCGCGTAGCCCCAGTTGCGGCTGTGCGGCCAGGTCGGCATGGCTGCGATCAGCAAGACGATCAAGACGATCAGCGCAATGACTGCCAAGCTCATGGAGGTCTCCTTCGGGCGGTGGAAAGTTCGTGTCGTTGGTGTGTCTCATGGCCGGCCCTTCTGGGCTTTTGTCACCTGCGCGCAAGGCACCCGGGATCTTCCGGACCCAGGGCTTCGTGCATCGTTCGCAGCGCGGGGCATGACGGGCTGCTCAAGGGCGGCCGCTGGGCGAGCCGAGCCCGACGGCGACCAGGTGCTGTCCGAGCGGCGTCGCGTCCGCGACCGAGGGTGCGAGACCGGGCAGGCTCAGTCGCGCCAGGCAACTGTCGCGCAGCTCTCGGCTGTGCGAGCCGTGGCAACTCCAGAACGCGGCCGTGTTCGCCGCGGTGGCGGCACGCCGGATCTCGCCTTGCCGCACGGCCTGGTGGCAGACCTGGCCGAGCGCCATCACCAGCGTGCCGATGGACAGCGCAGCCAGGGTCACAAGCCACCTCCGTGCGGCACGGGGGTCGCGCGTTGGACCGTTGTCCATGATCGGCACGCGGGCGGGCCGCCCGTCCGCCCGCGGCAGCAACTCGATCGAGTGGTTCTCGACATCTGCCAAGACGTGCGCTCCAGTCGGTGGCAAGCCCGTCGGGCGACGGGTTGGTGTGCGCTGTGTGTCGCGTTCGCGCGGCACATGACCGAACACACACCGAACTGTGCACGGCGGGCGGTGGTCTCATCTGTCTGACAACACACACAGCAGCGCGACGCCCGAGTGCGGCCGCCCGGGCGCGCGCCACTCGACCGCAACCCGGCCCTGCAGCCACAAGGTCTTGCCTTGACCGGCGCGATGAATTTCAACGCAACGACAGCCAGATCTCGTTGCGGCGCAGAAACCATGGCGTCCACGGTGCGTTGTAGCGCGAGAAGGCGGGCTCTCCCGACCAACTCAGCGCCACGGCTTTCAGTGCCGCCATCAGCGTGGTGAGGTGCGCCGCGTAGTTCGACGCAGACCAGAACCCGGAATAGCGGATCGCCGCGAGCCCGTGGGCCGGCAACTCGCGCAGCGTCACCCGCGGGTCGTCGGGCTCGGGCGCTGAGGCCAACGTCACCCCTTTGGGCAGGACGAACTGCACGATGAAGCCCCCCGCTGCAGCCATCTGGGTCACGGGAGCCGTCATCGCGAATTGAATGGGTGCGGCCAAGCGCTTCACCGCTTCGGTCATCACGAACGCCCGGGCGCCCTCGTTCTTGCCGAAGATGTAGCCGGTCAGGATGGGGAACGCCCAGTGGACCGCCTCGTCCGCCGCGCCGGCCGCGTGCACCTCAGCCACCGTGTAGGGGGCGTATTGGCGCACCTCGATGTCGCCCAGCCTGCGCACCACCTCGTACTCAGGCCCTTCGACGATGCTCATGCATCAAACATTGCGCGCCGCGCGTTCGAAGGTCTGTTCGTTAGCGCACAAAAGAGCAGCTGATCGGTGAATCCCTCACGGCTCACGTCGACGCGAGGCCGGGGCGAACTCGGCGCAACGCTTCAGCGCATCAGTTCGGCGTAGGCCTGCTCGTCGGCCGCAAAACAATCGCACGCGGCCGCCTCGAGCCCGGGGCGGTCGAGCACCGTCATCTCGCCGCGGTGGTAGCGGATCAACCCGCTGTGTTGCAAAGCCCCGGCGGCCACCGTGATGCCGACGCGGCGCACGCCCAGCATGTAGGCAAGAAACTCGTGGGTCACGCGAAAGCTGTCGGAGTGCGCACGGTCGTGGCTCATCAACAGCCAGCGCGCCAAGCGCGGGCCGATGAGGTGAAAGCGCAGGCATGCAGCCGACCCGGCCAGCTGAGCCATCAGCACGTACAGATAGCGGTTCAGGCTGCGCCGCATGGCCGGGCTGCGCTCGAGCTCGCGCCGGAACGCGCCGGCGCCGATGCGCCAGGCATGTCCCGAGCCCTGCACCACGGCGCGCAGGGGCGTCTTCGTGACACCCAAAGCCACCTGAGCACCCAGCATGCCTTCGCGGCCCACCATGCCGACTTCGAGCCCGGGGTGCTCGTTGATGGTGGTCACCAGCGAGATGAAGCCGTCGATCGGAAAGTAGACGTGGCGCGTGACCTCGCCGCGTTGGCACAGCACCTCGGCCAATACCAGCGGGAACGGCTCACACACTGCCAGCAAGCGCTGGCGGTCCGCGCGCGGCAAGAGTTCGATCAGGTGATTCTCGACGGCTGCCAAAGCAGGCCTCTTGGTAGATCACCGGCAGACCCGGTGACGTGGCTTCAGGGTCGGTGGTGCTCGCATGACAGCGGCAGAGAACCGAATGCACCGAATGTGCGCGGTCGCATCCGGTTTGACTGTCTGTCAGCGCACACAGCGGCAAACGAGTCGCCGCTTGCGCGATGCCGTTCAGACGCGCACTCGCCGGTGCGCTGCTCGCGAGTGCCGCTCTTGGTCGGCCCTCAGGTCGCAACCTGATCCGGCAACAGGCGGTCGTACTCCTTCTTGACCACCGCATAGCACTCGCAGGTGCGCTGCTCCAGCCCCGGCCGGTCGAGCACCGAGATGCGGCCGCGCGAATAGCGGATGAGGCCGATCTTCTGCAGCTTGAGCGCAGCTTCGGTCACCCCTTCGCGACGCACGCCGAGCATGTTGGCGATCAGCTCCTGCGTCATCACCAGTTCATTGCCCGGCAGCCGGTCCAGGCTGAGCAGCAGCCAACGGCACAGCTGCTGGTCCAGCGAGTGATGGCGGTTGCACACCGCCGTCTGCGCCATCTGCGTGATCAAAGCCTGGGTGTAGCGCAGCAGCA
>Ga0068867_100002008_pt1 | contig 14210 bp, 13 predicted proteins | sample KBSMisM32_FD_65649 | JGI IMG/M metagenome (GOLD analysis project Ga0068867, IMG submission 65649) | Miscanthus rhizosphere microbial communities from Kellogg Biological Station, Michigan, USA - KBS Miscanthus M3-2 | ecosystem: Host-associated > Plants > Roots > Rhizosphere > Soil ...
CGTGTCGGCAGGGCTCGCGCTCGTGACGATGCGGTAGAGTCCCGTCCGGCCGGAGTACGCCCTCGACGGCGCGAACACGTATTTCACGGACTGCCAGATCATCGCCATCGAGCCGGCCACGGTACCGGCAGGCACGGTCCCCGTGACCTGCACGACCTTCCCCTGCCGGCCGCCCATCGTCACGGTGTCGGCGTAGATCTTCGGCCCGCCGTGGCAGTTGCTCACGTCGGCGGGGCTGATCGACCCGCCGGCCACGTACGAGTAGATCCCGGTCGTGGCATCGCGCACGCCGTAGCCGCCGAACTTCATCGCCGCGTACTGGAAGGAGTCCACCGGAGCGAGCGCCATGATCAGGCTGGTGCCGGCCGTGCTGCACACCACGCCGAACCCGATCGGCACGCGGGCGTCGACGCTCAGGTTGTTCGTCGCATCGACGGCCGTCACGCCGCCATTGTCCTGCGTCATGCGCAGGTCGGTGATCAGGATGTTCATCGCGCTGCGCGCGGCCGTGCGCGAGCGGCGACCGCCATTCTCGTACTGGTAGCCTCGCGTCTGCGACAGCATGACCTTCGTCATCGCGACGCCAAGGATCGACAGGATCACGAGCGCCGTGATGATCTCGACGAGCGAGAAGCCTCGGCGCGTGCGGGGATGAGTGCGCATGCTGCTAGTTGTTGAGCGGGTTCGAGAACGGCGACTTGGCACGTCGGATGGTCCCCTTCACTGTCTTGGTCGGGTCGAGCCGCGGGGTGACCGTCAGTGAGATCTTCCGGTAGCGGGCACGCCCGCTGGTGCTGATCGACTCGGCATCGACGGTGTACGACCACACGTAGTAGCCCTGGCCGTACTTGGCCGAGTCGGTGACGAGGTAGGTCGCGAGCGAATCGTACGGCATCGACTCCACCCGGTTCACCTGCTCGAAGAACGTCGCCGTGCGCTGCTCGCCGTAGGCATTCGTCCGGTTCCGCGCGGCGAGGCGCACGGTCAGGGCGGTGAGCGACGTGAAGGTCAGCGCGAGCAGCGTGCACGCGACCACCACCTCGATCAGCGACACCCCCGCGCGAGCACGCGGGGCGCGACGCGGCAGAAGGCTGGGCACTCCGGCGCGCGCGCTCATCGGTTGTTCACCCGCACCATGCCGGCAAGCGAGACGCGCACCGACTTGCTGTACATCGTCCCGCCACGCGTGGCGATCTGCATCGTCAGGTTCAGCGTGTCCGTCGCAAGGCCGTTCGGCATGATGACAATCGTGTCCCTGTTGGCATACAGCGTGTCGACCCCGTAGTCCTGGGTCTTCGCGAACGAGCGCCGGCGGTAGATCTTCGTCGTCGCCGCCCGATCGATGATCGAGAAGGTCTTGTTGGACCGATTCAGGACCATCAGCACGGGCATGCGCTGTCGTGCCGCGATGGAGAAAGCCTGCTCGATGTCTGAGCCGAGGATGTTCGCGGCCTTGGCGGCGCGGTCGCGGCGGATGGTGTCGCCCACTGACCGGATCGAGATCATGACGACGAGCCCGAAGACGACGAATACGACGAGCAGCTCGAGGATCGTGAAGCCGCTTCGGGGCCTGATGGAGGTCGGTCTCATGGGGCAGGGGTAGGGCACTCGGCGGGCCATCTACCCTCGTCGCGGCAAGCCGTTGTCACTTCACGGCTTGCGAATCCGCCGGTCCCTCGGCAGTTGCCCGCGACTATGAAAATAGGTGCGAGTTCTGCACTGTTTTGTCGGCCAATCTTCGGCCGTCGTCCGTTCCTTACCTCGCTCCAATCGCTCGGAACCACCATCACATGCGCATCGCCAAGCTCGGCGTCGTCGGCGCCGGCACCATGGGGAGTGGCATCGCCGCCCTCGCCGCGTCGGCCGGGATCCCGGTCGTTCTCCTCGACGTCCCCGGCCCCGCCGGCGACCGGAACGCTCCCGCCCGCGGTGGGCTCGAGCGCGCCCGCAAGGCCCGCCCCGCCGCCTTCATGGACGTCGCCCGCGCGGGCCTCATCAGCATCGGCAACCTCGACGACTCCCTCGAGCTGCTCCGTGACTGCGATCTGATCCTCGAGGCGATCATCGAGCAGCCCGCGCCCAAGCAGGCGCTGTATGCCCGGCTGGAGCCGCTCCTCAAGGAGACGGCGATCGTCGCCAGCAATACCTCGGGCATCCCGATGCGCATCCTCACCGAAGGACGCACCGATCGCTTCAAGCGGCACTTCCTCGGCATGCACTTCTTCAATCCGCCGAGGTATCTGCATCTCCTCGAGCTCATTCCCACCACCGACACGGCGCCCGAGGCGCTCGACGCCGCGCGGCGCTTCAGCGAGATCGTGCTCGGCAAGGGGATCGTGCTCGCGAAGGACGTCCCGGGGTTCGTCGCCAATCGGCTCGGCGTGTACGGGATGGTCGCCGCGATGAAAGGGCTGATGGAGTCCCACCTCACGATCGACGAGGTGGACTCGCTCACCGGCCCGCTCCTCGGTCGCGCGAAGAGCGCCACCTTCCGCACCGCCGACATCACGGGCCTCGACGTGCTGCTCCACGTCTCGAAGGGACTGAGCGCGAGCACGGGCGAGGACTTCTCGATGCCGGAGTGGGTGGAGAAGCTCGCCGCGAGCGGCCGGCTCGGCGACAAGACGCAGGGAGGCTTTTACAGGAAAGTCGACAAGGACATCACGACGCTGGACTGGAACACGCTCGAGTACGTCCCACAGCAGAAGGTCGAGGACGCGACGCTCGGCGCGCTCATGAAGCAGCCGCTCGCCCAGCGGTTGAAGGCGGCGGCGACGCTGCCGGGCAAGTACGGCGACTTCGTGCGCAACTATCTCCTGCGCATGTCGCACTACGTGCTGAAGACATCGCCGGCCATCGCGTACGACATCGTCGGCGTCGATCGCGCCATCGAGTGGGGCTATGCGTGGGATGCCGGCCCTTTCCAGCAGATGGACGCGCTCGGCCACGACTTCCTGCGCGAAGGCTTCGAGCGTCTCGGTCTCGACGTGCCGAAGCTGCTCGCCGAGGCGAAGGACGGGGCGTTCTACCACGCTGACGGCGGTGGATGGACCTATCTCGGCTTCGACGGCAAGTACGCACCCGTACCACCGGTGCCTGGCCAGATCTCTCTGGATCAGGTACGCGCCCGAAAGGGCGGCGTGATCGAGAGCTCCAAAGACGCGAACATCCTCGACCTCGGCGACGGCGTGCTCCTGCTCGAGGCGCGCAGCAAGTTGAACACGATGGGCGCGGGCGTGCTGGCCATGCTCCGCACCGCGCTCGAGCGCGTCGCTTCAGGCAAGTACGAGGGGCTCGTGATCGGCAACGACGATCCGCGTGCCTTCAGCGCGGGCGCCGATCTCGGCAGCGTCGTGCAGCAGGTGCAGGCAGGCGACTGGAAGGGGCTCGAGCAGATGGTGCGCTACTTCCAGGAGGGCGCGCAGCTCGTGCGACGCGCGCCATTCCCCGTCGTCGCCGCGCCGTTCGGGCTCACGCTCGGCGGCGGATGCGAGTACGCGCTTCACTGCGATCGGATCCAGGCGCACGCCGAGCTGTACATGGGGCTCGTCGAGGCGGGGGTGGGACTCATCCCCGCCGGCGGAGGAACCAAGGAGCTGTTATTCCGATTTACTGAGGCACTGGCGCCGTACGATGAGGCGGATCCCTTCGAGGGAGTGAAGCGTGCGTTCAAGGTCATCGCCATGGCGACGACGAGCACGAGCGCGCTGGAAGCTCGAAGCCTCGGGTATCTGCGTCCCGTCGCCGACCGCATCACGATGAACCGCGATCGTCTCATCGCCGACGCCAAGGCGCGCGTGCTCGACCTCGCGCTCGACTACGTCGCGCCGCAGCCGCGTACGATCACGGCGCTCGGCAAGGACGCCTTCGGCAATCTGCTCTACGCCGGCTGGGCGATGCGCGAGGGAGGACAGATCACGGATCACGAAAAGCGCATCGCTCGCGAGCTCGCCTACGTGCTGTGCGGCGGCGATGGTCCGGCGCGCGTCGTGTCCGAGCAGGACATTCTCGATCTCGAGCGTGAAGCCTTCCTCCGTCTGCTGGGTACCAAGGAGACGCAGGAGCGCATCGTCCACACGCTCAAGACTGGCAAGCCGCTCCGCAACTAGAGGTGGATCGTGACCGATAGAGTGAAGAGACCAGAAAGTCCCGACGACGTCGTGATCGTTTCGGCCGTCCGCACCGCGGTGGCCCGAGGCAAGAAGGATGGATCGCTCGCCTCCACACATCCTGTGGAGCTGTCGGCGCTCGTGATGAAGGAGGCGCTCGACCGCGCCGGCGTCGATCCGGCGATCGTCGACGACGTCGCGTGGGGCTGCGCGATGCCGGAGGCCTCGCAGGGCCTCAACGTCGCGCGCCTCTCCGCGCTGCGTGCCGGGCTTCCCGTCGAGGTGCCAGCGCAGACGGTCAACCGATTCTGCTCGTCCGGACTGCAGACGATCGCCGATGGCGCGATGCAGATCATGAGCGGGATGTCCGACGTCGTGCTCGCCGGCGGCGTCGAGATGATGAGCCAGGTCCCGATGTCGGGCTACCACGCGCGCCTCGACCCTGAAGCGCTGGAGTCGTACATCGGCATGGGCTTCACCGCCGAGCGCGTCGCCGAGCGGTGGAAGATCAGTCGCGCCGACCAGGACGCCTGGGCGCTCGCCAGCCAGCAGAAGGCGGCGAAGGCGGTCGCCTCCGGCGCGTTCGACGATCAGATCGTCCCCGTGCCCGTGGAGCGCGTTTCCTGGAATGGCACGGAGAAGCAGGTCGACACGGCGACCTTCGCGCGCGACGAACTGGTGCGCGCCGAGACGAACGCCGAGGGCCTCGCCAAGCTCAAGCCCGCGTTCAAGGCGAATGGCACCGTGACGGCGGGCAATGCGAGTCCGTACTCCGACGGCGCCGCCGCCGTACTGCTGATGCGCCGCTCGAAGGCGGAGGAGCTCGGGCTCGAGCCTCTCGGACGCTTCATCAGCTACGCCGTCGCCGGCGTCGATCCCGACGTGATGGGCGTCGGCCCGATCAAGGCGGTGCCGAAGGCGCTGAAGCGGGCCGGCCTCGAGATCAAGGACATCGACCTGATCGAGTTCAACGAGGCGTTCGCCGCGCAGGTCCTCGCGGTCGTGCGCGAGCTCGGCATGCCGGAGGATCGCGTCAACGTCAACGGCGGCGCGATCGCGCTCGGCCATCCGCTCGGTGCTACGGGCTCGAAGCTCACGACGCAGCTCGTGCACGAGCTCCGTCGCCGCGGCGGCGGAACGGGGCTCGTGACGATGTGCATCGGCGGCGGCATGGGCGCCGCCGGCGTGTTCGAGGTCTACGGCGCGTAGCGGGGATGCGGTGATGAGGTGATGAGGGAATGCGGAAAGACAACGGCCTCGGGAAGCGATCGCCTCCCGAGGCCGTTCGTCGTTCCGCATCGCCGCATCCCCGCATTCCCTCATCCCCGCCTCAGGGCGTGCGGTATTTCTCCACCTGGGCGCGGTCGCGCTTCGCCGGTCCCGTGCTCGGCACGCGCATCGCCGCTTCCACCTCGTCGATCTCGCGCGGCGCGCGCGAGATCCACTCGACGCCCTTGTCCGTGGCGAGGTAGTCGTCCTCGATCCGCACGCCGATGTTCTTGTACGTGTTCACGGCGGCGCGCAGCTTCGCGGCGATCTCCTTGTTGCGCGGCGTGTCGGGCATCTCCTCGAGCACGTGCTCGCGCACGTAGATGCCCGGCTCGATCGTGAACGCGCTGCCCGGCTCGATCACCGTGGTGCGGTAGTACTGATCGGGGTCGTGCACCTCGAGACCGATGCCATGTCCCAGGCCGTGCATGTAGTACATGCGATACTGCGGGCACTGGCGCGCGTTGGCGCCGACCGCGCAATCGTACGTTGCCGTCGGCGACTCGATCAGCCCGAGCTTCGCGAGGCCGGCCGAGAGCACCGCCGTCGCCGAATCGCTCATCAAGCGCGCCTTCGCGCCGAGCTTGGCCTGACGCTCGCCGGCCGCCTGCGCCGCCCGCACGATCTCGTACACGGCGCGCTGCGGCGCCGAGAACTTCCCGCTCGCCGGCACGGTACGCGTCACGTCCGCCGCATACCCGCGATACGACGCGCCGATGTCCATCACGACGACGTCGTTCGGCTCGATGAACCGATCGTCGAGGCCGTAGTGCAGCGTGGTGGAGTTCGGTCCCGAACCGACGATCGTCGAGAACGACGGCCGGTCGGCGCCGTTGCGGCGGAAGGTGTACTCGATCAGCCCCTGGATCTCGAACTCGTTCATCCCGGGCTCCATCGCCGCCATCGCTTCCTTCTGCGCCTTCACGGTGATGTCCACCGCTTCCTTGATGTACTTCTGCTCGACGGCGCTCTTCTTCCCGCGCGCCGCCTTCACCGCATCCTCGACCGCGACGACCTTCAGCCCGGGATGCGCGGCCTGCAGCCGCTCGAACACCTGATCATCCGGGCTGCGCGGAACAAGAAGCGTGTTCGCCTGTCCGTTGGTGGTGGTCTCCGAGGTCGAGATGTCGCCGACCACGGAGAAGGGAACGCCCGCCCCGGCGAGCGAATCGAGCACCTTCGGCAGATCGGCGACGTCGCGCCCCTTCATTCCCGTCAGCGTCGCGATCCCCTCGACGCCCGTGCGCGCGCCGGTCCACACTTCGCGCGCCGGTAGCCGCGGCTGGACGAACATCGTCGACGAGACGACCTGGCCGCCCTGCTTAACGACGACGAGCGCCGCGTCCGGCTCCTTGAAGCCGGTGAGGTAGTAGAACGACGGCGACTGCACGAAGCCGACGTAGTCCTGCGCCGGCTCGTGCGCGCCGAGCGCGACGAGCACGCCGTCGGACAGCGGTCCGACGATGGCGGCGCGACGCGCGGCGAACTCCTGCTGCGACTGCGCGCCGGCGACGATGGGGAAGAGCAGGGCGGATAGAACGAGACGACGAAGCATGATCCCTCTGGGAATTGGTCGAACGCTCACCCGACGAGCACGGTGATCAGGTAGAGCACGAGCCCCACCAGGCCGCCGACGAGCGTTCCGTTGATGCGAATGAATTGAAGGTCGCGGCCGATCTGCACCTCGATCTTGCGCGACGCGTCGGTGGCGTCCCAGCCCTCGACGGTGCGCGCGATCAGTGCCGCGACTTCCGGGCGATATTCGTCGACGACGCCGAGCACCAGCCGCTCGAGGGCGTCGTCGATGTCTTTCAGCAGTGCATCGTTGGTGAGCGCGCGCTCGGCGATCCCCGCCAGCGCGCGCTCGAGTGGCGCGGGGGAGGGCGCGTCGGGACCGACGTACTTGCCGAGCGACGTGCGAGCTGCGCCGAGCAGCGCGCCGGAGAGCTCGGCCACGGCCGGATGGTCGAGCAGGCGCTCCTTCATCCGCTCGGCGCGGGCGATCATCTCGGGCGAGTGGTGCAGCTTGTCCGTGAAGTCGCGCAGCGCGTGGTCGAACTGCCCGCGCAGCGGATGCGCGTCGTTCACCGCGACGTCCGCCAGCGTGCGCTCGATCCCCGCGACGATCTTCTGATAGAGCTTGTCGTCCACGACCTCGGGAACCCACCACGGGCTCTCCTCCGCGATGCGTGTGCGGATCAAGTCCTTGTTGTCGTGCACCACGCGGCTCATCAGGTCGACCAGTTTGTCGAGCATCTCCTGGTGCCGGTCGTCCGTCGTCGCCATCTCGAGCAGATCGCCCAGTAGGGGCGCGACTTGCGCGTTCTTGAGCTGCCCGACGAGTGTGGTGTGGACGCTGTCGCGCAGCTCGTCGTCGGGAATCGACTCCGCCGCGCGCGCCACGCCCCCCGCGATCGCCCGGGCGAGGCGCTCCTGATGTCCCGGATCGGCGAGCCACCATGCTGCCCGCTCCCCGAGTCGCATCCCGGCGAGCTGGCGCGCGATCACCTCGCGCGCGAGGAAGTTGTTCCCGACGAAGTTGCCGAGGCTCCGCCCGATCCGGTCCTTCCGCTGCGCGACGATCGCCGTGTGCGGAATCGGAATGCCGAGCGGATGCCGGAAGAGCGCGGTGACGGCGAACCAGTCGGCGAGCCCGCCCACCATCGCTGCCTCGGACGTCGCGCGCACGAGACGCACCCAGAAGGGCGCGACATCGGGATACAGATGGATGAACACCGAGACCGCGACGAACAGCACGGCAAACCCGGCGAGCAACCCCGTCGCCCGGTGGCGCATGATCGCGTACTGGCGGACCTTTTCGGCGTCTTCCTTGACGACGAGCATGAGTTGAAAACTAGTCGGCTGCTGCGGCGGCAGATTTTGGGGCCAGATCCTGGGGGCAGATACCGAAGGTGTCTGACCCCTTAGTTGTATGGGCCTGACCGAGCTGACTCTGACCCGTTTGTATCTCAGTACGCGGCACGTCAGTGCGCGTGTTTCGCGACGTACTCCCGCTCTTCCGCCCCGAACCACGGCGGCTCGCCCGCCCGCGCATTCTCCCGCATCCGCTCGGGGCGCGACGTCGCCGGGATCACGCAGCTCACGCGCGGATCGCTGAGGATGAACTTGAGCAATGCCTGCGCCCACGTTTCTACCCCGAAGGGTGCGAGTGGTGCGAGCAGCTCGGGCGTCGCCCGCTTCCGCGCGAGTGTCCCCTCGCCGAGTGGACGCATCACGATCACACCGATCCCGTACTCCGCCGCGGCAGGAAGGATGTCGCGTTCGGCCAGACGGTCGCGCGCGTTGTAGGGAATCTGGATCTGGTCGATCTGTCCCAGGCGCATCAGCCCGAGCAGCTCGGGAAACGCGGAGTGCTGATAGTGCGTCGCGCCGATCACGCGAACCTTGCCTTCCCCGCGAAGATGCTGCAGCAGGCTCAGTCGCCGGCGGGTGCGCACGAGGTTGTGCACCTGATACACGTCCACACGATCGCCGTACCAGCGTAGCGCCCGCTGCGCCTGACGCTCGGCCTCGTCGTCATCGGGCGTCCACAGCTTGTCGGCGACGAGCGCATCGTCGCGTCGCCCACGCATCGTCTCCGAGAGCACGCGCTCCGACGCGCCATACATCGGCGAGGTGTCGAACAGCGTCGCCCCCGCGGCGTATGCCTCGTCGAGCACGGCGCGGCACCGCGCGACCTCCTCCTCGGCGCGCACGTCGAAGGTGCGCCAGGTGCCCATGCCGACGACCGGCACCTCGAGTCCCGATGTGCCGAGCGCGCGACGCTCCATCACGGAGTGCGCGTCAGGCTTGTCCGTCTCCGTTCTCGAGCGACCGCCAGAGGTACCAGCTCGCGATCGACGCATACGGCCGCCACTTCTCGCCGATGCGCAGCACGTCCTTCGGCGTCGGCCGCTTCTTCAGGCCATACGCGCGCTGGATGGCGTTCTGTACGCCGAGGTCGAGCTCGGGGAGTACGTCGGGGCGGCCGAGTCGGAACATGAGGAACATCTGCACGGTCCACCGCCCGATCCCCTTCACCTGCACGAGATGCTCGATGATCTCGTCGTCCGACAACCGCCCGAGATGCGCCAGCGGCAGCGTACGAGCCGCGACGCGCGCCGAGAGGTCGCGCAGGTAGCCGATCTTCTGGCGCGAGAGTCCCGCTCCGCGCAGCAGGTGCTCCTCCGTCGCCACGACGTGTTCGGCGCGCGGCCGTTTGCCCGGATAGAGCTCGGTGAATCGACGGTGGATCGTGCCCGCCGCCTTTCCCGAGAGCTGCTGGAACACGATCGAGCGCACGAGCGCGTCGTAGTGCGTCCCCTTGCGTCGCGCCTCGAGCCGGCACGGTCCGACCCGATCGATGATCGTCGCGAGGACCGGGTCGACTTTGCGAAGGTGAGCGATTGCTGCGCGGTGGGATGGCATGCTGAAAGATAATTGCCACCCCACCGCCGGCGAGTCTACGGATTTCGGAGATTGGGTGCGTACGCCATGTCCAGCATCTTCCCGAGCAGTCCTCCGACGTGCTTCTGCCCCTGCGCATTCGCCTGCTGCTGCGCCTGCGTGGCGTCCTGGCGGAGCACGTCGTTCAGCTGATTCGGATCGGTCTGCGCCGCACCGTGACTCATCGCGCGCTTCGCCAGCGCGCCAATCACGATCGGGGCGAGGATCATGAGCAGCTTGCGCGTGCGATCCGAGTCCAGCCCGCTCGCCTGCTGCACGCCCTGATTCACGTCGTTCTGGTGATGACCCAGCACCTGGCCAAGGATGCCGCTGTCGGCCGCGCCCCCCGCACCGATCAGCGAGCCGAGACTGCCGAGGATCCCCGCGTGCGAGCCGAGGAGCTGCTGGATGCCGCTCGCGCCGCCGGGCTGCTGCGCCGTGCTCGCCAATCCGCCCACGATCGCCGGCAGCGCGGCGTTCACCGCCTGCTGTGTCTGAGCCGGATCGATGCCGAGCTGCTGGCTGATCTGCTGGATCTCCTGGGGTCCGAGATGCTGCTGGACCAGATCGAGTGTAGAGGCCATGTCGGATTCCTGAGTTGGAGGGTGCGCGTCACTCCGTGGGGCGCGCCAGATATCGGGCGACCTTCTTCAGGTCGTCCACGAACGCCTTCTCCGCCTCGGCACGTAGATCGCCGGGTGCGCGGAGTACGGCGCTCGGATGCACCGTCGCGAAGCCTGCTTCGGCCAGCGGGGTGCGCAGCGTTCTGCCGCGTTGCGTCGTGACGCGAGTCTGCGGGCCAAACACCGCTTTCGCCGCCGTTGCACCGAGCGCCACGATCACGCGCGGCTGCACGACGGCAATCTCTTCGTCGAGCCATGGGTGGCACGCGCGCACCTCCGACGTCGACGGCGTCTTGTGGATGCGTCGCTTGCCATTGGGATCCGGCACCCACTTGAAGTGCTTCACGGCGTTGGTGACGTACGCGTCGCGACGATCCAGCCCTGCGCGCTCGAGCGCGCCGTCGAGCAGTCGTCCCGACGGACCGACGAACGGATGCCCCGCGCGGTCCTCCTGATCGCCGGGCTGCTCGCCGACGAACATCACCGTCGCGGTGCGCTTGCCTTCACCGAACACAGTCTGGGTGCCGACCTTCCAGAGATGACAGCCACGGCAACCCGCCGCCGCACGCCGCAGCGCGGGCAGCGTTCGCCGCTCGGGCAGGAAGTCAGCGGCGCTCCCCGTCGTCGCGGCCGTGCGCTTCGCTGTCGTAGCTCTCGCCATCGCGCTGGCGCTCCTCGTCCGGATCCATCGCATGGTGGATCTGTTCGATGAAGCGCTCGTGTGTCTTGTCGCCGTGCTGTCCCTCGGCATGCTGCTGCGGTCCCTTCTGCCGTCCCTTGCGCTGCACCATCGGTCCCTCCACTGCGATGACCTCATCGTCGTCCTGCGGGTAGCCGGGATGCGGCAAGGGGTAGGCCAGTGCGGCGAGGCGCGAGACGCGCTACCATACGGCGTCGCCATGCGCACTCTTCGGGAGATCACCATGCACGCCGCCCCCGCTCGCTCCGTCGCTGCGGCCGCGCTCGCCGCGCTCTCGTTCGTCACGGGGTGCTCGTCTGGCAACACGGTGATCCCCACCCCAGTGCCGCTCACGAGCACGACCCTCCTGACGCGGTTGGGCAACGACACGATCGCGATCGAGCGTTTCACGCGCACGGCGAAGAAGATGGAAGGACTGATCGTGACCCGCCTTCCCGTCGCGCGCGTCGGACGCTACTCCGTCGAGCTCGCCCCTAGCGCGCTGCCGACGCGCGCCGACTACTCCGTGCGCGACGGCGACGGCGCCGCGCTCCCGGGTGGAATGCAGTCGCTCTCGACGCGCTTCCTGCGCGACTCCGTCATCTTCGTCGGGCATCGGACGGCTGGCGACACGACGGCGGGATTCGGCGTGCGGGGGGGCGCGGTGTTTCCATTCGTGGCCTACTCGTACGCGCTCTACGAGCTGGAGCTGGCGCGCCTGAGCGCAACCGGACGAGACAGCTTGCGGTGCGAGCTCGTGCCGCTCGCCATCGGCACGCGTCAGGCGATGCCGAGCTTCGTCCGCGTCACCGGTCCAACCACCGTTCGGGTCGATCTCGGCGGGCCGCTCATGATACGCCACGACGGCCGCGGAGCGATCATCAGCGCAGACGGGAGCAGGACCACGTTGAAGGTGAACGTCGAGCGCATCGGCTTCGACACCGACCTCGAGGCGATCGCGCGCGCATGGAAGGCGAAAGACCAGGGCAACGCACCGACCACCGGACAGATCTCTCCACGCGACACCGTGGAAGCGACCGTCGGGGCCGCGCATCTCTGGATCGACTACGGGCGACCGGCGCTGCGGGGGCGCGACGTGTGGGAGAACGGCGTGCTCGGTGACACCCTGTGGCGCACCGGTGCCAACGCCGCGACGCAGTTCCGCACCGACGTCCCTCTCGTGCTCGGCGGCAAGACGATTCCCGCCGGCATCTACACGCTGTGGACCGCCACCACCGGCGGCTATCAGCTCGTCGTCAACAAGCAGGTCGGCCAGTGGGGCACGGTGTACGACAGCAAACAGGATCTCGTGCGGGTTCCGTTGAAGGAGAGCAGCGTCGCGACGCCCGTCGAGCGCTTCACGATCGGCGTCGAGCCGCAGAGCACGGGCGCGCTGCTCGAGCTCACGTGGGGCACCAGGCGGTTGAGCGTCCCGGTCGCGGCGAAGTGAGCTCGATGGCGCGTCTCCTCAACTACTTCCTGAAAGGGCTCGTCCTGCTCGCGCCGTTCGCCATCACGGTGTACGTGTGCGTGCGCGTCTTCGCCACGATCGACGGCTGGCTCGGTCTGCCCATTCCCGGCGCCGGCTTCGTCGCGACCGTCGCGCTCATCACACTGTTCGGCTTCCTCGCGTCGAGCTTCCTCACGCGCCGGATGCTGAGCGCCCTCGAGAGCATGCTCGAGCGACTGCCCTTCGTGCGCCTCCTGTATTCGAGCACGCGCGACCTGCTCAACGCCTTCGTCGGAGAGAAGCGCCGCTTCGACAAGCCCGTCATCGTCACGCCGTTCTTCGGCGGCCAGGCGCGCGCGATCGGCTTCGTCACGCAGGAGACGCTCGACTCGATGGGGATGCACGAGCACGTGGCCGTGTATCTCCCGCAGTCGTACAACTTCGCCGGATCGCTCCTGATCTTTCCGTCGAGCGCCGTCCAGCCGCTCGACGCCGAGAGCGCCGACGTCATGGCGTTCATCGTCTCAGGCGGTGTGACGATGCCCCCGCCGCCCCGCCGTTCCGGCCCCGTCGCGCGCCAGACCCCGAGCGAAGCACCGGAGCAGATCGCGGGTCCGTGACTCGTGCTGGGTTAACTACGGAACGCGGATCTGGAACGGCGATCACGCGGAAAGGGCAGGATCAGCTCTTTTCCGGGTCGAGCTCCGTGCACGGGCGCACCACTCCTCTCCATCCACGCCATCAAATTCTTTGATGGTCCGGCGGAGAGATCTCTCCGACCGCACGGAGCGATCCGGCCGTTTCTGCGAAATCCGTGTGGTTATCCGCGTTCCGTAGTTGAAGAGCACTACAGAGGACAGCCCCTACTGCCGTCGCAGCTGATCCGGCGAGATCTGATCCTGCGCGGGCGGCTCTGGCGGAGCGGGTAGCGACTGCAGATGCGCGCGGAACGCCTGGTAGCTCGGGTCGTCGACGCGCAGCCCCTCGAGCTCCCGCGGATCGAGCGCCGAGATCTCGCGCTCGGTCGCGACGATGCGGTCCTCCTCCAGTGGATGCGACGCGAAGAACGCCGCGATGCGGAGTGGTGCCGTGCGTCGCTCCTCGATGAGCCGCCGGAACAGCGTCGGGATGCCGTGCGGATCGAGCCCCGCGGCGGTCACGTTCAGCACCGCCTCCGAGTCCGCCTCGGCCTCGTCGGTCCGGCTGTAGCGCGCGAACAGCGCTGCGCCTCCCACCTGGATCGCCGCACGCGCGACGTCGCTGTTGCAGATCCGCGTGAGCGTGCAGCCCAGCCCCACGGCGAGATTCGCTCCGTTCCGCTTCTCCATCTGCTGCACCGAGTGTCGCCGCACGACGTGGCCGATCTCGTGGCCGAGTGCTCCCGCGAGCTCGTCGAGATCCTGCGCGCGCTCGATCAGTCCGCGGTTCACGTAGACGAATCCACCCGGGAGCGCGAACGCATTCACCTCGCGGCTGTTGACGACGAAGAACTGCCAGTCCAGATCCGCGCGCGGCGTCGTGCGCGCGATCGAGAGGCCGAGGTCACGGACATAGTTCGTGACGATCGGATCGCGGACGAGCGGGATCTGCGAGTTGATCTGCTCGGCGTTCTGCCGCCCGAGCTGCACCTCCTG
>Ga0068867_100002010_pt1 | contig 14200 bp, 11 predicted proteins | sample KBSMisM32_FD_65649 | JGI IMG/M metagenome (GOLD analysis project Ga0068867, IMG submission 65649) | Miscanthus rhizosphere microbial communities from Kellogg Biological Station, Michigan, USA - KBS Miscanthus M3-2 | ecosystem: Host-associated > Plants > Roots > Rhizosphere > Soil ...
TGATCGGCTGGCTGGCCTCGCGATTCGCCGAAAGCTCCTCCATACGCTGGCGGATGGCGCCAGGATCGTCCTTGCGGCCCTCAAACACGGCGTCGACAAAAATCAGGTCCTCGGCGGCGCCGCGCGCTTTGCGGTATTCGAAACCCATTTCGGCGCTGGAAAGCTTGATTTTATTGCCTTTCCCGTCGATCCCGGTGGCTTCGACAAAAACGTCCCTGATCTCGCTGCCATAGCAGCCGGCATTCATTTTCAGGGCGCCGCCGATGGTGCCCGGCACGCCGCGCAGGAATTCCAGGCCCGCGATCCCGGCATCGGCCGCGGCGCGGGCCACCGCGCCATCCAGAGCCGCCGCGCCGGCGCGTACCCGCAGGCCGTCCGTCTCGATCTTGCCGAAGGCGGAAGACAGCCGAACCACGATTCCGGGAATGCCGCCGTCGCGCACCAAAAGATTGGAACCGACACCGATCACCGAAACGCGCAGGTCGGCGGGCTTTGCGGCCAGGAAGTCCGCCAGATCCGCGATATCGGCTGGACGAAACAGGATCTCGGCCGCACCCCCGGCGCGGAACCACACCAGGTCTTTCAAAGGCGCGCCAAGAGTCAGCGAGCCCCGAACCGGTGGAAGCATGTCGCAAGGGCGGGTCATCATCACGCCAGACCCTCCAGCTTCCTTTGCAGGTTGGCCATCCAACCGGTGATGGAACCAGCGCCCGTGCCGATGACGACCGCGCCGGGCTTCAAATAGGGGGCCACTGCCGCGGCCAAATCATCTTCGCCTTCGATGGTGATGACATTGCGATGCCCATGCGCGCGCAACGCCTCCGCATAGCTGTCGCGGCTGATGCCTTCGATCGGAGCTTCGCCGGCGGCATAGACCGGGGCAATGATCGCCACATCGGCATCGTTGAGGCAGGTGGCGAACTGCTCGAAAGTGTCGCGCAGGCGCGTGTAACGATGCGGCTGCACCACCGCCACCACCGGACCCTTGTAAGCCTGGCGGGCGGCCCGCAAGGCCGCGGCGATCTTGAAGGGATTGTGGGCATAGTCGTCGATGATGGCGGCTCCGTTGACCTCGCCGACTTTGGTGAAACGGCGGCCGACGCCGCGAAACTCCGCCAAGCCCTTTTTGATGGTGGGGTTGGGCACGCCCAATTCCCGCGCCACCACGATCGCCGCCATCGCATTCTGCACATTGTGCTCGCCCGGCATGGGCAGGCTCATCCCGTCCAGACGCGTCTCGGTTCCGGAGCGGCGGTCGGTGAAGACGCAATCGAAGTGCGAGGCTCCTTCCGAAAAGCGCACATTGATGGCGCGGGCATCGGCTTGGGGGCTGAAACCATAGGTGATGATACGCCGGTCGGTAATGCGGCCCACCATCGCCTGCACTTCGGGATGATCGATGCACAGCACGGCGAAGCCGTAAAACGGCACATGCTCGACAAAGCGCTGGAAGGCGTCGCGCATATTGTCGAAGGTGCCGTAGAAATCCAGATGATCGGGATCGGCATTGGTCACCACGGCCACGGTGGCGGGCAGGCGCAGAAACGTTCCATCGCTTTCGTCGGCCTCCACCACCACCCACTCGCCGGCGCCCAATCGCGCGTTGGTGCCATAGGCATTGATGATGCCGCCATTGACCACCGTGGGATCCATGCCGCCGGCATCCAGCAGCGAAGCGACCAGGGTGGTGGTCGTGGTCTTGCCATTGGTGCCGGCGATGGCAATGCAGGACCGCAGCCGCATGATCTCGGCCAGCATTTCGGCGCGGCGCACCAGCGGCAACGACAGCGCACGCGCGGCATCGAACTCGACATTGCCGGGCTTCACCGCCGAGGAATAGACCACGGCATGGGCATTGGTGAGGTTGGCGGGATTGTGCCCGATATGCACCTCGATCCCCATGGCGCGCAAACGCCGGACATTGGCGCTTTCGGTGGCATCGCTGCCCTGAACCTTGTAGCCCAGATTGTGCATGATCTCGGCGATGCCGCTCATGCCGATGCCGCCGATGCCGATGAAATGGATGGCGCCGATGCCCAGCGGCACGCGGGTGGTGACCCCAATAGGCGTCGGTGTGGCCATCAGGCGGGCCTCCTGCCGGCAAGCGTTTCCACCACATCCGCCAATCTTTCGGCGGCGTGCGGCGTGGCAAGCGCATGGGCCCGCGCGGCACGGACGACGAGATCGGCCGGGGCGGCCAAAATCCTGTTCAGCATTTTGGCCAAAGCGTCCGGGGTCAACTCGGCCTGAGGCACGCGCCAGCCGGCATCGGCCTTGGCGAGAATATCCGCATTGGGCGTCTGGTTGTCGTCCAACGCGCCGGGCAAGGGCACCAGGATGGCGGGACGTCCGATCGCCATCAGTTCGGCCACGGTGCCGGCCCCGGAACGGGCAATCACCAGATGACTCTCCGCCATCCGTTGGGGGAGATCGTTGAAGAAGGTCTGCAATTCGGCAGCGATCCCGGCATTGCGGTAGATTTGGCGCACAGTCTCGATGTCCTCGGGACGGCATTGCTGAACCACCGATAGACGGGATTTCAGATCGTAGGGAAGGCGCGTCAGTGCCGCCGGCACAATTTCGCTCATGGCGCGCGCGCCCTGGCTGCCGCCGAACACCAGCAAACGCAGCGGACCGCCGGCTTGCGGCGGATCATAGGGCGCGGCCCACAAAGCTTCGACTTCCGGGCGCAACGGATTTCCGGTGAGCACGATCTTGGATTTGTCGCTGGGCGCGAAGCGCGCAATGGGAAAGGCCGCCGCCACCACCTTGACCCGATTCATCACCAAGCGGTTGGCGCGGCCGACCACGGCATTCTGTTCGATGATGGCGGTGGGAAGACGGGCCAGGTTGGCTGCCAGCATCACCGGCACACTGGGATAGCCGCCAAATCCCACCACAGCGGCAGGCTTGAGCCTGAGCAGCTTGGTGAAGGCGATGGCGATCCCCGCCAGGATCTTGAACGGGGCGGTGACGGCATTGAGCGGCGAGGACAGCACGGTCTGGATCTGGGCGCCGGGAAAAGCGGTGGCATAATTGGCAAAGCGGGTGTCGGTCATCACCACGATGCCGCGGCCGCGCCGGGCCAGCACTCCGGCCAGCGCCTGGGCGGGAAAGAGATGACCGCCGGTTCCTCCGGCCGCGAGCACGATCACGCTCATGCCATACTCCTGGCGAAGAAGCTGGGATCGTCGCGGGTGGTCATGCGAATTTGCGGCCGCTGCCGGGTCACCGCCAGGGCAAAGCCCATGGTCAGCGCCACCGCGAACAGCGAGGAGCCGCCATAAGAAATGAACGGCAAGGTCATGCCCTTGGCGGGAAGCAAGGATACCGCCACGCCCATATTGATGAAGGCCTGCACGCCGGTCACCACGGCAAGGCCCGCGCCAGCCAGTTGCGCGAAAGGCTCGCGGCTGCCCGCGGACCGCAACAACAGGCGCACGGTCAGCACGCAGAAGAGCAGAGCGATCAGGCCGCACAACAGGAAGCCGAATTCCTCGCCCGCCACCGCAAAGATGAAGTCGGAATGGGCATCGGGAATGCGATACTTGATGGTGCCGGCGCCGGGTCCCACTCCGCTCAGTCCGCCATGCGCGAAGGCCTTTAACGCCAGGCCCGCCTGATAACCGGTGTCGGATTCGCTGAGGTACTGGTCGACGCGATGATGCACATGGGGAAAGATTTCATAGGCGGCCAGCCCCAAGGCGCCCGCAGCGCCAAGACCCGCTCCCACCCAGACGAACGACATGCCCCAAAAGAACAGCATCGCGCCCCACAGGCAGAGCAAGAGTCCGGTTTGGCCGACATCGGGCTGACGGATCAGGATCACCAGCGCCGGCACCAGCAGCAGGAGAGTCACCACCGGCTTGGGAATGCTCAGCGGCTGGCGGTCGGCCAAAACGGCAGCGGCCAAGATGGCGAAGCTGGGCTTGAGGAATTCCGACGGCTGCAAGGAAAAGGCGCCGAAATCCAGTTCGCGCCGCGCCCCCAACAGATCCGCGCCGATGAACAAGACCAGAAAGGATCCGATCAGGGCGCAAGCAAATGCGACCGCGGCCACAATGCGGATTTGGCGCAGGTTAAGCAGCGACACGCCGCCCAGAATGCCTATCGCCATGGCCGCGAAGGCCACCTGACGGGCGCTGTAGCGGAAATCGCCTGCGGTCAAAGGCCCGCCGGTAATCGCGGGGCTGGCGGCAAAGGCCAGCATCAATCCGATCCCGGCCAAGGCCAGCATGCAGAGCAAGGCGACCCGGTCCACCGTGAACCACCAATTGGCAAAGCCGCTTTTGTCGGAACGGTTCATCATGGCGCGGCTCGCGAGGCGGTTTCACGCGGCAGTTTGCCGACCAGGCTGCGGAAGGAGTCGCCGCGCTGCTCGAAATCCTTGAACTGGTCATAAGAAGCGCAGGCCGGCGACAACAGCACCACGGGCGCCGGAACCGGCGAAGCCGCGGCATCGGCGGCGGCCTGAGTCACCGCGGTCTCCAGCACACCGGAGGTTTCATAAATCGCCTTGCCGTCCAGGGTGCGGGCGAATTGCGCGGCGGCCTCGCCGATCAAATAGGCCTTGCGGATGCGCGGGAAAAAGCGGGAAAGGCTTTCAATACCGCCCTCCTTGGGCTTGCCGCCCGCGATCCAGAAAATGTCGGGATAGACCGCCAACGCGCGGGCCGTGGCGTCGGCATTGGTCGCCTTGGAATCATTGATGAAGACCGTCTTGCCGATATGGCCCACATCTTCCATGCGGTGCGCCAAGCCGGGAAAACTGGCGATTGCCGCGGCGATGGCCTTCATGTCGGAAACAAAGGGGCGCACCGCGCCATAGGCCAGCGCGGCATTCTGCCAATTGTGGGCGCCCGGAAGGCGGGCGGCCTCGGCCATATCCATGACCTTGACGGCGCGCGCGCCCATCGCGTCATAGAGCATGCCGTCCACCACAAATATGCCGCGGCCCAGGATTTTTCCCACCGAGACCGGCTGAGCCTGGGCGCCGCCGGCGGCCGACACTTGTGTCAGGATGCTGGCAGCGTAGCTGTCATCCACTCCGATCACCACCTGGCCGTCGCGCGCCGTCTGCCTCATCAGCCGCGCTTTGATGGCGGCGTAATTCTCCATCGTGCCATGGCGGTCGATATGATCCGGCGACAGGTTGGAGAGCACCGCCACATCCGGCATCAGGCCGGGCGTGAGGTCGATCTGGAAGCTGGACATTTCCAGCACATAGATGGTCTTGGCGGAAGGCGGCGCCAGTTCCAGCACCGACTTGCCGATGTTGCCGCCGATCTGGGCATTGAAGCCGCATTGATTCAAGATGTGTCCCACCAAAGCGGTGGTGGTGGACTTGCCATTGGTGCCGGTGATGGCAATCACTGGCGCCTTGCCGGGCTGGTCGGTTGCGGTGCGGATTTCTCGCGCGAAAAGCTCGACATCCCCGATCACCGGGACGCGCGCCCGGTTGGCATGCTCCACCACGCCATGCGGCGCCGGATGAGTCAGCGGCACGCCAGGCGACAGAATCAGCGCGGCAATCGATTCCCAGGGCCATTCCCGCCAGGGCATCAGTTCGGCGCCTTCCTGGCCGCCCAGGTCGCGGGCCATGCTGTTGTCGTCCCAGGCAATCACCTTAGTGCCGCCCGCCACCAAGGCGCGCACCGCGCCCAGGCCGGTGCGGGCCAGGCCGAAGATGGCGACTGTCTTGTTGGCGTAAAAGCGGCTGGGGATCATCGCCTCACCGGATCTTCAAGGTGGCGAGGCCGAGCAGCGCCAACACCACCGCCACGATCCAGAAGCGGATCACGATGGTGGGCTCGGTCCAGCCCAGTTGTTCATAGTGGTGATGGATCGGCGCCATGCGGAAGACGCGCTTGCCGGTGAGCTTGTAAGAGATCACCTGCACCATGACGGAGACGGTTTCGACGACGAAAAGCCCGCCCACCAGGCCCAGCACGATCTCATGCTTGACCACGACCGCCACCACGCCCAAAGCGCCGCCCAAAGGCAGCGATCCGGTATCGCCCATGAAGATGGCGGCGGGCGGCGCGTTGTACCAAAGAAAGCCCAGGCCGGCCCCGACCAGGGCGGCCAGGAATACCATCAGCTCGCCGGAATATTCGATATAGGGAATTTGCAGATAGGCGGAGAACCGTTCATTGCCGACCAGATAGACGATCAAGGTGAAGGTCGCGGCCGCGATCATCACCGGCACGATCGCCAGTCCATCCAAGCCATCGGTGAAATTGACCGCATTGGCGGCGCCGGCGATGACGAACACGCCCACCGCAATGAAGAACAGGCCCAAGGGCAACAGCGCCGTCTTGATAAAGGGAACCGCCAGCACGCCCGACAGCGCCGGGGTCTCGGAGCGCATGATCAGCCAGGTGGCGAGCGCCGCGACCCCAAATTCGATCAGCAGGCGCGAACGGCTGGACAGGCCATCCGACGTGCGTTTGGTGACTTTATAATAGTCGTCCAGAAAACCCAGCAGGCCATAGCTCGCCGTCACCAACAGCGCGATCCAGACATAGCGGTTGGACAGGCTGGCCCATAACAGGGTGGAGCCCACCCAAGGGATCAGGATCAGCAGTCCGCCCATGGTGGGCGTGCCCGCTTTTTCGATGATATGGCGCTGGGGACCGTCGGTGCGGATGGGCTGGCCCTTGCCCTGTTTCACCTTCAGCCAGCGGATCAGCATCGGGTTGAGCAAAAAGGCCAGCAGCAGTGCGGTCACAACCGCTCCCACCCCACGGAAGGTCAGGTATTTGAACAGGCGGAAGAAGGCCAGCTGGTCGGTGTGGGTGAGAAGGGAAAGGTAGTAGAGCATTTAGCTCGCTTTCAATGCATCGACGATGACGGACATCTTCGCGCCGTTGGAGCCTTTCACCAGAACCGTGTCGCCCGCTTTCAGGGCAGCCAGCACTTGCGGCAAAAGCGCGGCGGAGGTTTCGGCATAGGCGCCCCGGCGCTTGGCCGGCAGCGCTTCCCACAGCGCCTTCATCTGCGCGCCGCTGGCGAACACCATGTCCACATGGTTGGCATCGATAGGCCCGGCCAGCCCCGCATGATGGGCGATGCCGCCTTGTCCCATTTCCAGCATGTCGCCCAGCACGGCGATCTTGCGGCCGCCTTTTCCGAATGGGGGCGCATCTCCCAGCACCGCCAAGGCCGCCGCCATGGAAGCCGGATTGGCGTTATAGCTTTCGTCGATCACTTGAATGCCGGCGGCCTGGAAGCGCGCGCCGCGGCCTTTCAAGGGCGCGAAATTCCGCAGCGCGGCGGCGGCATTCAGCACGTCGCCGTCCAACACCGAAACGGCGGTGAGCGCGCCGACCACATTTTGCGCGATATGGGCGCCCGGGGCGCCGACATAGCAATCCACGGCACAGCCTAGAATATCGGCCTTGATCCGCATGCCCTCGCCGTCGGCGGCAAGGGACAGCAATTTGGCCTCGCCGGTTTCGCCGAAGCCGACGATGCGCGACACTTGGGCTTGCCGTGCCCGTGATGCCAGCCGCTCGGCATAAGGATTGTCGGCGGGGATCAAGGCCACCCCGCCCGGCAACAGGCCTTCGAAGATTTCCGACTTGGCATCGGCGATGGCCTCGCAGCTGCCGAAGAATTCCAAATGCGCCGGGGCGATGGTGGTGATCAGCGCGACATGCGGCTTCACAAAGGACACCAGGTTGCGCAACTCACCGAAATGATTCATCCCCACTTCGAAAATGCCGTATTCGGCATCGCGCGGCAGGGAGGCAAGGCTGAGCGGCACGCCCCAATGATTGTTGTAAGAAGCAGCTGAGGCGTGGGTGCGGCCCAGCGCATGAAAAGCCAGCCGCAGGATTTCCTTGGTGGTGGTCTTGCCCGCGCTGCCGGTGACCGCGACGATCTTGGCGTTGCTGCGCGCGCGCGCGGCGCGCGCCAGGTCCTCCAAGCCGCGCTGGGTATGGCCGACCGTCAGCACCGGACCTTGTGCGCCGCCCGGTGCCCGCGCCACCATGGCCGCGCCGGCCTTGGCTTCGAAGGCGGCGCGCACAAACTCATGACCGTCGCGGTTGTCTCCCTGCAGAGCCACGAACAGGTCGCCTTCCTTCAAGGTGCGGGTGTCGATGGAAATGCCGTTGACGTCAAAAGCCGCGCTGGCTGTGCCCAAGGTCGCCGCTTCCGCCTCCATATGAGTCCAAAGCGTCATGCCGGACGCCCTCCCAAAGCGACAGCCGCTTGAATGGCCTGGTCGCGGTCGGAAAAGGGAAAGACTTCGCCCTTCACATATTGTCCCGTTTCGTGCCCCTTGCCCGCCAGCACCAGCACATCGCCGGTCTTTAAGTCGGCCACCGCTGTGCGAATGGCTTGCGCCCGATCGCCGATTTCACGCGCCCCTTTGGCGGCAGCCAAAATCTCGCCCCGGATGACGGACGCGTCCTCGCTGCGGGGATTGTCGTCGGTGATGATCACGTCATCGGCCAGCTTGACGGCGACGGCGCCCATCAAGGGCCGCTTGCCCTTGTCGCGGTCGCCGCCGCAGCCGAACACCACATGCAGGCGGTTGGCGGTATGCGGGCGCAGGGCCTCCAGAATTTTTTCCAGACTGTCAGGGGTATGGGCATAGTCGACATAAATCGGCGCGCCGCTGGCGGCGATCGCGACTTTCTCCATCCGGCCCGGAGCGCCCTTCAGATGCTCCAGCGCTTCGAACACTTTCGCGGCATCGCCGCCAAGCCCGATGGCCAGTCCGGCCGCGACCAGCGCGTTCGAGGCTTGGAATTCTCCCGCCTGCGGCAAGTCGATGTAATAAATCCGCCCCAAATAATGCAGCGTCAGCGCCTGGGAGCCGCCGCGATCCTCGCGCCGGTCGAGATGAATGGTCTCACCTTTGCGGCCCACGGTGATCAATTTCAACCCGCGCCCGCGCGCGGCGTCAATGAAAGCTTCCGCATGGGCCGCGTCGGCATTGACCACGGCGACCCCGCCCTCCTGCACCAGCTCGCGGAACAGGCGCAGCTTGGCGTCCAGGTAAGCTTCGAAGGTCGGATGATAGTCCATATGATCGCGGGTGATATTGGTGAAGCCGCAGGCGGCGATCTTCACCCCGTCCAAGCGATGCTGATCCAAGCCATGGCTGGACGCTTCCAGCGCCAGATGATCCACGCCGTCCTGTTTCAATGTCGCCAGCAATTCGTGAATCGCCACCGGGTCCGGCGTGGTGTGGGAGAGCGGCAAGGCGCCCTTCGGCCCGATCACGCCCACCGTGCCCAGGCTTGCCGCCGGAATGCCCAGCGCCGTCCAGATTTCCCGCAAGAAAGCGACGATGGAGGATTTGCCTTTGGTGCCGGTGACGGCGGCGACGATCTCCGGCTGGCCCGCGTAAAACGCCGCGGCAAAGCGCGCCAAGCCCAAGCGCGGATTTTCTTCGGATATGAAATGCACGCCCAACGCGGCGACGTCGTCGGCCAGCGCGGGCGGACCCATCACCGCCACCGCGCCGCGCGCCACCGCGTCCTTCACAAAGCGCGCGCCATCGGTCTTTGTCCCGGCCAAAGCCGCGAACAAATAACCAGGCTTCACCTTGCGGCTGTCACTGGCCAGGCCTGTCAATGCAAGCCCGGAGAGATCCTTCATGCCCAACATGGCGGCGTTTCCGCCCCTTATCTCCATGCTAGAATCCGAATGTGGCGTCATTTGGGGCTACTCACCGGAAGCCAGCTTGGTGGGTTCGGGAATGTTGGGCACGCCCAACAGCGGCGCGATGCGCTGGATCACACGTCCAACGGTGGGCGCCGCCGTCCATCCGGCCAAGGCGAAGCCGCCGGTTTCCTTGGTGCCATGCGGCTGGTCCAACAGAATGAAAACGGCATAGCGCGGATTGTGCACCGGGAAAACGCCCAAAAAGCTGGTGCGCAGCGCATGGGGAATGTAGCGGCCATGGGGGCCCGGCACCTGCGCCGAGCCGGTCTTGCCGCCCACGTCATAGCCGGGAACGTCGGCCTTCTTGCCCGAGCCGGTGGTGACGACGTAGCGCAGCAAATCGCGCATCGTTTCACTGGTCTCGGGCTTGATGACTTGTTCGCCGCGCAGGTCGCCGGAGGTTTGCTTCACAAAGGTCGGGGTGATGCGCCGCCCGCCATTCACCACCGATGCGGCGGCGGCGACAAAGCTCATCGGCGATACCGAAATGCCCTGCCCAAAGCCGATGGTGGCGGTTTGAATTTGGCCCCAATCGGAAATGGGATAGAGCGGCCGCGCGGTTTCGGGCAATTCACTCTTCAGCGGCTTGAGCAATCCCATATGCGCCAAAAATTCGCGCTGACGCACCGGGCCGGAGCGCAACGCGATCTGCAAGGTGCCGATATTGGAGGACTGGGCCAGGATATCCCGCGCCGGCAAGGTGGCGGGCATGCGCTCGGCTTCATGGATGCCGTGCTTGCCGAGCTTGTAGACCTGGCCGATGTTGAAGACCTCGTCCAGGCTGCGCAGGGTGCGATCGTCAAGCGCCAGCGCAAAGCTGAAGATCTTGAACACCGATCCCAGCTCATAAACGTCTTGCGCCATCAGGTTGCGGGAGGAGTCGCCCGGCGCCTGGCGGCGCTGGTTGGGATCGAAGTTGGGGAGCGACACCATCCCCAGCACTTCGCCGCTATTCACATCCATCACAATGCCGCCGGCGGCCCGGGCGGTGAAGGTGCGGCGCGCCTGTTCCACTTCATGCGCCAGGATATATTGCACCCGCATGTCGATGGAGGTGGCGACTTTGCCGCCCGGCGTGGCGCGGATCTGCTTTTGCAGCCCCAGCTCCAAGCCGCTGACGCCGTTATTGTCGGGATCGGTGACGCCCACGACCTGCGCGGCACTGCGGCCATCCGGATAAAAGCGCTTGCCGCCGGGCTCGAACTCAAGTCCCGGCAAGCCCAGATGCATCACCTTGGCTTCGGTGTCGGGCGTGATCTGGCGCGCCACCAGGACATAGGGATGCTTGGCGTTGTTGAATCCGTTCAGCAGGCGGGCTTCATTGGCGCCGGTGGCGCGCGACAATTCCCGCGCCGCTTCCGCCTTGTCCCAGAACACTTGCGGGCGGGCATAGAGATCCTTGACCGGCAGGTCGCGCGCCAGCAGCTCGCCATTGCGGTCGGTGAGATCGGCTCGGGCAACCAGGGCGGTGGCGGCGCGGCCCGCGTCCCAGGTTTTCAGCAGTGTGACATGGACCAGGCGGATTCCCACCAGCGCGAAAGCGGCAACACAGAGAACCGCTCCGATAATAATGCGCCGCTGAAAGACAGTGGGAACCTCGTTCATATCCTCACATGCCGGAATCTGGCTCAGGTGCCGGCACCGGAATCTGGGCGCTGGCATTGTGCACAGGCGTGTTGTTGAGCGGCGCGATGTCGGCCCCGCGGCGCGGCAATTGATCGAAGGAGCTCAATTGCGTCGAGGCATTGTCGGCCATGCCCAGCTTGGACTGGGCCAGTTTCTGGACGCGCTCGGGAGAGGCGACATGCTGCCATTCGGTCTCCAGCACGCCGATGGTGCCGCGCTCCTGCGCGATCTTGGCTTTGACCTGGCTCAATTCCATGTGAGCGACGCGGGTCTTTTCCGACACGTGATAGAGCGCCAGGATCGAGAAGCCCATCAACGCCACGCAGAAGAAGTTCAGGATGCGAACCATGTCTGTCTCCTATGCCGCCAGTTTGATGCCGGCACGCAGCTTCGCGGACCGGGACCGTGGATTGGATGCGATTTCCTCCGCCGATGGCACACGGCGGGGCAGTAGCTGAAACGCTGTCTTGTGCGCGGGGGCGCCAACCGGAGCGTGACGCGAGGCGCGCGGCGCAGTGGTCGAGCGTTCGGTGAGAAAGCGCTTGACCATGCGGTCTTCCAGGCTGTGGAACGACACCACCACCAGGCGCCCCTGCTGGTTCAAAATCTCCAGCGCTGCTTCCAGCCCGCGCTCCAACTCGCCCAGCTCGTCATTCACATGGATGCGCAGGGCCTGGAAGGTGCGGGTGGCGGGATGAATCGCATGACGCAGCGCCGCCGGGCCTTGCGCCTCGGCCACGATGGCGGCGAGTTGCGCCGTACCCGTCACCGGGCGGGCGGCGATGATGGCGCGCGCGATGCGGCGGGCATTCTTCTCCTCGCCATAGCGGGCGATGATCTGGGACAGGGTGCGCTCGTCCGCGCCATTGACGACATCGGCGGCGCTTTCGCCCGAAAGGCCCATACGCATGTCCAAGGGACCGTCTTCGCGAAAGGAAAAACCGCGCGCCGGCTCATCGAACTGAAAGGACGACACGCCCAAGTCGAGAACAACGCCGTCGCTCTCGCGGGTGAACTCCTTCATGCGCGAAAATTCGCCCTGCACCAGCGTCAAGCGTCCGCCAAACCGTTCCACCAGCGCCTGACCGCGCGCGATGGCCGCGGGATCGCGGTCGATGCCCAGCACGCGGCAATCGGCGGCTTCCAGAATGGCGCTGGCATAACCGCCGCCGCCAAAAGTGCCGTCGACATAATGCGCGCCGTCGCGGGGGCTCAGCGCTTCCAAGACTTCCGCAAGCATAACGGGGACGTGCGCGCTCATGACGCTTCCCCATTGCGGGCGCGTTCCATGCGCGCCTTCACCCGCGCAAGCGCTTCGGCTTCGACAGGCGCATAGCGATCCACATCCCAGATCTGGAATTTTTGCGCCTTGCCGACGAAAACGACTTTGTCCTTCAATCCCGCATGCGCGATCAGCGCATCCGGCAAGCGCACGCGGCCATTCTCGTCGATCGGCAAGGATTGCGTGCGCGCGATCAGCGCGGTGGCTTCGTCATCGAAGCTGGCGGAGAAAAATGCATCCTGACCGGCGAGGCGCGCAGTGATGCGGTCGAGCAGATCCTGGCCGAACGCATCCAAGGCCGGATCGATGAAACTGGGGCAGACATAGACGCCGTTTGTGTTCTGGGCGACCAGGAGATGGCGATGGGTCGCGGGAATGCATACCCGCCCCTTGCTGTCGAGCGAGCCTGGAACCGTCGAAAGGAACGGCTGGACCAACCCCGACATCGCGCTTGATACCCCCTGCCCCTGTGAGCTGTTCATCCGGCCAAAAGGGCCGAACGGTCTTAGGCGCCATAAGGCCCCTTGGGACGGCATGGGATATCATGGGATGGAATGTCCCGTCAAACCAAAAACCCAAATATTATAGGGGCTTGGCTTGTGTCGTTAACCTATTGGCCCCCTAGCGCTGGAGTCCAGGGGAACAATTAACGAACATGGTAATAGTGTGGTCAGACCCGTAAACAGGAGGTTAACGCCCCCGAACCGACTACAACCTGAGATTGTGTCGACCCTGAGACGGGATTTGGGAAGCTGGCTAGGGCGAAGATGAATCCCGGGGGGGGGGCGTCGCCCTGGCGGCGTCCCAGCGGTTCGCCCGCTCTTTGATGTCGGCCAAATCCGTCCAGCTTTGGGCCAAATAAACCCACGAACTTCTCACTGAAGCGTAGGCAGGCCTTTGGGCGTACAAAGCCGCCTTGATCGCGAGCGTGCGATACCTGCGTATCTTCCTGTGCGTAGGATTGGAATAATCGAAGCCAGCCATGCCCCGCGCCTTCCCTGGTATTCGCGGGAGCGCGGGCAGCGTTCTGAAAACTGTCCCTGAGGTCTCTCAAGCGCCAGGATGCAGGTTATGCGCCGGCGACGGCCAAAGTTAGCACTTTTGGGCGGGCGAATCACCCCTAGGGGTTGGGTTTGTCAAATGTAATATCGCCTGCGGCTGAGTCCGCAGATTACAACTTTGACGTGACTCGGGGTGCTGGACATTGGCAGCGCACGCGGTTTCTCTCCGGCCGCAAACGGAGGACTGCATGAAAATCGGATTTATCGGCCTGGGCCGCATGGGCCATCACGTCGCGGCCAATCTGCTGAAGGCCGGCCACAGCGTGACGGTTTGGAATCGCTCGCAGCACCCGGTGCAAGCGCTGGTGGCCAAGGGCGCCCAAGCCGCCCGCACGCCGGAAGATGCGCTGAAGGGCAACGCGGTTTTCTCCATGTTGTCCAATGACGCGGTGATGCGCGAATTGGGCCTTGCGGGACCTTTGCTGGAAAAAGCCGCCAAAGGTTTGATCCATGTGAACTTGGCGACCATCTCGGTGGCCTTCGCCCAAGAATTGTCGGCGGCGCATCATGCCCGCGGCCTGTCTTACATTTCCGCTCCGGTGTTCGGGCG
>Ga0068867_100002030_pt1 | contig 14153 bp, 12 predicted proteins | sample KBSMisM32_FD_65649 | JGI IMG/M metagenome (GOLD analysis project Ga0068867, IMG submission 65649) | Miscanthus rhizosphere microbial communities from Kellogg Biological Station, Michigan, USA - KBS Miscanthus M3-2 | ecosystem: Host-associated > Plants > Roots > Rhizosphere > Soil ...
GCGCACCACAGAGACACAGAGAACACAGAGGTAGCACAGAGAATCAAGACCTAACCAGTTGAACCGAACCCGCCAGCGCCTCTCGCTGTTTCGTCGAGCTCGTTCGCCCATTCCGGAGCCGGCGTAATGATCTGTTCAATAATCAGCTGACAAAGCCGGCTGCCCTGCGGAAGATTAATCGCCTCATCACCAGTATTCAAAAGCGCACAGCACACCTCGCCGCGGTAATCGGAATCTATCACACCCGCCAAAACGTCCAATCCATTTTTGACGGCAAGGCCCGAGCGCGGGGCGACCCGGCCATAAAACCCAACCGGGACGGCAACCGCAAGCCCGGTTCTGGCGACGATTCTTTTCTGCGGTCCAATTGTGATGTCTTCGATCGAATAGAGATCTAAGCCAGCCGACGAAGAACTCCCTCGTGTTGGAAGAGTGGCGCGGGGATCGAGGCATTTGAAGTGAAGTATGTTTGGAGTAAGCGACATTGAGATTAGAGTTTCGGAAGCGTCACTCCACGCTGACCTTGATACTTGCCGCCGCGATCCTTATACGACGTCTCGCATACCTCATCCGATTCGAAAAAGATAACTTGCGCGACGCCTTCGTTCGCGTAGATCTTCGCAGGTAGTGGAGTCGTGTTTGAAAACTCAAGCGTGACGTAGCCTTCCCATTCAGGTTCGAAAGGAGTGACGTTTACGAGAATGCCGCAACGAGCATAAGTGCTCTTGCCAAGACAGACGGTGAGAACGTTTCGCGGTATCCGAAAGTATTCAACTGTCCGGGCGAGCGCGAAACTGTTTGGTGGAATGATTACTGAGTCACCTTTGAAGTCGACAAAGTTCTTCTCATCAAACTCTTTTGGATCGACGATTGTGCTGTTGATGTTGGTGAAGAGTTTGAATTCGTCTGCGCAACGAATGTCGTAGCCGTAACTCGACGTTCCGTAAGAAACAATGCGCCTGCCGTCGACTTCTTTCACCTGACCGGCCTCAAAAGGTTCGATCATCTTGTACTCGGCGGCCATGCGCCGAATCCACTTGTCTGATTTGATACTCATCGGGAAGCTTTGAACTTGTGCGTTGAACTTTGTGCTTTGGAAAAACGAGCGCTCATTTTAGACGTGCCAAGTACAAAGCACAAAGTACCAAGCACAGAAAATCAATGCCAGCTAGCTCACGGCTGAGTTACCGCAGTCTTCTTGAGATTGATCACGCCATCGCCAACTGTAAACTTGAAAAACGCTCCACCTGATCCCGCACGAGCGCGAATGGTACGGTCGGTAATTCCAGGTTTCTCGCGTGTAGCGAGGGCGTCATACTCGTTCACAATCTTTCCCGCTCGCAACACATCCGCATCAAGGTCACCGTTGAAGCCTGGCGGCAGATCGACCGTCAACACTCCAGCCGCAATCCGAATCTCTGCGCCGCCGCCTCGCCAACTCCTGGTCGGTATCGATAGGTTTACGTTACCGGCCGCAATAGTGATCGACACCATGCCACCCGTTAATGTCAGGGCCGTTTCGCTTTCAGTGGCATTTATTCGCAAGGCCCCTTCAACACCCGACAAGCTGATCGGGCCGTGACCAGCGTCGATCTCAACGTCAGTTGAGACTGGTACCCGCAAACGGTAGTCGATCTTCCAAGGCAGATTTAGCAGTCGCTTGGGAAAGTTCTTAGCCACTTTTTTCATAAACTCGCGATCATGTGTTCCGGTTGAGATGATGCGGATGTGATCGGAATCGTCGTCGAAAGCAAAATTGTTGACCTGTGCGAGCAAGTCGAAATCCGCCTGGGTTTCTGCTTGCCACTCGAGCTCTGCCGTCAAATCAATTTCGTTACGCTGCCAACCTTCAATCTTTACTGATCCCTTAGGCGCACCGAGAATGGTTACAGTACCACCATAGCCCATGCGTACATTTTCATGGCGAGTTGCGGTCCGCTTCAACAAAACGGCAGAAGGCGCCGCGGTTTGATTGTTCTTCTGAGACGCATGTGAGGTTGAATGGTAAGTGGGAACCAACAATGCTGATGATAAGGTTAGTAACAGAATCAGTTTTGATTTAGACAAGCGGTTCTCTTCTTTCTGGCAACGCACAATACATTAGAACGACTGCTCTCTGAAACATCATTGTGGCTTTTGATTTGCGCTTTGCCGCCTCGCGTGCGGAAAGCCTCTGGCTTTCAGTTTGCCACTTAGAAAAGAGACGCTTCGCCTCGCGCGGCGTAGCCCCCAAGAGAATTTGCGAGCTTGACGGAAAGCCAGAGGCTTTCCGCAGAGGGGGGCGGCAAAAGCCGCATAATTAGCTCAAGCTTCAGGACCTGAGAATAAGGGACCGCTGTTAGATAGGCACAAAAAAACGGACGCTGATTTCCAGGTCCGTTTCCACAATCACTCTCTTGCAAACGATCTACTTTCGCAAGAACGTAATCTGGCCGCTGAAGTTAGTTACTGATACTGAAGAGCGTCCATCACCAACGTCGCCGGTATACTTTCTGCCATCCTGAGTTTTGAAACCATTGTTCCAAAAGTCTCCGAGCGCAATCTTTCGCGCCGGGGAAGCGGCTACTAAACGAAACGCTGAGTTTCCAGGAATTCGAATCGTAATGTCACCCTTGGTTGATTTGAATTCGTATGTACCACCACTTGAAAATTCACCGTCAAAAAAGATATTGCCGATCGTGTTTTGCGCAACTACCTGAGAAGCAGTGACGTTCGACAACTCAATGTCGCCTTCAGACGAGACGTACGCGCGTACCGTTCCGCCACGTATGTTGGCAACGCTGATATTGCCTCGTCGAGTTTCAAGATCAACCGACGAATTGATCGGAACCTGCAGTTTGAAATTAACGTCGCCCACATCGCCACGACCGCGATTGTCGCTCATGACATCGATTACGAGATTCTGATCTATCTGTTTTGGAACCACGTGAGCGTTGGGAGATTCGATGGTGGCCGAGAGTCGGATTTCATCCTTGTTCCACGACTCAACCTCGATCGTTCCGGAAATATTTCGCAACTCAACGCGAACGTTCTTGCTAGCTGGGTAGCGCTTCGAAATGTGCTGCTGGGCTTGAACAACAAGCGACAGACAGATCACGCCAACCATTGCCAGGCCGGTGCGCGATGAGAGTCGCAAAAATAGGGAAGTGGTATTCATCAACGTGGGGCTTCTACTAAACCGGATTACCTGCGGCATCACAAGTCGGAGAATTCTTTCAATAGCGCAAGCTTGTCGTTTAGTGATTCGTTGAGCATCTGCTCAGAAATCTCATCATGGGGATTGCGATTCAGTTCATTCAGCGACTGGCTGACAGCCTGGTCGATGACCTGTAGGTTGCGCTCAAACGTTTCGCGCATTTCAGGACTCCAACGGGTCTTATTCAATGCAACTCGCTGGTTCCAGTAGTTGATAACCTGCTGACGTTGCCAGACGCGCTCATTAACAGTTTGGCCACCGGCCAACGTTGGAGGCGGTTCCACTGGACCGCCGTTACCCCAACGTCGAACACCAACAACCGTTATCAACGATACACACAACACTATTGCGGCAGTCAAACTGGCCAACTGCGGGAACGACAATTCCCAACTCCGATTCAGTAACCCGCCTAGAAATGATTTGTGCGTGGCTACGCCACTAACTCCTGATCGAGAAGGTTCAGCATCTACAACGTTCTGAATGCGTAACCAAAGCGCCTGGGGATTAGGTGGTGCTTCATATTCTCCCCGGTGCGAGCGGCAAAACCCGACGATCGACGACAACTCCTGTCGAACGTTCTCGCAATCCAGGCACTCTTGAAGGTGCGTATTTAGAGTGAGCTCATCACTTCGGCCAATTGTGCCGTCTATCAAATCGTGGATGAGTTCCTGACATGTCTCGCAGTTCATTACAACCACCTTTGTTCTGCCGCACAACGCGGGCGAATATTACTAAATCGCGGGAAGACAGAACATACTCCGTTTTTATCGATCCTTGGGAAGACTGCACAAGAGAGCGCCAATGGTGAATAATTGACCAGCTCTTTAGTATTCGAGGCTATTCAGGCTTGTTCTGTTGCCTCAATAATCCTCGTAATTTCATCCTTGCCTTATGTAATTGCGACTTCGACGTTCCGACCGAACAACCTAGCATCCTCGCTATTTCTTCGTGTTCATGCCCCTCGATATCGTGAAGCGTAAATACCGTTCGATATCCGGGCGGCAATTGCGCTATAGCTTTATCCAGGGCGATGCGATCTACTACAGGCATCGCATTGGGGTTTTCGGTGCCTTTTACTATCTGGATTGGAGTCTCACCGTCTTCGGTCGTTGATTCCATTCGCACTCCCCGCTTCCGGAAGTGCATCAGGACTTGATTGACCGTGAGCCGGTGAAGCCAAGTCGTAAAGGCCGACTCACCTCTAAAACTACCGATTTTTCTAAAGAGCTGGATGAAAACCTCTTGAGCCAGGTCTTCAGCTTCCGACACACTCCCGGTCATCCTCAAGCACAAGGAGTAGACGCGACGATTGTGGCGCTGGTAGAGATCTTCGAAGGCTCCCATGTCTCCGTGGGCTGCCTTCTGCGCCAACTCATAGTCTGTCGATTGCGGTGTCTCGGTTTCGGCTGCCGTCACGTGGATTGGCTTGCTCGGGCAAGCTGGAAGAAACCTCACAAGATCTACAGCTTGTTCAGCACTCATATCACGCGTCCGCAGTTTCAAGCTAGCGCACTGTCCCCGCTCATGATGCCCGCGTGGGGTTGCGGAAAGAGGTTACAGTGCCCTCAACGCGGCTGTGATGCTACGCTTGGAGCGCGTCGTTGCCTTGCCCAACACTAAAAGTTGTGAAATCTCAGCCGAATAAATAGTTCGCGCTGAGTCTGACCGACTCAAATCCAAAAAGTAGTAGCTTAGCCCTACCCCGATTGCTCAAAGCTTATTTTCGTCCGGCCTCGCTGGAGGATACGGTGACACGGCACTTGGTGACAAGCGAGCCCGTTGTATGGTGTAGGTGAGTGTCCAAGAGGAAAGAGGAGGAAATAGACGTCGGAGGCTTTGCTTACACCGGTGACGTCTAATTTCCAGTTTCCAATGAGATAAAGGGTGCCCACTAACGTTCGGCCTTAATGAATTATTCGATATGGTTACGCTTCCTCGAGATAATCGGTTGATCTATTTCTCTCTTAGAACCACCGAGGCGGACATCTGGTTGATGACGCTGAATTGAACGAATTACAAAACGTATTTTCGCCCGCACTCAACACCTCGTAAAGACCTGGTCCTGGTTTTACCTCACAGACAATCCGATCTTTGACAGCCTGCGTGACGACTCTCGCTTTCAAGATTTTGCTGCGGAACGTCGGCTTCAAGCAGTGAATTTTCAAAGGCACCAAACTCTGAATTAGGCGCTGCTCTGGCGCCTCTCCCAAACTACATCGGCGTATTGCGACCGAGCGCTTTCCGGTGATAGTCTTACGCCTCGCCCGATTTTTCCAGCCAAAGATTCCAGCCAAAGAAAAGGGGGACGGCAGAATGAAAAGCAGTCCGAGAGTCCTCATTGCACTAACCCTCGGTTTATTAATCTCGCTTTCACTAATTCAGCGTTCACCGGCGGCCAAAGCTGCACCGCTTGATCTGTCTGGCGAGATCGACGGCGCGCCTTACCGGATCCGAGTGCCGGAAGCGTGGAATGGAACGCTGCTTATCTTTGCGCACGGTTATCGTGACAAGGCCGACCACCCCGGCGAAGTTGATAATCGAAATGCCGACGTCGCGCCAAATGCGGCACTGGAAGCTCCGCTGCTCGCTCAAGGTTTTGCCCTAGCTGGGACTGCTTACAAAGACAATGGTTGGGCCATCAAGGATGCGATTCAGGACGTTAAGAATCTTGCTGTTTTCTTCCGCGATAACGTAGCGCAGCCACAAAGGACCATCATCGTCGCTGCTTCATTGGGAACCTTCGTCGGTTTCAAGAGCATGGAACAATTTGGCGGAATTTACGACGGCGCACTCTGTCTATGTGGCGTCGGTGCCGGCGCGACTCGCCTCTGGGACAGTGGCGTACCTCTTTATCTGGCCTACGACATCCTCTTTGGCATACCTGCTTCGTGGGGAACGGTCGGTGAAGTCAGAAACGACATCGATTTCGACACCGAGGTGCTCGCGAAATTAGGCCCCGAACTCAGCAACATCGCAAACTTTCCGAAGTTTGAATTTATTCGACTGGTTGCGAAAAATCCGGGCCGTGGTCTCGTGCCCCCGCCGCCGCCTGCCTTTTATCCGGGCTGGGCGCTTACTGATTTCTTTTTCTTCACTGAGGCGCGCGCCGAATTACAGCGTCGCGCCGGTGGTCCATTTGTGCAGAACCTGGATCAGAGCTACGACCTAACCTCGGCAGAGAAGGCTTACCTTGCCGGTATAGGTCTGCCTACACCAGTCGTTGACGCCTGGTTGGCGCAGATGAACGTGCGCCGCAACATCGACGCAAATCCAGCGGCTCGCAACTACGTTCGCAATAACACCGACTTTAACGGGAAGATCCACCATCCAATCCTGACCGTGCATACGATCATCGATCCACTGCTGGTCGTGGCAAATGAGTCGGCGTATGCGGAACTGAATGCGTCGAGAGGTAAAGAGGACCTTCTCTTTCAGACGTACACAACTGGCGTCGGTCATTGTAACCTGACCGGTCCACAGATTTTGACCGAGATCGGCGCGATTGATTCCTGGGTACGCACAGGCGTGCGTCCCACGAATGTGTCGTTTCCAGCCGGGCTCGGATTCAACCAGGCTTTTGTCCCACCACCCTTTTGAAACCCCGATCACAATTTCGGGTGATTTGTGCCGATGGTGTGGGCTTATTTAGGCCCAATAAGTTCGATCAAGCGAGCGATAGCCGACGGCTTCTGAAACGTGGGTGGAGCCAATCCTCTCACATCCTTCCAGGTCAGCAATCGTCCGGCTTACTTTCAAGATTCGATCATAAGCACGCGCTGACAGTCCCTGCCGAATCATTGCCTGCTCCAGCAGTTGTTCACTCTTCGAATCGATCCGGCAATGCTTACGAATCATTCGTGGCGTCATCGCGGCGTTGGCAAAAATCTTCTCGCCACTAAAGCGATTGAGTTGCCGGTCTCGTGCAGTGATCACTCGCTGACGGATCTTCTCCGAGCTGTCGGTCTCCGGTGCGTCTTCACCTGCCAATTCGCGAAACTTAACTGCTGGTACATCGATGTGTATATCGATGCGATCTAACAACGGACCTGAGATTCGTCCGACGTAGCGCTGAATCTGTAACGGTGAGCAGCGGCACTCGCGAGTTGGGTCATTCCAGAATCCACAAGGACACGGATTCATCGCAGCTGCCAACATGAACGACGCCGGGAACGTGAGCGACATCGAAGCCCTGCTGATTGTCACGCGCTGATCTTCGAGAGGCTGACGCAAAACTTCCAGCACACTACGATCAAACTCCGGCAGTTCATCGAGAAACAGCACACCCTGGTGAGCAAGTGAAACTTCGCCGGGTCGTGGTACCGCACCTCCACCTATCAAACCTGCATCACTGATCGTGTGATGAGGGGAACGGAATGGACGCTCAGTCACCAAACCCGAACGACCAGTCAGTCCCGCGACTGAATGTATCTTTGTCAGTTCCAGTGCAGCTTCAAATTCAAGCGGAGGAAGAATTGTTGGCAGTCTCTTAGCCAACATCGTCTTACCCGATCCGGGCGGGCCAATGAGCAGAATGTTATGACCTCCCGCACTCGCAATCTCCAAGGCTCTTTTTGCGGATACCTGTCCACGCACCTCTTTGAAATCTACTGCGTAGTGTTCGGTCCGCTTTAGTATTTCGGCAGGATCTACTTTGAGTGGTTCTGGAGGATTTGCGGATCGCAGGTCAGCGACCAGCTCAACGGCACTCTTGAGATTCGCAACGGGATAGACGTTGACGCCATTAACAACCGCCGCTTCCTTTGCGTTTTCTTCTGGAAGAATCACGTGGCGAATCATTCCTTCTCGCGCAAGAATTGCGATCGGCAATGCACCTTTTATTGGTCGCACTCGACCGTCAAGGGAAAGTTCACCGACGCACAGAATATGGATCAGGTTCTCATCTTCAGCGAGATCACCGTTCGCGCCGAGTATTCCCAAGGCGATCGGCAGATCGAAACTTGCCCCTTCTTTGCGAACGTCAGCGGGCGCAAGATTGATCGTGGTTCTTTGAAAGGGAAAGAAGAATTGACAGTTTTGCATAGCTGCACGGATGCGTTCACGCGATTCGCGTACAGCGGCATCGGGCAAACCAACTATGGTTACTGTCTGCGATTGATCGCTTTCGCCGCGTGTTGGAGTTATGTCGACTTCAATATCAACGAGGTCGGCATCGATGCCATAAACGGCGGCGGAGAGTGTGCGGAAGAGCATGTGAGGTCGCTCCTGTTTTCAGATTTAACAGTTTGAATTCTTGATGTCGTTTGGGTGAGCTTACGACGCGAGGGAGTATAACATGCGACTGTCCGATAAGCTGTAGCTTGTCGCGCCTCGCAATTTAAATCAGCCACCGATGAACACGGATAGACACCGATCAGGAGAAGAATAAAAGTACCTTATCAGCGTCGATCTGCGTTTATCTGTGGCTAAGCTCTTCCGACATCCGACAAGACATGAAAAAGCGCGCCTGGAAAATCCAAGCGCGCTCTCTGTTCTGATTTGCTGTAGAGCTCTAGCGACGTTTTGATGGTGCCGTTGACGCTCCTGGCAGTTTCACTTCCTGACCAGCGCGAAGTTCTGCATCAGCGGTGATTCCGTTCAAGCGAGCCAGATCGTTAACGTCAAGATTCTTTGAAGCAGCGATCTTCGCAATCGTGTCGCCCTTCCGTGCTCGATATTTAGTCAGGCTCGCGGCGGGTGTTTCCGGTTCAGTACCCGGCTTAGCTCTTACCCAACGAGTCAGCTTCACGCTGCCGCTCGGCACTACAAGCTTGGTTGCCGATTTAAGATCCACGCCACCGTTCATGGCTTGCAACTGTGGAACGCTAACTCCTATCCGGTTAGCAACGTTCTGCCAGTCTTCACCTGGTGCAACTGAAATCACGCGAGCTGTTTCTCGCTTGTCAGGTGAAATTCTCTTCAACACGCTTGCAAACAGAGTCGAGCGTCCTGCTGGGACTCTGACGTTATAGACATCGCCGCGCGGCGTAATGTCACGCTTCAATTCCGGATTCAAATTGCGAATGACATCGACGCTTGTGTCAGTTGCATCGGCGATTAGCTGCAAGCTGGTTGCGTTTGGAACTTGAACGACATCATACGAAATTGGTGCGTCGGGTTTGATTCCCCTGAAGCCGTATTTTTCAGGATTCTTAGCAATCAAAATCACCGCCAGGATATTCGGAACGTAATTGCGAGTCTCCTGTGCGATGTACGGATAAATCATCCAGAAGTTAGCCGTACCGGCACGAGCGATGGCACGATCAACATTGCCGGCGCCGGTGTTGTACGCGGCCATAGCCAATTCCCAATTGCCGTTGTAACGATTGGCAAGATCTTTCAGGTAACGAGCTGAAGCATGGGTCGCCTGTTCAAAACTGTTTCGCTCATCGATATAGGCAGTTTGCTTCAGGTCATAAGTTCGACCAGTTCCAGGAACGAACTGCCAAAGACCGGAAGCTGACGCCCACGACATTGCCTTGACCTTCCATGCACTCTCGACTTGTCCCAGCCAGGTAACGTCAACCGGCACGCCTTCCTTGGCGAAAATCTGTCGAGCTAGTCTCATGTACTGACCCGAGCGTCGCAGACCATTTTCCATGGTTCCACGACCACGTGGTCCCTGGTAGTAGTTGATGTATTGCTGAATGAGCGGATTGAGCGTGAAGTTGAAACCGACATTCTTCTGGGCTTGCTCGAGAGCTAACAAGTCTTCGCTCGAAACTTCTTTCTCTTGCTCGGTCAGAACAAGCTTGCTCAGTTCGTCGAGCGGAGATGGCTCAAACTTCTGATCACGAAATCCGATTTGAGGTGGCGGTGGTGGTGTTTTTGGATCTTGGGTGTTCTGAGCTATCAACGTCATTGCGACGTTGTTAGGTACAGCCTGATTTTGAAGTGGAACTTCTTCGCGATAGATCCGCTCAACCAGTTCGAGATAGAAAGTCTGAAGTTTCTGGCTCGCGCGTACATCAAATCCAGATTCGAGAATCGAGTCGACTGCTTTGTCAAACTCGTCTCGTGCCTGCTCACGTTTGCTGTCTTCGAGATTCAGTTTGCCTTTGCGGAAATGGTCTTCCGCCCTGGCAATAATCTGAGTAACGCGACCGTCAGATTGCTCTACTTCGGTAGGTATAGCACGGGCGGATGAAGCCGCCGGGATCTGTGCAAAACTGCTAACCGGTGAAGCGACAAGAGCCGCTAATAAAGCCACACAGGGAATCACACGAGGGAAGCTCGGAGACATCAATTCGTCGTACTCCTTAATGGTTGGTGCTAGTCATCCAGCTATGCAGCTAAGGGAAGTAGCATTCACAAACAACTAGCGCGGTAACTCTTGGCCCATCTGATTTGATAACGCTATGACTCTTCAATAGATAGGGAGCCAAAATCACTTTGGAGGTTACCACACGGTTTTTTGAGGTGTCAAACAAACCCCAACTATCCAACAGTCTCAAAAACAGTAAACTTTTCCACCAAAAGTTGGACGTCTTGGTCTTTTAAAGATGCGGCCAAATTTCTTCGGGTTGCGCGCAATCTGCCGATTAATCTTCTTTGGCGAAAAGGCCCAAATGGTTAACGCCAATATAAGCGGATCCGTTGCAAAAATGTGAGGCTGGGCGAATCTCACCCGCACTTTAGCGAGGTAATTACGATGAAAATGGCGAGAACTATAGTTATTGGCGATATCCACGGATGCTACGACGAGTTGATCGAGTTGATAGAAAAGATCGAATTGACTCTCGAAGACCGGGTCATCGCGGTTGGGGACCTTACCGTAAAAGGCCCAAAGAGCCGGGAAGTACTCGAATTATTCAGGCGAGATCCGCGATTTTCATCAGTAATCGGGAACCACGACCTTGCGTTGGTCAACTTCTGGAAGCACGAGACCCCAAGTCTCAAGACTGCTCAACAACGGACTTTTGACGAATTAGCCGGAAACCAACACCTTCTTGAGTTTTTGGCTTCATTGCCTCTTTATCTGGAACTCGAGTCTCACGTCATTGTTCATGCAGGAATTCGCCCTGGAGTGCCTATCAGGCACCAGGCAATAGCTGATCTCGTTGAACTCCGGACTCTCGGTCCAGACCGAACTTCACGAGAAGGCACTCCATGGTATGAACTTTACAACGACGAGAAAGTCGCGCTGTTTGGGCATTGGCCGTCGTCATCGCCACGTATCGGACGAAAAGCCATTGGCCTTGATACGGGGTGCGTTTACGGCTATCAGTTAACTGCTTACATCCTGGAAGATCACGAATTCATCAGCGTCAACGCTCACGCCGCCTACGACAGCCCTCCGAAGAAATAGTGCGGATAGCATTGAATCCATACAGGACAGAATCGAATTCGATTCGAAACACAATGGTAAGCCCGTGAAAAGCAACGGATAGCTAACCATTGGACTCGTATCGGTACTTGGAACGAGTCTTGCCAAATTCTTCCCGGGCATACTCTCTCTGTGTCAGGAATTGGGAGCGGCTCAAAGCCATTCTCAGATGAGTGAGCCAAAAGAAGCTATGTCAACAGCCATCAAAGAAGCCGATGTCCGCGACTTTCCCCGACGAGTCGAAGAGGTTGAACAATCCGAGAAGAACCAACTCTTCTTCAATCGAGAGCTTAGTCTGTTGGAGTTTCACGCTCGGGTTCTTGAAGAGGCGCTCGATAATCGAAATCCACTGCTCGAGCGCTTGAAGTTTCTTTCTATCTTCTCTTCGAATCTGGATGAGTTCTTTATGATTCGAGTTTCCGGACTCAAAGAGGAGTCGGAGCAATCCGTCTCTGTGTTGTCGCTGGACGGTCTCACGCCCGAGCAACAATTAGAGAAACTGCGTGAGCGAATTCTGAAGCTGGTTGAACAACACGCGAAGTGTTTGTCTGAAAACATTCTGCCGCAGCTCAAGACGGAAGGACTTGAAGTTGCCACATTCAATTCACTGACGAGATATGAACAGCAAAGTATTGAAGAGTACTTCAATGAGAAAGTCTTTCCGATTCTGACGCCACTTGCGGTCGATCCAAGTCATCCGTTTCCGTATATCTCGCCGTCGAGTCTCAATCTTGGTTTGATGGTCAAGGCACCTGAAGGTAAGTCGGTCGAGCTTGATAACACACATTCAGAGCCGCGCTTTGTTCGGATAAAGGTACCCTCGGTAGTCCCACGGTTAGTTCCGGTTGGATTATCGGGATCGAAGTTTGTGCTGCTCGAAGATGTGATCGAAGCAAACGTAGCTGCGTTGTTTCCAGGGATGGAGCCTGGGCCTTGTCATCGGTTTCGAGTTACGCGCGATGCTGATATCGAGATACGCGAAGAAGAAGCCCAAGATCTACTTAGCGTGATTCAGGAAGAACTCAGACAGCGACGCTTTGGTACGCCCGTGCGCCTGGAAGTTTCCGATGGCATGCCCGATGAGCTGATTGACTACCTGACTGACTCACTTGGTCTCACAACCGAGGACGTCTATAAGATTCGAGGCCCGCTCGCAATTCAAGAGCTCATGGCGATCTACGATTGGGATCGACCTGACTTGAAAGACGTTCCCTTTGAGCCCCACGTCCCCGGTTGGTGTCGGAATCCTAAAGAGATATTCAATTCGATCAAGGAGCGCGATCGCCTCGTCCATCATCCTTACGATTCCTATGATTGTGTTACTGAGTTCATCAACCAGGCTGTCGACGATGAAGATGTTGTTGCAATCAAGATCTGCCTATATCGAACAGGACCAGACTCGCCAATTCCGCCTGCCCTGATTCGCGCAAGTGAACGAGGCAAACAAGTCACGGCGTTAATCGAATTGAAGGCGCGGTTTGATGAAGAACACAACATTGAATGGGCTCGCAAACTTGATGAAGCGGGCGTCCACGTCGTTTACGGAATTCTGGGCCTTAAAACTCATGGCAAGCTTACTTTGGTTGTTAGACGCGAAGACAACAATCTAAAGCGCTATGTCCATGTAGCATCGGGCAACTACAACCCAACAACCTCGTGCACTTACACCGACCTTGGATTGTTTACTTGCGACGATGCCATCGGCCGCGATGCCGTTGAATTGTTCAACTACCTTACCGGCTTTTCGCTGCAAAGGAATTTTCGCAAGTTACTGGTTGCGCCAGTTAGCTTGCGAGAGAAACTCAACGCGCTCTTCGATCGCGAAATTGAGCAGCAGCGAGCGGGAAAGCCGGCGCACATTGTGGCCAAGTTCAATCGACTTGCCGACAAGCAAATCATTGAAAAGCTCTATGAGGTCGGTCGCGCAGGTGTTTCTATTGAGTTGATTGTTCGCGGAATCTGCATGCTGCGGCCGGGTGTTCCCGGCCTCTCAGAAAATATCAAAGTTCGCAGCGTGGTAGGTCGCTTCCTCGAGCACAGCCGTGTGTTCTACTTCGCCAACGGAGGTGACGAAGAACTCTACATTGGTAGCGCCGATTGGATGGCGAGAAATCTGAAACACCGAATCGAAGTAGTGACTCCGGTAAGTGATCCTGAGTCGAAACAGTATCTAAAAGACGTGCTGCTTGGCGCTTATCTGCGCGATAACTTGGGAGCACGTGAACTGCACACAGACGGCAGCTATCGTCCGATCCCTAAAGGAACGGAAGAAACGTTTGACAGTCAGGTCTACTTTATTGGACGCACCCCCGGTACTACCTGAACAATCCCACGCCCGGTTTCGACGCAACCCCTTCGAGTCCCCTTTTCAAGTTTGACGAACCACCGCACAAGTGCGGCGTTCGTCTTTGAATGATCGGAGATCGAGATGTTTCATCAGACGATGTTACGAAAATTGGTGTTGCTATTAGTCGCGCTTTCAATTCTGAGTGTCGATGTCAGTTTCGCGAAGACTAAGGACAAGAAACAATCGCCCAAGGGCACGCCTGTTCTGTGGCGAACGCCCTCCGACATTTCGTCTCGCGATCTCTACCTTGGTCCAGGAGGATCGAGCATGCGCCCCGATCTTCGACA
>Ga0068867_100002034_pt1 | contig 14144 bp, 13 predicted proteins | sample KBSMisM32_FD_65649 | JGI IMG/M metagenome (GOLD analysis project Ga0068867, IMG submission 65649) | Miscanthus rhizosphere microbial communities from Kellogg Biological Station, Michigan, USA - KBS Miscanthus M3-2 | ecosystem: Host-associated > Plants > Roots > Rhizosphere > Soil ...
GAGCGCAGCACCGTGCTGCCGTCGGCGCGCCGCTCGACGGTGGCCTGCAGGCAACCGCCGACCGATGCGTCGCGTGCGGGCACTGCGCTCATGGAGCCCCCTTGGCCCTGCGGGCCGTCCCCCCGAGGGGGAGCGAGCGCTTTCGGAGCGGCCGGGCAGCGCTCATGCCGCCCCCTTGGCCCTGCGGGCCTTCCCCCGGAGGGGGAGCAAGCGCTTTTGGAGCGGCCGTGCAGCGCTCATCGTCACCTCACGACTTGACGACCTTGCCTGCGCGCTTGTCGAGGAACGCGCGCAGTCGCTTCTTGGCCTCGGGCGTGCTCTCGGCCACGGCCGCCATCAGCGACTCGGTGAGCAGCCCCTCGCTCATCGACTGGTCGGCGATGCGTGGCAGCGCGTGCATCACCGCGTAGTTCGACATCGGCGCGTTGCCGGCCACGCGCTCGGCGAGCTCGATGCCGCGCGCGAGGCCTTGACCGTCCGGCACCACGTATTGCGACAGGCCGGCGGCCAGCCCTTCCTGTGCGTCGTAGACGCGGCCTGTCATCATCAAATCGGTCATGCGCGCCACGCCCATCAGGCGCGGTATGCGCACCGAGCCGCCGCCACCGACGAAGATGCCGCGCTGCCCTTCGGGCAGGCCGTAGTAAGCAGACACCTCGGCAACCCGCAAATGGCAGGCCGCGGCCAGCTCGAGGCCCCCGCCGACCACCGCGCCGTGCAGCACCGCCACCACCGGCACGCGCCCGAACTGGATCTGATCGAACGCCGCGTGCCACGTGCGCGAGTGCAGCACGCCGGCGGCGACATCGCGCTCCATCAGCTCCGACAGGTCGAGCCCGGCACAGAAGTGATCGCCCTCGCCGCTGATCACCACCGCGCGCGTGGCCTCGGGCAGGTTGACGAAGCAGGTGTGCAGCTGCTGGATGAACGGATCGCTGAGTGCGTTGCGCTTGGCGGGACGGTGCAGCCGCACATGAGTCACCGCATCGGCGTGCGACACGCGCAGCAGATCGAACTGGGCCAGCAGGCCGCTGGCCGGGGAGAACGCACGCATCGTCGCCATCCTCGTGTGAGATCCGAAAGATAGTTCAAGAGTTTAACTTAAAAGCTAGGGCAAACCCGAATATCGACTCACCCTGCCCACGAGGATGGCATTCGGCGCGTCGTTCGATCACCCCTCATATACTTACCAAGTAGAACTAAGGTCTGCCATGGACACCGCTTCGCTCGTCGCCATCGACACCCACACGCACGCCGAGGTGTCGTGCTGGAACCCGTTCGACAACTACGGCGAGGAGTACGACCGCGCGGCCGACAAGTATTTCGGCTCGAACCGCCGGCCGACGATCGACGAGACCATCGCGTACTACCGCGAAAAGAAGATCGGCTTCGTGATGTTCACGGTCGACTCCGAGTCGCAACTCGGCCGGCGCCGCATCCCGAACGAGGAGATCGCCGAGGCAGCGCAGAAGAACGCCGACATCATGATCGCGTTCGGCTCGATCGACCCGCACAAAGGCAAGATGGGCGCGCGCGAGGCGCGCAAGCTGATCGAAGAGCACGGCGTCAAGGGATTCAAGTTCCATCCCACCGTGCAGGGCTTCGTGCCGACCGACCGCATGGCGTGGCCGATCTACGAGGTGATCGCCGAGCACAAGTTGCCGGCGGTGTTCCACAGCGGCCACTCCGGCATCGGCTCGGGCATGCGCTGCGGCGGCGGGCTGCGCCTGCAGAACAGCAACCCGATGCTGCTCGAGGACGTGGCGATGGCCTTCCCCGACATGCAGATCATCGTCGCGCACCCGAGCTGGCCTTGGCAGGACGAGGCGCTGAGCCTGGCGCTGCACAAACCCAACGTGTGGATCGATCTGTCGGGCTGGAGCCCGAAGTACTTTCCGCCCCAGCTGGTGCAGTACGCCAACACGCTGCTGCGCGAGCGCATCCTGTTCGGCAGCGACTTCCCGCTCATCACGCCCGAGCGCTGGATGACCGACTTCGAGGAAGCTGGCTTCAAGGACAAGGTGAAGCCGCTGATCTTGAAAGAGAACGCGAAGCGGCTGCTCGGGCTGGCCTAAACGACAACGGCACCTTGCGGTGCCGTTGTCGTGCCACTGTTGTTGCTCTTGTCGATGGCGACCCCTAGGGGATTCGAACCCCTGTTACAACCGTGAAAGGGTCGTGTCCTGGGCCTCTAGACGAAGGGGTCAAACTCGTCGTCACCCGATGCGCGTTGTGGTGGTGGAGGTAAGCGGGATCGAACCGCTGACCTCTTGCATGCCATGCAAGCGCTCTCCCAGCTGAGCTATACCCCCAACGGGCCCCACGCCAACGCGCCTCGAGCGAGTCGGCGATTATAGGGGTGTTTGCGGCACCACCCGGCGCTCAGCCGAGCGCGGCCGACAAGCGCTCGAGCACCGTCGCGCGATCGAACAGCGCCAGCACCGCGTCGATCGCCGGCGTCTGTGTGCGGCCGCACACCGCCACACGCAGCGGAATCGCCAGTTGCGGCATCTTCAACTTCAACTCGCCCAGCGTCTCCTTGATCGCCTGCGCGATGCCGGCCTTGTCCCACGCGGCGCCGGCCAGGCGCTCGCGCACCGCACGCAGCGCCGGCCTGGCGGCGTCGGTGAGGTGCGCCGCGCGCTCGTCGGCGCTCGGCGGCGACGGCCGATCGAACATCGCGAGCCACTGCGCCAATTCGACCAGCGTCGCGCAGCGATCCTTGAACAGCGCGCAGCGCTGCGCCAGGCGCGCGTCGCTCGCTTCGGCGGTGACGCCGAGGTTGGCCAGGTGGCGCACCACCAGCGACGCCAGCCGCGCATCGTCGGCCACCTTGATGTGGTGCGCGTTGACCCACGCCAGCTTGGCGGGGTCCCACTGCGCCGGGCTCTTCGCCAGGTGCTTGCCGTCGAACCACTGCACCATCTGCTCGAGGGTGAACAGCTCTTCGTCGCCGTGGCTCCAGCCCAGGCGCGCCAGGTAGTTGAGCATCGCCTCGGGCAGATACCCCATCTCCTCGTACGCCATCACGCTCACCGCGCCGCGCCGCTTCGACAGTTTCAGGCCGTCCTCGCCGAGGATGATCGGGCAGTGGCCGAACAGCGGCAGCTTGGCCCCGAGCGCGTGGAAGATGTTGATCTGCCACGGCGTGTTGTTGATGTGCTCGTCACCACGGAACACGTGCGTGATGGCCATGTCGATGTCGTCGACCACCACCGCGAAGTTGTAGGTCGGCACGCCGAACACGCTGGCGGGTGCGTCATCGGGCGGCGGGCGCAGGATGATCAGGTCGTCGATCTCGTCGTTGTCGATCGCGATCGTCCCCTTGACGAGATCGTCCCAGCGCACCGTGCCCGACATGGGATTGCGAAAGCGCACCACCGGATTCACGCCGTGCGGAATCGGCGGCAGCGTCTTGCCCGGCTCAGGGCGCCAGCGGCCGTCGTAGCGCGTCTTGTCGCCGCGCGCGCGCTGCGCTTCGCGCATGGCCTCGAGCTCGGCCGGCGTGCAGTAGCAACGGTAGGCCGTGCCGGCAACGATCATCGCTTCGGCCACCTGGTGGTAGCGCGCCAGGCGATGCATCTGGTGGATCGGCCCCTCGTCGTAGCGCAGACCGAGCCAGTGCATCGCGTCGAGGATCTGGTCGACCGATTGCTGCGTGGAGCGTGCGACGTCGGTGTCTTCGATGCGCAGCACGAACTGGCCGCCATGGTGGCGCGCATAGGCCCACGAGTACAACGCGGTGCGCGCGGTGCCGAGGTGCAGAAAGCCGGTGGGCGACGGCGCGATGCGGGTGCGGACGCTCATGGAGCCAAGAAGGGTCGCGCGCTCGGCCGCGCCTGGCGCGCGCAAGTCATTGGATCGCGTCGAGCCCGTGCGCCAGGTCGGCCTTCAGGTCCTCGAGGTCTTCCAGGCCGACGGCGATGCGGATCGTGCCTTGCGTGATGCCGGCGGCCAGCCGCTGCGCCTCGGTGAGCCGCGCGTGCGTCGTGCTCGACGGATGCGTCACCGCGGTCTTGGTGTCGCCCAGGTTGGCGGTGATGGAACAGACGCGCGTGGCATCGATCACCGCGAACGCGTTGGCACGCGCGCGCTCGGCATCCTTGCCACGCACGACGAACGAGGCCACGGGTCCGCCGACGCCGCCTTGCTGACGCATGGCAAGTTCGTGCTGCGGATGCGACGGCAGCCCGGGGTGCAGCACCCGCTCGACCGCCGCGTGCTGCTCGAGCCAGCGGGCCAACTCGAGCGCGCGTGCGCTCTGCTCGCGCAAGCGCACCGACAGCGTCTCCATGCCCTTGAGCACGACCCAGGCGTTGAACGGCGACAGCGTGATGCCCGCGGTGCGCAGCACCGGCATGAACTTCTCGTCGATCAGCGCCTGGCTGCAGCACAGTGCGCCGGCGATCACGCGCCCCTGGCCGTCGAGGTATTTGGTGCCCGAGTGCATCACGATGTCGGCACCCAGCGCGATCGGCCGCTGCAGCGCCGGCGAGCAGAAGCAGTTGTCCACCACCAGCAGCGCGCCGGCGTGGTGTGCGATCTTGGCCAGCGCCGCGATGTCGCACACCTCGGTCAACGGATTGGTCGGCGACTCGGCGAACAGCAGCTTGGTGCTCGGCCGCACCGCGTCGCGCCACTGCGAGACGTCGGTCTGCGACACGAACGTCGATTGCACGCCGAACTTGGCGAAGTCGTTGAGCAGCCGGATCGTCGAGCCGAACACGCTGTGCGAACAGATCACGTGGTCGCCCGACTTCAGCAGCCCGAGCAGCACCATCGTGATCGCGCCCATGCCGCTGGCGGTGCCGATGCACGCTTCGCTGCCCTCGAGGGCGGCCAGGCGCCGCTCCATCATCGTGACCGTGGGGTTGGTGAAGCGACTGTAGACGAACGCCTCTTCCTCGTTGGCGAAGCGCGCCGCCGCGGTGGCCGCATCGGGGTGCACGAAGCTGCTGCTGATGAACAGCGCCTCCGAGTTCTCGCCCCATTGACTCGGCGGCAGCCCTTCGCGCACCGCCAGCGTGTCGAGCCGCGCGTCGCGCGGCAATCTGGTGCGCGGCAGTTTCTTGTCGCCCATGCGGATCAGGACCCTTGTTCCGCGCTGTGCAGCGCCAGGCGCGAGCGCTGCGCGTCGTCTTCGTCGTCGGGCGCCGCGGCGCGCGCTGCGCTTCCTGCTTCGCTGACGTCGCCGGTGATGTAGTGGCCGTCGAAGCAGGAGGCCTCGAAGCCATCGAGCTTCGGATTGAGGGCCCTGACCACGCGCTTCATCGCATCGACGTCTTGGTAGATCAGCGCGTCGGCGCCGATGAAGCGGCGAATCTCCTCGGCGCTGCGGTTGTGCGCGATCAGCTCTTCCTTGGTCGGCATGTCGATGCCGTACACGTTGGGATAGCGCACCGGCGGCGCTGCCGAGGCCATGTAGACCTTGCGCGCACCGGCCTCGCGCGCCATCTGCACGATCTCCTTGCTGGTGGTGCCGCGCACGATCGAATCGTCGACCAGCAGCACGTTTCGGCCGCGAAACTCCTGCGCGATCGCATTGAGCTTCTGGCGCACCGAGCGCGTGCGCACAGCCTGGCCCGGCATGATGAACGTGCGGCCGACATAGCGGTTCTTCACGAAGCCTTCGCGGTACGGCTTGCCGATCTTCTGCGCCAGCTGCATCGCCGATGGGCGGCTCGATTCCGGGATCGGAATCACGACGTCGATCTCCGACGGCGGCATCGTCGAGATGACGCGCTGCGCCAGGGTCTCGCCGAGGTTCAAACGCGCCTGGTACACCGACACGCCGTCGATCACCGAATCGGGCCGCGCGAGGTAGACGTACTCGAACATGCACGGGTTCAAGGTCGGCGCCTCGGCGCACTGGCGCGCGTGCAGGCGGCCCTGCAGGTCGATGAAGATCGCCTCGCCCGGTGCCACGTCACGCTCGGTGCGGTGTCCGGTGCCCTCGAGCGCCACCGTCTCGCTGGCCACCATGACCTCGCTGCCCTGCGCAGCCGACGTCCGGCCAAACACCAGTGGGCGGATGCCGTAGGGGTCGCGGAACGCCAGCAGGCCGTGCCCGGCGATCAACGCGATCACCGCATAGGAGCCACGCACACGCTTGTGCACCACGCGCACCGCATCGAAGATCACGTCGGGCGACAGCACACGCTCGCGCCCTGCGCGCTCGATCTCGTGCGCCAGCACGTTGATCAGCACCTCGGTGTCGCTGCCGGTATTGATGTGGCGGCGGTCGACGTCGAACAGCTCCTGCTTCAGCGCCGTGGCGTTGGTGAGGTTGCCGTTGTGCACCAGCACGATGCCGTACGGCGCGTTGACGTAGAACGGCTGCGCCTCTTCCTCGCTGTAGGCATTGCCGGCGGTCGGATAGCGCACCTGGCCGAGCCCCACCGTGCCCGGCAACGCACGCATGTTGCGGGTGCGGAACACGTCGCGCACCATGCCGCGCGCCTTGTGCATGAAGCATTGCGTGCCCTGCATCGTGACGATCCCGGCGGCGTCCTGCCCGCGATGCTGCAGCAGCAACAGCGCGTCGTAGATCAGCTGATTGACCGGTGACTGCGAGATGACACCGACGATGCCGCACATGGATCGAACACCTCTGGACGCGAAAACCCGATTGTCAGGCCTGCAGGTGGCGGGCGATGGCCGGCGGCAGCACCGGCTTCAATCCCGCCAGCAACACGCCGAGCCAGGCCGCGCCGTGCGAGGCCTGCCACGGGCCGGCACGCACCGCCGGGGTGAACGACACCACGGTGGCCACCACCAGCAGCAACACCAGCGCACGCGCCAGGCCGAACACGCCGCCCAGCGTGCGATCGATCAGGGTCAGCGGCGTCGCGTGCACGATCAAGCGCACGAGACGAGCCATCACCATCCAGACGACCAGCGCGAGCAGGAAGACGATCGCGAAGGCCGCGGCGTAGTTGAGCGCCGACCCGGGCGACCCCACCGGCACGTGCGGCGCGAGGTCGGGGCTCCACATCTGCGCGGCGATGAAGGCGGCCAGCCAGCCGAGCAGCGACAGCACCTCGAACACCAGCCCGCGCACCAGGCCGACGATCACCGACGCCAGCAGCACGGCCAGCAATGTCAAGTCGACCCAGCCGATGTCGTTGAGGTTGCTCATGTGGGGGCCTTCGCTGCGGCGCTTTCCCGCTCGGTGCTCACAGCGTCAGCACCGCGGCCGGCAGGCCCGCGGCCTTCAGTGTGCCAGCAGCCTTCTCCGCATCCTCGCGTGCCGCAAAAGGACCCACGCGCACGCGGATGCGCTTGGCGCCGTCGATCTCGACCACCTGCGTGAAGCTCTTCAGTCCGAGCTTGTCGACGCGCTGACGCATGTCGCGCGCCGAATTGGCTTCGCCATAGGCGCCCACCTGCACGACGAAGCGGCCCGCCGCCGGATCCGGCTTGCCCGGGTCGGCGGTGACGGCAGCCTTCGCCGGCTCGGCGTTGGCAGCGACGACCACCGGCCGGCTCGTCGACGCGGGCGCGCTGGCGGGGCCCTGGCCCTCGAGCAACGCGCGCGCGCGCGCGCCGTCGTCGCTGCGCGCATCGCCGGTCTTGGCGGCATCGGGCTTCGCAGTATCGGGCTTCGCAACTTCGGGTTTCGGCGGGGCAAGCTTCGGCGCCGCAGACGGCTCGCTGCGCGGCGGCTCCTTGCGCGCGTCGGGGCTGGGCGCAGGGTCGCTGCGCGTCACTGCGGGTGCGGTCGGCCGGGGAGGCTCGCCGCTGCGCTCGCCCACCACGCCGCTGCTGACGCGCGCAGTGGCTGGCGCCGCCGAGGCGACGCGCGGCGGCGGCAACGGCAGCGACGGTGCGCCTTCCTTCTTCGGAATCTCGATCGCGATGTCCACCGGAATCGGGCGCGGTTGCGTCTCGAACAGCAACGGGAAGCCGATCACGCCCACGCCCAGCAGCGCCGCGGCACCGATCAAGCGGCGCCGCGCGCGTGTCCGCGCGGCCTGCACGGGGTCGGGTGTGCCTGCGCGTGGCGCCTCTGAGGCCGATGATCCTTGCAGGAACGAGAACAGACCCATGCGCTGCTGTGCGACGTGCGCTAACGGCCGGGCGCTGCGGTCCCGGTGCCGGAAGCGTCATCCCCCGTGCATGCTGGCCGTCTGCGGCAAGCCGCCTTTCAACACGCCGCCTACCGTGTAGAAGGAACCGAATGCGATGATTCTATCAGCGGGGTCTGCCGCGGCGACCGCGGCGCGCAGCGCGTCGCTCGGCGTCGCGTGCGTGCTCACCTGCACCGGCGCCGCGGCCGCACCCGCGGCGATCGCACGCGCCAGGTCGGAGGCGCTGGCCGCGCGGGCGATCGGCAGGTCGGTGACGAACCAGCGGTCGACCAGCGGCCGCAGCGGCGCGATCACGTTGGCGATGTCCTTGTCGGCCATCACACCGAAGACCGCGAAAGTGCGCGGATAGAAGCCCATCTGATCGAGGCTGACCGCCAGCGCGCTCGCGGCCTGGGGGTTGTGCGCGACGTCGAGCACCAGCACCGGTTGCCCCGGCACGATCTGAAAGCGGCCCGCCAACTCCACCAGCGCCAGGCCGTTGCGTACTGCCTGCGCGCTGATCGGCAGGCGCTCGTGCAGCGACTCGAGCGCCGCCAGCGCAGTGGCTGCGTTGAGCAATTGGTTCGCGCCGCGCAGCGCCGGGTAGGCGAGCGAACTGTAGCGATGCGCGCGCCCGCGCCACGACCACTGCTGCCGATCGCCGTGCAGGCCGAAGTCATGGCCCTGTATCCAAAGATCAGCGCCGATCGCGCGCGCATAGGCCAGTACGCTCGCCGGTGGCTCGGGGTCGCCGACGATCGCCGGCTTGCCGGCGCGGAAGATGCCGGCCTTTTCGCGCCCGATCGATTCACGGTCGGGGCCGAGGTATTCGGTGTGGTCGAGCGCGACGTTGCTCACCACCGCGCAATCGGCGTCGATCGCGTTGACCGCGTCGAGCCGCCCGCCCAGGCCCACTTCGAGGATCACGACATCGGGCCGCGCCTGCGCGAACGCGCGCAGGATCGCGAGCATCGTGAACTCGAAATAGGTCAGCGTGACGTCGCTGCGTGCCGCCTCCACCGCCTCGAAGTGCGGCAGCAGCGTCGCCGCATCGGCCATTGCGCCGTCGATGCGGCAGCGCTCCTCGAAGTGCACAAGATGCGGCTTGACATACAGCGCGGTGCGATAGCCGGCGTGGCGCGCGATCGATTCGATCATCGCGCAGGTCGACCCCTTGCCGTTGGTGCCGGCCACGCTGATCACGGGGCAGTCGAAGCGCAGTTGCAGTCGCTGACGAACCGCCTGCACGCGTTCGAGCGTGAAGTCCATCCCCTTGGGGTGCAGCCGCTCGCAATGCGCGAGCCAGTCGTCGAGGGTGCGCGGCGCGGTCATTCGCTGAAACGTGCAGGCGGCAGCGACACCGCGCAGCGACGGAGATCAGGCCACCGCGTCGGCGCTTTGCTTGAGCAGCATCGCCAGCAGCCTGGCCACCGTAGAGCGCAGCTGGCGGCGGTCGACGATCATGTCGAGCGCGCCCTTGCCGAGCAGGAACTCGGCGCGCTGGAAGCCCTCAGGCAGCTTCTCGCGCACGGTGTTCTCGATCACGCGCGGACCGGCAAAGCCGATCAGTGCCTTCGGCTCGGCGAGCACCACGTCGCCCATGAAGGCGAAACTCGCCGACACGCCGCCCATCGTCGGATCGGTGAGCACGCTGATGAACGGCAGCCTGGCGGCCGACAGCCGGGTCAGCGACGCGTTGGTCTTGGCCATCTGCATCAGGCTCAGCGTGCCCTCGTACATGCGGGCCCCGCCCGACGCGGTGAAGCAGACGAACGGCATCTTCTGCTCGATCGCAGTGTCGACGCCGCGCACGAAGCGTTCGCCGACCACGCTGCCCATCGAGCCACCCATGAAGTCGAATTCGAAGCATGCGGCAACGAGCGGCACGCTCATCACCGCGCCGCCCACCACCACCAGCGCATCGGTCTCGCCGGTGTTCTCAAGCGCCGTTTTCAGCCGCTCCGGGTACTTCTTGCTGTCCTTGAACTTCAACGCGTCGACCGGCACCACCTCCTGTCCGATCTCGAAACGGCCTTCGGGATCCAGAAAGGCATCGAGCCGCGGCCGCGCGCCGATGCGGTGGTGGTGCTCGCATTTCGGGCAGACATTGAGGTTGCCCTCCAAATCGGTCTTGTAGAGCACCGTTTCGCAAGCCGGGCACTTGATCCACAGGCCTTCGGGTACCGAGCGGCGCTCGGACGGGTCGGTTTGCTGGATCTTCGGCGGCAGCAGTTTCTCGAGCCAACTCATCGATCGATTCCTTGGTGCAGGCTGTCGAGGGCGGTTCGCATCTCGGCCATGAAGCTGCGGCCGGCGGCAGCCACATTGTCGCGCGGTTCAGCCTCGAGAATCTGCACCAATCGTGAGCCGATGACCACTGCGTCGGCCACCTGCGCCACCGCCCTGGCGCTGGCTGCATCCCGTATACCGAAACCCACGCCCACTGGCAACTTGACGTGGCGCTGGATGCGCGGGAGCGCTCGCTCCACCGACGACACGTCCAGGTGGCCGGCACCGGTGACGCCCGTGAGCGCCACGTAGTACACATAGCCGCTGGCCACGCGCGCCACCTCCTGGATGCGCGCTTCGGTGGAGGTCGGCGCGAGCAGGAAGATGAGGTCGATGCCGGCCGCCTTCAGCGACGCCGCCAGCTCACCGCACTCTTCGGGCGGATAGTCGACCACCAGCACGCCATCGACACCGGCCTGCGCCGCCTCGCGGACGAACGCGCCGGCCCCGAGCCGCTGGTCGAAGCGCTCGATCGGATTGGCATAGCCCATCAGGACGACCGGCGTGAACGTGTCGCGCTGGCGGAAGCCGCGCACGATTTCGAACACCTGCGCCAGTCCGATGCCGCGCGCCAAGGCACGCTCCGACGCTTTCTGAATCACCGGGCCATCGGCCATCGGGTCGGAAAACGGCACGCCGAGTTCGATCACGTCGGACCCGCCCTCGACCAGGCCGTGCATCACGTCAACCGTGGCATCGGCGAACGGGTCGCCTGCCGTGACGTAGGGAATCAACGCCTTGCGACCTGCCTGCCGCAAGCGCTGCAACACCGGGGCGATGCGGCTCATGGCCGGCTCCCCGGACCGCCCTTGACCGACTGCCCTCGGCACGACGGCCGGCAGTAGAAGTCGGCGCCAGAAAGATCGGCCACCGTGCCGATGTCCTTGTCACCACGGCCCGAGAGGTTGACCAACAGGTGTTGGTCGGGCCTCATCGTCGCGGCGAGCTTGATCGCGTGCGCAACCGCGTGGCTCGACTCGAGCGCCGGGATGATGCCCTCGGTGCGGCACAAGCGATGGAATGCCACCAGCGCCTCGTCGTCGGTGATCGCAGCGTATTCGGCGCGGCCGCTGTCCTTCAGGTACGCGTGCTCCGGGCCGACGCCGGGATAGTCGAGCCCGGCGGACACCGAGTGGGTCTCGAGGATCTGGCCGTTGTCGTCCTGCAGCAGATAGGTGCGGTTGCCGTGCAGCACGCCGGGCGAGCCGGCGTTCAGACTGGCTGCGTGCTTGCCGCTGGCCAAGCCCTGGCCCGCCGCCTCGACGCCAATAAGCCGCACCCGCTCGTGCTCGATGTACGGGTAGAAGATGCCCATTGCGTTGCTGCCGCCACCGACGCAGGCAATCACCGCATCGGGCTGGCGCCCGATGCCTTTGTGCATCTGCACGATGCACTCGTCGCCGATGACGCGCTGGAAGTCGCGCACCATCGTCGGGTACGGGTGCGGGCCTGCGACCGTGCCGATGATGTAGAAGGTGTTGTCGACGTGGGTGACCCAATCGCGCAGCGCTTCGTTCAGCGCGTCTTTGAGGGTCCTGGAGCCGCTATCGACCGGTACCACTGTCGCGCCCAGCAAATGCATGCGGTAGACGTTGGGCGACTGGCGCTTGACGTCTTCACTGCCCATGTAGACCACGCACTCCATGCCGTAGCGCGCGCACACGGTGGCAGTGGCCACCCCGTGCTGCCCGGCGCCGGTCTCGGCAATCACGCGCGGCTTGCCCATGCGCCTGGCCAGCAGCGCCTGCCCGACGGTGTTGTTGATCTTGTGCGCGCCCGTGTGGTTCAGGTCTTCGCGCTTCAGATGGATCTGCGCGCCGCCGACTTCGCGGCTCAAGCGCGCCGCGTGGTAAACGGGGCTGGGCCGGCCGACGAAGTGCTCGAGCTCGTTGCGGAACTCCGCGACGAACGCGTCGTCGCTCTGGTAGCGTTGGTACGCGGCCTGCAGTTCTTCCAGCGCGTGGACCAGCGTCTCGGCGACAAAACTGCCGCCGTATGGCCCGAAGTGCCCGCGCGCGTCGGGCTGTTGGTAGTGCTTCATGGTGTGATCAGGCCGGCGCCGAGCCGCCCCAAGCCGGACTGCGCCCCGTCGGGGGGGCAGCGCCGGCGCGAAGCGCCAAGCGGGAGGCCAGCATTCCTTCTAGTGGATGGCGTCGTCGATGCGCGCATCGGCTTCGCGCACCGCATCGCAGAACCGGCGCATCAGCGTGGCGTCCTTGACGCCCTTGCTCGCTTCGACGCCGGAGCTCACGTCAACGGCCCAGGGCCGGACGCGCATCACCCCATCGATCACGTTTGCAGGATTCAACCCACCAGACAAAACGAGCGGAAGGGGCACGTTTGGTGGAATGAGTGACCAATCAAAAGCCTTTCCGCCGCCGCCATAGCCCTGGACATCGGCGTCCAGCAGCAGCGCCGAGGCGCTGGCGAAAGCGTGCGCGAAGTCTACCAGCGCGAAGGCTTCGGCCATGCGCGCGGCACGGATGTAGGGTCGGCCGGGTGCCTCGCACTGCACCGGTGTCTCGTCGCCGTGAAACTGCGGCACCGCGCGTGGCACATGGTCGAACGCGCGGTTGATGTCGTCAGGCTTGGCGTTGACGAACAGGCATACCGGTGTCACGAAGGGCGGCAGGCCACGCGCCAGCTCGCCGGCGCGCGCCGCGCTCACATGGCGCGGGCTCTTGCCATACAGCACGAAACCCACCGCGTCGGCGCCCGCTTCGACGGCCGCGGCGACGTCAGCCTCCTGCGAGAGGCCGCAGATCTTGATGCGGGTGCGTTGTTGCAAGTTGGAGGTCTCGTCAGGGCAACCAGTCGCTCGCCGACACGCGGTCGGGCAAGCGCAGAGCGGGATCGTAGTACGGGCCGGCGAAATACAGCCCTTCGGCCGCAAAGGTCGGCGCCGCGGCATCGCGGTGACGCGCCACCAGCACATCGAGCAACCAATCAGGCTCGCGTCGGCCGCCGCCCACGGCGAGCAGGCACCCCATGATGTTGCGCACCATGTGGTGCAGGAACGCGCTGGCATCGAAGTCGAAGCGCCAGTACGCGCCACGCTGCTCGATGGCGATCGAGCGCAGCGACTTCACCGGGCTCTTGGCCTGGCATTCGCTGGAGCGAAACGAGCTGAAGTCGTGTTCGCCGATCAGGTGCTGCGCCGCGGCGCGCATCGGCTCGAGCGCAAGCTCGTCGAACACCCAGCCGACCAGGCCGGTCTCGACCGATGGCCGCACCGGCGAGCGCAGCAGCACGTAGCGGTAGCGCCGACCGTGCGCCGCGAAGCGCGCGTGGAAGTCGGCCGGCACCGGTGCGCTCCACTGCAATGCGATGTCGGGAGGCAGGTAGCGGTTGGTGCCGCGCACCCACGAGAACGCGTCGCGCTGCACCGGCGCATCGAAATGCACCACTTGATTCAGCGCATGCACGCCGGCGTCGGTGCGCCCCGCGCACACCGTGCTCACCCGCGTGTCGGCGAAAGTCGACAGCGCGCGCTCGAGGTGGTCCTGAACGGTGTTGCCATCGGGCTGGCTTTGCCAGCCGTTGTAGGCGGCGCCTCGATAGCTGATGCCGAGCGCCCAACGAACGCCGGGTGACGGCAAGGTCGCGGGCATTTCCAACCAAACACCGCGGATCCGGCTTCGCCGGTCCGCCGGTGTCGCCTCTAGAGGAAGCGGCCGCTAGGCCGCATCGGGGGTGGGAAGTTTCTAGGCAAGGTTGTCGAGCATGCTCTGCGCCTTGGTCTTCAGCGCCCCACCGGCCTTGGCCACGACCTCTTCCAGCAGGTCG
>Ga0068867_100002038_pt1 | contig 14143 bp, 8 predicted proteins | sample KBSMisM32_FD_65649 | JGI IMG/M metagenome (GOLD analysis project Ga0068867, IMG submission 65649) | Miscanthus rhizosphere microbial communities from Kellogg Biological Station, Michigan, USA - KBS Miscanthus M3-2 | ecosystem: Host-associated > Plants > Roots > Rhizosphere > Soil ...
CCCGTGCCGATCGCCCACACCGGCTCATAGGCGATGGCCGCGGAGCCCGGCTTCTCGTTGATCACGCTGCTGAAGGCGTCCAGCTGGCGGTAGACCACCTCCAGCGTGCGCCCCGCGTCGCGCTCCGCCAGCGTCTCACCGATGCACACGATGGGCAGAAGGCCCGCCTTCATCGCGGCCACCGTCTTGGCGCGCACCATTTCGTCCGTCTCGCCGAAGTATTGCCGCCGCTCACTGTGACCGATGATGACCCACTGGCAGCCCGCATCGAGCAGCATGCTCGCGCTGAGCTCACCCGTGAACGCACCGCTCGGCTCGGAGTGCAGGTTCTGGGCGCTGATGCCGACCCTGCCCGGAGCGACTTTCTCAATCATCTCCGCTACTCGGTGCAACAGAGTCGCGGGGGGAGCAACCACCACCTCGATCGCGTTGGCGCCCCGGCACTCAGCCGAGATGGCACGCGCCAGGTCGATGCCGTCCTGGCCGCCATTGTTCATCTTCCAGTTGCCCGCAATCAGGGGGCGTCGAGGTTTGGGCATGCGACTTCTCCGAGCTCGCACCGCTCGAGGGCGGCGCGGCACCGCAGTTACGACGTTTTGTCCCCGACTGAAAGGCCCGACTGCGACGTCGCGCCGACAGCGTCGGCCAACAGGCTGAAAAACGCCCGTGCCGGGTGCTTCGAAACCAGGCGGCGACGGGTCGGGCGCACTGCCCGACCCATCGCTAGGTTTTCAAGAGCTAGGGCTCAGCGGATCCGGTTGCAGGAAGAGGTGCAGCCCGGGCCGCCGTCGCACGCCTCACCGAAGCTCATGTCGACACGGCCGTCGCCGCAGCGGGGAGCTCTGGCGCAGCTGATCGTGCACACGCCGTCGCCGTAGGCGCTGGCCAGGGGCACGTTGCCGGGGCCGTCGTCGCAGGCCTCGGGAGACGATACGGCGCCGTCGCCACAGAACGCTGCGAAGCTGCAGTTGCTGTTGCAGGTGCCGTAGGCGCCGTTGTTGACGCCGTCGTCGCACTGCTCGGTCGTGTCCACGAAGCCGTTGCCACAGGCGAGATTGCAGCGCACGTCGCAGGCGTTGCCCGTGTTGCCGTTGGCGGCGCCGTTGTCGCACTGCTCGCCGGCGTTCACGAGGCCGTTGCCGCAGGCGGACAGCGGAATCGAGCTCTGGCAGTTGGCTGCGCAGGAACCGGGGGTGCCGTCGTTGACGCCGTCGTCACAGGTCTCACCGGCCCCCGTGTTGACCGCGTGGTCGCCACAGAAGGGCGCCGGCTTGCACTGGGTGGTGCACAGACCCGGGGCGTAGCCGCTCGGGACGTTGGCGCCGCCATTGTCGCAGCCCTCGCCCGATGAGGCTTGCAGCGTGCCGTCACCGCAGAACGGACCGGGTTGGCAGTTGGAGGCGCAGTGGCCGTAGCTGCCGTCGTTCAGGCCGTCGTCGCAGGCCTCGCCGGCGTTGGTATCCACGAAGGCGTCGCCGCAGCGCGGACCGAACGTGCAGTCCAAGTCGCATTTGCCGTAGCCGGCGCCGTTGTTGACGCCGTTGTCGCATTGCTCGCCCTGGTCGAGCGTGCCGTTGCCGCAGCGCAGCGTGCAGTTGGCGTTGCAGGGAGAACCGCCGGTGCCGTTGGCGGCGCCGGTGTCACACTGCTCGGGGCCGTTGGTGGCGCCGTCGCCGCAGCGCGCCGGCAGCGTGCAGTTGGCGTTGCAGGTGCCGTAAGCGCCGGTGTTGCTGCCGGTGCCGAGGTCACACTGTTCGAACTGACCCTGGATCTGGCCGTCGCCGCAGCGGGGCGGCAGCACGCAGCCGGGGGCGCAGTCGCCCGCCGCGAAGAACCGGGTCGAGGTGTTGGTGCCATTGTCACACGCCTCCGGGCCGTTGGTCGCCCCGTCGCCGCAGCGCTGCGGCAGCGTGCAGTTGACGTTGCAGGTGCCGTAGGCGCCGTGGTTGTTCGCGGTGCCCAGGTCGCACGCCTCGTTCAGCGTGACGATGCCGTCGCCACATGTGCTCGGACAGGAGCTGAGCGGCGCGTTGAAGCCCTGTAGGGTGAGCGTGTAGTTGGACTGCGTCGTGCGACGCTCGGCCTGGAACACGGCGATCTCGTTCACGCCGTTCGGGTTGAGGGGAATGTTCACGATCGTGGCGGTGCCGGTGACTGCGGGGCGGCGCCCGATCGAGGACTGGCCCGTGCTGCCGTCCAGCTCGATGCTGCCGGTCTCCTCGGTGTGAATCCCGCCCAGGTCGACTGCCAGCTTGCCGTTGACGAACACCCAAACGTCGTCATCGCCGCTGAAGGTCAGGATCGGGTTCTGCGCCGGGTTGTTGTAGGTGAACCACGTGCGCACCTCACTCGTGAAGTGGAAGTTGTGGGTACCGTTGCCCGAGCTCTGCTCGTTGAAACCGCGGCCGTCGAGCGGGAAGAAGTAGTTGCCCGTGCCGCTCTTGGCGAACTGGTACACGCCCGTCGTGATCTCATCCAGGGTGATGACGTCGAGCACCTCGAAGTTGTTGGTATGCGTAGCGTCGCTGACGTACCACTGGTTGAAGAGGCTGGTGATCTGCGCGTCGTTGGACACTTCGGTGCCATTGGGATTCGTGCCCGCCACGTCCATGGTGAAGTCGTCATTGCCGTTGTGGACGAAGTCCACGTTGTACACGGGCTTGCCGTTGGCGCCGAGCGTGCTGAGCACCATGTTCGGGGTGACGCCGGCGCCATCCAGCTGGAAGTGAGGGTGGCTGACGTTGAAGTCGCGATAGACGATGGGCAACTCGAGCTCGGTGCCCAGGACCGCTGCGTTGTGCGTGCAGACGAAGCCGGCTTCCAGCGCACAGGTGCTGCTGCAGCCGTCGCCGCTCAGGATGTTGCCGTCGTCGCACGCCTCATCCGGAAATTTCTTGCCGTCACCGCACTGCGAGTCGCAGGTGTACGAAGTCAGCGGCGGAAAGACGCCGCAGTCGGGCTCGACGCGGCAGTCAGGATCACAGCCGTCGTAGGCAGCCAGGTTGCCGTCATCGCACTGCTCCGTGCCTTCCGGCGCGCCACCATTGCCGCAGACCGAGGGGGTACAGACGTCAGCGGCGTTGGCGGCGGCCGGGCTCACCGGATCGATGCACTTGAAGTTCGCCTGCAGGCGGCAGGTCGAGTCACAACCGTCGCCATTGCCGGCACCGTTGCTGGTGTTCTTGTCATCGCACTGTTCACGGCCGGCGCGGATGCCGTCACCGCAGGTCGTGCGGCACACGGCGCCGGAGGGGCACACGAAGCCGGACTTCACCTGGCAGCTGGCGTTGCAGCCGTCATCGATGCCGGTGTCCGCGTGGCCACCGTCGTCACACGCCTCCGCGCCGTTGACGATGCCATCGCCGCAGTGGACGGTGCTGGTGCACACGCCGCCCGCCGCGGGACAGTCAAACAGCGCCTCCGCCTTGCAGGTGGCGGTACAACCGTCACCGCTGATATTGTTGTCGTCGTCGCACTGCTCGCCGAAGACGTTGACCAGCCCATCGCCGCAGCTGCCAACCTGGACGCACAGCGCCCCAGGCCCATTCGGGCAGTCGTAGCCCGGCATGATCGTGCACTCCGCCGTGCAGCCGTCGGTCGGCACGAGGTTACCGTCATCGCAGAACTCCGACGCCGCGAGCGCGCTGTCGCCGCAGCTCTCTTCCGCTACCGGCACGCAGTCGCCCGGCACCGGCGTGGCGCCGCCGCCCCGACAGTTGAAGCCGGCCTCGGCGCGGCACAAGCTGGAACAGCCATCGCCGCTGATGGCGTCGCCGTCGTCGCAGGTCTCGTTGCCGGTGATGAGGGAGTCGCCGCAGACCACCGTCGACTGACACAGCTGGCCGGGATTGGGACAGATAAAGTTGGGCAGGATGTTGCACGAGCCGTCACAGCCGTCGACCGGCGAGCGGTTGCCGTCGTCGCAGTTCTCGCTGCCGTCGCCCTTCAGGAAGCCGTCGCCGCAGTAGGCGATCGCCTCACACTGCTGGCCCACGGTAGAGCACACGAACCCCGTCTCCACCTGACAGGTGGCGGAGCAGCCGTCGCCCGGGTCCGTGTCGCCGTCGTCGCACTGCTCGCCGGAGCTGACCGTGGAATCACCACAGGCCGCGTTCTGGATCGGGATGCAGGCGCTGGTACCACCGGCACCGGTAGTACAGCCAAAGGCGGGTTCCACCGTGCAAGTGGCGGAGCAGCCATCGGTATCGTCATTGTTGCCGTCGTCACACGCCTCGGTACCCGCCACGCTACCGTCGCCGCACGCGATCGTCGAAGTGCAGTCCTGTCCGACCGTATTGCACGCAAAATTGGGTTCCAGATTACAGGCGCCGGTGCAGCCATCGCCCGGCTGCGCGTCACCGTCGTCGCACTGCTCTCCCGAGTCCAGCTCGCCGTTGCCGCACAGCGTTCCACCCCCACCACCACCACTACCACCGGGGTCGCCGCTGCCCCCACAGGAGCCACCCGTGCAGCCGCCGGCCCCTGCCGGGTCGTCGTCGAAGAAGCCGCCCGTGTCGCCGCCCACACTGGGGCCTGCGCCGGCACTTCCACTCGTATTGCCGCTGCCGCTGTCGCCGCCCGATCCGCCCGGGGGATTGACCACCGACCCATCGGGTGCGTTACCACCGCACGCCAGCAACCCCCACGTTACACCGGCAGTCAAAGCCCGATTGAACTTACGGCCCACGGCGCACCTATTCCGATTGATGTCAGCTGCTCCGCGCGGCCTTCGTAGGCTCGCGCACAATACCGGCAAGTGCAGCGTCCCCAGCCGGCTAACAAGGTTAACACGAAAAACCGAGACACGCCGGAAGGGCGCAAGCGTTTTTGCATGCATCGCGTCTGCGTTCGCGTGCAACTGAAAGCTGATTCAAAGGCGAACGGCGCATCGGGTGCGCGCACACGCGACACGTCGAGACTCACTCATTGCATCCACACACCTCCGCTCCTGTGTCGTCTCGATCGCATCCTCCAGCAACAAGACGACGCCCATGGCTGATCGAGGCGCAGCCAGCACACTGCGAAGCAAGCTTTCGCTGCGGCGAGTGGCGCGCCCCCGAGCTTCACGCGAGCGATTCAGGCGAGTCGATTCACGGAGTCGATTCACGCGAGTCGACTCATCGCCGGCCCCAGCGTCCGACGCTGCAGCTTGACCGCGCAGGAGCTCGCGTCGCGTTAGCGCGTCGGACGACGATGCAAGATGCAACGACACGTCGGCTCGACGCCAGCTGCCTCGACGTGGGGCGTGCTCGATCGGAGCGGGGCTGAAGTGGGCGCCCACGCCCCTGGAGCCTCCGGGCACCGCACCAGAGGTATGCACAGAACGCCCTCGGCCCGTCGAAAGCGCCCAGCGTGCTGCGCTGCGCGAAGCGCGCGGGCCCGCGAGGATGGCCTCACGCGGGAGAGTGCGGCACGCGCTGTGGCTTTCGCCGCCGCGCCGACGCCCGCTCGATGTGCTCGCGGCCGTAGGCTTGCTCGGCGGCGAAGCGGTTATGGGCTGAGCAGAGCAAGCGAAGATTGTCTGGTTCGGTACTGCCGCCCTTGCCTGCCGGGTGGCGGTGGTCCATCTGCAGCCAGGCTTGACTGCCGCAGCGCACGCCCTGGGCATCGACCCAGCTGCAGCCGAGCCCATCGCGTTCGAGTACTGCGCGCCGCGAGGCGCGAGGGATACTGCGGGACCGGGAGGGCCGCGCCGCGGGCGAGACCGCTGCGGACGGGACCGCTGCGGACGAGCAGGCTGTGGACGAATACGCCGGGGACGAGCACGCCGGGGACGGGACCGCTGGGGACGAGACAGCCGTGGACGGGACCGCTGGGGACGAACACGCTGGACTCGCACGCTCCGAGGCTGGCTCGCTTGTTGCTTTTCTCTTCGACGATGAGCGGTGGGAGCATGCCTTCGACACCGACGCGGGGGACGGCGTTTGCGCTGGTCTTGCCCCCGCTGGGCTCGGAGAGGTGCTACGTCCGCCGGCGCCGAAGCGACGTCGCATCAGGTCGTCGATGAGCAGCTTCAGAGCCCGCGAGACGATGGGGCCGAAGTCGCCGCTGGGATGGGCATGGCGCAGCAAGTCGCGCGCCTGCTCGAGCTGCTGTTTGAGCGCGGCATCGGCCGTGAACTGGATTCGGTAGCGCTGCGCGGAGAGCGGCTCGATGACACTGCGCGCAATGGGTGACGCCGCGTCAGCGCCCGGCGCGGCCGAGCAAGCCTGCGAATGTCCGGCGGACAATGAGCGAGGGAGCTTCGGAGACGGCGCGGCCACCGCGGGCGCGGCCATTGGCATAGGCGGTGCGGCGCGAGAGAATAACGGCAGGGATGGCACGGCAGGAGAAGCTGCCGGGAGCTCGGCCGCCGACGAAGGGCTGGACAGTGGCGTCCCTGTCAGCGACGTCAAGGGGGCGGCGGCTGCCGAAGAAGGGCTGGACAGAGGGGTCGCCGGCAGCGACGGCACTGGATCAGACGCTGCGGACGGCACTGGTGAGCCGGCTTCCTCACGTTCCGGAGCCTGCGTCGGCCGCCGCTCGGGCAGCTTGCGGATGCTCGAGGGCGCGTCCGGCTTCGGAAAGCGCTCGGCCACGAGCTCACGCGCTTGCCGAACGCATTTGCCGCGCGCAGCGGCCAGCAACTCGAGATGGTTGCTCGGTGACAGTACTGGTTTGAGCACGAGGGCTACCGAAAGCGTCATCCGGCCACTGGCGAGCTCCGCAAACAGAGCCGGGAACCTTCTCGCTAGCCGTGCCAGCTCGATGCGCCGGCAGGCTTCGTCTTCGCTCATGCCCAACCGCACCACGCAATAGGTAAACATCGATCCAAAAGCAGCATCAAGATGCAGCCGCCGGTCCTCCACTTCTCCCAGATGAGCGACGAGCTCGGCGAGCCTGCGACGTTGGGTGTGCAGCACGCTCCTCAGGCTTTCCAGCAGTTGCGCATTGGAGAGATGTTCGAGCTTCCAGAACTCGTCACGGTGAGCCATGACGCAGCATACAACGCTGTTTTTCGAGCCCCGCAGTGGGCACGCTGGCTCGCGATCGCGTGAACCGACTCGCGCAAGACGCAAATCATCGTGAACGCCGCGCTCGCTGGCGCTGACGCGCTACGCGGAGGCATCTCGCGCGTCTCCGCGATTTTTGTGCGCCAGCAGCGCCAGGACCAGTCAACTGACATCGCCGAGTGAAGATGATCTTAACGCGAGTGGTGATCGGTACGAAGACTCTTGCCGAACACCACCACAATCCCCGCGCTGGCGCGGATCGGCGCGCCGCGCCGAAGCCCATGGCTCTGCTCGTCAAAACACCGCCGTGGATCCGCGCTGGCGCGGATCGGGATCGCCGCGCCCAGGCCTCCGCGGCTCTGTTCGTCAGAACCCGCTGTGCATCCGCGCTGGCGCGGATCGGGATCGCCGCCGGAGCCTCGAGGCTCCGGCCCCGCCGTGCATCCACGCTGCGTCGCTGGCGCGGATCGGCGCGCCGCGCCGAAGCCCACGGCTCTGCTCGTCAGAACACATCCGTGGATCCGCGCTGGCGCGGATCGGCGCGCCGAAGCCCTCCGCGGCTCTGTTCGTCAGAACCCCACCGTGCATCCGCGCTGGCGCGGATCGGCGCGCCGTGCCGAAACCGCGGCTCTACTCGCCAGAACCCCGCCCTGCATCCGCGCTGGCGCGGATCGGATCGCCGCCGCAGCCTCGCGGCTCCCGCCCCACCGTGTATCCGCGCTGGCGCGGATCGGCGCGCCGTGCCGAAACCGCGGCTCTACTCGTCAGAACCTCGCCGTGGATCCGCGCCGGCGCGGATCGGGATCGCCGCCGCAGCCTCGCGGCTCCCGCCCCGCCGTGCATCCGCGCTGGCGTCGCTGGCGCGGACCGGCGCCGCGCCGAAACCCCTCCGAGCTCCGCTCGTCAGAACCCCACCCTGCATCCGCGCTGGCGCGGATCGGGATCGCCGCCGCAGCCTCGCGGCTCCCGCCCCGCCGTGCATCCGCGCTGGCGCGGATCGGCGCGCCGCGCCGAAGCCCACGGCTCTGCTCGTCAGAACCCATCCGTGTATCCGCGCTGGCGCGGATCGGCGCCGTGCCGAAACCGCGGCTCTACTCGCCAGAACCCCGCCCTGCATCCGCGCTGGCGCGGAGCGCCGTACGACTCTAGACGCCTGTGCCGAGCAGTGCGCCCACGATCCGCGCAGCGCGGATCGTGAATGGCTCTCGCAATGTTTGCGCTGCCCGCCTTCGCGCACTGCCCCGAGGCTCCGCTCAGCCCCGTCCCAGCGGAGGCCCGGCCCACCCAAGCCCCCAACCGCAAAGCCCGCCCACCGCAGAGCCGCCAAGCGCAGGGGGTGAGCTCAACTGGCTGCGACAGCGGTGAATATGCTCTTACAGGGATCCAGGTCGCCGGACGAACCCTTCGGGCGCGCCGAAGTTTCCCGTGCAGGTTCACGTGCCTTCATGACACTCCGCGCCGCGAGCTCGCCGCGGTGGCGCACACGGACGCTAGCTGTTGTTTTCGCGCCAGCGGATCGCTTACAAAGTGCTTGATCCTGCGGTGCGTAGCCGAGTCGTACCCGCTCGACCGGCACGCGAACTGGCGCTCTTCGAGCGCTCGAAATAAGGAGAGCCCATGCACCAGCCCACGCTTCCTTCGACGCTCCCGGCACAACCGCCCGTTGCAGAACGCCCCCAGACCTCGGGTGAGGCCACCGTCAGCAGTTGCTCGAGGAAAGAGGCCACCCTCAGCCAAGGCACGGTGAGCGAGGCGAGTGAGCGCAAGGGCACGCGCCGCAGTGTGTTGCGCGCCGCGCTAGCCGCCGGCGGAGCCGCCCTCGCCTTCCCGATGATTGCCAAGGCGGCGGGCCCCATCACCATGCGCTGGCAGAGCACCTGGCCCTCGAAGGATATCTTCCACGAGTACGCCCTCGACTTCGCCAAGAAGGTCAAGGACATGACCGGGGGTGAGCTGAACATCGAGGTGCTGCCGGCGGGCGCCGTGGTACCGGCATTCGGGCTGCTCGACGCCGTGTCCAAGGGCACGCTGGATGGCGGCCACGGCGTAATGGTCTATCACTACGGCAAGCAGACGGCGCTCGCGCTGTGGGGCTCGGGCCCCGCCTACGGCATGGACGCCAACATGTTGCTCTCCTGGCACAAATACGGCGGCGGCAAGGAGCTGCTGGCCAAGCTGTACGCTTCGATCGGCGCCAACGTGGTGTCCTTTCCCTATGGACCCATGCCCACGCAGCCGCTCGGCTGGTTCAAGAAGCCGGTGGCCAAGGCGGACGACTTCAAGGGCCTCAAGTACCGCACCGTGGGCATCTCGATCGATGTCTTCACCGCCATGGGCGCCGCCGTGAACGCCCTGCCCGGCGGGGAGATCGTGCCCGCCATCGATCGCGGCCTGCTGGATGCGGCCGAGTTCAACAACGCCTCGTCCGATCGCGCCCTGGGTTTTCCCGACGTGGCCAAGGTCTGCATGCTGCAGAGCTATCACCAGAACGCCGAGCAGTTCGAGATCACCTTCAACAAGACCAAATACGATGCGCTGCCCGACAAGATGAAGTCGATCATCAGCAACGCCGTGGAAGCAGCCTCGGCGGACATGTCCTGGAAGGCGTGCGACCGCTACTCGACGGACTACCTGGAGATGCAGTCGAAGCAGAAGGTGCGCTTCTTCAAGACGCCCGACTCCGTGCTGCAACGTCAGCTCAGCGCCTACGACGAGGCGGCAGCCAAGAAGGCGGCCGAAAACCCCGCCTTCAAGGAGATCCAGGAGTCGCAGCAGAAGTATGCGCAGCGCGTGGTGCGCTGGTACCTGGACACGCAAGCGCCGCACCGCATGGCGTACGACCACTATTTCGCCAAGGCCGCCAAGAAGACCTGAGCGGGCGGGCCCACGCCGAAAGCACCCGAGCAAACCCATACGTGCAAAAGTCTCCCGCCAGGCGCCTGATCCGTACCATCGACCAGGTCAGCTACTGGTCCGGCAAGAGCTCCGCCTGGCTGATCGTAGCCTTGATGGCGGTAGTGTCGATCGAGGTATTCAAGCGCTACATCTTGAATGCGCCCACGGCCTGGATCTTCGACTTGAACAACATGCTGTATGGCACGCTGTTCATGCTGGCCGGAGCGTACACGCTGGCGCAGGGCGGGCACGTGCGGGCGGACTTCGTGTACCTGTATTTGCGCCCGCGCGCTCAGGCCGCGCTCGATCTGCTCCTGTATCTGTTGTTCTTCCTGCCTGGCATCGCGGGCTTGATCTACGCCGGCTGGAGCTACGCGGCAGATTCGTGGCGCATCGGCGAGCACTCCACCGTCACGGCAGAGGGCCCGCCCATCTATCACTTCAAGAGCATCATCCCCCTCGCCGCCTCGCTGGTGCTCTTGCAGGGCCTGGCGGAGGTGGTCCGTTGCATCGAGTGCCTGCGCACCGGTGTGTGGCCGGAGCGGCTCGCCGACGTCGAGGAGATCGATGTGGTCGAGGGCCAACTCGCCCATAGCAAGTTCATCGACGAGGAGTCGCGCCAGCTGGCGCTCGGTTCGGCGCACGCGATCGACGATGCGGCCCGGCACCGCAGCGTCATGGCGGCGAGCGGCCCCGCAGCAGGCAAAGCCAGCGAGGCCAGTGCAGAAGCTGACGCGGAGACAGATGAGCAGCGAGATTCCGCATGAGTGATCCGATCTACGGGCTCGGCATGCTGGGCTTGATCGTGATCGCGATCATGCTCGGCTTCCCCACCGCGTTCACCTTGATGGGCCTGGGGATGATCTTCGGGTTCCTGGCGTTCTTCACGCCGGGCCAGCCCTGGCACGAAAACCATATCTTCGATCTGATCGTGCAGCGCACCTACGGCGTGATGAACAACGACACGCTGCTCTCGGTGCCGCTGTTCGTGTTCATGGGTTACATCATGGAGCGGGCGGCGCTGGTCGATCGCATGTTCCACAGCGTCCAGCTCGCGTTTCGGCGCGTGCCCGCTTCGCTGGCGGTGACCACGCTGCTCGTGTGTGCCTTCTGGGGCATCGCCTCGGGCATCGTGGGCGCCGTGGTCGTGCTGATGGGGGTGATCGCCATGCGCCCGATGCTGCGCGCGGGCTACGACGTGCGGCTCGCAGCCGGCTGCATCACCGCCGGAGGCACGCTCGGCATTCTGATCCCGCCCTCCGTGATGCTGATCGTGTACGCCGCCGTCGCCGGGGAGTCGATCGTCAAGCTGTACGCCGCAGCGATGTTGCCCGGCTTTTTCCTCACCGGGCTCTACCTCGCGTACATCCTCGGCTGGGCGATGCTCAAGCCCGAGATAGCGCCGAAGCTGTCGGCGGATCAATATCGCGTGGCAGTGCCGGAGTGGGTTGCAGGGTTGGAGCGCGGTCGCGCCCGCCGCGTGGTGCCCGGCTTGCTCGCCGCGCTGCTGCGTCCGCGGCGCTGGCTGGACCGGGAGAGCCAGGCGGGCCGCGCCCCTGGCTACGGCCTGTTGCTGCGCAGCCTGGTGGTGGTGAGCCTGCCGCTCGCGCTCACCGTGCTGATCTTCACGGGCGCCTGGTGGTACGTGCTGATCCACAACGCTCCCGAGGCGCAGGCGGCTCCGGCGTCGGCACAGGTCACGGCGGTCGCGCCGAGCGAAGCAGCGGCCCCCGTAGAGCTCGGGGCTCCAGAAGAGCTCGGCACCACAAGCCCCTCGCCGACCCCAGGAGTACCCGCTGACGACGCTCCGCAGGAGCTCGGCGGCCCCGCAGAGCTCGGCGCCGTGGCGGAGCCCGCCGCGAACGACGATGCGCCCCAGGAGCTGGGAGCAACGGCCGAGCCCGCTGCAAACGCCGACGCTCCCGAGGAGCTCGGCGCAGCTCCAGAGGGGCTGGGAGCCGCCAACAGAGAGCCCGGCGCGGCTCCCTCGGCAGCCGAACCCGATCAGCCCGAGGAGCTCGGCGCTCGAGCAGCGGCGCCCGCTGCAGCTCCGGGCACAGCCCAGGCCGCCGCGCAGGGCAGCGAGCGCTCCTCGGTCGAGAACGTGGGGCAGGCGCCGCGCAACTTCTACGCCTGGTTCTGGGGATTGGCCGCGCTCGCGTGTTTGCTGCTCGCGGCCTACTACTACCGGCTCGATGGCGAGGGGCTCGAGATCGCGCGCGAGCTCGCCATCAGCGTGGTGCCGCTCGGCGTGCTCACCATCATCGTGCTGGCGGTGATCTTGTTCGGCATTACCACCGCGACCGAGTCCGCTGCCATCGGTGCGCTGAGCGCGCTCTACCTGGCGGTGCTGGCCAAACATCCCCGCGCGGTCGCCTGGTGGAGCCTCGGCGGCGGCATCGCGGGCGCGCTGCTCGGGCTCTGGCGCGGCGGTGGCACGGTGCTGGTCGTTTCGACCAGCCTGGGCGCCGTGTTCGCCGGATCGACCGGGCCCTGGCTCACCAACCTGCGGGGTTCGCGTGAGCTCTGGGAGAATCTGAAGCAGGCGACCTTCCTGACCGCCAAGACCACCGCCATGGTGTGCTGGCTGTTCGTGGGCTCAGCGCTGTTCTCGGCGGTGTTCGCGCTGCACGGCGGTCAAAAAATCATCGAGACCTGGGTGCTCGGCATGAACCTGTCCCCGATCGGGTTCCTGCTGCTCTCGCAGCTGATCATCTTCATCCTGGGCTGGCCGCTCGAGTGGACCGAGATCATCGTGATCTTCTGTCCGATCTTCATTCCGCTGCTGCCCCACTTCCACGTCAACCCGATCTTGTTCGGCACGATGGTGGCGGTCAACTTGCAGGCCGCGTTCCTCTCGCCGCCCGTTGCCATGTCGGCCTTCTACCTGAAGGGCGTGTCCCCCGCGCACGTCACCCTGAACCAGATCTTCGCCGGCATGATGCCCTACATGTTGATCGTGATCCTGTGCCTGGCGATCATGTACGTATGGCCCGGCATGACCCTGTGGTTGCCCGAGTTCCTGTACGGCAACTGAGATGACCACGACACCTCTGCAGCTGCTCTCCGCAGCGGAAGCCGCGCGCTGGATCCGTGCCGGCAAGATCAGCTCGGAGGCGCTGGTCTCGGCCTGCCTGCAACAGATTGCCGAGCGTGAGGACTCGGTCCGCGCCTTCCAGTTTCTCGACCCCGAGCATGCCCTCGCCGCCGCGCGCGCCGCGGATGCCGAGCGGCTCGAAGGCAGGCCGATCGGGCCGCTGCACGGTGTACCGGTCGGTCTCAAGGACATCATCGACACGGCCGACATGCCCACGGAACGCGGCTCGTCGCTGTGCGCCGGTCGAGTCCCGAACACGGACGCGAGCCTGGTCACGCGCCTGCGCACGGCCGGCGCGATCGTGCTCGGCAAGACCGTGACCACCGAGTTTGCGGTATTTGGGCCCGGCAAGACGCGCAACCCGCACGATCCGCGCCGCACGCCGGGCGGCTCCTCCAGCGGCTCGGCGGCGGCGGTGGCTGCGGACATGCTGCCGATCGCCATCGGCAGCCAGACCAACGGCTCCACGATTCGCCCCGCGGCCTTTTGCGGCGTGCTCGGCTACAAGCCGACGCGCGGCCTGGTCTCGCGCCACGGCGTGCTCACGCTCTCGCCCAGCCTCGACCACGTGGGTTTCTTCGCGCGCAGCGTGGAAGACCTCGCGTTGCTCGGCGAGGTGCTGATCGGCTTCGACGAGCGCGACCCGGGCAGCCTGCGCAGCGCGCGCCTGCCGCTGCTCGAGACGGCAGCGTCCGAGCCGCCGTTGCCGCCGCGCTTCGCCTTCGTCAAGACGCCCCACTGGCCGCGGGCCGACGCGGACACCCACGCCGCCTGGCAGGACCTGTGCGAACGGCTCCGCGCCGGTCCGGCGGAGGTCGAAGAGCTGGAGCTATTTCCCTCCGCGCTCGAGGCCTGGCGCTGGCACCAGACGATCATGGAGGCGGAGCTGGCCCTGCACCTCGATCGCGAGTGGCAGACCGGCAAGGCGCAGCTGAGCCCCGTGCTGCGCCAGCAGATCGAACGCGGGCGTCAGCTGAGCGCGTTCGACTACCAATACGCGCTCTCGCGCATCGAGCCGATGTACGCCTCGTTCGCCGAGCTGTTCGAACAGAGCTACGACGCCATCCTGACGCCCGCCGCGCTCGGCGCAGCGCCGCTCGGTCTGGAGTCGACCGGCGACCCCGCATTCTGCACGCTGTGGACGCTGTGCGGGATGCCG
>Ga0068867_100002040_pt1 | contig 14136 bp, 12 predicted proteins | sample KBSMisM32_FD_65649 | JGI IMG/M metagenome (GOLD analysis project Ga0068867, IMG submission 65649) | Miscanthus rhizosphere microbial communities from Kellogg Biological Station, Michigan, USA - KBS Miscanthus M3-2 | ecosystem: Host-associated > Plants > Roots > Rhizosphere > Soil ...
CGATGTTCAACGCCAAGGTGGATGACACCCGCACGCGCGGCGCCTGGCGGACCGTGCTCGTGCACGGGTTTACCAATAGTGCCAGCGACGGCGCTTTCCAGCCCGTCGACATCAGCCAGTTCACGGCCGGCGTGCGGTATACCAAGTCGCTCGGCAACGTTTGGACCGACACCGTCGTAAAAGTCGGGGCGTATTGGCGCGCCCAAAAGACCTTCAGCACCCTGACGCCCGCGACGGCCAACGGCAGCAGCACCTGGACCTGGACGCTGCCCGACCACTTCCCACCGGGACAATATCTGCGCGTGACGGTGACCGGCGGCACGCTCCGCCAGGGCGACGCCACGGTGCCCTGGGATCCGCACGGCTACTACGAGATCGCGCTCGATCGCGGCTCCGTCAGGCTATCACCGTGAGCTCTGCCTGCTAAGACCGGAAACCGAGTGCGATTGCGAGCAAGAGCGATCCAGGACAAGCCTTTCGGCTATCTCCTTTCGTAGCCTGGCGAGTGTCCGAGTTTCGGACCAAGGAACACTCCTCAAGGCTTGGGTCGAGTGATACTCCCTGCGCGGCGCCGCCCAGTCGGGGCGCATGAAGTCGCCAGGACTCCAGCCGCAACGGGGCATGGCTCGGCACTACCCCGGGGGCGCGGAGCGTTTTCCCACCGGAGTGCGCTCAGCTCTAGAATGGCGGCGAACAGAATTGCCAGCCGGGAAGAACCGCAGCGCCGGAATTGCACGCCAACCCTGGCGGGCAGGTTAGTGGAGTAGAGATGCTGGGCGACAAACAGACGCGGCGGCTCTGCACAAAGTTGATACTGGTGTCGCAGTTAGAGGGCAGCTGACAGTCGACTGTCGTTCCAGCGCCCGCAAGAGTCGATTGGCAGCAGATCGCGCCACCCGTACAGTCATCGGGGCTGTCGCAGCTGACGGGAATGGTAAAGGGCTCCGCGATGACCTGCGATGGGCACACGCCGCCGCAGACCTGGCTCAAGGAGCTCGGATTGGTAAATGATAGAGTATATTCATAACAGCATGGGTTACTTGCATTCACCGGGCAATTGAAGTTGCCACAGCGCACCAGCGGATCCGGATCCACGCACCGCCCAGCCGCGTCGCACCTCTGCCCCTGCTGCGAGCAGTTGCGCTCGCAGCAGCGACTCTGCCCGCCGACGTCCGCGATACACGAGCCGCCGTTCCCGCATTGACTGCTGCTGCCGCAGATACCGCCGATCGGCAGCAGCGCATTGCATACGCCCTGCGCCACGTTGCAACCGTTGCCGCACTGCGAATTGTTCTCGCATTGCGTGCAGCCGCTGCCGGCGCTACCGCAAAATGGACGAGCAGCCGTGCTGCAGTCGGCATCGCAGCAAACGCGGGTTCCGCCGCCCGCGGTTGCCTCGCAGTTGCCCGAGACGCACTCCGAGCCATTCGCGGTCGTGCAAGGTTGTCCGTTCCGCGCACGACAGCCATTGCGCTGCCCGATGCACTGATAGCCATTGTTGCACGTAGTGTCCTGCTGCCCCGCCGCGACCGCAACGCATAGCCCGGTACCAGCCTGGCACTGCTCGCAATAGGCACCGCACGCTTCAGCACAGCACACGCCATCCGCGCAGAAGCCCGTCTGGCACTGTGTGCCGGTAGTGCACGGGTCGCCACTCTGACGCAGGCACGCGCTGCCAGCCATCATCTGGCCCGGTGGGCAGATGCAGCTCCCATCGCCGGAGCAGACCTTGCCGTCAGCGACGCAGTCCCGCGCGCAGCAGCGCGCTTGCCCGCCGCTGTCCTGCTGGCAGACGCCCGGCGGCGCGCACCTTCCAGCATCGCAGAGACGCCCCACGGGAGGCACGGCATTGCAGCCTACTCCGGCAGTGCAGCCATTGGCGCAGTTGGTGCGCACTGTCGCGCCGTTCCGGCAACTGATCTGCGTGTCCCCTTCGCAGCCGAGCTGAGAGCCTTCACACGCCACACAGCGCGCGCCATCACTGCTACAGAACAAGCCGGCGGCACACGGCTTGCCGCAGCAGACGCTATCTCCCTCCGCCGTCGCCAAGCACACGCTGGATGCACACTCGGCATTGTCCGCACAGATGATCCCGGCCGCTAGCGTGCAGTGGTTCGAGGCATCGCACACGCATTGGCCATCCGGGCGTATCCCCGTGTACGAGCAGTCCTGTGCTGTCCGGCACTGCCCGAAACCGACGCAGACACCAGAGGTGACTGTATCGTCGTAGTCTCGACACACACTGTCAGCCGGGCAGCTAGCGGCGGGACAACGCGCATCCGTGGCCGGGGCGGAGGCACAACGTCCCGTCAGATTGCAGGTTTGGCACACGCCGTCGCATCCCGAATCGCAGCAGATCTTGGCGCCACCAGCGCCGACCACGCAATGGCCTTCGCCGCAGTCCGTGTCGGTGCTGCAGACACCGCCGAGCGCCGTCTTACCAGGGACGACACACCCGCCGCCCCCATCACAGGTGCCGGTACCCTCTTGGCATGGCATCCCTTGCGGGGTCAGGACGGGCGCGCACGATGCGCTCGAGCGACACACGCCAAACGTTTCACAGTTCAGCTCCAGCTGGCTTTGATCGAGAATACGGCACTCGGTGCTGGTGCCCGCGCAATTGGCCGGCGGACACTCCGGATCGCTGGGCGCCGGAGAACAAACGCCAACCCGGCCCGGCAGGTTGCACGCAGCGCACAGCTCCGTGCAGGGCGCATCGCAACAAACGCCGTTCGCGCAGTTGCCCGAGTCGCATTGAGCGCTGTTCGTACACTCCGCGCCGAGTGCGCCGGCAACAGCGCCGAGGCCAACGAGCGGCAGATTCTGGTCGATCCCCTCCGGGCCACTCCCACCTTCGCCTTGTGAGGCTACTTCACCCGGAAGGGACGACGAAACGGCTTCACTCGGCAGAACGTACGGCCGATGCTTGCCCTCGCAACCCTGCGCTCCTGCTCCTGCGGCAGCCAGAAACGCTGCAATCACCACAGCCCGAAGACACCCCACCATACCCTCCTCCCAACCAAGATGCCGACAACGTCGCCCTACACCGCCGCGAACCAGGCCGACAAGCCCCTTCTTGATTCAAGCGGAGAGCCTGTTCCGTTCGAGCCACGGAAGACGCGCGCGCGCCTCATGCCCATGAGACTCGGACCCATGAGACTCGGATACTCGACCCGGCTGTCGGCTCAGTTGCTCCTGAAATCGGGCCCAGCGTCTGGTTGAGCGGCGGAACGCTCCGCCAGGGCGACGCCACGGTGCCCTGGGATCCGCACGGCTACTACGAGATCGCGCTCGATCGCGGCTCTGTCACGCTCTCTCCCTGAGAACGTCTCCCTGAGCACCGCGGGCGCCGGAGACGTTGACGTTGGGCCCTGCCGAGCCCGCGCCACGCCTCGGGACGCTCATCGCCGAGGCAACCTGCGGCGCGGTCGACTCTGCCAGCTCCGCCCCTGACCGCCAACGACGTCCTGCTGCCACTCGACATGCCGACTTGGAATATGCAGCGAAAATGGGGTTCCACCTTGGCATGGGGGTTGCGGACCCTGGCGCGGCTTTGCCGCAGCTGACCGCGCAGTTGCGCATCGAGCCACTGCCGTTGCGAGAGCCCGAGCCATCGAGGCTGCGCAGGATGACGCCAACGGGCCGGCGATCCGCGCAGCGCGGATGGCGGGGGCGCCCGCAGCGAGAAGACTCAAGCCCCCGCAAAGCGGGCGGTGCTCTCTCGCTCCAGCATCTGCACGGCGAACTCCACCGACGTGCCGCTGCCCTGCTGCCGGCGGTCGATGCGCTCGAGCAGCGCCTCACAGGCGCTGATCGCCATCTGCTGGGTGGGTTGCAGCACCGTGGTGAGGCCGGGCCAGAAATGTTCGCCGTCGGGCGTGCCGTCGAAGCCGACCACAGACACGTCCGCGGGTACGGATACGCCTTGCGGCAACACGGCGCGCATGAAGCCGAGCGCCATCGCATCATTGCCCAGCACCACCGCGCTCGGGCGCTCGGCGGGACGACGCTCCAAGAACAGACGGCCATACTCGGCGCCGACTTCGCGCCGGTAGCTGGGGCCAAACCAGATCAGCTCTGGATCGATGCTGCCGCCGTGCTCGCTCAGCCCCTCGCGCAGCCCTTCCAGGCGCTGGCGCGTGTCGAACGACTCTCTGGGCCCGCCCGCGAAGGCCACGCGCCGGTGGCCGAGCTTCGCCAGGTGCTGCGCCACCAGTACGCCGGCTTCGAAATTGTTGCAGCGAACCGTGAAGTCTGCCGGCGCTGCCACGTCGGGCGCAATCAGCACCAGCGGCAGTCGCGCGCGCTGGGCCGCGTCGACCAACGCACGATCACGCCGCGAGTAGCGCACCAGGATCAGGCCGTCGACACGCCCCTCGGCGATCCATCCGAGCACCGCCGCCGGATCGTAGTGACCCTTCAACATCATGCTGCCGAGCAGCACGCTCTTACGACCCGGTGCGAGCGCCTGCTCGACGCCCGATAGGATCTGTGAAAACCAGGGACTCGTGCTGCGGTTGACGGCGAGACCGATGCAGCCCGTGCGCCGCAACACCAGGCTCTGCGCGGCGATCGATGGGGTGTAGCCCAGGTCGTCGATGGCACGCTGCACGCGGCGGCGGATCACTTCACTCGCCCGCCCGCCATTCACCACCCGCGAAACCGTGCTGATGGCGACGTCCGCACGCTCGGCCACCGCTCGGATGGTCGGCTTGACTGGTGCTTCTGCGAAGCCACGAGCGCCATTCGACACCGTCTCGGGGCGGGACCGACGCGATCCGGCACGCATATCGGCCAAGTTAGCATGGGTGTCGCTTCTGGAACGGGGAAAACGGTAAAATCCGCTGCAAAGGCCATGCTAGAACGAACCCCGTGAGCAACGAGGCCCGTGTGAGCCGTGCCCGGCGTGGGCACTGGACGCTGCTGGTCTGCGGCTGCAGCCTTGCGTTCGCGTGCGCGATCGACAATCGATCGGGCAACATCGTGGCGCCGCCGAGCGGCGATGGTGAGTCTGGCGCCAGCAATCTTCCCAGCGGCTCTGCGGGAGCGAGCAACGACCTGCCGGGCGCTGTTCCGGAGGGGTCGATTCCGAGCACCGCGGGAGCAGGGGGCAGAGAGCGCGGCGGCAGCACGCCGGAGCTAGCGCTGCCGCTGAACGGCGGCGGAGGCATCTCGGGCAGCGGCGACGCAGGGAGCGCATCGATGCTCGGCAGCAGCGGCTCGGGGACAGGTCCTGCCGGGGCGGCGGGCACCGGCACCGACCCGGGCGAGACCGAGCTGGTGGGTGGCTGCTTCAATCAGTTGCTCGCCAACGCTGGCTTCGAGCGCGGGCACACGGGCTGGTCCGAGACGTCGGAGGCGGTACACGACGTGATCGTTCACCGCGACGACTCGCTCTTGGTCCAGGCTGGCGTGACGCCGCAGGCGGGTGACTACCTCGCCTGGATCGGAGGCATCCCGAGTGGCGACTTTCGCATGTACCACACGACCCTCTTGCAAACGGTCGCCATTCCCGCCGAGGTGGTGAGCCTGACGCTGAGCGGCTACTATTGGGTATCGCAGGGCGAGTTGGGGCACCTGCCCATGATGGACTGGGCCGTGCTCGAAACCGAAGATCCCGACCCCAACGCCACCGGTTTGTATCTGGTCCAGCGCTTTAGCGAGGAGAACACCAACGGTTGGGTTCACTTCGAAGAGACCACGTTGGACGTCTCGCTGCTGGCGGGCAAAACCCTGACGCTCCGGGCCAACTCAATCCCGAACGGCAACGGCACGCTGAGCCTGTGGCTCGACTCGCTGCGGCTGGAAGCGCGCTGCACGCGCTGAGTTGTCCGCGGCGGGTTCCCCGCTCTATCCTGGCGGCGCATGGAACTCTGGCAGGCGCTGCTCCTGGGTCTGATCGAAGGTCTCACCGAATACTTACCGGTGAGCTCCACCGCGCATCTCTTGATCGCGCAGCGCTGGCTCGGCATCGAATCGAGCGCGGCCGCCAACGCATATGCGATCGTGATCCAGGCGGGCGCCATCGTGGCGGTGCTCGGGCTGTATCGGCGGCGCGTGGCAGAGATCGTGCTCGGCGTGGTCGGCCGACACGAGAGCGGCCGGCGGCTGCTGCTCGGACTGCTCGTGGCGTTCGTGCCGGCGGCGATCATCGGGTTTGTGTTCGACAAGCCGATCGAGCGCGTGCTGTTCGGGCCCTGGCCCATCGTCGTGGCCTGGACCATCGGGGGCATCCTGTTGCTGGTCATCTCGCCCCGGCTCCGAGCCCGCCCGGGCTATGCGCTGGAGCAACTGCGTCCGAGCGCCGCGCTCTGGATCGGGCTGGCTCAGTGCGCCGCGCTCTGGCCGGGCGTGAGCCGCAGCATGGCGACGATCCTGGGCGGCGTCGCCGTCGGTCTCTCGCTCGGCTCGGCGGTGGAGTTTTCGTTCTTGCTCGGGCTGCTGACGCTCGGGGCGGCCACCTCGTACAAGGCGCTGTCGAGCGGGGCGCTGCTGATCCACACCTACGGCTGGCCGCCGTTGATCGTGGGCTTTCTCAGCGCCTGGGTCGCCGCCGTGTTGGCCGTGCGCTGGATGGTGAATTGGCTCAACCAGCGCGGGCTCGGCGTGTTCGGGTGGTGGCGCTTGATCGCGGCCGTGCTCGTTGCCGGGTGGCTGCTGCGCGGCGCGCCGACGCCTGGGCGCGCGGCAGGTCCGAGCGAGGCTCTTGACTGGACGCTCGAGGATCGCGCCTCTCGAGCTCGGGTCACTCCAGAGCTTGCAAGACCGCCCGAAGTGGGCCGTTCGTCCCGGCGATGGCTCGCTGCAGGTGCTCCAGGTTACGCGCGAGGCGGTGAGGATCCAGATCCAGTGGATAGGCATGCCGCAAGAAGTGACGAAAGCGCCTGAGCTCGTCCCAGTCGCGTTCGACTTCCGCGGGGAAAAGGGCGGGGCGCAGCCCAGCCACGCGGAGGACAGCATCGGCCAGCAGCGACAGATGCCAATCTGAGCCTGTGCGCGCCGGCAAGCCCAGCGCCCGCTCGAGACGGACCAGTACATTTTCGAAGGCCTGGTAAGCGTGGTCGAGAGACAGGGCGACGAGCGCGGCTTCGGGTGCACCCGCGCTCGGCTCCACGGTTCGCGCGAGAGCCAGTTGCGCAACGACCATTTCCCAGTCGCGTTCCATCTCTGCTCGAAGCATGGCGCGGCGAGCGTCGGTGGGGCTCATAGAGGTAGGCCGTGGGCTAACACTCGCTCCCGAAGGCTAGCGGGGGCTTCTGCCATACGGATCGCGTGCACTTCACGACCGGACGCCTGCTCCACGCGACGCACCAATGCCTCGTCGTCACTTTCTACCAAAAGATCGACATCGCTGCGCTCGCCCGGCCGCCCCCACGCGAAGGAGCCAAACAACCAGACACGACCGCACGGCCCTTCGCTGCGCGCCTCCTCGACGGCGCTGCGCACCGCGGCCAGCACCTGCTCCCGGAGCGCGCGCGCTGCCTGCTCTTCCGCTGCGAGATCTGCGCGAATCTTCGCATCCACGCGCTGGCGCAACGCATGCAACAGTAGCTGGGTCGATTCACCGTGCATCAAAGCCAACCATGCAATATCTTGCCTGATTGTGGCTGCAGTTCAACGCCTTACAGCCAGCAGTCCGCGCCGCGGCCCCCAAGAACCCCCCGCTTGCGAGGCACCTGGATGTCCAAAGGCTACCGGGCCGACTCGCACCCCCCTCACTCATGACGGAGGGCTTCGATCGGGTTCAAGCTAGCGGCCTTGCGCGCGGGCAAGAAACCGAACAGTACTCCGACCAGGGCCGAGAAGCCGAACGCCAGCACCAGGATTGGCGGCTGAACCAGAAACGGCACGTCGAGCGCGCGCGTGACCGACCAGGAGAGTCCGAGCCCGAGCCCGATGCCCAGCACGCCGCCCAGCGCCGAGAGCACCACCGCCTCCAGCAGGAACTGAACCAGCACGTCGCTCGCGAGCGCACCGATCGCGAGCCGCACGCCGATCTCGCGCGTGCGCTCGGTCACGTTGACCAGCATGATGTTCATGATGCCGATGCCGCCCACGAGCAGGCTGACCGCCGCGATCGCGCCGAGCAGGGCCGTCAAGGTGCCGGTGGCCTGGCTCATCGTCTCGGCGATCTCCTGCATGTCGCGCACGGTAAAATCGCTCTCTTGCCCGGGCAAGAGACCGCGGCGCTGCCGCAATAGCGACTCGGTCTGTTGCTGCACCGACTGCGTGGAGCGGTCGGCGCGCGCGGACAGAAAGATGGTCGAGACATCGCTGCTACCGAGCACGCGCCGCTGCACGGTGCGCAGCGGCATCAAGATCATGTCGTCTTGATCCTGGCCCATCCCCGATTCGCCCTTTGCCGTCAGCACGCCCACGACAATGCAGCTGATCTTGCCGACCCGCAGCGATTGTCCGAGCGCATCTCGCTCGCCGAACATCTCGCGTTGCACCGTCGCGCCGAGCAGGCACGCCGCGCTGCCGCTCGACAGCTCGGAAGAGGCGAACTTGCGGCCCTGGCTCAGGGCATAGCCACGCACGTCGAGATAAGCGTTGTCCGAGCCCATGATCGTGGTCTGCCGGTTCTGGTTGCCCCACACGGCCAGCTGCGTGGAGCCGACCGTGGGTGCTACGGCGCTCACGCCGCTCACCTCGCGTGTGATGGCTTCCACGTCCACCAGCTTGAAGGGCGGCGCCTGCGTGAAGCTGATGCTCCGGCGCTGCGCGCCCGGGCGCACGATGAGCAGGTTGTCGCCCAACTTGCCGATGTCGCTCTTGACGCGCGCCGTGGCGCCCTCGCCGATGTTGGTGAGCGCAATCACGGCTCCGACGCCGATCACGATGCCGAGCATGGTGAGCAGCGAGCGCAAGGTATTGCGGCGCAGCTCGCGCAGCGCCATGAGCAAGCTCGCGAGGATCACTGCGCCGCCTCTGGCAGCTGGATGCGCCCGTCGCGGAACGAGATGATGCGCTGGGCGTACTCGGCCATGTCGGGCTCGTGCGTGACCATCGCGATGGTGATGCCGCGTTCGCGGTTGAGCTGCAGCAGGAGCTGCATGATCTCACCCTTGGTGGTCGAGTCGAGGTTGCCGGTGGGCTCGTCCGCGAGCAACAGCGAAGGCTCCGTCACGAGCGCACGGGCGATCGCCACGCGCTGCTGCTGACCGCCGGACAGCTCGCTCGGGGTGTGCTTGGTGCGAGCGCCGAGGCCGACCGACTCGAGCGCGACCTTGGCGCGTTCCTTGCGCTCTTGTTTGGGGACACGCCGGTACACGAGCGGCAGCTCCACGTTGTCGAGCGCACTGGTCTTGGCCAGCAGATTGAAGCCCTGAAACACGAAGCCGATGTAGTGGCGCCGCAGCCGTGCGCGCTGATCGGCGTCTAGACCGCCGACACTGACCCCGCAAAACAGGTAGTCGCCGCCGGTCGGCACATCCAGGCAGCCGATGACGTTCATGGCGGTCGACTTGCCGGAGCCACTCGCGCCCATGATGGCCACGAACTCGCCCCGCTCGATGCGCAAGCTCACCCCATCGAGCGCGCGCACCTCCGCATCGCCCGAGCCATAGATCTTGCTCAGCTCCTGAAACTCGACGACGGCGTCCGTCATGACGAAGACTCCCTGGAGACTCCCACGCAAGCGGGGTTGGGGCCCCGCGCGCAGCGCGATGCGGAGGCGGGGGAGGGGCCCCGGTCGCTCCTTTCTGGGCAAGGAGCACTTCGACCGGGGAGGGGGGCTGCCTCAGACCCCCTGGAAAAAACAGCGACGGCGTCCGTCATGACGTAGGCTCCACGGCGACGTCCACGATCACGGGCGCGCCCTCTGCGAGCACGGGCGGCGGCGCGGGCGGCTCGGCCGGGCCCGCGGCAGCAGGACGATTGGGGCCGTCCGGTCGGCGTTGCCCGGCGTGCGGCGCTTCGCCCCGCGCGCCGCCCGCGCGAGGCGCGATGGCGGTCTTCGTGCCGTCGGTGGCCAGCACCTGGACGGCAACCCGACGCGGCGTGCCGGTACCGTCGGCGAGAAAGATGCGGTCGCCGGCCGCGGCAGCGCTGCCGGCAGTGCCCGCAGCGCCGGCACCAGGGCTCGGCCTGCGCCCGCCTCCCGGACCGCCAAAGCCGGGCAGGGGGAGAAAGCCTCCTCGGCGCGGCGCCGCCGGGCGCGGCGGCTCGAAGCGCAGCGCTGCATTGTCGACGAGCCAGACATCGCTCAGCCGATCGGTGACGACCGCGGCCGTGGCCGTCATGCCCGGGCGCAGCGAGCGATCGTCGTTGTCGACCGAGAGCAGCGCCGTGTACGTGACGACGGTGGCGCCCGCCTTCGGCAAGTTGTGCAGCAGCAGCACCTTGGACGGGAAGGTGCGGCCCGGGTAGGCGTCCACGGTGAAGCTCGCCGGCTGCCCCTCCTGCACCTTGGCGATGTCCGCCTCATCCACCTCCACCGACAGCTCCAGCTTGCCCAGATCTCGCGCCAGCGTGAACAATACCGGCGTCTGAAAGCCCGCCGTCACGGTCTGCCCGGGCTCGATGGCGCGCGACAGCACGATGCCCTCGATGGGCGCCTTGATCACCGCGTGGGAGAGCATCGTCTTGGCCGTCGTGAGACTGGCCTGCGCCACCGTGATCTGCGCATTGGCGACCCCCAGCGCGGCCTCTGCCCGCTGGAGCGCCGCTTGCGCGGTATCCTTCTCATCGCCGCTGGCGACACCCTGCGCGTTCAGCTCGTTGGTGCGCTCGGCCTTGAGCTTGGTCTCGTTCAGCGTCACGTGCGCGCTCAGCTGGTTGGCCCGGGCGCTCTCGAGCTGCGCCTGGCTCTGGCGCACCTGCGCCTCGAGCTGCTCGGGGTCGATCTCGGCCATCACCTGTCCGACCTTCACGTGGTCGTTCACGTCGACCAAGACGCGGATCAGCCGACCCGTCACGACGGTGCCGAGGTCCACCGAGTCGACGGGCGCCAGCGTGCCCACCGCGGTCACCGTCTGGGTCAACTCGCCCTTGGCGAGTGGCAGGGTCACGAAGCTCGGAGGCTTCGGCGCGCGCGCGCGCTCGACGCCGATCCAGGCGCCCACGGTCAGGGCGGTGCCGACCAGCGCGAACGCGAGCCAGCGCCAACCGCGGCCTTTCGCCCGCGGAGGGCCGGCGGCCCTCAGCACATCTCGTGTCTCGGTCGTGAAGGCAGGCTTGGATGAAGCAACCACTTCTGACATGCTCCGCAGTGTGTTTGGATGCAGTCTGTTGGCATCCTCGCTTTGGACGTCCCCCGCCGAGCAATCCCTACGCTGCGGGGGAAAATACCCCGGTCGGCGCCGAAGTGCCGTTCCATCGGTCGGTAGGCCCCCGACGACCACCAGTCGCTCGATAGGAGCGGCGGAAAATCTCCGGAGGGCGCGTAGGGCCGAGCCCTCGAGCGGCGTCTGAGCCGCGTGAGCACGAGCGGAGCGATCCCTTGCCGTCGGACGACACCGCCGCCCCTCCTTCGCGGGGTCGTTCCGATCCAGCACGGGCGGCGAGCGCCGACGGCGTCGCGCTCGAGCGGCTGGCGCTCGAGGCGCGCCAGGATCTCGGCGCATTTCGCGAGATCGTGCTGCGCACACAGGCGGAGCTCGTGCGCTACGCCGCGCGCGTGCTGGGCAGCCTCTCGGAAGCCGAGGATGTCGTGCAGGAGGCGTACGTGAAGGCCCACGGCGCGCTCACCCGCGGCGAGTTCGACGGCCGCTCGCGGCTTCGCACCTGGCTGTATGGCATCGTGACACACGGAGCCATCGACGTGCTCCGCGGCGGCCGGCGCCGGCGAGCGCTGCATCAGCGAGCCGCGAGCGAGGCCGTCACGGAGCAAGCGCCCCGAGCGGAGGCGCAGCTCGCCCTGCACGAGCTCCGCGACTGGCTCGCCGGGTTGCCGCCCGAACAGCGCGCGACCCTGGTGCTCAAGGTGATCGAGGGTCACAGCTCGCGCGAGGTCGCAGAGATCCTGGGCTGCTCGGAGGGTGCGGTAGAGCAACGCCTGGTGCGTGCCCGCGCGGCGCTCGCCGCCCGCGAGGTGCAGGCATGAGCCGCGAGAGCTTCGATCAAAGAGCCGCTCGGCTCGCACGGGCCACCGCCGAGCTCGCTCCGGGTCCGGCCTTCACGGCTGCCGTGCTGCTCGCCGTGCGCGGGATCGAGCCCGGAGTCTGGACGGTGCTGCCGCAGCTGGGGCGGCGCGCGGCCCTCGGCTTTGGCCTGCTGGCGCTGGTCGCCGTCGGCTGCGCTGCCGCCTCCGCGGGCTCGGTCGAGCGAGCTCTGGCCGGGAACTTCAATCAGGTCGAGCTGGAATGGTGAGCCGACTCGAGCTGCGCGGTTACGCCTGGTTCGGCCTGACGTTTCTCCTGGGCGTGGTCGGCGGCGGCGCCGCCAGTCACGCGTACTCGGAGCGGGTGTACGCGCCGCTCGTGGCCGGCGATCGCGCAGAGCTTCGCGACGCACGGCGCCTCGAAGCGCTCGCTCGCCAGCTCTCGCTGAACGACGCGCAGCGCACGCAGCTCGCCGGTATCTTCGAGCGCCGCCGGCCCGAGCGCGAGCGCAGGCTGGCGCAGATGTTCGAGACCTGCGGACAGGCAGTGGTCGCGGACAAGGACGCGCTCGACGCCGAGATCCGCGCGCTCCTGCGCGCCGATCAGCTGCCCGCGTTCGATGCCTTTCTGGAGCGCCACCGGCATTTTAGTCCCAGGCCCGCGCCAGCCAACCCCCAGATTTCTAATCAATAAAGAAATTGATTTTCATTTTCAATTAGCGCCTCGCTACGCTATGAGTCGTGCCGGTACCGGGCCCTCTCCAGGGCCTCGGGAAGGAGCCTGCATGACCCGTTTCCGTAGTGATTTGTGCCTCTTGCCGCTGTGTTCCAGGAAGGCTGGTGCGCTCACCGCCCTGGCCTTCGCCGTGGGCTGTGCCGCGGCAGTCAGCCCCGCGGGCACGGCGGCCGACGTGGCGTCCTCCGGTGCGGCCGAAGCGGCCAGCGCCGCTCGCTCGACGCACCTGACGACGGAGCTCGGCGCCCTCACGCCGCGTGGCCTCACCACGATGGGCGTCACGCGCATGGGCGGCTCGCTGTACGTGATCGGCGGCTACTTCGGGCAACCTCACAACTACTCGAAGGAGTTCCAGAGCGCGGACTTCACCCGGCTGGATGTCGCGACCGGCACCTGGGAGCAGCTGCCGAGCGCGGGCGCGCTGCAGAGCGTGATCCTGGTGAACGACGGCCACTACGTCTATCGCGTGGGCGGCATGCGCGCGACGAATGCCGCGGGCGAGCCAGAGAACCTGCAGTCGGTGACGGAGGTCGCGCGCTTCGATCCAGAGGCCAAGACCTGGAGCGCGCTGCCCTCACTGCCCTCGCCACGCTCCTCGCACCAGGCGGTGATCGCGGACCACACGCTGTACGTCGTGGGCGGCTGGGCGCTCGCCGGTGGCTCGTTCGATTCGACCTGGGCCGATACGCTGTTGAGCTGCGACCTGAAAGCGCCGAGCTGTGACTGGAAGAGCACGCCGGTGCCCTTCAAGACGCGCGCCATGGGCGCGGCCGTGTATCACGGCAAGCTGTACGTGACCGGCGGTCTCACGCCGCAAGAGTCCAGCGACGACGTCTGGGTGGGCGATCTCGCGACGGGCACCTGGTCCAAGGGGCCCACCCTGGCGAAGGACAACCTCACGCCGACGGCAGGCGTGTGGGCAGATCAGCTCTTTGCCAATGGCGGCGACGGCAACGTGTATCGCCTGTCGAGCGACGGCCAGAAGTGGGAGACGGCAGGGGCGCTGCAGTTCCCGCGCATGTTTCACCAGCTGGTCGCCGGTGACGACGGGCTGTGGGTGGTCGGCGGCGTGCCCGGAGGCAAAGACCGCGGCGGTCGCCTGCGCCACGTGGAGCACGTCGTCGACAAGCCCTCCGCCGGCATCGTCTGGACCCTGGAGGCCCAGAGCCCCGCCAAGAACCGCCAGGGCGTGTTCCTGCAAGGCCAGCAGCTGTACGTGTTCGGCGGTAACAACAGCCTGGAGCAACACGACTTCGAAGCGAAGAACTTCGTGGACACTGCGCTGCGGCTCGATCTGGGCGCGCTCGACTGGAAGCCGGTCGAGAAGTTCCCGGTGCCTCGCCAATCGCTGCAGAGC
>Ga0068867_100002046_pt1 | contig 14127 bp, 13 predicted proteins | sample KBSMisM32_FD_65649 | JGI IMG/M metagenome (GOLD analysis project Ga0068867, IMG submission 65649) | Miscanthus rhizosphere microbial communities from Kellogg Biological Station, Michigan, USA - KBS Miscanthus M3-2 | ecosystem: Host-associated > Plants > Roots > Rhizosphere > Soil ...
TTGCGGCGACGTGCACACGCGGCTGAATCTGTACAAGCGGCTCGCGAGCGCGGCCACGTCGGAACAGATCGACGCGATGCTCGAGGAGGTCACCGACCGCTTCGGCAAGTTGCCGCCGCAGGGCCAGACCCTGTTCGACGTGCACCGGCTGCGCGTGCTCGCCAAGCCCTTCGGCGTGACCAAGATCGATGCGGCGCCGCGCCTGATGGTGATCAGCTTCCGGCCGAACCCGCCGGTCGATGCGATGCGCATCATCGAGCTGGTGCAGAAGAACCGCCACATCAAGCTGGCCGGCAACGACAAGCTGCGCATCGAGCGCGACACGCCCGAGCCGAAGGACCGCGCGCAGCTGATCCGCGACGTGCTGCGCTCGCTCGGCACGCCGAAGCAGGCGCTGCCCGCATGACAGCGCCGATGAGCGCCGCGCTCGAGTTCGCGCCGGGGCTGTACGTGCGCGGCTTCACGCCGCCGCTGCCACTCGCCGAGTTCGGGCTGATCGCGTTCGACATGGATTCGACCCTGATCAACATCGAGTGCGTCGACGAGATCGCCGCCGCCGCCGGCCGCAAGGCCGAGGTCGCAGCGATCACCGACGCCGCGATGCGCGGCGACATTACCGACTTCAAGGAGAGCCTGCGCCAGCGCGTCGCCTTGCTCAGGGGCGTGCCGGAGTCGGCGTTGGACACGGTGTATGCGCAACAGCTGCGGCTCAACCCGGGCGTCGAGCGCTTCGTGCAGGCGTGCCAGGCCGCCGGGCTGAAGACGCTGCTGGTGTCGGGCGGCTTCACCTTCTTCAGCGATCGGATCCGCGACCGGTTGAGGCTTGATTTCGCGCGCAGCAACGTGCTCGAGATCGCCGACGGCCGGCTCACCGGCCGCATGGTCGACCAGGACTGGGGCGACATCTGCGACGGCGCCGAGAAGCGCCGCATGCTGCTCGAGACTTGCGCGCGCCTGGGCATCCCGGCCGCACGGGCGATCGCGGTCGGCGACGGCGCGAACGACCTGCCGATGATGGACGCCGCCGGTTTGAGCATCGCCTACCACGCCAAACCCGCGGTGCGCGATCGCGCGATGGTGTCGATCAACCACGGCGGCCTCGACCGCGCGCTCGAAGTGCTGCGCGAAGGCTGAGGCACCTGGGCGGCAGAGCGCCGGCCCCTAGACCGGGTGCCGGTCCGCCGGCAGCAGGCCGCGTTCGCCGAACACCTGCTTCGCGCTGAACATCGCGTTCAGCGCCGCCGGGAAGCCGGCGTACAAGGCCATCTGGATGATCACCTCGACGACCTCGGCGGCGCTGCAACCGACATTCAGCGCGCCGTTGACATGCACCTTCAGCTGCGGCTGCGCATGGCCGATCGCGGTGAGCGCGGCGACGGTCGCGAGCTCGCGCGTGCGCAGGTCCAGGCCGGGGCGGCTGTAGATGTCGCCGAAGCCGAACTCGATCACGTAGCGGGCGAGGTCGGGGGCGACATCTTGAAGCGCGGAGATGACCTGCTGCCCGGCCTCGCCGTCGACCTCGGCGAGCTTGCGGGCGCCGCGTTCGAATCGTTGTGCTTCCATCTCGAATCCTTTCGGTGCAGTGCGTGATGCATGTACCTTAGGAGTTCGAGCGCGCTCTAAGTCAAGGCGGTCTTCACGGCGGTTTCATGCCGTTGCGATTCGTAGAGCGCGATCTTGTGCTTCAGGGCGCGCAGGTTCGCCTGTTGCGCGCGCAGGCTCGCTTCGAGCTGCGCCGCATGCGCCTCGAGCAGCGCCTGGCGGGCGACCAGCGTCGCCGGCCCTTCGGCGCGCAGCGCGGCATAGCGCAGCATCTCGCGGATCGGCATGCCGGTCGCGCGCAGCCGCTGCAGGAACGCGACCCATTCGACGTCGCGCGCACCGAACACGCGATGCCCATTCGCCTGGCGCGCGACCTGACCGAGCAGGCCGATGCGCTCGTAGTAGCGCAAGGTGTGCGGCGTCAGCGCGCAGCGCTGCGCGAACTGGGCGATGTTCATGCGGCGGCCGTCGGTCGCCTCACTCGGGCGCGGGCATCACGACGATGCCGTCTTCATCGGCCACCAGCCACTCGCCGGGCAGGATCCAGACGCCATGGATGTGCAGCGCGATGTCGCGCTGGCCCTGGTTGCGGCGCTCGGTCGGCATCGGGTTCAGGCCGAGCGCGCGGATGCCGAGATCGCAGTCGGCCAGCTCGGCGCTGTCGCGCACGCAGCCGTCGACGACGACGCCGGCCCAGCCATTGCCCGCCGCCGCCGCGGCGATCTTGCCGCCGATTAGCGCGCGCCGGAACGAGCTGCCGCCGTCGATCACCAGCACGCGGCCCTGGCCGGGCTCCTCGAGCGCCGCCTTGACGAACGAGTTGTCCTCGAAGCACTTGACGGTGCTGACGATGCCGGCGAAGCGCTTGCGCTTGCCGTAATCCTGGAACGACGGCGGCAGCACGCGGAAGCTGCCGTCGTGATCGCCCTTGTGGCGATCGCAAAGGTCGCCGGTCACGAGGGTCGGGGAAGTGGTCATCGGGTCGCCTGGGTTTGGGGCCGGGGAAGCCGGGCCATTGTGGCAATGGCGCCAGCCGTCGGCAATCTAAGGCGCGGAGGTGCCGCCCTGCCCGCGACGCGCCTGCGCCGCGGCCCGCAGTGCGCTCAAGGACGTCCGGGTGGTGCTGACGTCGGCGTCGAGCCGCAGATGCAGCAGGGTCGGCACGTTGCTGGCCAATGCGGCGGCGAACGCCGGCGCGAACTCGGCGGTGTGCCTGACGCTCGCCGAGGCCCAGCCGTAGGTCGTCGCGAGCGCCGCGAAATCCGGGTTGAACAGGTCGCTGCCGCTGACCCGCCCGGGATACTCGCGCTCCTGGTGCATCCGGATCGTGCCGTAGGTGCCGTTGTCGACCACGATCACGATCAGCTTGCCGGCGCCGGTGCCGGCGCGGTAGCCGGCCGCGGTCGCCAGCTCCTGGCCGGTCATCAGGAAGTCGCCATCGCCGGCGATGTTGATCACGGTGCGATCCGGGTACAGCAGTGACGCAGCGATTGCCGCCGGCACGCCGTAGCCCATCGCGCCGGAGGTCGGCGCCAGTTGCGTGCGCCCGCCGTGCTGCAGGCCGGGGTAGCGGTAGTAGCGGTGCAGCCAGCCGCTGTAGTTGCCGGCGCCGTTGGTCAGCACGCTGTCTGGCGGCGCGAGCCGCTGGATCGCCTTCACCACCTGCGCCATGTCGAGCGGCTCGACGGTGGGCGCGTCGTGGTTCGCCTCATAGTCGGCGTGCGCCTGTTCGGTCCAGGCGGCCCAGCGCAGCTCGGGCGGCGGCGCCAGGGTCTCGAGCGCCTTCGCCGCGCAGGCCATCGCCGACTGCAACATCAGGTCGGCCGCATAGACGCGACCGAGCTCTTCGGCGCCGGCGTGGATGTGGATCAGCCGCTGCGCCGGGCGCGGCGCCTTCAATAAGCTGTAGCCGCCGGTCGTCATCTCGCCCAGCCGCGGCCCGACCGCGAGCACCAGATCGGCCGCGGCCAGGCGCGCCGCGAGCTTCGGATTGATGCCGATGCCGACATCGCCGGCGTAGTTCGCGTGGCGGTTGTCGAACAAATCCTGAAAGCGGAACGCGCAGCCCACCGGCAGCTGCCAGGCCTCGGCGAAGCGCTGCATCGCGTCGACGGCGGCAGCGTCCCAGCCGCTGCCGCCGACGATCACGAACGGCTGCTGCGCCGCCAGCAACATGCTGCGCACCTGGCGCAGCGCGCCAGGCGCCGGCCAGGCCAGCGCCGGCTCGACACACGGCAGCACCGGCGCGACGGTGGTGGCGCTCAGCATGTCTTCGGGCAGCACCAGCACGACCGGGCCGGGCCGGCCCTGCATCGCGGTGTGGAAGGCGCGCGCGATGTATTCGGGCAGACGCTGCGGGTCGTGCACCTCGCCGACCCACTTCGCGAAGCCGAGCGTGCCGGGGCCGAACACCTGGCGGTAGTCGAGTTCCTGGAACGCCTCGCGGTCGCGCTGCTCGCTCGCGACCTGGCCGACGAACAGGATCATCGGCGTGCTGTCCTGGAACGCGGTGTGCAGCCCGATGCTGGCGTTGGTTGCGCCCGGCCCGCGCGTCACGAAGCAGATGCCGGGCCGGCCGCCGAGCTTGCCCTGCGCCTCGGCCATGAATGCGGCGCCGCCTTCGTGGCGGCAGGCGATGAAGCGGATCCGGTCGCGGTGTTCGTAGAAGCCGTCGAGGACCGCCAGATAGCTCTCGCCGGGTACGCCGAACACGGTGTCGACGCCCTGCGCGATCAGCGCTTCGACGAGCAGGTGTCCGGCCAGGCGGGGAATCTCGGGAGCGGTCATGGCGAGCGTGGGCAATGGGCGGGCTGCCAGTGTGCCCGGTTTGACGCGCTCGGCGCATCGTCCGTGCCGCGCCGCAAACGGCCGACCTTGAGGAACGCCCGGCCGCCCGAAGTTTCCTCATCCCCCCGGGGCGAACGACGCATGGCGTCGGCCTGGGGGCGCTCTCAGGCGGCAGCCGCGACCAGGCTGGTGCGCCGCACCTTGCGAACGTTGAACGCATTGACGATCAGCACGCCCTGAACCAGCGCGATGCCGACCCAGACCAGGGCCGGCTGATGGTGGTCCATCAGCGTGCCGAACAGCAGCGGTGCGATGGCCTGGCCGATGTCCAGCCCCGAATAGACGACGCCGTAGACGCGCCCGGTCGCGTTCGGCGGCGAGGCACGCTTGACGATCAGATCGCGCGACGGCCCGGCCATGCCGGCACCGAAACCCATCACACCGAACAGTACCGGCACCGCCAGCGGTGGCACCGCAGCCAGGCCGATCAGCAGCGCGATCAGCGCCGCCAGGCCGAAGCCGACGCCGATGATGCGCTCGCAGCGCGCCGGGTCGGAGGCCAGGAATCCGCCCGCCACCATGCCGCCGGCACTGCACACCATGTAGATCGTCAGGCACATCGCCGCAAGGTGGACCGGCACGTCGTGCAGCATGCGCGCCGCGCCGGGCGCGAAGGTCTGCACGCCGCTGAGCGCCATCGCATAGAACAGGAAGAACGCAAAGCACATCCAGACCGCCGGGATCTTCAGGAAGGCCAGGCTGTGCTCGGCCGGCACCGCGGCGTGGCTGCGAGCATCCGGCGGCGCGGTGACGCTCGGCTCGAGCGCCAGATGGGCGCGGTTCAGCCACAGCAGCGCGAGCACCGCAAACGCGAGTCCGGCGGCGCAGACCAAAGCCATGCGCCATGTCGTGGCGATTGCCAGCGGCACCAGCATCGCCGGCGCCAGCGCCCAACCCAGGCTGCCGGTCACGCCGTGGACACTGAACGCGTGGCCCAGGCGCGATGCATGGATCTTGCGGTTCAGCAAGGTGTAGTCGACCGGATGGAACACGCCGTTGCCGATGCCGGCCAGCGCCGAAAAGACCGCGAGGACCCAGTAGGCCGGGCTGGCCGCGTAACCGAGCGCGCTGACGCCGAGCAGGCCGAGACCACCGAACAGCACCGGGCGCGGCCCGAAGCGGTCGACGACGAAGCCCGACACCGCCTGGACTACGCACGACACAATGAAGAAGATTGTCATCAGCAGGCCGAGCTCGGCGTAGCTGACACCGAAAGCCTCTTTCAGCCACGGGAACAGTGGCGCGAGCAGCAACTGGCTGAAATGACTGATGCCGTGCGCCGCGCCGACCAGCGCGATCACGGTCGCGTCGTCGCGCGCGGGGCGGGTCGGCGCAGCCGCCGTATCGGGTGTGGAATCCATGCGTGAATGGTAGGCACAAACCCGAGTCGACATCGCCGATGGGGTCGACCCAGCCGGCCAGCCTTGCCGACACGTCGGTCAGGCGTTCCAGTCGAGCGCTTGGCGCCCGACGTAGAGTCTTGTTGCACGACTTGCAACAGGTTTTGCGAAACGTGCCGCCTAGGGGTGGGCTCGCGAAGGCCTCCCCGCTAGACTTGGGTGACGCAGCTGTTTGTATGTAGCGGCTCGCCCTACCCTCTTACGGCAGGAGTCCTCGTGCTCAAATCGCTGTTCGGTGACCTCGGCCCCCCCAAGGGCCAAGCTGGCAACAAGCGCAGCCCCACCGATCCCCCCGAGGCCGGCTTCGCCGCCACCGCCATCATGGAAAGCGTCGCGACCGAGGTCAACGCGCGCGGCCAGATGGTCGACCGGCATTCGCAGGATCTGGTTGTCACTGGGTCACCGGCGCAGGCGATCCGCGAGCACTTTGCCGCGACGCGCTCCGATCTCGACACCGCGACCTCGCTGATCACGCTGCTCGATCCGGCCGGTGTCTGGGCTTCGGCCGTCATCAAGGCACTGTCCGATGCCGGCGGGCGGCCGATCGAGCGGCTGCATCTGCGCGAGCACGCCACCTTGCGCACGCTCGCAACCATCGAGCGGACGACGCTGGTGCGCCGCCACGAAGACACCTTGCGCATCTACCACGCCGATGTGCGCGCCCCCGGCAGCGAGAACGCCGAGATCCCGATCGCGCTGATGGAGCGCAGCCAGATGACGACCGTGATCATCGGTCCGCTGCCGCCGCATGCGATCGATGCGTTGCTCGACGCGCTGCACGCCGCGGCGATGCTGCCGACCTGGCGTTGCCCGAACATGCTGTTCATGCTGCCACCGAACGCGGTCTGGATTGCCAACAAGATCAGCACGATCGCCTGGCCCGGCCGCCTCCATGTGCACGTGCTCAGCGAATCGATGAGCGGCGCGTCGTCGGTCTGGAACGCGATGCTCGGCATGTGGAACCATGTCAAGTCGCAACCCGGCTGGGAGCCGGGCGCCTCCTCGGCGTCGCCAGGCCCGGCCGATTTCGCGGTCAAGATCAGGGATCTGGGCGAACTGCGGCAGGCCAGCGCCGAACCCGACGCCACGCCGGCGAGCGCAGCCTTGTTCCAGGCCCCGAGCGCGGCCGGCGAGGCCGATGCGCCGCCGCTGATGCGCGTCAGCCGCCAGGTGCTCGACCCGGTGCGCGCCAAGCAGGCGCTGGGTGGCATGCTCGCGCTCGACGGCTTGCTCGGCTGCGCCGTGGTCGACGCCACCACCGGGATGGTGATCGCCCGCGAAACGCGCGGCGAGGTGCTGGTCGACATGGACCTCTCGGCCGCGGCCTGCGCCGAGGTGCTGCGGGCGCATCGCCAGGCGGCGCGCAGCATGGGGCTGCCAGAACAGATCGACGAAGTGATGACGAGCGCCGGGCCACGCCAGCAGGTGATGCGCACCGTGTCGCGGCACCCCGAGCTGTTTCTCGTCGTGTTGCTCGACAAGCAGCGCACGAACCTCGCGCTGGCGCGCTTTCAGCTGATGGAAGTCGAGCGCGGGCTGACCTGAACCTCACGCCGGCGCAGGGCGCCGGCTACCAAGTTCGAGCTCGGCGCAGCGCGCCGGCTTCCGAGCTCGAGCTCGGACTCGGCACGACGCCGGTTCAGCGCGCGAGCTCCGCGCCCCGGTTGGCCAGCGCGTCGGCGCGCTCGTTGCCCGGGTCGCCGGAATGGCCCTTGACCCAGCGCCATTCGACATGATGCAGGTGACGCAGCGCATCGAGGCGCTGCCACAACTCGGTGTTCTTCACCGGCTTCTTGTCGGCGGTCTTCCAGCCGCGCTGCTTCCAGCCATGGATCCACTCGGTGATGCCCTTGCGCACGTACTCGCTGTCGGTGTGGATCGTCACGTCGCAGGTGCGCTTCAGCGAGCTCAACGCCTCGATGACGGCCGTCAACTCCATCCGGTTGTTGGTCGTCAGGGCTTCGCCGCCGAACAGTTCCTTCTGGTGCTCGCCGGTGCGCAGCCAGGCTCCCCAGCCGCCGCGCCCAGGGTTGCCCTTGCACGCGCCGTCGGTGTAGACGATGACATGCGGCCGCTTGATCGCGATCGGTTCTGCCCGGGCGGCGGGTGCATCGGGTCGGTTGTCGGCCGGGATATCGGCCGGGATGTCGGGCAGGTCATGCGGTCGCGTCGTCGGGTTCATTCGGTGTTGTGGTCGCTGTGGTGGTGGTGATGCGTCGCGACGACCGGGGCCGGTGCGGCGTGCGGGGCAGCATTCTGGACGCGCGCCAGCCCGACCAGCCGCATGCCGCGCACGCGCTTGACCGCGACGACGAAGTAGGCCGCGCCGAACACCGGCCACCAGCGTTCGCCCGCGCGCTCCATCCACGCGAAGCGCGACAGCCATTTCTGCGACGCGACCGGGGGCCGGTAGCAACCGAAGCGTCCGGCCTCGACTTCGAAGCTCAGCAGCCGCAGCCAGTCGCGCAGCCGGCGGTACCGCATGAAATCGCCCGCGCGCGGCAGAAACAGCGGGTGCCGCGTGCCGCCGGTGATATACCCGCGCCAGCGGCCGAGCCCCTGACGCAAGCCCCACAGGCTGGCCGGATTGAAACCGACGACGACGACGCGGCCCTCCGGGACAAGCACACGCTCAACCTCGCGCAGCGCCAGGTGCGGGTCGCGGGCCGTCTCGAGCGCATGCGGCAGCACGACGAGGTCCAGGCTGTTGCTGTCGAACGGCAGCGCGTCGAAGTCGCAGTGCAGCGCGATCGCGGTGCGCGCCGGCGCGGCTGTGCCGGCGGCGTCGGTCTCCGTGTCCGGCTTCACCGATGCGCCCGACGCCGGCGCCGCGCGCTCGGTCGCGACCCAGCGGTGGGGCATGCGGTTGTTGCGCAACGCGTCGAGTTCAGGCAGGCCGAGTTGCAGCGCATGGAACCCGAACAGATCGGCGACCGCCGTGTCCAGGTGCGCCTGTTCCCATTGCAAAACGTAGCAACCTGCCGGGGTCTTCAGCCAGTCACTCAAATCTATAATCGCGCGTTCCGCCATGAACCTGCTTGCCCTGCCTGCCTTCACCGACAACTGCATCCGGATGCTGCACGATGGCAAGCCCGTCATCGCCGTCGATCGGGGCGAGTCAGCGCCGATGGTCGAGCCATGCGATGCACCGCGACCGGTCCTTGCGCCGATTCTAGTGACCCTAATCGCGTCGATCGTCGGGCTCCAGCCGTTCGGCAAGGTGCCGCCATGAGACCGCGGCGGCGCCGCATGCCAGCGCTGATTGTCGCGTGACGCGACGGCGGTCAGGCCAACAAGAACAATCTTCCATGATCACCTTCCTTCCAGGCCGATCGCGCCGACTCCTGACCCTCGGCCTGCTGCCGTTGCTTCTGCTGGCGGGCTGCGCGACGCCCGGCGGGCCGACGGCGTCGCCGCCTACCGCGCCAGCGCTCCCGCCAGCCGTCGAGGTCGCCGCCGCACCGCCACCGGACGCCGCGTCGCAGCCGGCCGTCAGCGCCAGTGCGCCGGCCGAGCCCGAGGTCGCCGCCACCGCACCGGTGCCTGTCGATCCGCTGCGGCCCGAGGTTCGCCTCGACCTCGACGACCGGACCGCGCAGACCGACTTGTGGGCACGCGTGCGCCGCGGCTTCGCGATGCCCGATCTCGACACAGAGCTCGTGCGCGTCGGCGAGCAGTGGTATGCCACCCGGCCCGACTACGTGCAGCGCATGACCGAGCGCGGCGGCCGCTACCTGTTCCACATTGTCGAAGAACTCGAGCGGCGCGGCATGCCCACTGAGCTGGCACTGCTGCCGTTCATCGAAAGCGCCTTCAACCCGCAGGCGATGTCGTCGGCGAAGGCCTCGGGCATGTGGCAGTTCATCCCGAGCACCGGCAAGGATTTCGCGCTGAAGCAGAACGTCTTCCGCGACGATCGCCGCGATGTGCTCGCATCGACCCGCGCCGCCCTCGACTACCTGCAGCGTCTGTACGGCATGTTCGGCGACTGGCAGCTTGCGCTGGCCGCCTACAACTGGGGCGAAGGCAACGTGCAGCGCGCGATCGCACGCAACCAGAAGCTCGGCCTGCCCACCGATTACTCGAGCCTGAAGATGCCGGCCGAGACCGCGTACTACGTGCCGAAGCTGCAGGCGGTGAAGAACATCGTCTCCCGCCCCGCCGATTTCGGGCTGGCGCTGCCCACGCTGATGAACCACCCGTATTTCCTTAGCGTGCCGATCGAACGCGACATGGACGTCAATGTCGCCGCCAGGCTCGCGGGCATGCCGCTGGCCGACTTCCAGAATCTCAACCCGCAGATGAACAAGCCGGTAATCCTGGCCGCCGGCACGCCGCAGGTGCTGCTGCCCTACGACAACGCGAACCAGTTCGTGCGCCAGCTGCCGCTGCACCGCGGTCCGCTCGCCAGCTGGACCGCCTGGATCGCGCGCAAGACCGTGCATCCGGCCGAAGCGGCGCGCCAGGTCGGCATGACCGAGGCGAGGCTGCGCGAAGTCAACCGCATTCCCGCGCGCATGCTGGTGAAGGCCGGCTCGACCTTGCTCGTGCCGCGAGGCGAACACCGCCAGGCCGATGTCTCGATCGAGATCGCCGACAACGCGATGATGGCGCTCGCCCCCGACGCGCCGCCGCTGCGCAGGCTGTCGCTGAAGGCCGGGCGCAAGGACAGCGTCGCCAGTGTCGCGCAGCGCTACCGCGTCAGCGCGCTGCAGGTCGCGCAGTGGAATGGTGTCGCGAAGTCGGCGAGCTTCAAGCCCGGCCAGGCGATCGTCGTGTTCGTCGCGTCCAAGCCCGCCAAGGGCACGCGCACCCGGCTCGCGCACGGCCCCGCCGGCAAGGCGAGCACCGCCACGAAGGCGCCGCGCACCGCCGCGGCGGCGCCGCGCAAGAGCGCCAAAACGGCGGCCGCGCGCCTGCATGTCGCGCGCGGCAACTAGTCCGTGCATGACTTGAAGGGCGACCCGGTCAGCGTCGGTCGACCAGCGCGTGGGCGATCGTGCCCAGGTCGACATACTCGAGCTCGCTGCCGACCGGCACGCCGCGCGCCAGCCGCGTGACGCGCAGCCCGCGCGCGCGCAGCGCCTCGGCCAGCACATGCGCGGTCGCCTCGCCTTCGGCGGTGAAGTTGGTCGCGATGATGACCTCTTCGGTGTGGCCGTCGGTTGCGCGTTCGATCAGCTGGTGCGCACCGATGTCGGCGGTGCCGACGCCATCGAGCGGGCTCAGCCGCCCCATCAGCACGAAGTACAGGCCGCGGTAGCTGCCGCTGCGCTCGAGCGCGGCCTGGTCGGCCGGCGTCTCGACGACGCAGAGCTGGCGTGCGTCGCGCGTGCCGTCGAGGCAGATGCTGCACACCGCGGCCTCGGTGAAGGTGTGGCAGCGCTCGCAGTGGCGCACGTTGGCGACCGCCGACTGCAGGCTGTGCGCGAGGCGCTGCGCGCCGTCGCGGTCATGCTGTAGCAGGTAGAACGCCATGCGCTGCGCCGACTTGACGCCGACGCCCGGCAGGCGCCGCAGCGCATCGATCAGCGCGTCGAGGGACGGTTCGGCCACGCGCTCGGATCGCGTTTCGGAGTGCCGGCTCAGAAGCTGAAAGGCTTTCGCCCCTCAACCTTCGGATGGCCTCTGAGCGAGCCGACTGCGCTGCACAATTTCATAGGTGCTTCGCCCCCGTCGGCTCAGAACGGGAACTTCATGCCCGGCGGCATCGGCATCCCGGCGGTCAGCTTGCCCATCTTCTCCTGGCTGACCTCTTCTGCGCGGCGCACGCCGTCGTTGAACGCAGCAGCGACCAGATCCTCGAGCATGTCCTTGTCGTCGGCCAGCAGGCTCGGGTCGATCGCGATGCGGCGCACGTCGTGCTTGCAGGTCATCGTGACCTTCACGAGCCCCGCCCCCGACTGGCCTTCGACCTCGATGTTGGCGAGTTCTTCCTGTGCCTTCTTCAGGTTGTCCTGCATCGCCTGGGCCTGCTTCATCAGCCCGGCCAGTTGACCCTTCATCATCGCGTTTCTCCTTGATTTGCTTGCATGTCAATGCGGCTTGACCGAGCCGGGCACGATGCGCGCGGTCTTGTACTGCGCCATCAGCGCCTGCACCAGCGGGTCGCCATGGATGATCTGCTCGGCCTGGGCCTGGCGGCGCGCGCGCTCGGCCGCCTCGCGCCGTGCGGGTGAATCGTCGGCCGTGCCGGCCTGCACCTCGAGATGCACCGCACGCCCCAGCAGTGCGGCCAGCGCAGCCTGCAGTTTGTCGCAGGGCGCGGCGGCGCGCAGCGGCTCGCGTTCGACACGCAGCACGCAGCTGACCTCCGCGTTGGCCGGACCGTCGTCGAGCGCAACGCACTGTGCCTGCATGGCCAGCTCGCGCGCAAAGGCGCTGATGCTGCCGGCCGCGATCAGCGCCTGGACCAGCTCGGCCCAGCGCGTGCCGAGTACGGTCGGTACGAAGGACGGAACGGCGACGGCCGGGCTCGCGACCGCGGCAGGCTGCGCGCGGGCCGTCTCGACAGCGGCCGGCCCGGGGACTTCATGCTCGAACGGCACGTCGAGCCAGGGCGGCGGCTCGGCGACCGGGACGCGCAGCGCGGGCGCCGCGGCCACCGCAGCGGCCTGAGCGGTCGCCGGCGGCGCGACGCTGCGCGGCGCAACGTTTGCCGCACCGACCGACGCAGCAATCGGCGCTCCGACAGGCGCACCGATAGGCACACCAGCCGGTGCGACGCTGGCCGCGGCCGGCGCCATCGCGGCACGCCGCGCCGGGGCCGACGTCGGCAAGCGCGCCGCGGTGACTCCCTGGCTCTGCGGTCGGAACGCGAGCATGCGCAGCAGCACCATCACCAGCCCGCTGTACTCGTCGGGCGCCAGGCCGAGCTCGGCGCGGCCCTGCAGCGCGATGCTGTAGTAGAGCTGGGTCTCGTCGGCCTCGAGCAGGCCGGCGAGCGCCTCGACCTGCGGTGCATCGGGATCGCTCGCATCGACCGCATCGGGCACCGCCTGCAGCACCGCCATCTGCTGCAGCAGGCCGGCCATTTCTTCGAGCGCCCCGCTGGCCGACAGCCCGAGGCCGCGCAGCGCATCCGCGGCCGCGATCAGCCCGGCACCGTCGGACGCGGCGAGCGCCTCGATCATCCGCACCGCATGGCCACGGTCGACCGCGCCGAGCATCTCGCGCACACCGGGTTCGGTCAGCGCGCCGGCGCCGAACGCGATCGCCTGGTCGGTCAGCGACAGCGCATCGCGCATCGAGCCGCGCGCGGCGCGCGCCAGCAGGCGCAGCGCACCCGGCTGCGCATCGATCTGCTCCTGCGCGAGCACGTCGGCCAGATGCTCCTGCACGGTGGCCGGCGCCATCGGCCGCAGGTTGAACTGCAGGCAGCGCGACAGCACGGTCGGCGGCACCTTCTGCGGGTCGGTCGTCGCGAGCACGAACTTCAGATACTCGGGCGGCTCCTCGAGCGTCTTGAGCATCGCGTTGAACGCGGTCGTCGACAGCATGTGCACTTCGTCGATCATGTAGACCTTGAAGCGGCCGACGACCGGCTTGTAGACGGCCTGATCGAGCAGCTGCGAGATCTCGTCGACGCCGCGGTTCGAGGCCGCGTCGAGCTCGACGTAATCGATGAAGCGCCCGCTGTCGATGTCGCGGCAGGCGGCGCACACGCCGCATGGCTGCGCGGTGACGCCACCGCTGCCATCGGCGCCGGTGCAGTTCAGCGACTTGGCCAGGATGCGCGAGATCGTCGTCTTGCCGACGCCACGCGTGCCGGTGAACAGGTAGGCATGGTGCAGCCGCTGCTGCGTCAGTGCGTTCGACAGCGCCTGCACCACGTGCGACTGCCCGACCAGCGCGTCGAAATTGGGCGGCCGGTATTTGCGGGCAAGCACGACGTAGGGCATGGTCCGATTCTACGGGTCGGGCGTGGCGGCGCCGCCCGAGCGCTGGCCGATAATCCCCGCTTCGCTTCCCGTGATTGCGCGATGAACCCGACCCCCCCGACCGCCCCGCTCAGCTATGAACAGTCCGGGGTCAACTACGACCTGATCGACCCGCTGAAGGTCGCCGCGCAGCGCGCCGCGGCAGCAACCGCTGGGCACTTGGCGGCACACGGCTTCAGCGAGGTCGCCGCGTCGCGCGGCGAGTCGGCCTATGTGGTCGACGTCGGCCCGTTCTACATCGCGAGCATCGTCGAATGCCTCGGCTCGAAGGCACTGGTGGCCGACGAGATGCACGCGCTGACGGGCAAGAGCTATTACGACGGCATCGCACAGGACACGATCGCGATGGCGATCAACGACCTGATCACGGTCGGCGCCACGCCGCTGGTCGTGCAGGC
>Ga0068867_100002065_pt1 | contig 14077 bp, 12 predicted proteins | sample KBSMisM32_FD_65649 | JGI IMG/M metagenome (GOLD analysis project Ga0068867, IMG submission 65649) | Miscanthus rhizosphere microbial communities from Kellogg Biological Station, Michigan, USA - KBS Miscanthus M3-2 | ecosystem: Host-associated > Plants > Roots > Rhizosphere > Soil ...
GCGGAAGCCGGTGATCACCTCGTCGAAGAACAGCGGGGCACCGTTGTCCCGGGTGGCCTCGCGCAGGAACTCGAGGAAGCCCTCGGCGGGCGGCACGACGCCCATGTTGGCGGCGATCGGCTCGGCGATCAGAGCGGCGACGGGGTAGTCGGCGAGCGCCCGCTCGACCGCTTCGCGGTCATTCCAGGGGACGACGACCGTGCCGGCAGCTTGGGCCGGAGTGACGCCCGGGCTGGCCGGGAGCGCCAGCGTCGCGACGCCGGAGCCGGCCTCGGCGAGCAGGCCGTCGGAGTGGCCGTGGTAGGCGCCGGCGAACTTGACCACGACCTCGCGGCCAGTGACGGCGCGGGCCAGGCGCGCGGCGCTCATCGCCGCCTCGGTGCCGGAACTGGTCATGCGGACCATCTCGACCGAGGAGACGCGGGCTGCGACCTCCTCGGCGAGCTCGACCTCGGCCGCGGTGGCCGCGCCGAAGCTCGTCCCGCGCGCGGCTGCCCGCTCGACCGCCTCGAGCACGGCAGGATCGGCGTGGCCGAGGATCAGCGGACCCCAGGAGCCGATCCAGTCGACGTAGCGGTCGCCGTCGACATCGATCAGCTCGCAGCCCTCGCCGCGCTCGACGAAGATCGGATCGCGGCCGATCTGGCGCATCGCACGCACCGGCGAGTTGACGCCGCCGGGCAGAACGCGAAGCGCGCGCTCGTACAGCTCGGCGCTACGAGTGTTCAGCTTCCCACCGCGCGTAGTCGTCGGTGAAGTAATGCAGGCGGATCTTCTTGTACTCGGTCGACGAGTAGAGCGTGGCGCGGTCGCCGGGGCCCATCCCGCACTCCTCGGCGATCGAGTCGAGGATCGCGTCGCACTCCTCCTTCGAGCGGCCGTGGGCCATGGTGAAGACGCTGTAGGGCCAGTCCTCGTAGGTCGGCCGCTGATAGCAGTGGGAGATGCCGCGGAAGGAGGCCATGCGACGGCCGGTCTCCAGGATCTCGTCCTCGGGCACCTTCCAGACGCCCATCCCGTTGGCCGAGAAGCCGGCGCGGCGATGGAAGAGGATCGCGGCGACGCGGCGCAGCAGCTTGCGGTCGACCATCCCGCGCAGGTGCTCGAGCAGCTCCTCGGTGCTCATCCCCATCTCGGCCGCGGCCTCGTCGTACGGCCGCTCGACCGCCTCCATCGGGCCCTGCAGGGCACGGATCACCGCGACGTCGCGGTCGTCGTAGGGCTGCGCCTCGAGCTCGCGTGGGGGCGCTGCCTCGACCGCGGCGGAGAGCGCATCGGTGCCCTTCTCCATCTCCAGGTTCATGTTGATCTTGAACAGCGTCAGCGTCGGCAGCTGTCGCATCGACTCGGCGCCGGTCTCCCGCATCAGCACGTCGAGCGTGCCGGCGAGGCCGAGCTCGGAGTCGGGCGGCGTCGCGATCGTGAACCAGAGGTTGAAGTCGTGGGTGCGCAGGTAATTGTGGGAGACGCCGGGGTGCGAGTTGACGATCTGCGCGGCGCGCTGCGGGTGCTCGGAGTCGACCCTTGCCGCGACCAGCATCGACTCGTAGCCGAGGGCGCGGGTGTCGAAGATCGGCGTGATCTCGCGGATGATCCGCTCGTCGAGCAGGCGACGGGTGCGGGCGAGCACGTCGTCCAGCTCGAGTTCGGCCTCGGAGGCGAGAAGGGCGAAGGGCTCGGGGTCGAGCGGGAAGCTCGACTGCAGCAGGTTCATCAGCCGCTTGTCGGTCTCGTCGAGCGGGATCGCGGCGCCGCCCTTGCGCGAGCGCGCCTTCGACTGCGGGACCTTCACAGCCACCCGGCGGCATCCTTGGCGTAATAGGTGACGATCGCGTCGGCGCCGGCGCGGCGGATCGAGGTCAGCGTCTCCAGCGCTGCGGCGCGCTCGTCGATCCAGCCCCTCTGCGCCGCGGCCTTCAGCATCGAGTACTCGCCGGAGACCTGGTAGGCGACGAGGGGCACGCCGGCCGCCTCCTTGACGCGGCGGATCACGTCGAGGTATGGGCCCGCCGGCTTGACCATCACCATGTCGGCGCCCTCCTCGACGTCGAGCTCGGCCTCGCGCAGCGCCTCGGCGGCGTTGGCGGGGTCCATCTGATAGCCGCGGCGATCGCCGAACTCCGGCGTCGACTCGGCCGCCTCGCGGAACGGTCCGTAGAAGGCGGAGGCGTACTTCGCGCTGTAGGCGATTATCGGCACGCCGGGATGGCCCTCCTCGTCGAGCTGGTGGCGGATCGTGCCGACGCGGCCATCCATCATGTCGCTGGGGGCGACGGCGTCGGCGCCCGCCTCGGCGTGCGAGATCGCGGTCTTGGCGAGCAGCTCGACGGTGATGTCGTTGTCGACCTCGCCGTCGCGGACGAAGCCGCAGTGGCCGTGCGAGGTGTACTCGCAGAGGCATACGTCGGTGATCACGGTCAGCTTGGGATGCGCGTCCTTGAGAGCCCGCGCCGCCATCTGCACGACGCCCTCGTCGTCGTAGGCGCCGGAGCCGGACTCGTCCTTGGCCGATGGAATCCCGAAAAGCAGCACAGCCTTCACGCCTGCCGCGGCTATCTCCGCGCACTCGGCGACCAGCTCGGAGATCGAGAAGCGCTCGACCCCGGGCATCGACTCGACGTCCTCGCGCACGCCCTCGCCGGCCACTACGAAGAGCGGCTGGATGAGATGGGCCGGCGAGAGCTCGGTCTCTCTGACCAGGCCACGCAGGCTCTCCGTGCGGCGCATCCGCCGCATACGGGTGGAAGGGAACGGCATTAGTGGCGAGTTTAGGGGAGGAGATGTGGGACGCCCTCGCCGGGAAGGATGGAGGCACCCTCGCCCGGACAAGCGGCTCGCTGATTAGCTCGCCGCTTTGAGTATCCGCCCGTTCGAGGGTGCCTCCATCCATTCCATCGGGGCGCTTCCCATTCCCCCAAGCTTGTGCCGTAGCGTTTCCCGCCGTGCGGGCAAGCGGGCTGGTCAAGAGATACGGCAGCCGGGAGGCGCTGCGAGGCGTCGATCTGAAGACCGAGCCTGGGGAGCTGGTTGCTGTCATTGGTCCCAACGGGGCCGGGAAGACGACGCTGCTGTCGATCCTGGCGGGGATCGTGAAGGCCGACGCGGGCGAGGTGAGCGTGCCGGGGGGCGAGGTCGGCTGGGTGCCGCAGCAGGCGGCGCTGTACAGGCGGCTGACGGTGGAGGAGAACCTGTTGCTGTTCGCCAGGCTGGAGGGGAACGGCGATCCGCGCGGCGCCGTAGAGGAAATGCTGGAGCTGACAGCTCTCTCGGAGCGGCGTGGGGACGTGGTGGCCCGCCTCTCGGGCGGCAACCAGCAGCGGATCAACATCGCGATCGGCCTGCTGGCGCGGCCGGCGGTGCTGCTGCTCGACGAGCCCAGCGTCGGGCTCGACCCGCGCCAGCGAGCGCGCCTGTGGGAGTTCGTCGGTGGACTGTCCGAAAGCCGCGACACGACGGTGGTCTTCTCGACGCACGACATCCAGGAGGCCGAGCGCTACGGCCGGCGGCTGCTGGTCCTCGCCGACGGCGAGGCGCTCTTCGACGGTGAGCCGGGCGAGCTGCGCGACGCCGTGCGCCGCGAGGCGCCGGAGGCGGCCGAGCGGGACTTCGAGACGGCATTCGTCGCCTTCCTCCAGCACAGAGGCCACTGATGCGCTGGCTGCTGCTCAAGGACCTGCAGATCCTGCGCCGCTCGCCGCTGCAGGCGGTTCTGCTCGTCGCCTACCCGGTGCTGATCGCGGTCCTTGTCGGCTTTGCGATCTCGCGCTCGCCGACCAAGCCGCGGGTCGCCTTCCTCAACGAGGTCCCGAGCGACGCGCGGGTCAGCGTCGGCACAACCGAGCTGCCGAAAATCGGCGTCAACGACCGGATCTGCGAACGAGTCGAGTGCGTAAAGGTGAAAAGCCGCGCCGAAGCCGTCGGCGAGGTGCGCTCCGGCGACGTGCTGGCGGCGCTCGTGCTGCCGTCCGAACTGGTCGAACGAATCAATTCGCTGTCGACTCCCGCCCCCTCGACGCCGAAGGTCGAAGTGATCGTCAACGAAGACGACCCGGTCAAGGCGCGGCTGGTCAACGACCGGATCGATGCCCTCCTCACCCAGGCCAACCTGACGATCGCGCGGCGAATCGCCGCCGAAGGGGGCAAGTTCCTCGGCCTTGTGCTCGACGGCGGCCATTTCGAGGTCCTCGGCCAGAGGATCGGCATCCTCGGCCTGCGCCGCTCCGCCCAGGTCCTCGACGAACTGCGCGCCTTGGTGCCGGAAGGGCGGCGCCGGCGTTCGCTCGAACGCGTGGTCCGCTTCACCGACCTGGCCCGCGACAACCTCGGCACGGCAGTGCCGCTGCTCGCCCGGCTGACTCAGCCGATCGCGGTCGACAAGGAAGTCGTCAACGCCTCCACCCCGCCGCTCGAAACCTTCGCCATCGCGGTCGCGGCGACCTTGACCCTGGCCTTCGTCACCGTCTTGCTCGTCGGCGGCTCGCTGGCCCTGGAGCGCGAGGAGAACGCCTACCCCCGACTCGTCCGCGGTCTCGTCTCGCGGCGGGCGCTCCTCGGCGAGAAGGTGCTGCTCGGGACGATCGCCGGCCTGGCGGTGACGCTGCTGATGCTCGGCGCCCTGACCCCCTTCGTCGCCCTGCACTGGAGCCGCCTCGGCCTCTGGCTGCTGGCGATCGCGGCAGGAGGAGCGGGCCTGGCGGCCGCCGGGGCGGCGCTCGGCGCTGCGGCCCGCGACGTCCGCGCCGTCTCGCTGCTCGCCTTCATGGTGACGCTGCCCGTCGCCCTCCTCTCGCTGGTCCCCTCTGGCGCCGTCGGCCCGGCGCTCTACGACGCGATCCGGCTGATCGCGGCCCTCTTCCCCTTCAAGCCAGCGCTGCAGGCGATAGGCGGCGCGCTCGATCCGGCCGGGCCGAGCATCGCTCCGGCACTGCTGCACCTGGCGATCCTCGCGGCCGCCTACGCATTGCTGGCCCGCTTCGCACTGCGCCGCTTCGCGTCGGTCTGAACCACCGCCCTCGCCGGGGGGCGGGGCGCAACCCTCAGTGTTCGCAGTCGGCCTTCGAGTGATATCGGTGGGGATGACTCCAGCGATCCCCTTGGCAGCCGGGCGATTGCGGTGACTTTCCCTCCTCGGTGGAATTGCCCCAACGGCCCGCCCACTTTGTCCAGGGGCCGAAGTCACGCCACTCGACGTTGTCGAGCCGGTCGCCCGCTCCATCCCCCTGGTCGCCGACCTCGGGGAGCTGGTCGACGGGCGCAAAGTAGTTCGCGTGTGAGTCGCGGGCGACGTAGATCAGCGGGCGCTCGCCGTCGAACTCGATCTCCCACCACATTCGGGAGCCGCCTGATTTGTGCTGGGAAGCCGTCATGCATACAGGCTGATCGCCCGCATAGCCGACTTGCACGAACTCCCAGTCACCCTCGTGCTCCCCGGTGACGAAGATCCGCTTCGGGTTGTACAGGTACCAGAGCCAGTACTGGATCCAGGTGAGACCGCCGCCCTTCGCGACGTGCCGGTAGCCGACGTTGCCGAAGAGTCGCTCGGCCTCCTCCTCGTAGGTCGCGGGCAGCGGCGGGAAGTTCATCCGGCCGCCATCCTCTGGCAGGGCGGCAAGCGAGATCGGGCCGGCGTCGGCGCCGCCGGTCCCAACCAACCTCCCGTTCACCGCCTCGACGCTCTCGACCGCAAGCGGCTTGAACTCCTCTCGCGAGTCCAGCACGAAGATCGGCTCGCGGCCGGCGTCGGGCGTCATGCTGCCTCGCCTCGGTCCAGGCGGGCCGAACGTTCCTGCGCTAACGCCGGGTCGGCGACGTTGGCGAGGATGAAGGAGTCGATGCTCTCCTCCGGTGCGAGGGTCGCGCGCAGGTGCTCGAGGATCTGCGGCTCGCCCATCTCGGCGAAGCGGCGCTCGCGGGCCGGAACGGCGATCAGCGCGACCTCGGCGCCGTCGACGAGCAGGCAACCGTGGCGGCTCAGGTAGGCCGCCAGCTCGGTCGTCACGCCGCCGCCGGCGAGCTCGCAGCGGGCGTCGGCGAGGGCCGAGGCCTCGTAGTTCGGCTCGGTGGCCGAGAGCAGCCGCAGCTGTTCGGGAGTGAGGTGGAGAACGGTGACGCGGACGGCCGTTCCCGGGCTGCGCTGCAGGGTCGCGGGCACCGCTCCGTAGGGCGAGATGTGGGCCGAGTAGACGACGTCGTAGTCGTGCAGCCAAGCCGGCTCGACGAGGACGGGGTCGGCGCTGAGCGCCAGCTTGCGGCCGAGCACTTCCGGCGATCCATTGGAGCCGTAGGCGAGCAGAGGGGTGCGTTCGGTGAGGTTGATCTCGACGTCGTCGGGGCTCAGCGTCTGGTGGCCGAGCTGGGCGAAGGTCCGCGCTGGCACGGCATAGGGGTAGCGCATGGCGCGCTCGACGACATCGCTTCCCTCGCTCACGCTTGCACCGCGGGCCAATATCGCAGATAGGGTCCGTGCATGAAGGTCCTTTTCATCGGTGACGTGGTCGGCGGGCCGGGCAGGCGCGGTCTGGCGGCGGCGATGCCCGGGCTGCGAGAGCAATTCTCCCCCGACCTGACCGTCGTCAACGGCGAGAACTCGGCTGGCGGCATGGGGATCACGGAGAAAACGGCCAACGCCCTCTTCGAGGCGGGCGCCGACGTCATCACCACCGGCAACCACGTCTACCGGCACCGCGAGGCATACGGCTATCTCGACCGCAGCGACCGAGTCGTGCGGCCGGCGAACTATCCCTACGCCAACCCCGGTCGCGGCTACACCGTGGTCGAGGCGGGTGGACGCCGCGTCGGCGTGATCAATCTCAGCGGCGCGATCGGCCTTACCGTGGCCCGCTCGCCCTTCACCGAGGTCGACAGCATCCTCGAGAAGATCGAGTGCGACTTCTCGATCGTCGACTTCCACGCCGAGGTGACGAGCGAGAAGGTGGCGATGGGGTGGCACCTCGACGGCCGGGTCGCCGCGGTCTTCGGCACCCACACGCACGTCCCCACAGCGGACGCTCGGGTCTTGCCGCAGGGCACCGCCTTCATCTCGGACGTCGGCATGACCGGCTCGCGCACGAGCGTGCTCGGCGTCAAGCCGGAGAACGTGCTCGAGCGGTTCATGACGCAGATGCCGGTGAGGTTCGAAACCGCCGAGGACGACGTCTGGGTGATGGGGGCGGCGGTCGAGGTCAACGACAATGGGCTCGCCGATTCCATCGAGCAGGTCATGGTGCCCGCTCCGCCTTCGTAGCGGTGTAGCGGCTGGCGGTGGTCTCGTCGCGACCCATAGCGCCGCCTCCGGCGGCGCAATTCAGAGCCGGCTTCGCCGGCTGAGAACCACCTTGCCGGGGGCCGCTTCGCGAGGATCCGACCAGACCACCACTGGCCGCTTCTCAGCCTCGACGGCGACGGCGGCCACGAGGAAAAGCGGGTAGAACCAGACGATGTAGAGGTAGAACCAGTGGTGCATCGTCAATTGGACACCGATTAGCAGTGCCGCCCCCAGGGCAGCCACTTGCGCGAGCTGCTTCTCTCGGGGGCGGAAGGCCAGGATCAGGGATAGGACAGCGACGGCTACGAGCAGCCCGATCCGGAGCGGTTCGAGCGATGGGGCCTGGCCCCAGATGCTGAAGGGGGAGTCGCGGCCGGCCTGGTAGGCGATCGTGCGCTCGTAGAACGTGTGCAAGCCCGGGTCGACGGCGGGCCAGGCCATCACCGCGACGGCTGTGGCGACGAGGCCGAGCGCAAATCTCCATCGCTTCGACCCGTAGGTGGCGAGCATCGGAACGAGAACGACCGGTGCGAACTTGGCGAAAGTCGCCAGAGCCGCCATCGCTCCTCGTGCAACGGGTCGAGCGAGGACGAGGAGGGTCGCGACGAGCAGCAGCGCCACCAGCGTGTCGTTGGAGTTAGAGAGCAGGACGAAGGCCGTATACGGATAGGCGGCCCAGCCGAAGGCCAGGATCGCGGCGAGTCGCTTGCCGGGCACCCCCGGCCGGATGCGACGGCCGAGCAGGATGAGGAGGGCGAAGGTGGCGAGGTCGAAGAAGACGGCCGCGCCGTGGGCGGCGGGCAGGTCGTTCCAGGTTCCCGACCAGGGCCAGATCCGCTCGAAGGGCGCGTAGGCGAGGTAGTTGACCGGTCCGTAGGTGTCCCCCTGCGAGACGTCTTCTGGGAAGTTGGCGTAGATCGGTTCGCCATGGGCGATGCGGCTCGCCCCCACCTCGCTCGCGTAGCCGACGTCGATCACGCCTGAATCCGCCATGTCGAGGCCCACCCGCAGGCCGACGAGGAAGAGGGCGGCGATCAGCAGCCAGGAGGTGCGCCAGACCGGGCGCAGGCCCTCGCCACGGCCGCGCGTCCCGATCCAGAGGGCGCGGACGAAGAGGTAGGCGAGCGGCAGGTACTGAAGCGGGACGGAGACGCCGATCTCCGCGCGGTTGAAGAAGAAGTGGGAGGCGCCGAACCCGAGCAGGGCCAGGAGATCCAGGTTGGCGACGCGGCGCAGACGGCGCCAGTCGAGCAGACCGAGCAGGAAGAGGGCGCAGATCGGCAGGAAGACGTAGGGCGCGTTGAGCTTGTGGCCGAAGGCGCCGGAGTAGCCGCGGGCCATCTTCCAGGCGACCTGATAGCCGGTCCACGACTCGAGCACCCGGCCCGTGCTCGGGTCGACGAGAACGAGGGCGACCTCGTCGGCGCCGGCGAACCAGCCGACCTCCCAGTGGCCCTCGACTTTCTCGGCGCTGTGGCTCAGCGCCCCGTTCTCGCGCCGCTCCTTGACGACGTTCGGGTCATGCCTGGCGATTTGGACGGCGCCGTCGGCGCCGATTTGGCTGGCGCACGCGCTCGTCGGAAGGAGGAGCGCCAGGGCAAGCAGGGCGAGGAGCGCTGCCTTGGGCATCAGGGCAGGCCGAAATGGTCGAGCACGACGGGTGCAACGTCGCAAAGGGTCCATTGGCGACGAGCTGACGCGTCGGCGGGGCCGCAGCCGACGAAGAGGAGCGGTCCGAGCGAGTCGCCGGCGTGCAGAGAGCCGTGACTGCCGCCGCCGGCGTGGCTGACTCCCCCCCAGTCCACCGCCTCATAGCCCGGCGCCAGCGAGAGCACGAAGTCGCCGGCCTGGGGAGCGTTCAGCGCCGACCAGACGCGGCGCAGCGGATCAGGATAGGAATCGCTGAGCAGCAGGCCGTCCTCGATCCGCGCCTCCAACGCACCCAGCTCACCCTGGACCTCCCAGCGCCCACCCCGCAGATCCGTGACGGCCGCAACGCCTTTTCCATGCAATCCATTGAAAAAGCGTTGCGACCGGGCTTGGGCGGGCTGGAAATGCAGGGCCTTGCCGTGGCGTTCGACCGTCGCCTGCACTCCGTCCAGCCGGCAAACCAGGTCGACGCCTTCGATCTCGGTCAGCGCACGGCGCACATCCTCCTCGTCGGCGCCTCCCCTCTCGGCCGGCAGCAGGTAGACGTGCGCAGCTCGGCCGGTCGGGCTGACCGCGAGCTGCGCCGCCTCCGGCCGCGACTCGGACGGCTGCAGCACGGTCCACTCTCGGCCGAGCAGCTCGGCCAGCGGCAGACCACGGTGGACGTGCGTCTGCGAATGGTCGGCGAGCAGGATCAGCGCGTGGTCGGCGAGGAAGACGTCGAGGCCGCCCGCGGCATCGACCAGCTTGGCGAAGCAGTGGTTGGCCTTGGCGATCGACTCGACGCTCGCCTCGGGCCCGTACCGGTGCGAGTAGGCGTCGTTGTCGGGCAGCGAGAAGAGCAGGAAGTCGAAGCCGTCGCGCTTCGCCAGCTCGGCGGCACAGCAAGCCGAGTAGCCGTCGCGGCTGCCCGGAATCGAGCTCGGCTTGCAGGGAACCTCGCTGCTCGCGTAGAGGTCGCCGTAGAAGAGCTCGGCGGGGCCCCAGGTGTGGTGGCGGAACTTGAGCCGAGTGGCCTCGACGGCGCGGCGCAGCAGGCCGTCGAGGGAGACCTGGTGCCGATGGCGGCCGCGGTAGATCAGGAACGGCGTGCAGGCAGTCCGCAGGCCGGCGTCGTCGAGACGCTCGAAGAGCGTAGGCGCGTCGGGATTGAGGTGGGCGAGGTTGAGGTTGTAGACGAGGTCGTAGAGGGCCCGGAAGACGCCGAAGGCCCGCGTCGCGTCGAGCGAGGAGCCGTACTCGACATAGCGCCGCTCAAGCCGGTGGTACCAGTTCATGCCGCTGATCCAGTGACGCTCGGCTCCCGCGCCCGTCGCGATCTCGGCGCAGGCGACCGGCGTCACCGAGGGGAAGCTGGAGACGCAGTCCTCGATCAGGACGCCATGCTCGATCAGCGCGCCGAAGGTCGGAGCCCGCCCCTCGTCGACGGCGCGCAGGAGCATGTCGGTGCGCAGCGAGTCGACGTAGGTGAGGACGAGCTTCTTCGGCACCGGGCCAATGATGCCGCGCCCGTTGGCGCGGCTTACTTCAACACGCGGAGCCCGGCGTGCTTGCGTTGGGCACGGCGGTGACGGGAGACGCCGAGCCAACCCAGAGCGGCGAGGACCAGGAGAGCAGCGGGGGCGGCGACGATTGAGATCGCGACGACGACGAGGGCCACGAGCGAGACGAGGAAGCCAAGGGCCCCGGCGCCGCCCTCGCGACGTCCGGCGCCGCCGACGACATCGCTGACCACGACGCAAGCGACGACCGCGCCGATCAGGCAGGACACCGCCCCCGCCAGGGTGCTGACCTCAGCGGTTCCGGCGAGCAGGGCGCCGACCACGAGGGCGATGACGCCGGCGAGCAGGGTCATGCGCCCACGGGCGGAGCCGTGCGTGCCGGTCGTCCCGGCGAGCATCCCGATCGCGATGCCGATGCCGAGCCCGAGGCATATGCCCGAGAAAGATCCCACGCGGAAAACCTAACTCCCTCGGCGGCTCGCTGCCGATCCGCCACACTACTGCCATGGCCGACCCACCCCACCGGCGTCGCGCGCACGTCCGCAGCAGCGACCTGGAGCGCTACGCGGGGCTGTTCGCCCAGCGGACCCAGGTGATGCGCTCCTCGGCGATGCGCGACCTGATGGCCGTCACCGCGCGGCCGGACGTGATCTCGCTCGCCGGCGGCCTGCCCGACACCTCGACCTTCCCGCCGCAGACATTCGCCGCGCAGATGACCCGCATCGCCCAGGAGTCGGCCGCCGAGGCGCTCCAGTACGGGCCGACCGAGGGGTTCCGCGAGACCGTCGACTGCATCGTCGAGGTGATGGGCGCCGAGGGCATGCTTCCCGACCCCGAAGACGTGATCGTCACCACCGGCGGCCAGCAGGCGATCGACCTGCTCTGCAAGACGCTGATCGACCCCGGCGACGCGGTGATCTGCGAGGCGCCGACCTACCCGGGCGCGATTCCGGTCTTCTGCAGCTACCAAGCCGACACGATCCAGATCGAGTGCGACGGCGACGGGATGCGGATCGAGGAGCTGGAAGCGGCGCTGGAGCGGCTCGACGGCGAAGGGCGGCGGCCGAAGTTCGTCTACTCGGTGCCGACTTTCCAGAATCCCGCCGGGGTGACGATGTCGCTGGAGCGGCGGCGGCGGCTAGTCGAGCTGGCCCGCTCGCGCGAGCTGATCCTCGTCGAGGACAACCCGTACGGCTTGCTGCGATTCGGCGGCGAGTCGATGCCGCCGCTCTACCAGCTCGACGGCGGCGACTTCGTCATCTACATCGGCACCTTCTCGAAGATCCTCTCCCCCGGCATCCGCCTCGGCTGGGCCGTGGCGCCGCCGCCGGTGATGGAAAAGGTCGTGCTCGGCAAGCAGGCCTCCGACCTGTGCACTTCGACCCTGACCCAGTACTTCGTGCGCGAGTACTTCGCCGCCGGGCGCTGGCGGGAGTACGTGTCTAGCGTCAGCGAGATCTACCGTGAGCGGCGCGACGCGATGCTGGAGGCACTTGAGCAGCACTTCCCGCCGCAGGCGACCTGGACCGAGCCGCAAGGGGGGCTCTTCGTCTGGGCGACGCTGCCCGAGTACATCGACACCGGTGACCTGCTGGCCAAGGCGCTGCGCAAGGACGTCGCCTTCGTCCCCGGCCAGTCGGCCTACGTCGACGACCGTGGCCGCAACTCGATGCGGCTCAACTTCTCGGCCGGGGGCGAAGACGAGATCCGCGAGGGGATCCGCCGGATCGGCAGGGTGATCGCCGAGCAGGTCGAGCTCTACGGGGCCCTGACAAATCCCGCCGCCTCCTCCGCTCCCGCCCCGGCGAAGGAATCAGATATGGATTCGCCTGGGCTCCCGCGTCCGGGGGCGGCGGGGTCGAAACGGGTCGGCGGTGACGTTCTTCCTTTCAGGAAGGCCGAGGGCGAATGAAGGTCGCCGTGCTGAAAGGCGGTCGCTCGCTGGAGCGGAGCGTGTCGCTGCGCTCGGGCGCCCGGGTCGAGGACGCGCTGGAGCGGCTCGGCCACGAGGTGCTGCCGCTCGAGGCCGACGGGGCGCTGGTCCGGCGCCTGGCCGAGGAGCGTCCCGACGTCGCCTTCGTCGCCATGCACGGTTTGGGCGGCGAGGACGGCACCGCCCAGGAGCTGCTCGAGATCCTCGGCGTCCCGTTCACGGGGCCGAGCGTCGCCGCCTGCGTGCGCTGCATCGACAAGTCGCTGAGCAAGCACGACCTGCGCGCGGCCGGCATTCCCACGCCGGACTGGTTCGCCTTCAACGAGACCGCCTTCCGCGAGCTCGGGGCCGCCGACGCGCTGGGCGGGCTCGAGGAGCGGCTCGGCTTCCCCCTCGTCGTCAAGCCGAGCCGCGGTGGCTCGGCACTTGGAGTGAAGTTCGCGAAGAGCCAGTCCGACGTGCCGGCGGCGCTGGTGTCGGCCTTCAGCTACGACGACCGGGTCGTGCTGGAACGCTTCGTCGACGGGCGCGAGCTCGCGGTCAGCGTCCTCGGCGGAGAGCCGCTGCCGATCGTCGAGGCGATCCTGCGGGCGGGCGACAGCTACGACTTCGAGGCCCGCTACGAGATCGGCCGCACTTCCTTCATCTGCCCGGCTCAGCTGGGCGATGCCGAGGCGACAGCGGTCACCGAGGCCGCGGTCGCGGCCTACGACACCCTTGGCTGCTCGGGCTTCTCACGAGTCGACCTGATCCTCGCCGACGACGGCCCGCAGATCCTCGAGGTCAACGCGATCCCCGGCCTCACCGACACCAGCCTCCTCCCCCAGGCCGCCGAGGCGGCAGGCATGTCGTTCGAGCGGCTGGTCGAACGGATCGTCGACCTGGCGCTCATGGCGGCGGCGCGCTAGTTATTCCAGGCTGAGTCAAGGGCTTCCTTATTCGAATAAAGAAAAGAGGCCCTCCCCGACGAACGCGGAGGGCCTCTTTGGGAGAGATTGCGCTGGGCTTCAGGGATTCCCTTCGCGATCTCCTCATAGGCGCGGAGCGAGCTCCTTGCCGATTAGATAGCTATTGATTTCCAGTTGTGAACCCTAATTCCCACCTCAAGCCTCCGCCTGACGCTAATGTGCCTCCGCACAATTCCCTGTTGGTCTCCGCGGAATAGTGGCCTCTGCCGCCCAGAACACGCACGCACACCATTCTGTTTGCTGTCACGTTTGTGCCAGGTAAGGCCCAACCTAATTCCCATTCGCCTGTGAGGTTGGCACTCATCGCCGTGCAGGTGTTATTTGTCCATAACCCCTTTACGTGTTCAGCTGCTATGCATGTGGGCCTCCAGGGCTGGATGAACTGTTCGGCTAACGGCGTCGTCGTGATGTCTAATTTGGCCGTTTTCGGGCAGAGGAAGCCGCCGGCCTCCTTGTTAGTCGTCTGTTCGGAGAGCGTGACTTCGCCGTTTTTCTGCGTCGATAATAAGGGGCCTTTGGCCGTGCCTTTCAAGCCGACGCCGTTGTAGCTGCAGTCGATAAAGCCGGAGCACACGAGGTGGACTAAGCCTTCGCCGGTCACTTCCGCTTTTTCGTGGCCTGTCCCTAACACTTGGATTTCGGCAGGGCCGCTTTCTTCGGTCGCGGTGCAGCTGCTGCCGCCCAGTTTGCAGTTCGTGTAGGTGAATTTGCCGCTGATGACGAGCGGGGAGCCCTCTTCGGTTACTTCACCCGAGAATAA
>Ga0068867_100002069_pt1 | contig 14069 bp, 13 predicted proteins | sample KBSMisM32_FD_65649 | JGI IMG/M metagenome (GOLD analysis project Ga0068867, IMG submission 65649) | Miscanthus rhizosphere microbial communities from Kellogg Biological Station, Michigan, USA - KBS Miscanthus M3-2 | ecosystem: Host-associated > Plants > Roots > Rhizosphere > Soil ...
GCGAGACGATCACACCTGCCAGGCGATGTTCCAAGCCCTTGCTCTTGCGAGCATCGGTTCAAGGAAATATAAAGTTCACGCGAGCGCAACGGACGAATTCATCATACCGCGCGCTTCGCCGTTCGGGCGTGATTTAGAGCAGTTGTCCGTCGACGTTGAGGGCCATGTCGATGCGGCGAACGAGATCGTCGAGGTCGACCGGGCCGGCACGATTCGTGCCCTCGTGCGCCGTCGCGGCCGGCACCGGCGCGGGCCGTTCGGCGAGCGCGAACGCGAGGTTGAGCGCAGCGAGCACGGCGATGCGTTCGCGCGCCTTGACCTTGCCGCCGTCGCGGATCGCGCTCATCTCGCGATCGACATCGGCGACCGCTTCGAGGAGTGAGCTCTCGCCGCCGTCGGGGCAGCCAAGGATGTAGCTCTGGCCGAGGATCGTCACTTCGACCTGCTTCATCCGACGCTCCGCAGCGGCTCGCCGTCGTTGCCGTCGATCGCGCCGCTGGCGCCGGCCGCCGGCTCGCTCGGCAACCGTTGCAGCAGGCCGTCGATCCGGCTGCGCGCCGCGTTCAGACGCGAGCGCAAGTTGTCGCGCTCGTGCGTCACGGCCGCGAGCTGAGTCGCCAGCAGCGCGTTGGTGCGCTGCAGTTCGTCGTGTCGAAGAAGCAGGCGCTCGACCCGGTCTGCAAGTTCCTCGATCGTGGCCATGACGCTCCGGCAAGGGGAGTGAGTTGGCGAATTGTAGGGGTCGCTTTCGCACCGACCGCGTTGCTTAGAATCAATGCGTTGGTGCCCGTGAAGGTGTTCATGCCTTCACAGTTAAACGGGAAGCGAGCGCCGGACAGATCGAACGATCTGCCCGGCCAAACCGCGCTGCCCCCGCAACGGTACGGCGGACGACGAGGCCCTCCCGGCTCGTCAGCGTCGGCGCTCACACCACTGAAGGCACGAGCCTTCGGGAAGGTCGCCGACGTCGCTCCGTCAGCCCGGATACCGGCCAGCAAGCGGGCCGAGCCTCGTGCTCGGCCCATGTCGCAGCGACCGCGGGGAAGCGGCTGCCTGCCTCTTGCGGGAATCTTCATCATGATCTGCCATCTCGAGGCGCCGCGCCCTTCGCGGCAAAGCCCCGGGCGAGTCGCGCTCGCCTTTCGTTTCGGTCTTCCGCTCTTCCTTTCGATTCCGATCGACGCCGCCTTCGCAGCCGATCCTGCCCTGGACCCGGTCGTCATCACCGCCAGGCGCGAGCCGGAAGCGATCGGCCGCTCCACCTCGGACATCGTCGTCATCGACGCAGAAGCGATCCGCAACACGCGCGCGGATTCGGTCGAGGACCTGATCCGGCGCGCCGCCGGCATGCAGCTCGCCCGCAACGGCGGCCCCGGCCAGAGCTCGGGCTACTTCATTCGCGGTGCCAACACCAATAGCACGGTCGTCCTGATCGACGGCGTTCGCGTCGGCTCGGCGACGCTCGGCCAGGCCGAGTTCGAAGCGCTGAGCCTGGCGCAGGTCGACCGCATCGAGGTCCTGCGCGGCCCGGCGTCGAGCCTGTACGGCGCCGATGCCGTCGGCGGCGTCGTCCAGATCTTCACCCGTCGCGGCGAGGGCGCGCCCAGGGGGAACGCCACGGCCGAGCTCGGCGGCTACCACTCGTACCGCGGCGACGTCGGCGCGGCCGGGTCGTCGGGCCCGTGGGACTACGCGCTGTCGCTCGGCCACGAGCAGAGCCGCGGCGTCTCGGCGATCGCGCCCGGCGACCAGTTCGGCCAGTTCAACCCCGACAGCGACGGCTTCAAGCGCGATTCGGGATCGCTGCAGCTCGGCTTCACGCCGGCGCCGGGCCACCGCATCGGCGTGCGCTTTCTCGAGACCCGGCTGAACGCGCAGTTCGACAGCACGGAGCCGCCCTTCTTCGACGACCCCTCGCCCGACTTTCGCAATCACCTGATCACGCGCGTCGCGGCGCTCGACTACCGAGGCAAGCCGACCAGCGCATGGACCACGACGCTCCAACTCTCGAGCGCGGTCGACGACTTGACCAGCGGCGGCAACATCCAGAACCGCTTCGTCACCCGGCGCGAGCAGGCGACCTGGCAAAACGCGCTCGACGTCGGCGCCGGTCAGCAACTGATGCTGGCCTACGAGCACGTCGACGAGCGCGCCACCGCAGACGCTTTCCCGTCCGAGCAGGTGCGACGCAACGATGCCGGCGTGCTCGGATACTCCGGCACGTTTGGCGCCCACACGCTGCAAGCCGACGTCCGTCGCGACGTCAACTCGGCGTATGGCGGCAACACCACGGGCCGCGTCGGCTACGCGTTCGCCCTCGGCGCCGGCGTCAAGCTGCGCGCGCTGGCGGGGACGACCTTTCGCGCGCCGACTTTCAACGACCTCGCCTTCCCAGGCTTCGGCGTGCCGACCATCCAGCCCGAGCGCGGCCGCAGCGTCGAGGCCGGCGCAAGCTGGCAAGGCGACGCGGCGAGCGTGTCGGCGACGCTCTACCGCAATGACGTTCGCGACCTGATCGTCTTCGAGCCCGACAGCAGCTTCTGCCCGCCCGATCCGGCCTATCAGTTCGGCTGCGCCGCCAACCGGCAACGCGCTCGGCTGCAGGGCGCGACGCTGGCGGCGAGCGGCCGCTGGCGCGCGCTCGATCTGCGTGTGAACGTCGATGTCCTCGATGCCACCGACCGCGACACCGGCACGCGCCTGCCGCGGCGCGCCGCGCATCAGGAAAGCGTCGCTGCCGACTACATCGACGGTGCCTGGCGATTCGGCGCCTCGGCCCTGTTCGTCGGCTCGCGTCCCGACAACGGCGTCGTCCTCGGCGGCTACGGCATTCTCGACTTGCGCCTCGCCTGGCGACCGCGCGCCGAGTGGCAGGTCGAAGCGCGGCTTGCGAACGCGCTCGATCGCACCGTCGAGCCGGTGCGCGACTACCGCGGTCTCGGCCGCCAGGGCTGGATCGGCGTCCGCTATGCGTCGACCGGCCTCTGAGCGGGCAAGCGCCGCGACGAATCCGCGTCCGAGCCCAGCGTGCCGCGCGATGCGAGCGATGATCCGCGCCTGATGACTACCAGCCTGCGCGCCATCGTCCTCGCCGTCGCCGCCGCGCTGCTCGCGTGCATCGTCGGCGTTCTCGCCGGCTCGGCGGGGTTCGGCGTCGCGTCGCCCGACATCATGACGTCGATCCGCGTGCCGCGCGTCCTCGCCGGCTTCGGCGCCGGCGCGGCGCTCGCCGTGTCGGGCGCGCTGATGCAGCTGCTGACGCGCAATGCGCTCGCCGATCCTTACGTCCTCGGTGTCGCCGGCGGTGCGTCGGTCGGCGCGCTCGGCGCGATGCTCGTCGCTGCCGCGACCGGCGTGCAGCTCTCGGAATGGGGCGTCGCCGGCGGCGCCGCGATCGGCGCTGCTGCTGCGTCGGCCTTGCTGTTCGGCCTGCTCTGGCGTCGCCTCGCCAGCACCGCGACGTCGGCGGGCGGCGACGGCGCGGCCGCGCTGTTGCTGGTCGGCGTGATGATCGGCTCGGGCTGCTCGGCGCTCGTCGCGCTCATCCTCACTCTCGCTGACGAAGGCCAGCTGCGCGGCATGGTGTTCTGGCTGCTCGGCGACCTCAATGGCGCGACCCATTGGGAGATCGTCTGGATCGCGCTCGCGGTCGCCCTCGCCGTCGTTTGGCCGACGGCGCGCCAGCTCGATTGGCTGGCGCGCGGCGATGCCTGGGCGGCGACGCTCGGTGTCCCGGTCGGCCGGCGTCGCCGCGTCGTCCTGCTCGCCGCTGCGCTCGCCACCGGTGCGGCCGTCGCGACGGCCGGAGCGATCGGCTTCGTCGGCCTCGTCGTTCCGCACGCGCTCCGTCGCCTCGGCGTTCGCGCCGCGCCGCTGCTGTTGCCGGCGAGCGCGATCGCCGGCGGCGCGTTCGTCGTCGCCGTCGACGCGGTCGCGCGGACGATCGTCGCGCCGCTGCAATTGCCGGTCGGCGTGCTCGCCGCCGCGATCGGGGTTCCGGCCTTCATCGCCATGCTGCTCGCGCGGCCCGGGCGCGGCCGATGAGCGACGCTGCCGCCTTGCCGGAGGTCGACGCGAAGGCGACGCGCGCGGCAGCTGCCGTCCTGCTCGAAGCGAGCGCGCTCTCGCTGCGCGCCGGCGGCGCAGCGCGCAACCGACTGCTCTTCGCAAACCTCGACCTGCGCGTCGCCGCCGGTGAGCGCTGGGTCGTCGTCGGGCCCAACGGCGCCGGGAAGTCGTCGCTCCTCGCGGCGCTCGCCGGCATCTTTCCCGTCGCCGCCGGGTCGGTCCGCATCGACGGCGTCGAGCTCGCCGACTGGGCGCCGTCGGCGCTCGCAGAGCGACGCGCCTGGAGCCCGCAGTTCTGGTCCGATCCCTTTCCGGCGACGGTGCGCGAGACCGCAGCGCTCGCGCATCGGCGCGGAGCTGGTTGGCGCGTCGCCCTCGACCGGCGCATCGACCCCGACGTCGAGCGCGTCCTCGCCCGCCTGCTCCTCGCCGAGCTCGCCGACAGCGACGTGCAGACACTCTCGGGCGGCGAGCGCCAACGCGTCGCGCTGGCGACGGCGCTGCTCCAGGACGCGCCGCTGCTGCTCCTCGACGAGCCGGCGTCGCACCTCGACCTCGCCCACGAGCGCCTGCTGGTCGAGCTGCTGCTCGCCCATGCCGAAGGAGAAGGCGCCGTCGTCGCCAGCCTCCACGACCTCGACCTCGCGTGGGACCTCGCCAGCCACGTCGTCCTCATCGACGGTCGCGGCGGCGTCGTCGCCGGCGCGCGCGACGACGTCCTCGTTGCCGATCGGCTCGGCGCGGTGTTCGGCGTCGCGATCCATGCGATCGAGGTGGCCGGTGCGCGTCGCTTCGTCGTCGGGCCGAACCCGACCGAGCGAGGCGCGCGATGACGGGCGCCGTATCGCGACGATCCCGTCGCTGCGACGCTCCTTCATCGCGACGGGCATGGTGCCGTCTGTTGCCGGCGCGTCGGTCGGTGTGCCGCTCCGCGTCCCTCGCTGCTGCGTGTGTCGCCGCGTTGACCGGCGCTGCCGGCGCCAGCGCGCTGGCCGTCGTCGACGACGCCGGCCATGCGTTCGTCTTCGAGCGGCCGCCTCGGCGCATCGTCACGCTCGCGCCGAGCCTGACCGAGCTCGTCTTCGCGTCCGGCGGCGGCGCGTCGCTGGTCGGCACTTCGGCGCTGAGCGACTATCCCCCGGCAGCGCGAACGATCGCCCGGATCGGCGACGCCGGCCGGCTCGACGTCGAGCGGGTCATCGCGCTGAAGCCCGACCTCGTCCTGATCTGGCAACGCGGCAACACCAGCCGCCAGCTCGAGCAGCTCGAAGCCGCCGGCATCCGCCTGTTCCAGCTCGAGCCGCGCCGGCTCGTCGACGTCGCTCGCGCGATCGAGCGGCTCGGTGCGTTGCTCGGCCACGAGGCCGAAGCGAACCGACGCGCGAGCGAGATGCGCGCTGCGCTCGATCGATTGCGCGCCGCGCACGCCGGCGCAGCGCCGGTCAGCGTCTTCTATCAGGTCTGGCGCCAGCCGCTCATGACGGTCAACGGCAAGCATCTGATCGACGACATCCTCACCCTCTGCGGCGGCCGGAACGTGTTCGCGGGCCTGACGCCCCTGGTCCCGATCATCTCGACCGAGGCCGTCGTCGGCGTCGATCCGGAAGCGATGCTGACCGCGAGCGAGTCCGCGAGCCCCGAGCCGTGGCGGCGCGATCCGGGCAACCCGAGCTTTGCCGCGTGGCATCGCCACCGCAGCCTCACGGCGGTGCGACGTTCCTGGCTCTACGCGTTGAACGGCGACAACATCAGCCGCCAGGGCCCGCGGGTCGTCGACGGCGCCGCAGCGGTGTGCGCGGTGCTCGATCAGGTCCGCGCCGAGCGCGCGACGCGCTAGCGGCCGCCTGTCAGGCGGTCGCTAGCGCCCGGGGTCGCGGCGCGCTTCAGCGCCGGCGGCGCGGAGTCGCACCAGCGAACGACGGCGCACACCTCGCACAGCGGCCGCTTCGCCTGGCAGACGTAGCGGCCATGCAGGATCAGCCAGTGGTGCGCGTTGGGCAGGAAGGCCTCGGGCACGCGCTCGAGCAGGCGAAGCTCGACCTCGATCGGCGTCTTGCCGATTGCCAGGCCGGTGCGGTTGGCGACTCGAAAGACGTGCGTGTCGACGGCGAGCGTCGGGTCGCCGAAGGCGTTGTTGAGGATCACGTTGGCGGTCTTGCGGCCGACGCCGGGAAGCGCTTCGAGCGCTTCGCGGGTCCTCGGCACCTGGGCGCGGTACTGATCGACGAGGATCCGGCAAGTCGCGTGCAGGTTCTTCGCCTTGGTGCGGAACAGCCCGATCGTGCGGATCGCGTCTTCGAGCGCCGGCAGGCCGAGGGCGAGCATCTTCGCCGGTGTCGGCGCCTGCGCGAACAAGGCGCGCGTCGCCTTGTTGACGCCGCGATCGGTTGCCTGGGCCGACAGCAACACGGCGGCGAGCAGCTCGAAGACGCTGGCGTAGTCGAGCTCGGTCGAAGGCTCCGGATTGGCGTCGCGCAGGGTCGCGAAGAACGGCTCGATGTCGGTGCGCTTCATCAAGCGTCGCTCCGATGCGGCGCCGCGGCGGTCGGGTCGGTCACCGCGACGCTCGTGCCTCGCGGGCACGGGCGAGCACGGCGGCGATGGTCTCCTCGCGCGCAGGTGGAGCAGCCGTGGTTCCGGGCGCTGCGTCCGCGCCCGTGCCGAGACGCGCCGCGTGACGCCCGTAGCGGTCTCGCGCCTGCTCGGCGCGCGCGGGATCCCAGGCCTCCCAGCCGGTGCGGTCGCCGCTGGCGCCGATCATCGCGATGCAGTCGACCGGGCACACCGGCACGCACAGCTCGCAGCCGGTGCAGAGCTCGTCGATGACGACGTGCATCCGCTTCGCCGCGCCGACGATCGCATCGACCGGGCATGCCTTCAGGCACAGCGCGCAGCCGATGCACCACGCCTCGTCGACCCGCGCCAGCGCGCGCGGCGCTTCCGTGCCGCAACTCGGGTCGAGGAGCAGGGCGGGCTTGCCGGTGAGGCGAGCCAGGCGATCGATGCCTGCCGCGCCGCCAGGCGGGCAGCGGTTGACCGGGGCGTCCTCGGCGGCGATCGCTTCGGCGTAGCCGCGGCAGTCGTCGTAGCCGCAGCGGCGGCACTGCGTCTGCGGCAGCAGCGCGAGCACCGCCTCGACGGTCGTGCCGCCCATGGCGGCGCTCAGGCGCTGACGGCGCGGCGCTTGGCGCGCGCGGGCGCGCGCTTCTTCGCCGTGCCCTCGGCAGGACCCTGGTGCGCCGCGATGAAATCGCGCACCTTGGGATAGACCTTCTCGCGCCAGCGCCGTCCCGAGAAGATGCCGTAATGGCCGGCGCCGGCCACGTCGTAGTGGAAGCGCCGGCTGGCCGGAACGCCGGTGCACAGGGCGTGCGCCGCCTTGGTCTGGCCGGCCCCCGAGATGTCGTCGAGCTCGCCTTCGATCGTCAGCAGTGCGGTCGTCCGGATGTCGTCGGGCCGGACGAGTTCGCCGCCGATCTTCCAGGTGCCGTTGACGAGCGCGAAGTCCTGGAACACGGTCTTGATCGTGTCGAGGTAGTACTCGGCCGGCATGTCGAGGACGGCGTTGTATTCGTCGTAGAAGTCGCGGTGGAAGTCAGCCGCGTCGCCGTCGCCGCGGACGAGATCGAGGAAGTGGTCGTAGTGCGACTTCAGGTGGCGGTCCGGGTTCATGGCGATGAAGCCGGCGTGCTGCAGGAAGCCGGGATAGACGCGTCGGCCGGCACCCGGGTAGTTCACCGGAACGCGGTGGATCACGTGATTCTCGAACCAGGTCAGGCTCTTGTTGGTCGCCAGGTTGTTGACCGCGGTCGGGCTCTTGCGGGCGTCGATGGGACCGCCCATCATCGTCATCGTGCGCGGCGTCACCTCGCCGGCGCTCGCCATGAGCGAGATCGCCGCCAGCACCGGGACCGTGGGCTGGCAGACCGAGATCACGTTCACCTCGGGGCCGATGTAGCGGATGAACTCCTGGACGTACGCCACGTAGTCGTCGAGGTGGAACGGTCCCTTGTCCTGGGGCACCATGCGCGCGTCGGTCCAGTCGGTCATGAAGACCTTGTGGCTCTTGAGCAGCTCGCGAACCGTCTCGCGCAGCAGCGTCGAGTGGTGCCCCGAGAGCGGCGCGATGACCAGCACCGTCGGTTGCTTCTTCAGCCGTTGCAGCGTCGGCAGGTCGTCGGTGAAGCGCTTGAAGCGGAGCAGCCGGCAGAAGGGCTTCTCGATCGCGACCCGTTCGTGCACGGCGACTGCGGTGCCGTGGACGTCGATCGAGCGGATGTCGAACTCGGGCTTCTCGTAGTCCTTGGCGAGCCGGTGCATCAGCTCGAGCCCGGCCGAGACGCGGTGCGCGTTCGGCGTGTGCGCGAAGAGTGAGAGCGGGTGGTTGTAGAGCTTGGACGAGGCGCTGGCGAATTCGGAGAACGGGCTCAGGAGAGCCCGGTTCGCTTCGTACCATTCATAGAGCATCATGCGGAGGCCTTCTCGGTGACTTGGGCGATTGCCGCGACGACGACGTCGAGGTTGCGATCGTTGAGGGCAGCCACGCAGACGCGGCCGGAATCGACGCCGTAGACGCCGAAATCGCTGCGCAGCCGCTGCATCTGCGCCTTGCTGAGCCCGGTGTAGCTGAACATGCCGCGCTGGCGCGTGATGAAGTCGGTGTCGATGGCGGCGCCGGCGGCCACCAGGCGGCGCTGCAGCTCGACGCGCATGCGCTTGATGCGCTCGCGCATGCCGGCCAGCTCGTCCTCCCACATCGCTCGCAGCGCCGGTGTCGACAGCACCGTCGTGATCGCTGCCGCGCCGTGCGTCGGCGGGTTCGAGTAGTTGGTACGGATCACGCGCTTGAGCTGGCTCAGGACGCGCGTCGCCGCGTCCTTGCTCGCGCACACGACCGACAGGGCCCCGGCGCGCTCGCCGTAGAGCGAGAAGCTCTTCGAGTAGCTGGTCGCTACGAAGAAGTCGAGGCCGGCGTCGAGGCAGAGCTCGACCGCGCGCGCATCGTCGGCGAGCCCGGAGCCGAAGCCTTGGTAGGCCATGTCGAGGAACGGGACGAGCCGGCGCGAGGCGAGCAGCTCGACGACCTGGGGCCACTGCTCGGCGCTCAGGTCGCAGCCGGTCGGGTTGTGGCAGCAGGCGTGCAGGACGACGATCGTTCCGGGCGCGGCGGCGGCCAGCGCCGACCGCATCGCCTCGAACTGGACGCCCTTCGTGCTCGGGTCGTAGTAAGGATACGTGCCGACCTCGAAGCCGGCGCCTTCGAACAGGGCGCGGTGGTTTTCCCAGCTCGGCTCGCTGATCAGGACGCGCGCCGCCGTGCTCAGGCGCCGCAGCAGGTCGGCGCCGACCTTGAGCGCGCCGGTGCCGCCGACCGCCTGGACGGTCGCGATCCGGCCCTCACGGCGCGCCGCGGCGTCGCCGAAGACGAGCGCCTGGGTTGCGGCGTCGTAGGCGGCGATGCCGTCGATCGGCAGGTAGCCGCGCGCCTGCGGGGCCTCCATCATCATCTTCTCGGCCTCGCGAACGCAGCGGAGCAAGGGCAGCTTGCCGTTTTCGTCGTAGTAGACGCCGACGCCGAGGTTCACCTTGGCCGGGTTCGGGTCGGCGGCGAATTGTTCGTTCAGGCCCAGGATCGGGTCGCGGGGCGCCATCTCGACGGCGTCGAAGAGCGAAGACATGAAAAGGGTTCCTCAGAGGTGCCGCAGCCTTGGAAAACGCGCGTCGGGCGCCATCTGCCGACATTGGCTCGCGCGCCCTGTGCGGGCCCGCGGGACGGCTGGATTGCGGTACTCTGATCGGTTTCGCGCCGTCGCGAGCCAACCCCGAATCTTATCTGCCATGACACCGATGATCGAAGCCGCGGGCGTCGAATCTCCCGCCGAAACAACGGAAGGTGAACTCGTCACGTATCCGGGCTCCCCGTTCCAGCTCTTTCGGCCCTATGCGCCCGCCGGAGACCAGCCGGCCGCGATCGACGGCCTCGTCGAGGGCATCCGCGACGGCCTCGCCTACCAGACGCTGCTCGGCGTCACCGGCTCCGGCAAAACCTTCACGATGGCCAACGTGATCGCTCAGATCGGCCGCCCGGCGATCGTCTTTGCGCCCAACAAGACGCTGGCCGCCCAGCTCTACAGCGAGTTCCGCGAGTTCTTCCCGAAGAATGCGGTCGAGTACTTCGTCAGCTACTACGACTACTACCAGCCGGAAGCGTACGTCCCGCAGCGCGACCTCTTCATCGAGAAGGACAGCGCGATCAACGAGCACATCGAGCAGATGCGCCTGTCGGCGACCAAGAGCGTGCTCGAGCGGCGCGACGTCGTCATCGTCGCCTCGGTGAGTGCGATCTACGGCATCGGCGCGCCCGAGGACTACACCGAGATGCGGATGATCATGCGCGTCGGCGACAAGCTCGGCCAGCGCGACGCCATCGCCCACCTGATCCGGATGCAGTACTCGCGCAACGAGTCCGACTTCTCGCGCGGCACCTTCCGCGTCCGCGGCGACACCATCGACGTCTTTCCGGCCGAGCACAGCGAGCTGGCGATCCGGATCGAGCTGTTCGACGACGAGCTCGAGTCCCTGACGCTGTTCGATCCGCTCACCGGCCGGATCCGCCAGAAGATCCCGCGCTTCGTGATCTACCCGGCGAGCCATTACGCGACGCCGCGCGGCCGCGTCGTCTCGGCGATCGAGACGATCAAGGCCGAGCTGCGCGAGCGCCTCGACGAGCTCGTCAAGGCCGGCAAGCTGGTCGAAGCGCAGCGCCTCGAGCAGCGGACCCGCTTCGACCTCGAGATGCTGCAAGAGATCGGCCACTGCAAGGGGATCGAGAACTACACCCGGCACCTGTCGGGGTCAGCGCCCGGTCAGCCGCCGGCGACGATGGTCGACTACCTGCCGAAGGACGCGCTCATGTTCCTCGACGAGAGCCACGTCATGATCGGCCAGCTGGGCGGCATGTACAACGGAGACCGGGCGAGGAAGACGACGCTCGTCGAGTACGGCTTCCGGCTGCCGTCGGCGCTCGACAACCGGCCGCTCAAGTTCGAGGAATTCGAGGCCAAGATGCGCCAGGCGATCTTCGTCTCGGCGACCCCGGCCGATTACGAGAAGGCGCACGCCGGCCAGGTGGTCGAGCAGCTGGTCCGGCCGACCGGGCTGATCGACCCTGTCGTCGAGGTCCGGCCGGCGACGCGCCAGGTCGACGACGTCCTCCAGGAGATCCGCGACCGCGTCGACGTCAACGAGCGCGTCCTGATCACGACGCTCACCAAGCGGATGGCCGAGCAGCTCACCGACTATCTTGCCGACAACGGCGTCAAGGTGCGCTACCTGCACAGCGACATCGAGACGGTCGAGCGGGTCGAGATCCTGCGCGACCTGCGCCTGGGAACGTTCGACGTCCTGGTCGGCATCAACCTCCTGCGCGAGGGCCTCGACATCCCGGAGGTGTCGCTGGTCGCCATCCTGGACGCCGACAAGGAAGGATTCCTGCGCTCGGAGCGAAGCCTGATCCAGACGATCGGCCGGGCCGCCCGCAACCTGAACGGCAAGGCGATCCTTTATGCCGACCAGGTGACCGACTCCATGAAGCTCGCGCTCGGCGAGACCGAGCGCCGCCGCGCCCGCCAGACGGCCCACAACCTGGCCGAGGGGATCACGCCGACGAGCGTCATCAAGCGGGTCAAGGAGATGATCGACGGGATCTACAACGACAAGGGCGCCAAGGGCGACCTCCAGGCCGCCCGCGACGCCCTGGCGGGCGAGGTCCTGAGCGAAAAGGACCTGAGCAAGCGGATCAAGCTGCTGGAGCGCCAGATGCTCGAGCACGCCAAGAACCTCGAGTTCGAAAAGGCGGCCCGGACCCGCGACCAGCTGGCGGCGCTGCGGGAACAGGCCTTCGGCGCCTCGGTCGCCGACAACGTCGTCGTCCTCCCGCCGGCGGGGCCGGGGACGGGCTTGAAGCGGAACTAATCGGCCTAATCTCGACCGAATTACTCGGCTTCCGTTATACTTGAGCAAATCAGTCGGGTTAGGCGCTCCGCGCGCCTCCGGCCCGGCGTTTGCCCGCTGCCGTTAGCCGCTGCACAGCGTTCCGACACCGGTTTGAGGAGTTCTTCGATGCGTCTTACCACCAAAGGCCGTTTTGCCGTCACCGCGATGATCGACCTCGCCCTGCGCGAGCATTCCGGTCCGGTCGCCCTGGCGGCCATCAGCAGCCGGCAGCAGATTTCGCTGTCGTACCTGGAGCAGCTGTTCGGCAAGCTGCGTCGGCATGAGCTCGTCGAGAGCACGCGCGGGCCGGGCGGCGGCTACTCGCTCGGCCGCAAGTCCGAGGAGATCACGGTCGCCGACATCATCGTCGCCGTCGACGAGCCGATCGACGCCACCGGCTGTGCCGGCAAGGAAAACTGCATGGGCGAAGACGCCGGCCGCTGCATGACGCACGACCTCTGGGCGAGCCTGAACTCGAAGATGATCGAATTCCTCGATTCGGTCTCGCTCAAGAAGCTGGTCGACGAGCAGCTCGCCAAGGGCGTCTCGATCGAGGAGCACCCGGTCAAACGGGCGATCTCGACCCAACCCGTCGTCAAGCCGATCAAGATCACCGCGCCCAACTCGGTGTTCGCGCTCGGCGCCGCCTTCTCGAAGTGATCTGCAAGGATTGAGACCGTCCCCGTGGACATGACCCCCCACTTCCCGATCTACATGGACTACGGCGCGACGACGCCGGTGGACCAGCGCGTCGTCGACGCGATGATCCCGTGGTTGCGCGAGCATTTCGGCAACCCCGCGTCGCGCAGCCACGCCTGGGGCTGGGAGGCGGAAGCGGCGGTCGAGAAGGCGCGCGAGGAAGTTGCGGCGCTGGTCAACGCCGACCCGCGCGAGATCATCTGGACGTCGGGCGCGACCGAGTCGGACAACCTCGCGATCAAGGGCGCGGCGCAGTTCTACAAGACGCGCGGCAAGCACTTGATCACCGTCAAGACCGAGCACAAGGCGGTGCTCGACACTATGCGCGAGCTGGAGCGGCAGGGCTTCGAGGTCACCTACCTCGACGTCCAGGAAGACGGCCTGCTCGACCTCGACAAACTCAAGGCGGCGATGCGGTCCGACACCATCCTGGTCTCGGTGATGCTGGTCAACAACGAGATCGGCGTCATCCAGGACATCGCCACGATCGGTGCGATGTGCCGCGAGCGCGGCATCGTCTTCCACGTCGACGCCGCCCAGGCGACCGGCAAGGTGACGATCGACCTGGCCGTGTTGCCGGTCGATCTGATGAGCCTGGCCTCGCACAAGAGCTACGGCCCGAAGGGGATCGGTGCGCTGTACGTGCGCAGGAAGCCACGCGTCCGGATCGAGGCGCAGATGCACGGCGGCGGCCATGAGCGGGGAATGCGCTCGGGAACGCTGCCGACCCACCAGATCGTCGGCATGGGCGAGGCGTACCGCCTGGCGCGCGCGGAAATGGGCACGGAAATCGAGCGCATCCGCATGCTGCACAGGAAGCTGGTCGACGGCCTCTCGGTCATCGAGCAGACCTTTCTCAACGGCCACCCGACGCAGCGCGTGCCGCACAACGTCAACATGTCGTTCAACTACGTCGAGGGCGAGTCGCTCATCATGGGCGTCAAGGGCATCGCGGTGTCGTCAGGGTCGGCGTGCACGTCGGCGAGCCTGGAGCCGAGCTATGTCCTGCGGGCGCTGGGCCGCAGCGACGAGCTCGCCCACTCGAGCCTGCGCATGACGATCGGCCGTTTCACCACCGAAGAAGAGATCGACTACGTCGTTTCGACGCTGAAGGATCGAGTTGCCAAGCTTCGCGAGCTGTCGCCGCTCTGGGACATGTACCAGGAAGGCATCGATCTCAGCACCATTCAGTGGGCCGCCCATTGAGGCTGCCCCGATCCAGGGAGTAGAACCATGGCTTACAGCCAGAAAGTCGTAGAGCACTACGAGAACCCGCGCAACGTCGGCTCGTTCGCCAAGGGCGACGA
>Ga0068867_100002076_pt1 | contig 14038 bp, 11 predicted proteins | sample KBSMisM32_FD_65649 | JGI IMG/M metagenome (GOLD analysis project Ga0068867, IMG submission 65649) | Miscanthus rhizosphere microbial communities from Kellogg Biological Station, Michigan, USA - KBS Miscanthus M3-2 | ecosystem: Host-associated > Plants > Roots > Rhizosphere > Soil ...
CGCGTGCGTGGCACCGGCGTGTCGAACCAGGTGCGCACATCGGCGTCCAGGCCGATGCCGTGCATGTAGTTGTAGAGCGCCTTCTTCAGGGCGACGCCGAGCACGTCGTGGTCGACGCCGCTCGGGTCGATGAAGCCGATGTCGTTCTTCGCGAACGCGGTGTGCGGCGGCAATGCAGGCAACGACTGCAGGCTGACGCCGTAGTCGTCGGGCCGCTGGCCGACCGGCGAATGCACGGTGCAGGCGAAGCGGTGAAAGAACCCCGACTGGATGCAGCCGGCCTCGAACAGCTGGCGCACGTACTCGAGCGCATCGACGGTGTCTTGCACCGTCTGCGTCGGGAAGCCGTACATCAGGTAGGCGTGCACCAGGATGCCGGCATCCGAGAAGCCTTTCGTGACGCGCGCGACCTGCTCGACCGACACGCCTTTCTTCATCAGGTCGAGCAGCCGGTCTGATGCCACCTCGAGCCCGCCCGAGATCGCGATGCAGCCGCTGTCGGCAAGCTGCTGGCACAGCGCGGGGCTGAACGATTTCTCGAAGCGGATGTTGCCCCACCACGAGATCGCGAGCTGCCGGCGCTGCAGCTCGGCCGCGAGCGTCTTCAGCGCCTTTGGCGGCGCGGCCTCGTCGACGAAATGAAAGCCGGTCTGGCCGGTTTCGTTGACGATCGTCTCGATGCGGTCGACCAGCGTCGCGGCCGAGGCGCCCTCGTAGCGCGAGATGTAGTCCAGGCTCACGTCGCAGAAGCTGCACTTCTTCCAGTAGCAGCCGTGCGCGACCGTGAGCTTGTTCCAACGCCCGTCCGACCACAGCCGGTGCATCGGGTTGAGCATGTCGAGCAGCGAGAGGTAGCGGTCCAGCGGCAGGCCGTCCCAGGTCGGCGTGCCGACCTCGGCGAACGCGATGTCGGGCTCGACCAGGTTGACGTAGCGCACCGCGCCGCTCTCGGCATCGCGCGTGAAAGTGCGCACCAGCCGCTGGCGCGAGCGCCGGCCCTGCAGGTGCTCGATCAGCGCCAGCAGCGGCCGCTCGCCGGCATCGAGCGTCACATAGTCGAAGTGGTCGAACACGCGCGGCTCGGCGAGCTCGCGCAGCTCGGTGTTGACGAAGCCGCCGCCGAGCACCGTGACGATGCGCGGGTCGTGCGCCTTGATCGCCTGTGCGATCCGGAACGCCGCATACACCGACCCGGGGAACGGCACCGAGACCAGCACCAAGGTCGGCGCATGGCGTTCGATCGCCGCCAGCGTCAGCTCGGCCAGCGTGCGATCGACCAGGTTCGCCTCGGTGGCCAGCGCCTGCGCGAGCGGCTCGAAGGTCGGCTGGCTCTGCGCCAGCGATTCGGCGTAGCGCACGAACTCGAAGCGCGGGTCGACCGCGTCGCGCAGCACGTCGGCGATGTCGTTGAGGTAAAGCGTCGCGAGATGGCGCGCGCGATCGTGCAGGCCGAGCGCACCGAAGGCCCAGGCGAGCGGGTCGCCGCCGCCATCGTCGGCATCGGGGTCGATGTAGACATCGAGCGGCGCGAAGCGCGCGCCTTCCGGCAAAAAGCTGCGGCCGACGATGCGGTGCGCGGGCGTCGCGTCGCGGCCCTGCAGGAACGCGATCGTCGGCGCGATCGTCGCGAGGTAGCGCTCGAACTGCGCATCGAAGGCCTGGACTTGCGCCGTCCGTGCACTTGCCGGCAGCGCGTGGATGCACTCGCGCACCGCGCGCAGGCCGGCCGGCGAGAACAGGCGCAACACCAGCGCGAGGGCGAGGTCTTCTTGCGCGGCATCGATGCCGCGCGAACGCAAGAAGCCGGTCAGGTAGGCGGTCGACGGATAAGGCGTGTTCAGCTGCGTCATCGGCGGGATGAGCGACAGCACACGCAGCGGGGCGGCGGGCATGCCGAGAGTCTGACATGCGCGCCGCCCCGGGGATCGCCCCCGCGCCGGCGATGGGGTTCAGCGGGACGTCAGAGCGGAGTCACCGTTGCGGCCCCGGCCACGCCTTCGGTTTTCACCAGCACATTGATCCCGCCTGGCTGCGTCGCATCGGGCACGGTCAGCAGCAGCAGGTCCTTGTTGGCCGCGAAGCTCAGCTGGCCGTTGAACAGCACCGTCTTCGTGCCGGCGGCCGTGACCGTGACCTGGTAGGTGCCGGCCGGGATGTCGGTCGAGTCGACGCCCGACAGCGGGCCGCTGGCCTTGAACGCCGTCGCGCCGATCAGCGGTGCCGCGGTGACGGTGTTGATGTCGGTGTTGGGCGGCAGCATGTAGAGGTCGACGCTGGCGGCGTTGTACGACGCGTTCATCAGCCGCAGCCGCGTGCTGTCGCTGGTCAGCGTTTTGTTGTACGGGTCGACGATCAGCGCGACGGTGTTGTCGGTGGCCGACGCCGCCAGGCTGACGATCGTGTACTTGGTGCCGCGCTCCGGGTCGATCGACACGCTGCCGAGCGTGCTGGTCGCGGTCTTGGCCGACCAGTCGGCGACACCGGTGTCGATGTCGAAGTAGTCCGAGGCGAAGCCGTACGTCGTGTTGGTCGCATCCGGCTGCGCGACGTCGGCGCGGTACAGCGTCACGCCGGTCGCGAGCGGCGACGCCTGCACGAAACGCACGACCGGGTCGGTGACGTCGAGGCGGTCTTCGGTGTCGCCGCCGCCGCAGGCGGCCAGGCCGAGTACCGGGATCAGCGCAAGGAACAACTTGTGAATGGTCTTCATGGCCGCGGGCCCCACAGTGGTGATGCGGCCACTGTAGAAGCGGGGTTGCCGTGCACGCGTCGGCAGGCTCTGGCAGCGGCCGTGGGGCGCCGCCGCGATCGGCTGTCGGAAAAACGCCCGTCGCGGTTGCCGCCGGCTAGCGCGATGCGCCGCGCGACGGCCGGCGCTATACAGTTGCGCGCAACTCGACTGCCGCGGCCGGCGCCGCGCCCATTCCATGCGCATCCCGTTGATCGCGGCGACCCTCGCGCTCGGCTCGATAGGGGGCTGCTCGACCGCGCCGCCGAAGCCGCCCGCATCGGCGCCGGCCGCCACCGCGGCGTCCGCGCCGCGCACCAGCCCCGGCGCGCTCGACCCGTCGACCACCCGCTCGCGGCTCGTGATCGAGAAGCTCCGGCTGGCCGAGCTGTTTCGCGGCACGCCGGTCGTGTTCGTGCTGCAGGCCGACGGCAGCATGCGGGTCGAGGTGCCGCTGCATTTTTCATTCGACGCCGGCAAGGCGGTCGTCAAGCCGCCACTGGCCGCGGTGCTCGACCGCATCGCGACCGGCCAGCGCAACGAGGCGACCCGGGTCGCGGTCAGCGCACCGGGCGATGCGGGCGCGAAGGCGGGAGCGTCGCTGGCGGCCGAGCGGGCCGCGAGCGTGCACGACTACCTCGTCGGTCATGGCTTGGCCGACGCACGCGTCTCGATCGCGCCCGGCGCGGCGCCCGGCAGCGTGCGGATCGTCGTTGCCGAAGCAGCGCTGCCTTGAGACGGCTTGGGTCGTTCGATCGCGCCTGCGGCCACGGGCTCGACCGCATGCACCGATGCCGAACGCCGACACGGGCGATGGCATCGTGAACTCATGCCGATGCGGGCGCAGCGCCGGTGCGGCGAACCAGCGGCCGGTGCCCGGTCGTCGTGTAGGGTCGCGCCCATGAGATGGCCCGCGCTGCGACCGGTCGCTCCGTGGCTCGTCGTGGCCGCGGTACTGGCCGGTTGCGCCTCCGGCCCGCCGGGTGCTGCGCCGGGCGGTGCGCTGCCGTCCGGGCGCGACGGCGCCGAGGCCAATCCGCCGGCCGACCTGGCGCGCGTGCCCGATGCCGAGCCGCGGCTCGAGCCGATCCGCATCGGTGGGCCGAACAAGCCGTATGAACAGTCGGGCCGCAGCTACGTGCCGATCACGCAGGACGCGCCGTTCACCGAGCGCGGGCCGGCGTCGTGGTACGGCCGCAAGTTCCAGGGCCGGCGCACCGCGAGCGGCGAGGTCTACAACATGTACGCGATGACCGCGGCGCACCCGACCTTGCCGATCCCGAGCTATGCGCGGATCCGCAACCCGGCGAACGGGCGCGAGGTGATCGTGCGCGTCAACGACCGCGGGCCGTTCCACTCGAACCGCATCGTCGACCTGAGCTACACCGCGGCGCTCAGGCTCGACCTTCTGCGCGGCGTCGCGCCGGTCGAACTCACGCGCATCACCTTCGACGAGATCCGCACCGGCGCCTGGCGCCGCGACACGGCCCCGATGGGGCTGCCGGTCGCGGTGCCCGACAGCGTCGTCGCATCGGCGGTCGTTGTGCCCGCGGCAGCGACGCCGGACGTCGCGGCCCAGGCGCCGTCCCCGCGAACGGCGCCGCCGGTGGCCCCTGCGTCGGCACCGGCATCCGCTTCTGCACCGGCGCCGGCCTCGGCACCGGCGGCGACGCCGCCATCGCCGTCACCATCGCCGTCGCCGCCCGTCGTCGTGCCGGCCGACACGGTCGTCGCGACCGCGGTCGACGATGCGCCGACACGCCCGATCGCGGCGCAGGCGCGCGGCTTCTGGGTCCAGCTCGGCGCGTATCGGCAGCGCATCGGCGCCGAGGCGTTCCAGCAGCGCGTCGCGGTCGAACTCGACTGGCTCTCGCCGCTGCTCGCGATCTTCAACGACGCGGCGATGTTCCGGCTCCAGGCCGGGCCGTACCCGACCCGCGACGACGCGCGCCTCGCCGCCGATCGCATCCGTGGCGGCCTGAAGCTGGTGCCGGTGATCATCGAGCGGCGCTGAGTCGTCGCCGCTTCACCCCATGCCTCTCAGCCTCTGAAGGCCGGGCAGGTGGCGCAGGAACCAGTCGCAGGCTTCGTCGGCGACGACGTCCAGCGCCCCGGGTTCCTCGAACAGATGGGTCGCACCTGGAACGATCACCATCCGCTTCGCGGCATGCAGCTGATTGAGCGCCTGCCGGTTCAGCGCGATCACGGGCACGTCGTTGCCGCCGACGATCAGCAGGGTCGGCGCCTGCACCGCCGGCAGCGCGTCGCCGGCCAGATCGGGCCGGCCGCCGCGCGACACGACCGCGACTATGCGCTGCGGCCGCTGCGCCGCCGCGACCAGCGCCGCCGCGGCGCCCGTGCTGGCGCCGAACAACGCGAGCGGCAGCGCCGCGGTCAGCGGCTGCGTCTGCAGCCAGTCGGCCGCGCCGACGAGCCGCGCGGCGAGCAGGCCGATGTCGAAGCGCAGCTGCGTCGTGCGGTCGTCGACGAGCTCCTCCTGCGCGGTCAGCAGGTCGGCGAGCACTGTCGCGAGGCCGGCATCGCCGAGCCGTTGCGCGACATGGCGATTGCGCGGGCTGAAGCGGCTGCTGCCGCTGCCGTGCGCGAACAGCACCAGCCCGGTGGCGCGGGTCGGCAGGCTCAGGTCGGCGTCCAGCGTGACCGCGCCGATCGGGATGCGCAGGGGCTGGCGGGCGATGCGGGCGGCGGTCGGACCCATCGCTAGATCCCCGACGGGTAGGTCTCGGCGAGCTCGTCGCCGTGCCATTCGGCATTGCGCTCGAGCGGCTCGACCGCGCGGGTCGTGTCGAGATGGATCAGCGCATCGAACTGCGCCGGCAGCTGCGCATGGAAGTAGTGGCTCTGGCGTTCGGTGTCGGGCCGGTAGATCACGCCGATGGCGCGTTCCAGGCGCGGCCGGCGCAAGGCCTGCGCGAGCCGTGCGTCGTCGCGCAGCGGCAGCATGAAGCGCGCCAGCCCGCTCGCATGCATCAGCCCTTCGATGCTGTCGTCGCGCGCCGGCACGACCTGCTTGCGTTCGGCCGGCGCGCCCCAGTCGGTCGCCGCGGTCACGCTGCCGTGGTGGGTGCTGAAGCCGACCAGCACCGCGTCGCGGCCATGCCGCTCGCGCACCAGCTGGCCGACATTGAGCTCGCCGCGGTGCTGGCCCATCTCGGTCGCGCGCGCGTCGCCGAGGTGCGAGTTGTGGGCCCAGACGACGATCTTCGGCCGCGTGCCGCGCGCGCCGGCCGTGTCGCCGAGATGGCGCTCGAGCGCGGCCAGCGTCTCGACCATGTGGCGGTCGCGCAGGTTCCACGACGACACATTGCTCAGGTACATCGAGCGGTAGTAGTTCTCCGCGTTCTTCACCAGGCGCGCGTTCTGCTCGGCATCGAATGCGTCGTCGCGGTCGGTGCCGTCGGGGCGGGCTGCATCCGCGGGATGGCGGCGCAGCTCGACCAGCATCGCGATCACCTCGGGCTCGCAGCTCGGTGCATGGCCGAGCCCGGTCATCATCCCGTAGACCTGGCTGTCGGGCCCGAACTGGTCGAAGCAGGCGTAGCGCTCGCGTGCCCGCTGCGCCGCCCGCGGGTCGGTGCGGTCGAAATAGCGCAGCACCGCGTCCATCGAGCTGTGCAGGCTGTACAGGTCCAGGCCGTAGAAGCCGGTGCGCTGCGCCGGTGTGCGCGTCGCGTTGAACGCACGCAGCCAGTCGATGAACTCGACCACATCGGTGTTGCGCCACATCCAGGTCGGGAAGCGCCTGAAGCCGGCCAGCGCATCGACCGCGAATGCATCGTCGCCGCGGCCGCGCACGAAGCGGTTCACGCGATAGGCATCGGGCCAGTCGCCCTCGACCGCGACCGCATCGAAGCCTTTCGCGCCGATCAGCCGCTGCGTGATGCGGGCACGCTCGCGGTAGAACTCGTGTGTGCCGTGCGAGGCCTCGCCGAGCAGCACGACGTGGGCGTCGGCAATCAGCTCGAGCAGCGCCGCGTGATCATCCGAGCCGCCGGTCAGCGGCAGTGCCACCGCGCGGATCGCGTCGAGGGCTTGCGCGTCGTCGGTATTCATGGGGCTTCCCATCGATCGGTTCCCGGTGTCGCGGCAGCGGTGCGCGCCCGCTGCAGCAGGTCGCGCACCTCGTCGTCGCTGGTCTGCGAGAAATCGGCGTACCACAGGCCGACGGCGCGAAACGGCTCGGGCGTGCTCAGGCAGACGACCTCGTCGGCCTCGTGGCGCAGTTCATTGCAGGTCTCGGCCGCCGCGGTCGGCACCGCGACGATGGTGCGTGCCGGCGTCAGGGTGCGCAGCGCACGCACCGCGGCGAGCATCGTCGAGCCGGTCGCAAGACCATCGTCGACCAGAATAACGGAGTGCCCGCGCACATCGGGCGGCGGCCGGCCGTTGCGATACAGCCGCTCGCGCCGCTCGAGCTCGCGCTGTTCGGCGTCGACGATTGCCTCGATGTCGGACTCGCGGATGTCCAGCATGCGCACGACGCTCTCGTTGAGCACCCGCACGCCGCCGGCGGCGATCGCGCCCATCGCGTATTCCTCATGGCCGGGCACGCCGAGCTTGCGCACGATGAAGACGTCGAGCGGCACCTGCAGCGCACGCGCCACTTCGTAGCCGACCGGCACGCCGCCGCGCGGCAACGCGAGCACCAGCACGTCGGCGCGTTTTGCGAAGCTGGCCAACGCCGTGGCCAGCGCGCGGCCGGCATCCTGGCGATCGCGGAAGACGTGGTTGTGCATCGCTGTTGCGCTTGCTCTCGCGAGCCGGCCATCGGGCGCGCTTACCCAACCTTAGGACGCGCGCACCGGCGCGCCTGTCGGCCGCGTTCGGCGCCTGCCGCGGGAACTCTCCTACGCTGACGACGTGCATCTCACCGACCATGCGATGAGCGTCATCCGCGACTGACGAAACGAGCCGACAGCCGTCACCCGTTCACCACTGATTACGGTTTTGCTTGCGTCATGCCTCCTCCCAGTCGAAGCGCCACAACGCCAGCGCCCCGAACAGCGCTGCGAAGCCGAGCAGCACCGCCACCGACGGCACCGCCGCACTGAGCGGCAGTGCGCGCCAGCTCATCGCCTCGAGGCCGTCGACGGCCCAGCGCGTCGGCACCGCGAGCGAGACGGTCTGGAGCCAGGCCGGGAAGATGAACGACGGCACCCATGCGCCGCCGAGCATCACCATCAGCAAGGTCGCAAGGATCGCCAGGCCGCGTGTCGCCTCGGGCGTGCGACCGAGCGCGGCGATCAGCAGCCCGAAGGTCGCGGTCATCAGCGCGAACGCGACCAGCACCGCGACGAAGCCGACGAGGCTGCCTTCGATGCGCATGCCGAAGAGCGCGGTGGCCACACCGAACACGACGGTCATCGAGAACAGCGCGATCGCCGCGCAGCTGACGATGCGGCTGCCGAGCAGCGTGGCGCGCGACAGCGGCGCCGCGCGCAGCCGCTTCCACAGGCCGAGGCGGCGCATCGCGAGCAGCGCGATGCCGATGTCCACGCCCATCAGCAGCACGAACTGCACGCCCATGCCGACGAACGAGTGCGCATAGCTGTTGTACTTGCGCTCGGGCCGGGCGCCGGTGGCCTGCAGTTCGCGGGTCGCATACGGCACCGCCAGGCCGATGCCGCCATTGCCGGACGCCGATGCCGCACCCTGGACGCGGGCGACGTCGTCGAACAGCGCGCCGAGCTGGCGGCGCCGCGCCTCGGGCAGGCCGGGCGATTGCAGCGTGCGCTCGCGCAGCTCGGCGAACACCGGGCCGTCGGCGCTGAGCGCGGCGCGCGTGACGTGCTGCATCACGTGCTGCGCGAGCATGCCGCGTACCACCTGCAGCGCCATCGCCTGCGACGGGTCGTAGCGCAGCACGACCTCGGGCTTCGCGCCGATGCCGAACAGCGCCTGCCCGGCCTGCGACCCGAAGCCCGCCGGCAGCGTCAGCGCGGCCGGCACCTTGCCGGCGCGCACGAGCTCGGTGGCTTGCGCCTCGGTCGCGTCGACGACCGCGAAGCTGCTGTCGGCGCGCAGTGCCGCGACGATCTGCTGCGACAGCTCGCTGCGGTCGAGGTCGGTCAGCGCCAGGCCGATCTGCGCCGGCTTGTTGTCGCTGTTGCCGAAAAGCGCGCCGAACAACGCGGCGATCAGCACCGGCGCGACGATGCTCATGATCAGCGCGCGCCGGTCAGAGAAGTACAACACGAGGTCCTTGCGGACGAGGGCGAGGAGTGCGCTCATCGGGTGTCTTTCATTCGCGCGCGTCAGTCGCGCAGCTGGCGGCCGGTCAGGGCCAGGAACACGTCTTCGAGGTTGCCGCGCGCCGCAGCGGCGCGCACCGCGCGCACGCCGGGCAGCGCGGCCAGCGCTGCGAGCAGCGCAGGGTCGGCGGCACCGGCGAGTTCGAGCTCGAGGGTCTCGGTGGCGGGCAGTTGGCGCGCGAGTTCGGCCTGCGTGCCGCTGGCGACGACCCGGCCGTGGTCGACGACGACGATGCGGTCGGCCAGGCGCTCGGCCTCCTCCATGTAGTGCGTCGTGTAGACCAGCGCCTTGCCCTGCGCCTTCAGCGCCTCGAGGCTGTCGAAGATCGCGTTGCGGCTTTGCGGGTCGACGCCGGCGGTCGGCTCGTCGAGCAGCAGCACATCGGGGTCGTGCACCAGCGCGCAGGCGATGTTCAGGCGGCGCTTCATGCCGCCGCTGAAGGTCGCGGGCCGGTCGCCGGCGCGCTCGGCCAGGCCGACGATGCTCAGCACCTCGAGCGCGCGCCGCTTCAGCGTCGCGCCGTGCAGGCCGTAGAGCGCGCCGAACAACTCGACATTGGCGCGGGCGCCGAGGTCCTCGAACAGCGCCAGGTCCTGCGGCACCAGGCCGATGCGGCGCTTGAAGGCGGCGGCGTTCGCGGCGATGCTGGCGCCGGCGATCGTCACATGGCCGGCGTCGGGCGCGATCAGGCCGCAGAGCATGCCGACGGTCGTCGACTTGCCGGCGCCGTTCGGCCCGAGCAGGCCGAGCAGTTCGCCGGCGCGCACCTGCAGGCTGACGTCGGCGACCGCGACGCGGTCACCGAAGAATTTGCGCAAGCCGATGGCTTCGAGCATCGCGGGGCTCCTGTGGATGGAATGCCCGCGATGCTAGGCGGCGTGCCCGCACCGCGCGCCTGCGCTGCGACGCAACGACGGCACGGGGGCGCCAGATGACGGCCGGCGGCGCGAGCCGTCGGAAGGCGCGGATGGATCCGGCGCGCCCGAGCAGGCCGCCCAGGCGGCTCAGAGGCTGGGAGGCATTCGGTGATCGAAAGGCTGCGGCGAGCCTCCGAGCGAGTCGCCTGCGCTGCGCAATTTCATAGGCGCTTCGCTGCGGCGACTCAGCCGGCGTGCAGCCGCGCGCGGCGCTGCTGCAGGAAGCGCCGCACCGCCGGGTCGGCCTCGAGCCCGATGGCGCGCTGGTAGGCGTGGTCGGCGTCGGCGATCGCCTCGGTGCGTGCCAGCAGCCCGGCGCGCGCGGCCCAATAGGGCTGGTAGTCCGCCAGACGCGGGTCGGGCGCGATCGCGTCGAGCGCGGCCAGCCCGGCCGCGGCGCCGCGCGTCTCGGCGATCGCGACCGCGCGGTTGATCGCGACCACCGGCGAGCCGGTCAGCGCGGCGAGCGCGTCGTAAAGCTGTGCGATCGCGGGCCAGTCGGCACGGCCGGTGCGGCGCCGCACGACATGCGCCGACTGCACCGCCGCTTCGAGCTGGAACCGGCCGATGCGGCCGAGCGTGCCGGCGCGCCGCAGCAACGCCTCGGCCTGGTCGATCAGCGTGTCGTCCCACAGCGCCGGGTCCTGCTCGGCCAGCGGCACGTAGCCGCCTTGCGCATCGCGCCGCGCGCCGCGCCGCGCCTGCGCATGCAGCATCAGCGCGAGCAGGCCGAGGGCCTCGGGCTCGTCGGGCAGCAGCACGCCGACGAGCTGGCCCAGCCAGATGCCTTCGTCTGTGAGATTGCGGTCGCGCGCTTCGGTGCCGGCCGGGTCGGACCAGCCTTCGCTGAAGGCCGCGTAGATCGCCTCGAGCACCGATTCGAGCCGCTCGGGCAGGTCGTCGTGGTCGGGCAGCCGGAACGGGATGCCGGCCTGCTTGATCTTGGCCTTGGCGCGCACCAGGCGTTGGCCCATCGTCGCCGGCGCGACCAGGAAGGCCGAGGCGATCGTCGCGGCATCGAAGCCGAGGATGGTCTGCAGCATCAGCGGCGCGCGCACGCTGCGCTCGATCGCCGGGTGCGCACACGCGAACATCAGCAGCAGCCGGTCGTCGGGGATCGCGCGGCGCGCATCGTCGTCGGTCGCGATGTCGGCGAGCAGCAGCAGGTCGGGCAGGGCGTCGTCGCGCGTGCGGCGGCGGCGCGCGGCGTCGATCGCCTGGCGCCGCGCCGCGGTCAGCAGCCAGGCCTCGGGCGTGGCCGGCACGCCGTGCAGCGGCCAGTCGCGCAGCGCGGCCTCGAAGGCAGCCGAGAGTGCATCCTCGGCGGCGGCGAGGTCGCGCGTGCGCGCGGCGACGAAGGCTACCAGCTTGCCGTAGCTGCGCCGCGCGACCGCCTGCGCCGCGCCGGCCGCGGCGGTCGTCGCGATCGCGGCAGCTTCGTTCACATCGACCAGATCGGCCGCACTTCGATCGTGCCGTGGCTCGCGCCCGGGCAGCGCGCGGCCCACGACAGCGCCGCGTCGAGGTCGGGCACGTCGATCAGGTAGTAGCCGCCGAGCTGCTCGCGGGTCTCGGCATACGGGCCGTTCAGCACTTCGGTCTTGCCGCCCTTGACGCGCACCGAGGTGGCCTCGCTCGTGGGCCGCAGCCGGTCGCTCGCGAGCTTGATGCCGGCCTGGCTCAGCGCCTCGGTGTAGGCGCCGTAGGCCTGCATGACCTGGCCGGTGTCGGCGGGCGTCATCTTCGCTTCGTCAGCTTCGCTGGCGTAGATCATCAACAGGTACTTCATTGCGGTTCTCCTTGGGACGGCACGGCGGAATTGCCTGCCTGTCCCGATGACGTTCGGTCCGGCGGCCGTTCGACAGACGGCGCATCGATTTTCGATCCGGGCCGGCAGCGGCACAACACGGCCCATCACGACCCATTGCGGCGCCCCTTGATCTAGGGCTTTCATGGCCCCGGGGGCGCGCCCATCATGCCGCGCACCCGTCGCACGGTCGGTGCGGCTTCACGCCGGGAACACATGCCATGGCCACCAGAACCGCCGCCGCCGCCAGCGCCGCCACACCGCGCGCCATGTCGCTGCATGTGGGCCTGAACGCGGTCAGCGCCGATGCCTACAGCGGTTGGGACGGGCCGCTCGCCGCCTGCGAGTTCGACGCCACCGACATGGCCGCGATCGCGAAGTCGAAGCGCATGAAGTCGACCGTGCTGCTGACGAAGAAGGCGACGCGCGCCCATGTGCTGGCCGCGATGCGCAGCGCCGCGAAGGCCCTCAAATCGGGCGACCTGTTCTTCCTCACGTACTCGGGGCACGGGGGCCAGGTGCCCGATGTCGATGGCGACGAGCCCGACCGCCAGGACGAAACCTGGTGCCTGTTCGACGGCCAGCTGATCGACGACGAGCTGTACTTCGAGCTCAGCCGCTTCGCCGCGGGCGTGCGCATCCTCGTGCTCTCCGACAGCTGCCACAGCGGCACCGTCACGCGCGAGCTGCCGCCGCCACCGCCACCGCCGGGGCAGCGCGTCAAGCTGATGCCACTGGCGGTGGCACGGCGCGTCTATGCCGAGCACCGGGCGTTCTACGACAAGCTGCAGCACGACCTGAACGCCCAGGCGCAATCCCATACGCAAAAGCAGCCGGTCGATCCCGATGCCGCACTGGCGCAGGTTGGTGCCGCCGCGCACGCGACCGCGCTGGTCGGCCAGTTCAGGCCCGCGGTGCTGCTGATCTCGGGATGCCAGGACAACCAGACCTCGATGGACGGCGAACACAACGGCGCCTTCACCGAGCAGCTGCTGAAGGTCTGGAACCACGGCGCGTTCACCGGCGGCTATGCGAGCCTGCATGCGCGGGTGCGCGCCGCGCTGCCGCCGACGCAGTCGCCGAAGCTGTACACGCTCGGCCGTGCCGCGGCCTTCGTCGCGCAGACGCCGTTCACGGTCTAGCGCGACGACGCCGAGGAGACCGCACGATGCCCGACGTTACCGCCGCGCGCAGCAGCATTGCGCTCTCGCTGACCGGCCGCGAGATCGATGCGGCGCTGCCGAGCGCGCTGATGGGCGCGGCACGCTCGGCCACCGGCGGCGACGACGTCTTCCTGCCGGCGGGCTACCTGCAGCCGGTGCGCAGCTTCGATGTCGGCCCGGCGGCGCGCGGCAGCGCGGTCGGCGTCGTGCGCCAGACGCACGTTGCCCGGCCCGATGAAGTCATCGTGCTCGAGCTCGCCGATGGTGCGACGCTGGTCACCAGCGCCGAGCGGCTGCGCGCGACCTTGCGCCAGACGCACCCCGAGATGCTCGATGGCGACACCATCCTGCTCGAGAAGCTGCGCGCCGAGGGCGCTGCGCCGGGCCGCGGCCTGGGCGATGCGCTCGGCGGCCTGGTCAGCAAGGTGTTCACGCTGGCGGTCGGCGCGGCGCCCGATGCGATCGTCGAGGCCGCGCTCGCGCAGTTGCCGAACCCGGCCGAGCTCGGCGTCAGCTGGCTCGGCACGAAGGTGCTGATGCGCGCGATCGAAGACCGGCTCGCGCAGGGGCCGGGCCTGTACCGCTGGGTCGGCGCGAGCGGCAAGCCGGCCGACCTGGTGCCGGCACACCTCGTCGAGGCGCACGACCCGCCGCCGCCCGACCGGCCCGGCGACGCGATGCTGGTGTTCGTGCACGGCACCGGCTCGAGCACGCTGGGCAGTTTCGGCGAGCTGCGCACCGGCGACCGCGACCTGTGGGGCGCGCTCGAGGCGCGCTTCCCGGGCGGCATCTACGGCTTCGAGCACCGCACGCTGTCGGAGAGCCCGATCGAGAACGCGATCCAGCTCGTCGGCGCGTTGCCGCGCGGCGCGCAGGTGTCGCTCGCATCGCATTCGCGCGGCGGGCTGGTCGCCGACCTGCTGTGCCTGGGCAACTTCGATGCGCTGATCGACAGCTACCACTACGCGTTCCCCGGCACCGGCGATCCCGACGCCGATGAATCGAGGCGCGTGCTCGGCGAGCTGCGCGACGCGCACGGCGTGCAGCGCGACCAGCTGCGCACGCTCGCCAAGCTGATGCGCCAGCGCCGCATCGGCGTGCAGCGCTATGTGCGCGCCGCGAGCCCGGCCAACGGCACCCTGCTCGCGAG
>Ga0068867_100002077_pt1 | contig 14032 bp, 13 predicted proteins | sample KBSMisM32_FD_65649 | JGI IMG/M metagenome (GOLD analysis project Ga0068867, IMG submission 65649) | Miscanthus rhizosphere microbial communities from Kellogg Biological Station, Michigan, USA - KBS Miscanthus M3-2 | ecosystem: Host-associated > Plants > Roots > Rhizosphere > Soil ...
TCCAGCGAGCCGGCGACCGCGTCGCGCCAGGGAACGAGCTCACGCAGCACAGCGAGCTCGCGGCGGCTCAGGTCTCGTGCGCCCTTCAAGCGGAGGTAGGACATCCCGGGCGCCTCGTCCTGCCAGCGGGTGCCCTCGAGCAACGAGAACTCCTCCCGGGCCCACGCCGTGCGGCCCATGCGCTCCAGCTCGGACGCCAGCTGGTCTCTGAGCTGGAGGAGGTGGCGTGTGTCCTGCGCGGCGTAGTCGAGCATCCCCTCGGTGAGGGGACGCATCGACCAGTCGGCGCGCTGGTGCTTCTTGTCGAGCTTCACCTCGAAGAAGCGCTCGAGCAGTGCGGCGAGGCCGAACGCGGTGTAGCCGAGGAGCTGCGCAGCGATGCGCGTGTCGAAGATCGTCCGCACGCTCCACCCGTAATCCTGCTGGAGGAGGCGCAGATCGTAGTCCGCGTCGTGGAACACGACTTCGACCGACGGGTCCTCGAGCAGCGCGCCGAGGCCGGAGGGAACGCCGATGGGGAGGGGATCGATGACCGCGTGGTGCTGCCGCGTCGAGAGCTGCAGCAGGTAGATGCGATCGACGAAGCGGTGGAAGCTCGCGCCCTCGGTATCGAGTGCGATCTCGCGCGTCGCAGAGATTTCAGAGGTGAAGCGCTCGACGCCACCCACGGTGTCGAGATAGAGAAACGATGCCTCGTTCGCGCCCTCTCCCACGCTGACTCCTCGCTCTGTTGGCAGATCAAATCTCGCGGTAATGTAGCGCCTCGCACGATCGCGTCACGCGGTTTGCACCAGCGACGGCGAACCCTTCGCCGCCCCCAATCCGAGCTCAACGCATGACCGATCCGATTCTCGACCTTGGTGACAGATCACGCTCGAGCACGCAATCGGTCGATCCGAAGGCGTTGAGCTCACCGCCGACCCACGGACGTCGCGATGTGCGACATGGCCGTCAGGTCGGGTGGCGCAGCCGCGACGTGGTGCGAGCCGCCGGGCTCGTGCTGGCCATGTACCTGGCGCTCAGGCTGCTCTGGTTCGCCAACGCGCTCTTTCTGGTCACCTTCCTCGGCGTGCTGTTCGCCATAGCCATCTCGGCCGGGGTGGACAGACTGGAGCGGCTGCGGATCCCGCGCGGCGCGGGCGCGGCGCTGATCGTCCTGTGCTTCTTCGGCCTCCTCTTCGGCTTCGGCGCCTGGGTCGCGCCGACGCTGCGCTCGCAGGGAGCGGAGCTTCGCCAGAAACTCCCCGAAGCCGTCGATCGGGCGGAGCAATGGATGAACAGGCGGCAGAGCGGTTTCTTCGGCATTCTGTTCGGTGGCGGCGGGGGGCTCGTGAACCGGCCGTCGGCTCCCGCTCCGTCGCAGCCAACCAGCGCCACCACGACGCCAGCGGGCGGCGCGACCGCGCCTGCAGGCCAGAATGCCCCCCCGACGGCACCGCAGGATACGTCCGCAGGTGCACCGAAAATCCACGACCGGATCCAGCAAAGCCTGAGTGGGGCGACGCGCTATCTCTTCCCCTTCCTCACGCACACCGCAGAGGCGGTCGGCGGCTTTCTCATCATCATCTTTCTCAGCATCTACCTCGCGGCCGATCCGGCGCTCTACCGTCGCGGGATGCTCGCCCTGCTCCCCGAGCGACGACGGGCTCAAGGAGCGTACGTGATGGATCGCATCACGGTCGTGCTGCGAAAGTGGCTGGTCACACAGCTCATCGCGATGCTGACGATCGGCGTCGTGACGACGATCATCCTGCTGCTGCTGCACGTGAAGGCGGCGTTCGCGCTCGGATTGCTCGCCGGGCTGTTCGAGTTCATCCCGACCATCGGTCCGTTGCTCAGTGCCGTCCCTGGCGTGGCGATGGGCTTCCTCGATTCGCCGGAAAAGGCGGCGACGGTGGCTCTGGCGTACTGGGGGATCCAGTTCCTCGAGAACCACGTGCTGATCCCGCTGCTCATGAAGGGCGGAATGGACCTTCCGCCGGCGCTGACGGTGGTCACGCAGGCGCTTCTCGCCCTCGTCTTCGGCTTCCTCGGGCTGATGGTCGCCGTGCCGCTGCTGGCGACTGTCATGGTGATCGTGCAGGTGCTGTACGTCGACCAGCTGGCGGCTCGTGGAGCGTCGGCGGATGGAGACGGGACGGGACGCCGGCCGGCGTTCGATCCCGATCTGGACGAGGTGCTCGAGAAGGGGGGGGCCGCGATCCCCTGAGCGTGAACGCCCTGATCTCGCGCTGGCCGCGGCTCGCGGAGACTCTGCCGCGGGTCGACCTGCACGTGCGCGAGACTCCGATCGAGCAGTGGGACCTCGACGGCGTCGCCCTGCTCGCGAAGCGCGACGATCTCAGCACGCCGACGTTCGGGGGGAACAAGGCCCGCGCGCTCGAGCTCCTGCTCGCGGGCGTCTCACCGGATGACACGCTGCTCACGGTCGGCTCGACTGGATCGACGCATGCGCTGGCCGTCGCGCTCTTCGGTGAACAGCTGGGCGCGCGGACGCGGGTCTTCACCTGGCCGCAGGAAGAGCACGACGCATCGCTGGCTACGAGCGAACGCCTGCAGACGATGGCGCAGGTGACGGCGAGCCGAACGCCCGTGACGGCGATGTTGCGCGCTTACCTCCTTCGGCTCACGGGCGGGAAGCATGTACGATGGATCCCGGCGGGAGGCAGCAGCGCACTCGGCGCGCTGGGGCACGCGAATGCCGCGGTCGAGCTGGCCGACCAGCTCGCGCGTGCATCCGCCCCTGCACCGGACACGCTGGTGGTGCCGCTCGGCAGTGGTGGAACGGCAGCCGGCCTGATGGTCGGCCTCGCACTCGCAGGGCTGCCGACGCGCGTGCTGGGGGTGCGGGTGGTACCGCGGGTCGTCGCGAACCGGCGCCGAGTGATGCGCCTGGCACGGGCGGCTGCAGCACGCTTCGGCAGTCTCGCCGGCGTCGCGACTCCCCGGATCGGCGAGGATCGGCTCGTCATCGAGCAGGCGCAGTACGGCGGCGCCTACGCGCGCGAGACGGACGCATCGCGCGCGGCACTGGCGCTCGTGCGCGCGGCGGGAGGTCCATCGCTCGAGGGCACTTACAGCGCGAAGGCGCTCGCCGCGGCGTTGACCCATGCGCAGACGTCGCCGGCCGAGCGCGTTCTCTTCTGGCTCACCTTCGACGGACGGTGGCTCGACACGGCGTGATCGCGCAGCATCGCGCTTGAGCAATGCCCGCGCGGGGGCGAACTTTCGAGGCTCAACTCACCCTGCCGCCCGCCGCACTCGATGTCGTCCTCCGCTCCACCGCCCTCCGCTTCCGCACAACCCGAGATCTCCGCTGCCGAGCAGCGCCCGAGCGCTCGCGCAGGAGCTGTGCTCTTTCGTCACCGCGGCTGGCTGCCGGTGCCATTCCTCCTGGTGCCGCTGCTCGCGCGCGGCACGATGCGGCCGAGCAACTGGATCATCGGCTTCGTGCTCATCGTGCTGGGGGAAGCGATCCGGCTCGCAGGCGTGGCGGCGGCCGGCACGGTGACGCGGCGGCGCTCGCGCACCGTACAGCGGCTGGTGACCTACGGGATCTTCGCCTGGATGCGGAACCCGCTCTACGTCGGAAACTTCCTCATCTGGATCGGCTTCACGGTCATCTCGGGCGTGCTCTGGTTCCTGCCGGTCGCGGCCCTCCTCTTCGCGGTGGAGTACACGTTGATCGTGCGCTACGAGGAGGGCGTGCTCGAGTCGATCTTCGGCGATGAGTATCTGGCCTATAAAACGCGAACGCCCCGCTGGTTCCCGAGCCCACCCGCGACCAGGGAAGCGGGGGAGCACCAGTGGGGCGAAGCGTGGCGCAGCGAGATCTCGACGTTCCTACAGTACGCCGTGATCACGGCGCTGTTCATTGCGAAGCAGCGCCTGGGGTACAGCAACTAGAAGTCGTAGGCGATGCTGAGCTGAATGGTCCGGGGGAAGATTCCCATCCCCGTGGTGAAGCGGCTCGTGGACGTGGTGCCCGCAGCGGGGCCGGTGGTGACGAGGGAGACCGCCGATCCATCCGGGTTCACGCTCAGCACATCCTCACCCGTGCGCTGTCCCATCGTCTGGATGGCCTGCTTGTCGAGCAGGTTGAGCGCCTGGAGGCGAACGCTGGCGCGAGCGAGGCGGTAGGAGACGCCGCCATTGAGCTCACCCCAACCAGGAATCGTGATGGTGTTCGGCCGGTTGGCGGGACGAGATCCACTGTAGCGGTAGTCGCTGAAGATCTCCGCACCGCGCCACGAGTACGAGCCGCCGACGTCGGAGAGGAACGAAGCGACGTCGTTCAGGCGATTGCCCGCGTAGTCACGATGCTGGGGGCCGCTGTACTGATTGGTGCCCGGCACGAAGAAGTCGTACTCGAAGTGCGTGAACCGAGGATCCTGCGCGGTCACGGTGCCCCGCAGCTGCAGACCCTGGATGGGCGAGACGGAACCCTCGATCTCGGCGCCATAGGTGCGGGTGTCCGAGCTGATCGGCAGGAAGACGAACCCGCCGTTGGCCTGCCCGCGGTCGAGTGAGACGAGCATGCCCTTGCTGCTGCCATAGAATCCGGTGAGCAGGAGCGACCAGCGGTCCGCCGAGGTCTTCACGCCCAGCTCGGCCTGCATGGTCGTCTCGACGGCGCCCTTCTTCGTCTCGCCCGTTACCTGGCTTCCGTCGGTGGTCTGGAAGGTCCACTGCTGCGGCGTGGGCATGCGCGTGCCGCGGCTCAGTCGGCCGTAGAGAGCCGAGCGATCGGTGAGCCGGAAGTTCGCGCCGCCCGACGCGCTCCACGTATCGAAGGTGTAGTCCCACGTGCGGTAGATCCCGCTGCCGAACATGCCCGCGTTGCTCTGTGCGGGTGTGGGCGTGAATGGAGCATAGCCCGCGGGGACTTCCTGGCCGACGACCTGTCCATTCACGACCTGTCCCGGGACGACGGGACGCTCGTTCTTCCCGTTGCTGCCGTTGTGATCGTAGCGCGCACCGAGCTCGATGCTCAGCCGGTCTGTCGCTTTCCAGGAGTCACCGAGATAGAGCGAGGCGATGGCGGTGTGGTTGGTGAGATTCCAGAATCCGGGGTTGTAGCCCGCGAAGCCGTCTGGGGGCGTGAGGCCGATGAACGCGCCGCCGGGTCCGGGCATCCCCACCTGGATGAGGCGCGGATTGTCCGACACTTCGGTGAACACTCCCTCCTGCACGAGCTTGAGCCGCGTCTGATACGCGCTGAGGTAGACGCCAGTGGTGATGCTGTGGCGCGTGCCCTGGCGCGCGAACTCGAGGTTGGCGATGCCGTTCGTCACCGGCTGGTCGATGAAGGCGATGCCCGAGACGGTCATCAGCCCATTGCCATTCAGGTTCGCGACGGCGGCGGGGTCGGTGATAGTCTGGCCCGTCTTCACGTAGCGGAGCTGGCGGTCGCCCGGTGGTCCGACGACAGCGATCGGGAAGGGATCGGCGACGTCGACCATGAAGTTGCTCTCGTTCGCCGAGTGCAGGACCTTGCCGCGCACTGTCATGGTCCAGTCGCGCGCCAGCGCGCGCTCGAATTCCCCGCCGGCCATGCTGTAGCGCGTGGTGTTGCCCTGGAGGTCGTGTGTGGCGGTCTTGCCCGGGTTGAACGCGTCGGGGACGGTGAGCGTGCGCCGCTCGCGGGCGAACATCGTCCCGCTCCCGATCTCCGGACCTCCGGTGATCGCCTGCGGATCGCGGTAGTTCTGGATGGGGATACCGAGGTACCAGACGTCGCGCTCATTCAGATACTTGCCGTACAGGCGGACGTGGCCCGAGGCGAGATTGCGGGTGAGGTTGGCGCGAATCTGCCCGCCCTCGTTGGCAGCGAAGCCCGGGTCGCGAAGCCCCTTGTCGTAGCGCCAGTAGCCGCCGGTGTTGAAGCGCCACTGATCGCCGAGGGGACCGCCAATGTCGAGGTCCACACGCTGCATCCCCTGCGCTGCGGTCGTGCTGCGCACCGTGCCGCCGAAGGTCGGGCCGCCCGTCTTGCTGATGAGGTTCACGATCCCGCCTGGCGTGCCTGAGCCGAAGACCGCCGAGCTTCCGCCGCGCACGGCTTCGACGCGCTCAACCGTCTCGTCGAGGCGGGCCATCGCGTCGGGGAATGCGAAGATGAGGTTCGAGGGCTCGAAGACGGGAAGTCCGTCTTCCTGCAACCGCACGTAGCGGAAGGAGCTCTGCTCGGCCACCGGCAGGCCGCGCACGGTGACGTCCGCTCCCTGCTCGCCGGAGTTGCTCATGACCTGGAAGCCGGGGACGCTCTTGAGCACTTCAGCGGTGCCGCGCGGCGCCTGCTGTTGAATCTGCTGCTCCGAGAAGGTCGTGATCGCGGTGCTCGACTCGAGCTTGGAGGCCGGGTTGAAGGTGCCGGAGACGACGACCCCCTCGAGGGCGAGCGGATCGGCGTGGAGCGCGAAGCGTGCAGTGGCGGCCTCCGCGGCGCGCACGTCGAGCATCATCGTGCCGGCGCGATAGCCGAACCGCTGCGCGCGCACGGTGCGCGTGCCGACCGGCACGCCGCGCAGCTCGAACGTTCCATCGGCGCGCGACTCGGTGGCGAGCGTCGTACCGACGATGCTCACGCGCACCACGGGGAGCGGCCGGCCAGCGTCATCGGACACACTGCCACGCACGAGACCGGATTGTGCGCGCAGCACCGGCGCCGCCGCGAACAGCAACAGAGCGGCGCGAAGGACGGCTGAAGCAGGCATACGTCGGGTGGGCGGGGAGAGGGGAATCGACCTCGGCTCGCGTCTCCACGAGCGCACGGCCGGGTACAACGGGCGGGGCCTTTCTCCTTATGCTAGGCGTGGGTACCGCAATTCGCAAATGCGGATCGCTCCTGTCGGCATTCGACATGAGTGATCTTCCCGACGCAATCTTCCGGCTCTCCAAACGCGTGTGACGCGTGCGTGCGTGGGCGAGTCACCCTAGGACTGCGCGCGTGCGCGCTCGCCTCTCTCTCCCGACGGACGGACCTGCATGACGTGGATCCGCACCACCCCGCTCGAAGTCAACGAAGAAGCCATCGCGCGTTCGCGGGCGATGCAGCGTGCACTCTACCCGATGATGTACGGCGAACCCGGGCCAGCCGAGCTGGAAGGCGAGTCCATCGTGGCGTCGCACGCGCTCATTCCCGATGCGCAGTACCACGCCTTCTCGACGTTCGGCGTGCTGATGTCGCCCGACCTGCCGCTCGAGCGGCGGCATCACGAGATGATCGCGACGATGGTCTCCGTCACGAACAGTTGTCGGTATTGAATGGTCTCGCACGCAGAGTTTCTGCGTAAGGTGACGCTCGACGATGGGCTGGTGGATGCGCTCCGCACCGACTGGCGGACCGCTCCGATCAATGAGGCCGAGCGCGTGATGATCGAGTACGTCGTTCAGCTCACGGAGGACGCGACGCGCATCACTCCGGAGCACCACGAGCGGCTACATGCAGCGGGCTTCGACGATCGCGGGATCCTGCAGATCACGCTGATCGCGAGCTGGTTCAACTATATCAATCGAGTTGCGGACGCGTTGGGCGTAGGCCGCGGCTGAGCGAGCAGGTAGTCCGTCAGCTCCTCGTAGCTCCGCGCCACGAACTCGGCCTCGCTCGGGCCGCCGGTGCGGACGACGTCGAGGCGGACCGCGCGCATGCCGGCGTCGAGGGCGCCGCGCACGTCGGTGCGCTCGTTGTCGCCGATGTGAAGGATCTGCTCCGGGGCGAGGCCGAGCGTCTCGACGGCGGCACGGAAGATCTCGGGGCGCGGCTTTGCATGCCCGACGTCCATCGAGTAGATCGTCGCGGTGAAGAAGTCGCGCGCGCCATCCTTCTCGAGCAGCCGGTCCTGGGCGCGTCCCGACGCGAAGCCGGTATCGCTGATGACCGCGAGCGCGAGATGGCGCCTGAGCGTGCGCAGCGTCTGCCAGGCACCGCGCAGCATCGCGGGAGGAAGAATGAGCAGCGCGTTGTCCACTGCTTCGGCGGCCGTGGCGACGTGCTCACACGCATCGCGCGGCGCGATGTCGGCGCGCTCGAGAATCCAGTGCAGCCGGTCGTTGGTCGAATAGCCGCGTTGCTCCTCGCGCCACCACCGCTCCGCCTCACGCCCGGACTCCTCGTACAGTGTGCGCAGCTGCTCCTCGGGGAGCGCGCGGCCATACGCGCCGAGCAGCGCGCCGACGGCGGTACGACGAAGGGCGACGCGCTCGGGGAGCGCGCCGCCCTCGTAGAGCGTATCCCAATAATCGAAGGTCAGAGCGCGAAGCATCGCGCGCGCCTTCCCGCAGTGGTCACCGCGTCGGCCGACCCGGCGGGTTGTCGCTCGTGAAGACGTCCCGATTGAGCTGCACGTACGACTTGAGGTTCGCCGGCACGTCCTCCTCCGGGAAGATCGCCGTCACCGGACACTCCGGCTCACAGGCGCCGCAATCGATGCACTCGTCGGGGTGGATGTAGAGCTGCTGCTCACCTTCGTAGATGCAATCCACCGGGCAGACGTCCACGCACGCCTTGTCCTTGGTGTTGATGCAGGCTTCGGTAATGACGTAGGGCATGTTCCCTCGAAGAATCCCGCGAAGTGAAGTCGGCTTTTTCTCAAGATAACGCGATTCATCGACGCGACAACGGGATCAGCGCCAGGGCGGCGGAGCGCCCTTCTTCCGCTCCAGGTCCGGGTTCTCCCGGTAGAGCGTGCAGGTGCGGCCGATCGTCTGCACCACCTCGGCGCCAAGCTGCTCGGCCAACTGGTGCGCCGCATCCTTCGCCGAGATGTCGGTCGACTTGGTGAGCGCGACCTTCACCAGCTCGTGCGTCCGCAGCGCGTCGTCGAGCGTCTGACGCAGCGCGTCCGTGAGGCCGTGGTGCCCGATGTGGACGATCGCGGTGAGGTGGTGCGCCTCGGCGCGCAGAGAAGCGCGCTCCTTGGACGAGAGCGTCATCGGCGTCCAGCCTGCATGAGAAGAAAGAGCGGGTACGGGTTGATCGCCTCGCCGTCCCAGTACTTGCCGTCCGCCGGCATGCGCATGACCTGGAAGTGGAGGTGCGGCGTGTCCTTTGGCGCGTTGCCCGTCGTGCCGACGGTTCCGAGGACGTCGCCGCGCGCAATGGTCGCGCCTTCGGCGAGGCCCGGCTGGTACGCGTCGAGGTGGGCATAGTAATAGACCACACGACCCTGCGGATCGGTGGCGTACACCGTGTTGCCGCCGAGCGTGTTCGGACGAACGCGGAGGATCCGGCCGTCGTCGGCGGACAGGACCGGCGTGCCGCGGGGCGCGAGGATGTCGAGCGCGCGATGCACGCGACCCTCGTCGCGCCCTTCGTCGAACGAGTCCTGGAGCTGAGAGACGGCAACGCCCGCGACGGGGACGATGAGACCGCGGCCGAGGATGTAGTTGACCGTCTCGGACCCGGACATCGGTCCCGTGGTGCCCACGACCTCACGCGGCGCCGCGGCGGGACCGGCCGATGCCGGCGCGCCGCGCGTCTCCGGGGTGGGGGCCGACATCGTATACGACGGACGCGCGCAAGCGCCGACGAGCAGGGCGAGCCAGAGGGCGATCGAGCGAGGGCGCATCCAGAGCGTGACGCGCGGACGAAGCGTGAGTAACCCGGCCCGCATCACGGAACGAGCAGAACCTTTCCGGTCGTACGGCGTTCCTCGAGCGCCCGGTGTGCGTCCGCCGCCTGGGCGAGCGGCACCTCGCGATCGACGCGCACCGAGAGCGCTCCCTCGCTCACCCAGCCGAGCACATCACCCGCACGCCAGACGAGCTCTTCGCGTGTGGCGATGTAGTGCCCGAGTGTGGGGCGCGTCATGAAGAGCGAGCCTTTCCGACTCAGCAGCAACGGATCTATCGGGGGTACGACTCCGGAGGACTGACCGAACAGCGCAAGCATGCCGCGCGGCGCGAGACAGTCGATGCTGCCGAGGTAGGTCGTCGCGCCGACGGAGTCGTAGACGACCTGGAGCTTCGCGCCGTCGGTGAGCCGCTGAACCTCGGCGACGAAGTCCTGCCTGGTGTAGTCGATGACCTCGTCTGCTCCCGCGTCATGGGCCAGCCGCGCCTTCTCGGCGGTGGACACGGTGCCGAAGACGATCGCGTTGCGCCGCTTGGCGATCTGGCAGAGCAGCAGCCCCACGCCGCCGGCGGCAGCGTGCACGAGACAGCGGTCGCCCGCCTGCAGTGCGTGGACGGAGGTGGCGAGATACTGCGCCGTCATCCCCTGCAGCATCACCGCCGCCGCTTCGCGTGCGCCGAGTCCCTCCGGGATCGGCACGACCTTGTTCGCGTCGGCGATCGCGAGCTCGGCGTACGACCCGCGGAAGTTCACCGACGCGACCCGATCTCCGACACGCACGTCGTCGACGCCAGGCCCGACAGCTTCGACTTTCCCTGCCCCTTCCTCGCCCGGAACGAAGGGCATCGCGACCTTGTACAGCCCGCGCCGCTGATAGATCTCGATGAAATTCACGCCGATCGCCTCGAGCCGGACGAGCACCTGCCCCGGACCGGGAACCGGATCGGGGATCGTCTCGAGGCGGAGCGCTTCAGCGCCGCCCGTCTCGTGAACGCGGATCGCTTTCAAGATTCCTCCAGCGCTGGATCGGAGTGTGGCACGAGTGAACGGCCTGCGGTGATCGCTCCTCCCTGCGGCGCTGCGCACCTCCGGTCGGAGTTCCGCATGCCCGCCGTTCTGATCGCTCCTCCCTGCGGCGCTTCGCACCTGCGGTCGGAGTTTCGCAGGTCCGCCGTCGCGACGAATTCGACGACGGCGTCAACGACGTCTGGGGCGAAGAGAATCCTGCGGTGTCCAAGACCGGAAGTCGTGAGCAATCGCGCCCCGAATAGCTCCGAGAGTCGTGTGCCGTTCACGTAAGGCACCTCGACGTCATCTGTGTCGTGCACGATGAGCAGCGGCGCGTCGATGTGGCCGACGAAGGTGGAGACGTCGAAGCTCGCCACCGCCTCTCCGGTGCGTCGCTCGAGGGCATGCACCATGGACGGCATCGCACGCTCGGGCAGGGCGATCTGCTCCTGGAACTCACGGAGGACTTCGGGCACCGAGGAGGGCGAACCGATGACGACGAGGCGGTCCATCGTCAGCCCACGCGCCGCGGCGAGCAGCGAGATGAAGCCGCCGAAGGAATGTGCGACGACGGCCGCGAGCGGGCCGACCGCCTCGCGCGTCGCCTCGAGCGCCCGTGCGAACTCCGGCCCCGTGACGGAGTCGCCGGTCGAGTCGCCGTGTGCGGGGCCGTCGAGGGCGACGACGCGGTAGCCCGCCGCGACGAACGGATCAACGAACGCGCCGAGCTGCGCGCCGCGCCCTTCCCATCCATGCACCAGGAGCACGACCGGTCCGGCACCCCAGGCGGTCGCACTCAAGCCGTTGGGGAGTGGGACCGGCGTGCCCCGTGCGATCAGTGCTCGCTCGCGATCTGGCCGGCGGTGACGGCGCGGTCGGCAGAAGAGCCTCGCCGCAAGACGGCCGGCGAGGGCTGGACTGATGCGACCAAGGACCGCGAACAAGACACGGATCGACGCGAGCATTACATCAGTCGCCGGCGCCGGCGAGCTCGCGGGCGTACTCCGTCTCCCGCGGCGCGCGCGCGGACGGGACGAGCCCCTGCTCCTGGGCCAGCTGTTCGATCTGCTCGTCGATGGTGCGGGTGTGATGCATCGAGCAGAACTTCGGACCGCACATCGCGCAGAACTCGGCGCTCTTGAAGTACTCCGCCGGGAGCGCCTCGTCGTGGTACTCGCGCGCCCGATCCGGGTCGAGCGAGAGCGCGAACTGCTCGTTCCAGTCGAACTTGTAGCGTGCACGCGAGAGCGCGTCGTCGCGGTCGGTTGCGCCCGGGCGGCCGCGCGCGATGTCAGCGGCATGCGCCGCGATCTTGTACGCGATCACGCCGTTGCGCACGTCCTCCGCGTTGGGCAGGCCGAGATGCTCCTTCGGCGTCACGTAGCAGAGCATGTCGGCGCCGTACCAGCCGATCATCGCGGCACCGATCGCGCTCGTGATGTGGTCGTAGCCCGGCGCGATGTCGGTGACGAGAGGTCCGAGCGTGTAGAAGGGCGCTTCGTGGCAAATCTCCTTCTGCTTGCGGACATTCATCTCGATCTGGTGCATCGGGATGTGGCCAGGCCCTTCGACCATGACCTGGACGTCCTTCTCCCACGCACGCCGCGTCAGCTCACCGAGCGTCTCGAGCTCGGCGAACTGCGCGCGGTCGCTCGCGTCGTGGATCGAGCCCGGACGCAGCGAATCGCCGAGCGAGATAGTGACGTCGTACTTCCGCAGGATGTCGAGCACGTCGTCGTAGCGCTCGTACAGCGGATTCTGCTTGCGATGGTGCATCATCCAGACGGCGTGCAGCGAGCCGCCGCGGCTCACGATGCCCGTCACGCGGCCATACACCAACGGCAGGTGCTCGAAGAGGATGCCGGCGTGGATGGTCATGTAGTCCACCCCCTGCTTCGCCTGATGCTCGATGACCTCGAGCAGCAGATCGGCGGTGAGATCCGTCGCCTCCTTCACCTGCTGGATCGCCTGGTAGATCGGCACGGTGCCGATCGGCACGGGAGACGCCGCGATGATCGCTTCGCGCGTCTCGTCGAGCGCGTGACCGGTCGAGAGGTCCATGACCGTGTCCGCACCGTATTTCACGGCGAACTGCAGCTTCTCCAACTCGCCGTCGATGTCGCTGGTGACGGCGCTGTTGCCGATGTTCGCGTTGATCTTGACCTTCGCCACCTTGCCGACGGCCATCGGCACGAGCGAGCCGGCCAGGTGATTCACGTTGGCGGGAATGACGAGGCGTCCGCGCGCCACCTCGCTCCGCACGAGCTCTGGGCTGAGCTGCTCGCGCTCGGCCACGATGCGCATCGCATCGGTGATGATGCCGTCGCGCGCGAAGCGCATCTGCGTGTTGCTCTTGTTGCTCATGATCATCGTCGGACTCCCTACGCCGGTACGAACCGGATCAGGTTCAACGGGACTCTCTCAGCCGACGACGGACGTGTCGCCGGCACCCCGGTCATGCGTGCAAGGTAGAAGAGGCACGCGGCGCTCGCCACGCTCCCGCGGCGGCGTCAGAGTCCGATCGAGCGCAGCAGCGTCTGGTAGCGCGCGTTTCCGGCGAGCGCGGAGAACGCGGACGAGCGCGTCGGCTCGGTGGAGAAGAAGGGATCTTTCGCCTTCGCCGCGCGCTCGAGTCGCGCAAGCGCCTGCACGGTGTCGCCCAATCCGAGCGCGATCCGACCGAGCGCGACGTCCTTGCCCGGTGCGTCGGGCAACGACTCGATCCGCGCGCTCATGCGATGTGCCGCGTCGCGGTCGCCGGTGACGGCGTACGCGTAGCCTAGCATCCCGAGTGCAACGGGCGACGACGGATCGATCTGCGCGGCCACCTCCAGGGGCGCGATGGCCGCCGTGCGAGGGCCGACGTTCAGCCTCGTCGCGCCGAGTACGAGTCTCGGGAAGAGCATCGAGGAGTCGTACGAGACGGCGCGTTCGGCCGTCGCGACGGCTTCGGGTCCTCGACCGGCGGTGGCGAGCGCGAGAGCGAGAGAGCCGGCAACGACGGGAGATCCCCCCTCGAGCTGCGCGGCGTGCTGGAGGGTGGTGACGGCTTCGGGAATGCGGCCGCGCACCAGGAGCAGATCGCCGAGCCAGCGCTGCGCCGGCGCAAAGCGCGGATCGACGGCGATGGCGCGGCGGAAATCGTGCTCGGCCTCCGACCAGCGCCAGCTCCGGGTGAGGAGGACGCCGCGCGCCGCCCACGCATCGGCGAGGTTGCTGTCCAGCGCGATGGCGCGATCCGCGTTGCGCAGGCCGTCGGCGAGCGTGCGCTCGACGCTCGCCGTCGTGTAGAGCGGCAGGAATCCCTGTGCCGCGGCGAGTCCGCTGTACGCCGGCGCGAGGTCGCGATCCTTCGCGATCGCCTGCTCGAAGTACGAGATCGCCTGGCGGAGCGATGCCGCGCTGGGTCGGCCGAGCTGGAACCGTCCACGCAGGTAGAGGTCGTACGCT
>Ga0068867_100002106_pt1 | contig 13948 bp, 10 predicted proteins | sample KBSMisM32_FD_65649 | JGI IMG/M metagenome (GOLD analysis project Ga0068867, IMG submission 65649) | Miscanthus rhizosphere microbial communities from Kellogg Biological Station, Michigan, USA - KBS Miscanthus M3-2 | ecosystem: Host-associated > Plants > Roots > Rhizosphere > Soil ...
GAGCGTCTGCTAGAAATTTCATATCGCTTCGAGAATGCGAGTGAACTGGTGGAAGTTGAACGCCGTCGCTTCGATAATTGCGTCCCTCGCGTCATCGTCGTTGATCTGGTTCATCACGACTCGCAGGTCCACCATATGCTCCGCGTCCAGCGTGGCGTGAGAGCTGATGAAAGAAATCCCGCGATCGGTTTCGAGAAATAGAGATTCCCGAATTGCAGATGTAATAGGACCTCCATACACAGACGCGATTACCTCTAGCGCATAGATCATCCCAAGAACGGAGCAAGGATGTCGGCGATCAGCGCTCCAGTAGTTGTATCCATTCAAGGCAAGCACCAGAAGGGTGGGATGGCAGGACACGGCATATGGGCGATCCACCCCCATCGCATCCAGATCGTTCAAGACCCATTCCTCATGACCAGCCTCCTCTTTCATGTGGTCATAGAGGAAATACCGGATGTGCTTGTGCGAGTCCGGAATACGGCTGGCCGCTGCTGCGCAGATGGGATTGAAGTGCCACACCACGTGGTAGAGCTCCAGCAGCAATTTTCTGTAGCGTTCAACGGACAAGCCGTTCGCGACGATGTCCAGCACCTTAGGATTCATTTCGAACGCGCGGCGCGCTTCATCCGTGCGCGTCACCAGATCAATGAAGAATGGAATCATTTTCGGTTACATTTTTTGGGCGACGTTCAACGTACCTTATTCAAGGAGTCAGTTTGACCACATGATCCGCACCTGCTGACTGTGCCTCGTTACGTTGCCGCGGTAGCAACACCGCGCGTGTCCTTCGCTTGCGCTGAATCGCTCACACGTTGATACCCGAGAACTCAGATGCAACTCAAACACGTGAACAAATGATCAACGCCGTGCCCGGTGTCTGTCTCGGCACCGCGATGGCCGGTATACGCAAGGCCAATCGCAGCGACCTGACGGTCGTCCTGCTCGATGAGAAGTCGATTGTTGCCGGCGTCTTCACATCGAACCGCTTCTGTGCGGCGCCTGTCCAGATCTGCAGGGAGCATCTCGCTTCAGGCGCCGCCATACGCGCTATTCTCGTCAATACCGGGAATGCCAACGCGGGCACCGCTGAAGAGGGTCTCGCGCGGGCTCGGGCGACCTGCGATGCACTGGCCGAAATGATCGGCGCTACTCGTGCGCAGATCTTGCCCTTTTCGACGGGCGTCATCATGGAGATGTTGCCGGTCGACCGGATTGTCGCAGGTCTCCCTACCGCCGTTGCCGATGCCAAGGCCGACAACTGGGCTGCGGCTGCGCGGGCCATCATGACCACCGATACGGTGCCCAAGTCGGCGTCGACTCAGGTAAAGATCGGCGGGAAGACGGTCACCGTAACCGGTATCAGCAAGGGCGCCGGCATGATTCGCCCGAACATGGCGACGATGCTCGGTTTCGTTGCCACCGATGCGGTGATCGCTCCGGCGCTGCTGCAGCGACTCGTCCTCGATGCGGCCGACGAGTCGTTCAATCGCATCACGATCGATGGCGATACCTCGACCAACGACTCGTTCATTCTCATCGCGACCCAGCAAGCCGGCCACGCCCGCATCGATGACCTGGACTCGGCCGACGGCGTGACGCTGCGCGACGCCGTCTGTGCCGTCTCCCGCGAGCTTGCGCACGCAATCGTGCGCGACGGCGAAGGTGCGACGAAGTTCATCACGGTCCAGGTCGACGGCGGGCGCAACGAGGGCGAGTGCCGTCTCGTCGCCTATGCCGTGTCCCACTCGCCCCTCGTCAAGACGGCCTTCTTTGCCAGCGACCCGAACCTGGGGCGCATCTTGGCGGCGGTCGGCTATGCGGGCATCGACGATCTTGACCAGACGACGATCGACCTGTTCCTGGACGACGTCCACGTCGCCCGCAACGGGGGCCGACATCCCGACTACCGCGAGGAAGACGGGCAGCGCGTGATGAAGCAATCCGACATCACGGTGAGGATCGATCTCCACCGCGGTGCGGCGAGCACGACGGTGTGGACCTGCGACCTCAGCTACGACTACGTCAAGATCAACGCCGACTACCGAAGCTGATGCGCGGCGGATCAGTGGGTTCCGAGCAACGATCCGGGAACTGCCGGTCTTGCGGTCTCCACACACTCGCTGATAGCATTCCTTTCCCTTTTTGAAACCCGCCCTACCACCCATGCGCAACCCACCAACCAGCTATCCAAGCATCGCCTCGCGCGGTGAGCTGGCCATGGGGCTTCGCTCGCGTCGTGGCGGCACTGTGGCCCTGGTGCGTCCGCACCGCGTCGCAGCACCCTAGCTCCCTCAGCGCTCGCTTCGTACCGAAGCTCCGCTGAGAAATCAGCGGATCAAGAACCGATCGTCTCTCTCCGCTGCACCGGGTCTACAAGGCCCCCTCAGGCCGCTCCAACGAGCGCCTGGCGAGAAGAACGGAAAGAGGTGAGCCATGAACTCGTGGCTGCAGAAATTGAAGACAGCGCTGGAGGCGCGCTTGGCGTTACCCGCCGGCGACCTGCTCCGCGATGCGACCTATCGGCGCCTCTGGACGTCGATCGTGATCAGCTCGTTCGGTGGCCAGGTGACGATGCTCGCGCTGCCGCTCACCGCCGCGGTGCTGCTCCACGCCAGCCCGACGCAGATGGGCTTGCTGACGGCGATGGAACTGGTGCCGTTCGTGCTGTTCTCGCTGCCGTCCGGCGTCTGGCTCGACCGCGTCAGGAAGCTCCCGGTCTACGTGGCGGGCGAAAGCATGCTCGCCCTGGTGGTGGCGAGCGTTCCGATCGCGTGGTGGCTTGGCTGGCTCTCGATGTCATGGCTGTACGTCTGCGGCCTCGTGATCGGGACGATCTACACGGTAGCCGGCAGCGCCGCGCAGATCGTGCTGACGCAGGTCGTCGCGCGCGAGCGACTGGTCGAGGCGCACGCGAAGAATGCGCTCGCCACGTCGGGCGCGGAGGTAGCCGGCCCGGGCGTGGCCGGCGCCTTGATCAAGGCCGTCGGCGCGCCGATGGCCTTGCTGGTGGACGCGGTGCTGCTTGTCGCCTCGGCGTTCATCCTGCGCGGCATCACCGTGCACGAAGCGCCGCAGCGCACCGAGAAGGGCGTGCCGGTCGCGCGACGCTTCTGGCGCGACCTGATCGCCGGCGTTCGCTTCGTGTCCAGCAACCGGCTGCTGGTCGCGCTCGCCCTGGTGGTCGGTGCGTGGCAGACCTGTCACCACGCCGCGATCGTCGTGCAGATCTTGTTCGCGACGCGCACCCTCGGGCTGAGTGAACAGGCGGTCGGGCTCAGCTACACGGGCATGGGCCTCGGCACGATCGTCGCGAGCGTGCTCGGCGATCGCATCAGCAAGCGGATCGGTCCGGGGCCTTGCCTCGTGCTCGGCTTCGCGATCTGCGGCGCCGGCTGGCTGCTGCTGTCGGTGGCCCCGGCGAACGCGTACGGCGTCGCGATGTTCGCGCTGATGCTGATGCTGTTCTCATGCGGTGCGGTGCTGGTGTTCATCAACTTCCTGGCGCTGCGCCAGGCCGTGACGCCGACGCCGCTGCTCGGACGCATGACCAGCACGATGCGCTGGCTGATCCTCATCCCGGCCGGCCCGGGCGCGCTGCTCGGCGGCTGGCTGGGTGAGCACTATGGGCTGCGGGTGCCGCTCGCCGTGGCCGGGGGCAGCGCATTGCTCCTTGCCGCGCTCGCCAGTCGATGGGCAACGATTCGCGAGGTGCGCGAGCTGCCTTCGCCGGATGATGCGCACGCCGAATGGCTCGGCGGCGAGGCAGCGGTACGGCCTCGAGCAGTGATGGACGCAACCTGATCGGAAAGGACCGGCCAGGATGGATCCGTTGCTGCTCGACGTGCCCGAGCGCCTCGAGACCGAGCGCCTCGTGCTGCGCTGCCCGCGGCCCGGCGACGGGCCCGCGGTCAATGTGGCGGTGTGCGACAGCCTCGAGGGCCTGCGCCCATGGATGCCCTGGGCGAAGGCGGCGCCGAGCATCGCCGACTCGGAGGCCTATTGCCGGCGGATGCACGCGAAGTTCCTGCTGCGCGAGGACCTTGTCCTGATCATTTTCGAGCGCGGCTCCGAAGGCGCGGCCGGCCCGGTGCTCGGCGCGGTGGGGCTGCATCGCATCGACTGGGTCGCTCGCTGCTTCGAGATCGGCTACTGGCGCCGCAAGGGGCTGGGTGGCCTCGGAATCGTCAGCGAGGCGGTTCAGGGGTTGACGCGCATGGCGTGGGACCGCCTCGACGCGCGCCGGCTCGAGATCCGCATGGACGACGACAACGGCCCGAGCCGGAAAGTGGCGGAGCGTGCTGGCTTCACGTTCGAGGGCTTGTTGCGATTGAATGCGCTGGCGCCCGATGGCTCCCCGCGTAGCACGCGCGTCTACGCCCGCATTCGCGGCCAGAAAGAACCCGACTCAGACACCGAGGCTTGCCGGTGAGAAACGGTCGACCGCATCGGTGATGATGCTGTCGATCCCAAGCATGCAGAGGCGCTGCACTTCGGCCGGGTCGTTCACGGTGTAGGCCAGCGCCCGCATGCCGGCTGCGTGCAACTGGTCGATCAGCGCAGCGTCCATCAGCGCGTAATGGGTGACGACGGCAATGCAGCCCAGCTTTTGCGCCGCCTCGAACCAGCCACTCGGCAACGCGTCGAACAGCAGTGCCCGCGGCAGGCTCGGCATCGCGTCCTGCGCGGCGGCGAGCGATTCCGGCTGAAACGAGCTCAGCAGCGGCGGCACTTCGGCACCGGCCCAAAGGCGCGCGGCTTCGATCGCGACCTTCGCGCCGGTCTCGGTTTCGCGCCCCGGCGATGGCTTGATCTCGATGTTCAGGTGGTGGCCGTTGCCGCGGCAAAACGCCGCTATTGCCATCAGGCTGGGCGGCGGTTCACCGGCGAAGGTGCGGCTGTGCCAAGTACCGGCATCAAGGCGCGCCAGCGCGGACCAGTCGAGGGCACCGGCATCGTCTTCCCCGGATGTGGTGCGCGCCAGGGTCGCGTCATGGAGCAGGAATGGAACGCCGTCGGCGCTCAGCTTGACGTCGCATTCGAAGGCCCGATAGCCATAGGACGCGCCGAGCCGGAAGGCGGCCAACGTGTTTTCGGGGGCGAGCTTGCCCGCTCCACGATGCGCGACCAAGAGCGGATAGGGCCAGGCGGCCGACGACGTGCTCACAAGCGCTGCTGCGTCGCGGCGTCGAACCAGTGCAAGTGCGCGGGGGCGGCCTGCAGCGACACGACGTCGCCGGCCTTCGGCGGCTTTTCCGTCGCATCGACCCGGATCGTGAACAGCACGCCGCCGACTTGCCCGTAGACCAGCCGCTCCGCGCCGAGCATTTCGAGCGCCTCGACCTTCATCTCCCAACCGGTCGCGCCGGCCGGGCTCAACTCCATGTGTTCCGGGCGGACGCCCAGGATCACCTCGCCGTTGCGCGGTGCCGGCGCAGGCAGCACGAGCGTCTGCCCCGAAGTGGTCATGCGCGCGCCGTCGACCGTGCCGCGAATCAGGTTCATCGGCGGCGAGCCGATGAACCCGGCCACGAAAGTCGTCGCCGGCCGGTGGTAGACCTCGTCGGGCGTCCCGATCTGCTCCATGCGGCCGGCGTTCATCACGATCATCCGCTCGGCCAAGGTCATCGCCTCGACCTGGTCGTGGGTCACGAACAGCGACGTCACGTGCAGCTCGTTGTGGAGCTTCTGGATCTCGAGGCGCGTCTGCGCCCGCAGCTTCGCGTCGAGGTTCGACAGCGGCTCGTCGAACAGGAAGACCTGCGGCTGGCGGACGATCGCGCGGCCCATCGCGACGCGCTGACGCTGGCCGCCGGACAGCTCGCGCGGCTTGCGTGCAAGGAACGGGCCGAGCTCGAGGATCTTTGCTGCCTTGTCGACGCGGGTCTTGATCTCGGCGATCGGCACCTTGGCGATCTTCAGGCCGTAGGCCATGTTGTCGAACACCGTCATGTGCGGGTAGAGCGCGTAGTTCTGGAACACCATCGCGATGTCGCGCTCGGACGGCTCGACGTTGTTGACCACCCGGCCGGCGATCGAGATCTCGCCGCCGGAGATCTCCTCCAGCCCGGCGACCATCCGCAGCAAAGTCGACTTGCCGCAGCCTGACGGCCCGACGACGACAACGAACTCGCCGTCGGCGATCTCCGCATTGACGCCGTGGATGACGGCATTGGCCTTCGGGCCGGTGCCGTAGCTCTTGACGACGTTGCGGATCGAGATCGCGCCCATGCTTTCCTTCCAGTGCTCCGGCCCAGATCGTCCTGGGCCTATTTTTCGGTGTCGACGAGGCCCTTGACGAACCACTTCTGCATCAGGATCACGACAAGCGCGGGGGGGATCATCGCCAGTATCGCGGTGGCCATCACCAGGTTCCACTGATTCTGCGCATCGCCGCCGGCAATCATCCGCTTGATGCCGATGACGACTGGGTACATCGTCTCGTCCGTCGTCACGAGAAGCGGCCACAGGTATTGATTCCAGCCGTAGATGAACTGGATCACGAACAGCGCCGCGATGCTGGTCGCCGACAGCGGGACGAGCACGTCGATGAAAAAGCGCATCGGCCCTGCGCCGTCGATGCGCGCGGCCTCGACCAGTTCGTCAGGCACGGTCAGGAAGAACTGGCGGAACAGGAACGTCGCAGTCGCCGACGCGATCAGCGGGACCGTCAGGCCGGTGAGGCTGTTCAGCATGCCGAGGTCGGCGATGACCTTGTAGGTCGGCAGGATGCGCACCTCGACCGGCAGCATCAGCGTCACGAAGATCGCCCAGAAGAAGAACTGGCGAAAGCGGAAGCGGAAGTAGACGATCGCGAACGCTGACAGCAGCGAGATCGAGATCTTCCCGATCGTGATCATCAGCGCCATCATCAGGCTGATCCACATCATGCGGCCGACCGAGGCCTTCGAGCCGGCGCCGACGGTTCCACCGACCAGCGCGTCGCGGTAGTTGTCGAGCAGGTGGACACCAGGCAGCATCGGCATCGGCACCTGGACGATGTCCTCGGCGGTGTGGGTCGACGCGACGAACGCGATGTAGATCGGGAACGCGACGATCAGCACGCCGATGATCAGCACCGCGTGGGCGAGGATGCCAAGAGCAGGGCGGCGCTCAACCATGGCGCGCGGCCTCGCACGGATCACATTCGCAAGTGCGCATCAGTAGTTCACCTTTTTCTCGACGAACCGGAACTGCGCGACGGTGAGCGCGATCACGATGACCATCAGCACCACCGACTGCGCCGCCGAGCCGCCCAGATCGAGAGCCTTGAAGCCGTCGTAGTAGACCTTGTAGACCAGGATCGCGGTCTCCTTGCCGGGGCCGCCTTGCGTGGCCGCATCGACGATGCCGAAGGTGTCGAAGAAGGCATACACGACGTTGATAACCAGCAGGAAGAAGGTGGTCGGCGAGAGCAGCGGAAACTGGATCGACCAGAAGCGACGCCACGGGCGTGCGCCGTCGATCGCGGCGGCCTCGATCAGCGACTTCGGAATGCTCTGCAGGCCGGCCAGGAAGAACAGGAAGTTGTACGAGATCTGTTTCCAGACCGCGGCCATCACGATCAGTGCCATCGCTTGCGGACCGTTCAGCAGGTGGTCCCACTCGATGCCGATGACCCGCAGGCCGTAGGCAATGACACCGATCGACGGCGAGAACATGAAGAGCCACAGCACCCCGGCGATCGCGGGCGCGACGGCATACGGCCAGATCAACAGGGTCTTGTAGAAGGTCCCGCCCTTGATGACGCGGTCGGCGAACACCGCCAGCATCAACGAGATCGAGATCCCGAATACCGCGACCAGGATCGAAAAGACCGCGGTGGTCCGAAAGGACGCGATGTACGTGTCGTCGGCCCAGAGATTGCGAAAGTTCTCGAGCCCGATCCACTCGACCGACGTGCCGAAGGCATCGGACTGCTGCAGCGACTGCAGCACCGCCTGAGCCGCCGGCCAGAAGAAGAAAACCGAGATGACCAGCGCCTGTGGCGCGAGCAGCGCCCAGGGCAGCCAGCTGGATCGAAAGACGACCCGCTTTTCGGCGGCCATGCACCGACCTCAGGCGGTTCTGGCGCGGCCGAAGCGTCGGCGCCGGTCGTGCGGGGCGGGAAGGGGCAAGCCAGACAAGGGCATCAGCCCTTGTTCGCCTTCTGGAATCGCTCGAGCAGCTCGTTGCCTCGACTGACGATCGAATCGAGCGCCTCCTTGGCGGTCTTCTTGCCGCCCCAGACCTGTTCGAGCTCCTCGTCCTCGATCGCCCGGATCTGCACATAGTTGCCGAGGCGAATGCCGCGCGACTTGTCGGTGACCTTGCGGATCATTTGCGTCACCGCCACGTCGGTGCCGGGCTTCTCCTTGTAGAAGCCGGACTTCTCGGTCAACTGGTACGACGCCGTCGTGATCGGCAGGTAGCCGGTGCGCTTGTGGCTCGCCGACTGCACTTCGGGGCTCGACAGATAGCTGAAGAAGGCGGCCACGCCCTTGTACTCTTCCGGCTTCTTGCCCGCCAGCACCCACAGGCTCGCGCCGCCGATCACGGTGTTCTGCGGCGCGCCGGGCACATCCGGGTAGTAGGGCAGAGCGGTCAGGCCGTAAGCGAACTTCGCGTTCTTTGCGACGTTGCCGTAGAAGCCCGACGACGTGTTGATCATGGCGCATTCGCCCGAGATGAACGACGCTTCAGGAACGTTGCCGCGACCCTTGTAGACGAACAGGCCCTGCTTGGCCATGTTGGCGAGGTTCTCGATGTGGCGAACGTGCAGCGGCGAGTTCACCTTCATCCGCGCATCGAGCCCGGCCAACCCGTTCTGCTTGGTCGCGAACTCGACGTTGTGCCAGGCCGAGAAGCTTTCGAGCTGGGTCCAGCCCTGCCACGCGGTCGTGAAGGGGCAGCGGTGTCCGCTCGCCTTCAGCTTCGCTGCTGCGGCGACGACCTCGGGCCACGTGGTCGGCGCCTTTTCGGTGTCGAGGCCAGCCGCCTTGAACGCGTCCTTGTTGAAATAGAAGATCGTCGTCGAGCTGTTGAACGGAAAGCTCAGCATCTGCCCGTTCGGTGCCGTGTAGTAGCCGGCCACTGCCGGCACATAGGCAGCAGGGTCGAACTTCGCACCGGCGTCCTTCATGACCTGGCCGACCGGCACGATCGCGCCTTTGCTCGCCATCATCGTCGCGGTGCCGACCTCGAAGACCTGGAGGATGTTGGGCGCGTTGCCGGCACGGAACGCGGCGATCGCCGCCGTCATCGATTCGTCGTAGCTGCCCTTGAAGGTTGGAATGATCCTGTAATCCTTCTGGCTCGCATTGAAGTCTTTGGCGAGGTCATTGACCCATTCGCCGTTGACGGCGGTCATGGAGTGCCACCACTGGATGTCGACCTGGGCTTGCGCGGGGGTCGACAACGCAAAGGCAAGGCTCAGGGTCGATGCGAACAGAAGACGCGTTTTCATGAAGGCTCCGTGATTTCCGCGGCCAGTATCCGGCCGCGCTGTGACAGCCGCGTTTATCCCGTGGAAGCGCGCGGCAAGGCAAGCGGGATAACCCCGCCGATCGTCCTGTGACCGGACCTGGTTCCCTCGACGATTGTTGCGCTGCGGTACGATCCTCGATCAAGTGCTTCACGGGCTCACAGCCCGGGCCCGGCGCCGATGAACGCCCCCCTTCCCCTGAGTCTGATCGCGCCGCGCGATGAACCGCTGCCAGCGGCGCCGCGGCTGCGCGAAATCCCCTACAACTACACGTCCTTCTCCGATCGCGAGATCGTGATCCGGCTGCTCGGCGCTCCCGCCTGGGATACGCTCAACCGCCTGCGCGACGAGCGCCAGACCGGTCGATCGGCGCGCATGCTGTACGAAGTGCTCGGCGACATCTGGGTCGTGCAGCGCAACCCGTATCTGCAGGACGACCTGCTCGACAACCCGCGCCGGCGCCGTCAGTTGATCGACGCCTTGCACCATCGCCTCGGCGAGATCGAGAAGCGGCGCACGCCCGAGAGCGCCGGTGAGCGCGATGCGATGGTCGGCGATCTGCTGACGGCTGCGAGCGCCGCGGTCACCGCGTTCGCCGAGCAGTTCGATGCGGTCGCCGATTTGCGCCGGCGCGCCGTCAAGGTCTTGAGCCGGGTCACGTCGAAGGACAACATACGCTTCGATGGTCTGCACCGCGTCTCGCACGTGACCGATGCCACTGACTGGCGGGTCGAATATCCCTTCGTGGTGTTGCTGCCGGATACCGAGGCCGAGATGGCGGCACTCGTTGCCGGTTGCATCGAGCTGGGCCTGACCATCATCCCGCGCGGTGGCGGCACCGGCTACACCGGCGGGGCGATCCCGCTGACCTGGAACAGCGCTGTCATCAACACCGAAAAGCTCGAGGCGATGACGGAGGTCGAGATGGTCCGCCTGCCTGGCATCGACCACGAGGTCGCGACGGTGTGGACCGAGGCCGGCGTCGTCACCCAGCGCGTGGCCGATGCGGCCGAGCGGGCCGGCTTCGTGTTCGCCGTCGACCCGACCTCGGCCGAAGCGTCGTGTGTCGGCGGCAACGTGGCGATGAACGCGGGCGGCAAGAAGGCCGTGCTGTGGGGCACCGCGCTCGACAACCTCGCATCTTGGCGGATGGTGACTCCGGATGCGACCTGGCTCGAGATCGTCCGGCTCGACCACAACCTCGGCAAGATCCACGACGTCGAGACGGCGACCTTCGAGCTGCGCCACTTTGACGCCGGCGGCAAGACGCTGCGGCGCACCGAGCGCCTCGAGATCCCCGGTTCGGTCTTCCGCAAGGAGGGTCTCGGCAAGGACGTCACCGACAAGTTCCTGGCCGGCCTTCCGGGCATCCAGAAAGAGGGCTGCGACGGCCTGATCACGTCGGCGCGCTGGATCGTGCACCGGATGCCGAAGCACACGCGGACAATCTGTCTGGAGTTCTTCGGCAACGCGAAGGATGCGGTGCCGTCGATCGTCGACATCAAGGACTACATGTTCGCCGAGGCCAAGGCCGGCGGCGCGATCCTCGCCGGCCTGGAGCACCTGGACGACCGCTATCTGAAGGCGGTCGGCTACGCGACCAAGAGTAAACGCGGTGGCCTGCCGAAGATGGTGCTGTTCGGTGACATCAGCGGCGACGATCCGGACCGGGTCGCCAAGGCCGCCAGCGAGGTCGTGCGGCTGGCCAACGGGCGCGCCGGTGAAGGTTTTGTCGCCGTCAGCGCCGAGGCGCGCAAGAAGTTCTGGCTCGACCGCAAGCGCACTGCAGCGATCAGCAAGCACACCAATGCGTTCAAGGTCAACGAGGATGTGGTCATTCCGCTGCCGCGGATGGGTGAGTACACCGAGGGCATCGAGCGCATCAACATCGAGTTGAGCCTCGCCAACAAGCTCGCGCTCGTCGATGCGCTCGAATCGTTCTTCCGCGACTGCAACCTGCCGCTCGGCAAGGGCGACGACGCGAGTGACATCGCGACCGCCGAGCTGCTCGAAGACCGCGTCCAGCAGGCGATCACGTTGCTGCAGGACGTGCGCCGCGAGTGGCGGCACTGGCTCGACGACATGGACAAGAAGCCGCCCGGCAGCGAGCGCACTTATTTCGAGCTGCTGCAGGATCACACGCTGCGCGCGTCCTGGAAGGCAGAGATCCGCGCGCCGTTGCAAGGCATCTTCTCGGGCGCGGCGCTGAGCCCGATCGTCGGCGCCTGCGAGCAGATCCACGCCCGTGTGCTGCGCGGCCGCGTCTGGGTTGCTCTGCACATGCATGCCGGCGACGGCAACGTCCACACCAACATCCCGGTCAACAGCGACAACTATGAGATGCTGCAGACGGCGCATCGCGCGGTCGCCCGCATCATGACGTTGGCGCGCAGTCTCGACGGCGTTATCTCGGGCGAGCACGGCATCGGGATCACGAAGCTCGAGTTCCTGACCGAAGAGGAGACGCGCGATTTCACCGACTACAAGCGCCGCGTCGATCCGGAAGGGCGCTTCAACAAAGGCAAGCTGCTGCGGGCGGCTTCTTTCGACGGCCAGACGGTGCATGCCGACCTCTCGAACGCGTACACGCCGAGCTTCGGGCTGATGGCCCACGAGTCGCTGATCATGCAGCAGAGCGACATCGGCGAGATCGCCAACTCGATCAAGGATTGCCTGCGCTGCGGCAAGTGCAAGCCGGCCTGCGCGACACACGTGCCGCGGGCGAACCTGCTCTACAGCCCCCGCAATAAGATCCTTGCAACGTCGCTGCTGGTCGAGGCATTTCTCTACGAAGAGCAAACCCGGCGTGGCGTCAGCATCAAGCACTGGGAGGAGTTCGAGGATGTCGCCGACCACTGCACGGTCTGCCACAAGTGCCTGAGCCCGTGTCCTGTCGACATCGACTTCGGCGACGTGTCGATGAACATGCGCAACCTGCTGCGCAAGATGGGAAAGAAGCGCTTTCGACCCGCCAACAAGATGGCGATGATGTTCTTGAACGCCACCAGCCCGGAAACCATCAAGCTGATGCGGATGGCGATGGTCGACGTCGGCTTCAAGGCGCAGCGGACGGCCAACGACCTGATGCGCGGACTGGCGAATCACCAGACCGCGGCGCCGCCGCCGACCGTCGGCGCCGCGCCGGTCAAGGAACAGGTCATCCACTTCATCAACAAGAAGCTGCCTGGCAATCTGCCGAAGCGGACCGCGCGCGCCTTGCTCGACATCGAGGACAAGGACTACGTGCCGATCATCCGTGATCCGAAGACGACGAATTCGGACACCGAGGCGGTGTTCTATTTCCCCGGCTGCGGATCGGAGCGCCTTTTCTCTCAAGTCGGGCTGGCCACCCAGGCGATGCTCTGGCATGCCGGCGTGCAGACCGTCCTGCCGCCGGGCTACCTGTGCTGCGGGTATCCGCAGCGCGGCTCAGGCCAGTTCGACAAGGCCGACAAGATCATCACCGACAACCGGGTCCTGTTCCACCGCGTCGCCAATACGCTGAACTACCTCGACATCAAGACGGTCGTGGTGAGCTGCGGCACCTGCTACGACCAGCTGCAGGGCTACCAGTTCGAGAAGATCTTCCCGGGCAGCCGGATCATCGACATCCATGAGTACCTGCTCGAAAAGGGCATCACGCTGGATCGGGACGGCGCTGTCTCGACGGATGCGCGACAGGGCTATCTGTTCCACGATCCATGCCACAGCCCGATGAAGCTGCAGGATCCGATGAAGACCGTGAAGGCGCTGGTCGGCGACAACGTGCTCAAGAACGACCGCTGCTGCGGCGAATCCGGCACGCTGGGCGTGACCCGGCCGGACATCTCGACCCAGATCCGCTTCCGCAAGGAAGAGGAGCTGAAGAAGGGCGAGACCGCGCTGCGCGAAGCCGGCAAGGTCGCTGCCGACGCCAACGTCAAGATCCTCACCAGCTGCCCGAGCTGCCTGCAGGGCCTGAGCCGCTACGGCAACGACCTGAACAACGGCCTGCTCGAAGCCGACTACATCGTGGTCGAGATGGCCAACAAGATCCTCGGCGCCGACTGGATGCCGACCTACGTCGCGGCCGCCAACCAGGGCGGCATCGAACGCGTGCTGGTGTGACGGACATGCGCGTCGCGGGCTGCCCCTTGTGCGACGACCTCGGCGGCCGGCTGGTCTTCGACGCGGCGAAATTGCGCGTGATCCATGCCGCCGAGGCGAACTTTCCTGCCTTCTATCGTGTCGTCTGGAAGGACCACGTGGCCGAATGGTCCGACCTGTCCCCCGAGGATCGCGCTCTCTGCATGGACGCCGTGGCCCTCGTGGAGCAGAGCCTGCGCGAGGCGTTGGCGCCTGCCAAGATCAATCTCGCCGCCCTCGGCAACATGGTTCCGCACCTGCATTGGCATGTGATTGCACGCTTCGACTGGGACACGCGCTTTCCGTCTCCCGTGTGGGCCGCGGCACAGCGCCAGCCCGACACCGGGCGAGAAGCTGCGA
>Ga0068867_100002109_pt1 | contig 13947 bp, 10 predicted proteins | sample KBSMisM32_FD_65649 | JGI IMG/M metagenome (GOLD analysis project Ga0068867, IMG submission 65649) | Miscanthus rhizosphere microbial communities from Kellogg Biological Station, Michigan, USA - KBS Miscanthus M3-2 | ecosystem: Host-associated > Plants > Roots > Rhizosphere > Soil ...
CGATGATGTTCGTGGCCGTGAGCGGGGTCGTCATGCGTGTGCCTTTCTCGAAATGATGTTGAGGTGAAAGTGGAGTCCGCTTACAGGTGCCCGGACATTGTGTCGATGGACTTTCCGCGCCGACTCTTGGGAATAGACAGATAGATCACCGTGCCTGCGGCGATCACTCCCACCATGCCAAGTCCGACGTGGATGGGGTCTGACCACACCAACAGCACGCACAGCACGATGGACCAGACGATTGCAAGCACGAAGATCGTTGGGCTGGCCTTTCCGTAGCGCCACGGGCGCTCCGGCAGCTTGTGGCGCAGCAGACCCCACAGGCCGACCGACACGACCACGCCGTAGGCCAAGGCCCAGGCGATCGCGGTCATCGCGGCCAGGACCGACAGCAGTGACGACCACAGCGCGAAGAGCACAGAGAGCACGAACACGGTCAGCGAGGCGTTGATCGGGATCTGCTGGCGGCTGACCTTGCGCATCCAACGCGCGGCGGGGATCTGGCCGTCGCGCGCCTGCGACCACAGCACCCGAATCCCTGTGAGCTGCACCATCACCTGGCAGGCGAAGAACGCCACCATCGCGACGGCTTCCATGACGTTCGCAAAGGCAGAGCCGACCGAGGTGGCCAGGATGTCCTTCACCGGGAGCGCGCTGCCCATGATGGCAGGCAGGTCCTGGATGGCCAGCATCAGCAGCGCGATCAAGATGATCCCGACGATGTAGGACGAGACGTTAGCCAGCACCGATGCCATGGGCGCCTTCCTGGCGGCGTCCTTGGTTTCTTCGGATGCGTTGCCGGTGGCATCGAACGACGAGATCACATACGCAGGCAGGATCATCGCGAACATGAACGGCGCCACCCAGTGGCCGTTGGTGGCCGTTCCGCCGGAGTCGCTGAGGAATCCCAGAGGCTGGGTCGGGTGCTTGACAATCAACAGCGCACCGATGATGGCGACGACACAGATGATTTCGGCGACGACTCCGAGGTTGTTCAGCAATGCGGCGGCCTTGACGCCCGCGACGTTCACCAACGTGCCCGCCACTATCAGGCCCAACGCCCACGGCAGGGTCTGCTCCGGCGTCTCGAGGCTGACGCCGAACCAGCCCGCGATGAACGGCGCGATAGCCACGGCGACCGTGGTAACCGCGACGGTGTGAGCGATGATCAGCCACCAGCCGGTCTGCCAAGCCAGCCACGGTTTACCGGTTATGCGGCCGGTTATCTGATACACCCCGCCGGCCAGCGGATAGCCCGACACCAGTTCAGCCACCGCCAGACCCACAGTGAACACCTGAAGCGCCCCGCCGACCACGAATGACCAGAATGACGCAGGGCCGAAGAAGCCCAGGCCGACGATGAGTGTGGTGAACAAACCCGACGCGATGGCAATCGAGGTGAACTGCACGCCGAAGGCCGAGAACAGGCCGAGGCTGCGGTTGAGCTCCTGCTTGTAGCCCAGCTTTTCCAGGTAGGCGACGTCGGAGTCGGTGGCCGATCGTGGGTGGCGAGGGGTGGACACGCCAGCCTCCTCGGGAGTGATTGCCATGGTGACCTCGTGTTTTCAGGTTGGCGGTCCGAGGACCGGGCGCGGGAGAGGGCTGCCCGTAGGCAATCCAGATTGACTAACTGTCGACAACTACATCGAAATCGGAGTGACCGCAATCACGTTCTGTGGCTTGGTGGCTTACCGGCCGCTCAACGCCTGCGCGAGCTGTCCGCGGCTGTCAGGTCGATGAAGGAGCGTGCGGTTTCATGACCATGCCGCGCCAGCCGGGCGGCGAGGGCCAGGAAAACCTGGGCGGTGGTGATCGCGTCGCCGAGCGCATGGTGGGGACTGTCCACCGGCAGGCGCAGTTGGGTGGCCAACCGCTCGAGGTTCGGCTCACCGCCGGGGTGCGCAGCGCCGAGGTCGGCGGCTCGCGCCATGGCTGCGGTGTCAATGATCTTGCAGCGCAACCGTTTTCCGTGTGCCTTGAAGGCCCTGGCGAGGAATGACTGCTCGATCCAGGCGGCGTGGGCGATGAGCACGCGGTCGGCGAGAAGTGCGTCGAGGGTGTCGACTGCCTCCGAGAGCGGTGGCGCATCGGCCAGGTCGGCGGGGCGCAGGTTGTGGACCGTGATCGACGCGGGGGACAAGGCGCAGTCCGGTCGAACCAGCCCGTAGACGTTGTGCGCCGCGATCATCCGTCCGTTCTGGATGACTGTGGCACCGTATGAGGCGATGGCGTCGCGTCGCAGGTCCAGACCGGTGGTCTCCAGGTCGACGACGAGGTAATCGACCGTCCGCCAGGGTTGGTCGAACGGGTCGTCGCCGCGGCGGAGTAGCGATCGCAGCGTCACGGCAGCCGCGCCACCCATTCGCTGTCGAGCCGGTTCTGCACGTTGGCCACGGCCCGGAACGCCTCTCGCAAGTAGCGGCGGGTGAGGGTGTCCAACTCCTTGGGTGCGATCCAGGTGGTGGACCCGGCGGCATTGTTGCGAATCGCGCTGATCTCGTTTCCGAGCACCAAGGAATAGATGTAGTCGAAAGCCCGCACCAAGGTGTCGGTCTCATCCCGGGTAAGGAGGCCGGCGGCGTGGCCGCGGTGCAGTCGGGTGATGGTCGAGCCGCGGTCATCGCCGGTGACGATCGCGATCCAGCGGCCCAGCGAAGCGATCGGCACCAGCCCGCCGGCCTTGAGGTTGAGGTGGCCGCGGTGGGCGCCGGAGTGTTCGACGACGAAGTCGCGGACAAAGCCGACAGGGGGACGCTGAGAAATGGTGTATCGCAATAGCCCGGATAGATAGTCACGGCCGCGGGTGGTCGCCAGCATGGCGTCGGACACCGCGCGGCCCAACGGGATGCCGGTGATGGGCCTGCTGTCGGCGATCATCGACGACAGCAGCAGGGCTTTGGTCTGGTCGGGATTGCTGATCCACGACGTGGCGGTTTCGGTGAACGCCGATTTGGATTTGGAGAAGATCGGGTTGGTGGCATTGGCGCCCTCGGCGCATCGCGGCAGCCCGCAGCGTTCCATGTTGTCCAATACGCGACCGGCCCAACTTCGCAGCTTGCCTGCCGGATCGGGGCCATCAGGAAGGTCTTCCCACACCAATGCGGTGTCAACGTCGGAGCGAGGCAAGGGTTCTCGCCGCGCGATGGAGCCGAGCAGCAGCCATGCCGTGCGGTGGGGCACCTGGTCGTCTTCGATATCCGTGAGCTCGATGAGCCGCAGCATGATGGCATCGATCACCGCTGACAACACCGCCGCGATGTGCATGACAGAGACACCGGTGTCGTAGAGCTCGAGCCAGGTGCCGGGCAGGAGCGCTGCCGCGGCGGCCACGTCGTCGACGGTGGCTGCGTCGTCGATCGCCCGGCGGATGACCAAGGGGTTGCGCACCTCGGCCGAGGCGACGTCGACGACCCGCAGAATGCCGACGGGTTGTTCGCCGGCCCCGGTGACGACGAGGTGGTGGTAGCCGCTCTCCACCATCTTGAGGAACGCGTCGCCCACGAGGATGTCAGCGCCGACGGTGGCGGCGGGAAACGACGCAAGTGTGGCGACGGGAGTGTGTGAGGTCAGCGTGCCGGTAGCCAGGCCGGTACGGAAGTCGCTGTCCGTGACGATTCCGATCTGCTCACCGCGCTGGATGAGCGCGCAGGACTGACCTGCGTCGGTCATCGCGGAAGCGGCCTCGGCGACGGTGGCCTCCGGTGGGCACCACACGACGGGTCGCATCTGGTGGCGCGCCAGCCGTAACGCTTGATCGACCAGTCCCGAACGGGTCAGCCGTTCGCGGGAAACCAGTGAGCCGTAGTGGCTGAATTGCAGGCGGTCGGGATGTTGCAGGCACTTTCTCGGGTCGACGAACCGATAGCACAGCGTGTCGTCGCAGGCTCGGACCGTCAAGGGCGGGGGCAGCCCGGACAGCACCGAGATTTGGCCGAACGTCTCGCCGGTGCCGAGCACGTCGACGACGCGGCCGCGATCGACGACCTCCACCTCTCCGGAGCGCAGCACATAGAAGTGCGACAGGGGAGCCTGGCCGGCCGTGATGATGATGGTGCCCGCGGTGAAGTACTCCACTTCGATCAGGCGGGCCAGCGCCTCCAGATCGGCCGCGTCGAGTTGGTCGTAGGGAGGTTGGCCACCGAGGAAGTCGACGTATTCACGCATCCTTGGCGGTTCTGAGTTCGGCCTCGGCGCGCGGCAGGCCACCGTGCACATGACGGCCGATTTCGGCGGTGATCGCCGCCATGTCGCCGGTATCGATGATCTCCAGCAGGCGTCGATGATCGGCGACCATGTCGTGCAGGTCTGCGAACAATTGGTGGTCGGCGGAGAAGAACAACTGCAGCTGTGCCTCCCAGCTGTGCCACAGATCGAGCAACAGTCGGTGGCCGGACAGCTCGTAGAACGCCCGGTGGAACGCCATATGGGCGTCGATGGTGGCTGCGGGGTCGTTGCTGTCAGCGCCCAGCGCCATGTCTTCCAGGGCGCGGGTGACCTTGATCCGCGTGGAGCCCTTCAATCGGGGCAACGCCAGTTCGATGGCGTACGGTTCCAGGCGTTTCCGCAGGCTTGCGATCTCGGCGATCGACTCGTGGCTGACTTCAGCGACGAATGCCCCGCGGTACGGGATCTTCTGGACGAGGCCCTCTTCCGCGAGTAGGCCCAGCGCCTCGCGCAGCGGGGCACGGCTGACGCCGAGGTCGGCGGCGAGGTGTGTTTCCCGCAGCTGACTTCCGGGCTTGAGTCGGCCCTCCAGAATCGCATTGCGCAGCACGTGGGCGACGGATCCGGGCGTGGTTCGCTGTGTGATCCTGCCCAGCGAGACCGCCGCGCTGCCGCCGGACAACGTCGACAGCGGGCCTTCGGTGATTGACTCAGCCATCCGATGTCCTTCCCGCGCCAATACACGTGGCTAATTGTCGACAATAGCCTCGTCTGGGTGACGGCCGGTTCTCACTCGCCCGCGGCCGACACGTAGATCGGACCGCGTTCGAGGACCGGATCGAGGATCCCGGTCTCGAGCTCATTCGCGGCGTCCTCCAGGCCGGCTGGATCGCGGTGTTGGCCGGGGTAGCCGATGAGCTCTTTGACCTGGGGAGTCATGAAGTATGCGCCGGCGATGATCGAGGACAGGGGGTCGAAGGTGCCCTTGTCGTCGGCCCACATGCGCTTCAGTGCAGCGTAGAGGTCGTCGACGTCGGCCAGCGCGTTGACGGCGTTGAGCACAACCTCGAACACATCGGCGCGCGCAGCCAACGCCAACTGCAGATATGCCGGGAATTGTTCAGCGTCACTGGCTTTCGGGTTCGGTCCGGCGGCGGGAATCAAGGTATCGGCGATGCGGAGCAGCGTTGTGTGTTCATCGTCGCTCAGTGGCCGCAGCGGCGTGGTCGTGCGGGGTGGAACCGACAACCGTCGATCGGATGATGCTGTGCTCATGACTCTGCCTTTCGGGCCGTGACCTGCTCGACGACCTTCTTACCCACCCGCAGCGCCAGAGCGCTGATGGTGCACGTGGGGTTCGCCGACCCCGACGTGACGAAGATGCTGCCGTCCGCGATGTAGAGGTTGGCGACGTCGTGGGCCTTCCCGTACGAGTCGACGACTGATGTCGCTGGGTCATCACCCATCCGGGCGGTGCCCAACAGGTGACCGGGCTGATCGATCCACAACTCCTGGGTGATGACGTGGGTGGCGCCGGCCGCCTCGTGGGCCTCGACCATCCGCTCAACGGTGAATTTCAGCAGCTTTCGCGTGTTGTCGCTGATCCGGTATTCGATCTTCGGGGCGGGCAGCCCGTCCGAGTCGAAGAGTTTCGTCGATAGGGTCACACGGTTGCGTTCCTCGGGCAGGTCCTCGGTGTTGGCGGCCCACAGGATGCCGTTGCGTGCCGAGCGCGCCACGTCGTGAATCGCCGGCCCCCACAAGTCGTCGAAGTCGCGCTCACGATGGGCCTCGATTGCGTTGAGCGGCCCCGGGGTTGGCAGCGCGTGCAGTTTGGCGCCGCGCACGAATCCGCGTGAGCTGTCGGTCTCGTAGAACTGCATGGAATGAATCAGCTGGCCCGCGGGGCCACGCCAGCTTTCCAGGTCTTCGTCGTAGTACCCCAGTGCGGTGCAGTTGGGGTGGAGCATGAGATTTCGTCCCACCAGACCCGATGAGTTGGCCAGCCCGTCGGGATGTTGGTCGGTGGCCGACATCAACAGCAGCCGCGGGGTTCCGACCCCGTTGGCGCACAGCACCACCGCGCGGGCGGGCTGAAACACCACCCGGCCGTCGCGGTCGACGTACTCCGCGCCACTGGCTAGTCCGTCCTGTCCGGTCATCACTTTGCGCACCCGCGCACCCGTGAGCACCCGCGCCCCGGCCTTGAGTGCTTGGGGCATGTAGATCAGGTCGAAGGAGGCCTTGGCGCCCTGCGGGCAGCCCCATTCGCACACACCCCAGCGGCCGCACTGCTCCAGCGTCTTGTACTTCTGGCTCGCGATCGCATTGGTGCCGGGCCACCAGTGCCAGCCGAGTTTGTTGGCCGCCTGTGCGGCCTTGATGCCAGGCTTGCCCATCGGGTGCGGCGGAAGGGGATAGTCCAGGCCTTCGGGGTAGGCGGTGTCGCCGCCGACCCCGGCCACGCCGATGAACTCGTCGACCTCGTCGTGGTAGGGCTTGAGGTCGTGGTAGCTGATGGGCCAGTCGTCAGCGACGCCGTCGAGGGTCTTGACCCGGAAGTCCGACGGAAGCAGCCGCGGCCATTCGGCGCCGTAGTAGATCGAGCTGCCACCGACCGCGTTGAACATCACCGGCCACATGTCGGAGTCTTCAACGTCGACCGGATAGTCGGATGGCAGGCCGCGCACGTTGGGGTCATGGGCCCAGTTGTGCTGGATGAGCAGTTCCCATTCAGGGAAGTTGGCCGGGAAGTCGCTGGGGTTGACCCAGTCTCCCTGCTCCAGACAGACGACGCTCAGCCCTGCGGCGGCCGCCGTGTGGGTGACCACCGCGCCCGACGGGCCGGCGCCGATGACCAGCACGTCGACGACATCGGCTTCGCCGGGAATTTGGGATGCCACGATTAGCCCTCACTTCCTGTCTGACTTACGCCCCGGCCAGCACGCCGCCGTCGACGACGAAGGCGGTTCCGGTGATCGCAGTCGAGTGATCCGACAGCAGGAACGCGACCGAATGTGCAATCTCGATCGGTTCGATGGCGCGGCCAATCGGCTGGAAATCCGGCAGGCCGGCTTCGAGGGCCTCGCGTCCGCCCAAGGCTTCATAGTGCGGGACGTTGAGCGGCGTGTCGACGAAACCGGGGCACACCGTATTGGCGCGGATGCCCTGTGCCCCGAAGTCGAGGGCGATCGCTTTGGTGAGCGTGAGGACTGCTCCCTTGCTGGCGGTGTAGGTGGTCAGCAGCTTCTCGGCGCCGATCGAGTTGATCGACCCGAAGTTGACGATCGACCCGCCGCCGGCCTTGAGCAGTTCGGGGATGGCGTACTTCGATCCGAGGAACACTCCCTTGACGTTGACGTCAAACGTCTTTTGGTAGTCCTCCACGGACGCGTCCAGGATCGTGCCGGGAATGAGGATGCCAGCGTTGTTGACGATGCCGTCGAGCTTGCCGAATCGCTCCACCGTGAAGCTGATCAACTCCTTGACCTGTTCTTCGTCGGTGACATCGACGACGCGACCGATCAGCCGGTCGTCGTCGACTTTGAGCTGCGTCAGGTGTTCGGGTGAGCGGACGGTGGCCACCACCTGGGCGCCTTCGTCGTGCAGGTGAAGTGCGGTTGCCAGGCCGATTCCGCGGCCTGCGCCGGTGATGATGACCGTTTTACCTGCGAGCAGGGTGCCCATTTGATGTGCTCTCTTTCTGAATGGAGTCGGTGCAGATGCACCAAAGATTGTTTTATTGTCGACAATCAGTCAATATCGAGTCTGGCGGGTCGGACCCGGTTCGTCAAGAGGGCAGCGACATGACATATGCCGACGCAGGCCCCATGCCGTCCACCGCTCCGTAGGGTGGGGTGGCAGCCAGTTGGTCCAATGTCCGCGGCGGGCGCACCGTTTCAACTCGGTGGGGGCCTGGCAATACTTCGAAAACACGCTCGGCTCGACCTGCAACAGCAGCGAAGGGGATAGATGTCTCAACCGGCAGAGGTAGAACCCGAGGATCAGGGCAACGAGCCGACCGAAATCACCTTCGATGAGCATCTGCATCCGGCGCGTCCTCGCGCGCTGCGGTTCCGGCCACGCGTGAAGACGCCGTTCACCCGTCGGTCGGTCGCAAAGGACGGGCCTGCGACGGGTGACAACCCTGCGTACGTGTCCTGGCTGCTCTCCCAATCGATGCTGGCCGACGCCAACGAGATCAGCCAACAGTTCTCGGGTCAGGGATCGATGTGGCAGAACCCCTATGCCACGCCCAGCCCCCGCAGCGCCGTCGAGACCGCCTCCGTGTGGTTCACCGCGTATCCGCTGTCGTTGATCACCCGGCCGGACGAGTCGTTCCTGAAATCCATGGCTGACGAGAAGATGTGGGAGGCGTTCGCCAAGATCGGCATCGAAGCAGTTCACACCGGCCCCGTTAAGCGTGCCGGTGGCATCTCCGGCTGGACGTTGACCCCGAGTGTGGACGGCCACTTCGATCGCATCAGCACCGAGATCGATCCCGCGTTCGGCACCGAGGAAGAGTTCCGTGCGATGTGTGGTACCGCCAACTGGTACGGCGGCATCATCATCGACGACATCGTGCCCGGCCACACCGGCAAGGGCGCCGACTTCCGGCTCGCCGAGATGAAGTACGCCGACTACCCCGGCGTCTATCACATGGTTGAGATCGACCCGCGCGACTGGGATCATCTGCCCGACGTCCCCCCGCACGCCGATTCGGTCAACATCGACCAGGACACCGAAGAGTGGCTGGACAAAGCGGGTTACATCATCGGACGGCTGCAACGGGTCATCTTCTATGCCGAAGGCATCAAGGAGACGAACTGGAGTGTCACTCGACCCGTGGTCGGCACCGACGGCGAAGAACGCCGCTGGGTGTACCTGCACTACTTCAAGGACGGTCAGCCGTCGATCAACTGGCTCGACCCGTCATTTGCAGGCATGCGGCTCGTCATCGGCGACGCACTGCACTCGCTGGCCGATCTCGGTACCGGCGGACTTCGCCTGGACGCCAATGGGTTCCTCGGAGCTGAGAAGACCGCAGCCGAAGACAGCACCGCGTGGTCCGAGGGTCATCCGCTGTCCGAGGCCGCGAACCACCTGATCGCGGGCATGGTCCGCAAAGTCGGTGGATTCACCTTCCAGGAGCTCAACCTCACCATCGACGACATCCGCGAAATCGGTGAAGTGGGAGCCGATCTGTCGTATGACTTCATCAACCGGCCCGCATACCACCACGCTCTTGCGACCGCCGACACCGAGTTTCTCCGACTGACGCTGCGCACAACCCTCGAGTTGGGAGTCGACCCCGCGTCACTGGTCCACGCGCTGCAGAACCACGATGAACTGACCTACGAACTGGTCCATTGGTCGACCGGCCACCGCGACGACGTCTACCCCTACAAGGGCGGAGAGATGACCGGCGAAGAGCTGGGCGCGTCGGTGCGGGCCGATCTCACCGAGCAGCTCACCGGTAAGAACGCGCCCTACAACCTGGTCTTCACTACCAACGGAATCGCTTGCACCACAGCCACTGTCATCGCCGCAACGCTCGGCGTCACCGATCTCGACACCGTCGACGACATCGACCGCATCCGACGAGCCCACCTGTTGTTGGCGATGTTCAACGCGCTACAGCCCGGGGTCTTCGCGTTGTCGGGATGGGACCTGTGCGGCATGCTCACACTGCCCGCCGCCGACGTCGCCGACCTCCTGCGTGGCGGCGACACCCGCTGGATCCACCGCGCCGCCCACGACCTGATGGGGGTCAACCCCGAGGCGACAAAGTCGATGGCGGGAATGCCGCGTGGGCGAAGCCTCTACGGCTCGATCCCCGACCAGCTTGCGGACGACACCAGCTTTGCGCGTCAGCTACAGGCAATCCTTCGGGTGCGCTCGCATTACGGCATCGCAACCAGTAAGCAGATCGACATCCCTGACGTGTCCCACCGCGGAATGCTTGTGATGGTCCACCAACTCGACGATCCGAATCAATTCCAGCTGACTGTCCTCAACTTCGCCAACGAGCACATCGCGGGCACAGTCCGCTCGAAGAAGCTCCCACCCGGTGCGCGCGTGTCAGACATGTTCACCGGCGAGGAGGTCGGCGTGGTCGACGACCTGAACAGCTTCGCCATGGAGTTAGTGCCTCACCACGGTGCCTCACTGCTCGTCGAACAGCCACCGGATAGCGAGGCATGATTTCACGGGTGCGTTCGGAGTAGACCCCCGAGTTGCGGGATGTCATGTATGACATCTATGTGCCACCGGCGCACGACGGCTTCGTCGTACATGACACGCCAACGCGCGAACGCGGTGCATCGTTCGCTGCCTCGCTTAACCTCTGCTTCTATCCCGCCCCGACGCCACCAGCAAGGGACGGATCGGCCCGACCCTGAGAAGGACATCACCTTGGGCAAGCACAGCCTCGAAAAGCTGACGCATGAGGAACAGGACGGCGAGCGCCAGTTACAGGAGGCCAAGGCACACCACCTCGCCCGCGATCGCCGGACAAGCGCGGCAGAGCGGGAGATGATCTACCACACCCTGGCGAGTCACCGCATGAAGCTTCTCGCACAGGGCGCCGAGCTGGCTCTTCGCCTCGGCGAAATCTTGGCCGAGGTGGAGCGGCTCGACCAACAACTGGGTGGCTTCGAACGGCCCGAATTCTGGCGCGCAGCGCTGGACTAAACAGCCAGGCAACTTCTGTCCCAGACCGACTGGCACGCGGCCGCGTGCATACAAGCGAACCTGTGCCCCGGCAGTGTCTGGTTTCAGACATAGTTGGCAGCTGTCTCGCGACATAGATGACACCTCGTTATGCCGAGGAGGTCGGCCATGTCGAAGGCGCAGCTCGTCATCACCGCCGTGGTACTTGAGGGACGCAGCAAAAGCGAGGTGGCACGCGACTACAACGTCTCGCGTTACTGGGTGCAGCAACTGGTCAAACGCTACGAGACCGAGGGGGCGGCGGCTTTTGAGCCGCATTCGCGCCGACCCCACCGCAATCCCCGCGCGGTCGGCGCCGACCTGGAAGACAAGGTCGTACGGCTGCGCAAAACGCTGGACAAAGCCGGCTATGACGCCGGCGCGGCGACCATCGCCGAACACCTCACCCGCGACCCCAGCATCACCAAAATCCCTGCAGTGGCAACCATCTGGCGCATCCTGACCCGCCGCGGATTCGTCACTCCCCAACCGCAGAAACGACCTCGTTCATCATGGAAACGCTTCGAGACCGACCTGCCCAACCAATGCTGGCAAGCCGACGTCACCCACTGGCGCCTCGCCGACACCACCGAGGTAGAGATCCTCAACATCATCGACGACCACTCCCAACTGGCCATCGCCAGCCACGCCCGACCCGTCACCACCGGACCCGACGTCGTCGACACCATCACCGCGGCCTTCACCGACTGGGGCACACCGGCAACCATGCTGACCGGGCGCACCGCCCTACAAATCCTGCTCGGCGAACTGGGCATCAAGTACATCAACTCCCGGCCCTACCACCCGCAGACCTGCGGAAAAGTAGAACGCTTCCACAAACCCTCAAGAAGTGCCTCACCGCCCTGGCACCAGCAGCCACCATCGCCGAACTACAAGACCAGATCAACGATTTCCGCGATTACTACAACAGGCCCCACCGAGCCCTGCACCGACGCAGCCCCCTGCAGACCTGCACCGACCGACCCAAAGCCTTCCCCACCGGATGCCAGATCCCGCCGCACTACCGCGTCCGCCACCACCGCATCGACGCCGCCGGAGTATTCACCATCCGCTACAACACCCGCCTACACCACATCGGCCTAAGCAAGCACCTACGCGGCACCCACGTCACCGTGCTCATCGACAACCGCGACATCCGCGTACTTGACCGCGACACCGGAACACTCATCCGCAAACTCGTCCTAGACCCCACCCGCGACTACCAACCCCGCGGCGTCAAATGCGGAAACTCACCCGAAAACAAGCCCTAATGTCAATGATGTCTCGGGACATCTGTCAACGATGTCCCGAGACACCACACTGTGCCCCGGCAGGAGTGCCCCCGGCAGGATTCGAACCTGCAACACCGGCTTCAGGAGAGCCTGCAAGCGCTCCTGATCAAGCCCCCGCCGCGAGGGACGCGGGTCACGGTCGGCCAGCGCCCGCGTCGGGTCCTGTCGGCTGTCTCGTCATTTGCAGCAGAACTTCCCTTCTGCCCTTCTGCTTCGTCTTGGAGCAGCACCCGAGACCTCGGGTATCTACATAAGTACATACAGTGTATGTCCACATCCTGGGACAACACTGTTGACACCAGCGCGGATGAGGCATGTACTGGACTTCTACCACCAGGATCAGGAGAAACCATGACTGTGTATGCGCGACCGGGTGCAGACGGCTCGGTGATGTCCTTCGCGCCCCGCTACGACAACTACATCGGGGGTGAGTGGGTCGCCCCGGTGAAGGGCCGCTACTTCGAGAACTCAACCCCGATCACCGGCGAGGTGTTCTGCGAGGTCGCCCGCTCCGACGAGGCGGATATCGAACGCGCCCTCGACGCGGCGCACGCGGCGGCACCCGCCTGGGGCAAGACCTCCCCGGCCGAGCGCGCGGTGATCCTCAACAAGATCGCCGACCGGATCGAGGAGAACCTCGAGTCGATCGCCGTCGCCGAAACCTGGGACAACGGCAAACCAGTACGCGAAACGCTGAATGCGGATATCCCGCTGGCGGTGGATCACTTCCGGTATTTCGCCGGGGCGATCCGTGCCCAGGAGGGGTCGCTGTCCCAGATCGACGACGACACCGTGGCCTATCACTTCCACGAGCCGCTCGGCGTCGTCGGGCAGATCATCCCGTGGAACTTCCCGATCCTGATGGCCGTCTGGAAACTCGCGCCAGCGCTGGCCGCCGGTAACGCGGTGGTGCTCAAGCCGGCCGAGCAGACCCCGGTGTCGATGCTGTACCTGATGTCGCTGATCGGTGACCTGCTGCCCGCAGGCGTGCTCAACGTCGTCAACGGCTTTGGGGTGGAAGCCGGTAAGCCGCTGGCGTCGAGCAACCGGATCGCGAAGATCGCGTTCACCGGTGAGACCACCACCGGCCGGCTGATCATGCAGTACGCCAGCCAGAACCTCATCCCCGTCACCCTGGAGCTCGGCGGCAAGAGCCCGAACATTTTCTTCTCGGATGTGTTGGCCGCGCACGACGATTATCAGGACAAGGCGCTGGAGGGGTTCACGATGTTCGCCCTCAACCAGGGCGAAGTCTGCACCTGCCCGTCGCGGTCGCTGGTTCAGGCCGATATCTTCGACGAGTTCGTGGAGCTGGCGGCCATCCGCACCAAGGCGGTCCGGCAGGGCGATCCGCTGGACACCGAGACCATGATCGGCGGGCAGGCGTCCAACGATCAGCTCGAAAAAGTGTTGTCCTACATCGAGATCGGCAAGAGTGAGGGCGCCCGCGTCGTGACCGGCGGGGAACGCGCCGAACTGGGTGGCGACCTGTCCGGCGGCTTCTACATCCAGCCCACCATCTTCACCGGCAACAACAAGATGCGGGTCTTCCAGGAGGAGATCTTCGGTCCGGTGGTGGCGGTGACGTCGTTCACCGACTACGACGACGCCATCTCGATCGCCAACGACACCCCGTATGGCCTGGGGGCTGGGGTCTGGACGCGCGACGGCAACACCGCCTACCGGGCCGGGCGTGATATCCAAGCCGGCCGGGTGTGGACCAACTGCTACCACACCTACCCCGCCCACGCGGCGTTCGGCGGCTACAAGCAGTCCGGCA
>Ga0068867_100002112_pt1 | contig 13934 bp, 11 predicted proteins | sample KBSMisM32_FD_65649 | JGI IMG/M metagenome (GOLD analysis project Ga0068867, IMG submission 65649) | Miscanthus rhizosphere microbial communities from Kellogg Biological Station, Michigan, USA - KBS Miscanthus M3-2 | ecosystem: Host-associated > Plants > Roots > Rhizosphere > Soil ...
CATGACCTTCGCGTGGTACGGGCACCTGAAATACCGCTCGGCGCCAATCGTCGCGGCCGTGCTGGTCAGCTGGCTGATCGCGCTCGGCGAGTACTGCTTCCAGGTGCCGGCGAACCGGATCGGCTACGGCCAGTTCTCGGGGTACCAGCTGAAGATCATCCAGGAGTCAATCACGCTCGTCGTCTTCGCCGGGTTTGCTTACCTGTACCTCGGGGAGTCGCTGCGCTGGAATTACGTGGTCTCGTTCGGGTGCATCATGGCGGCGGTCGCATTCGCGTTCTGGGGGAAAGCATGATTTGTGGCGACAGCCACAGAGCTGATGCGGGCGACAGCCGCTTGTCACGACGATTGAACGCAGAGCCCGCGGAGACCGCAAAGCTCTTTTCTTACGGATCCGGATGGTGCGCGAGTAAGGGCTGATCCCGCCACGCGCTATCCTGTGGGCATGACCTTGCAGCAACTCTTCGGCATCACGCTGCCGATCATCCAGGCGCCGATGGCTGGCGTTCAGGACAGCGCGCTGGCCGTCGCCGTGTGCAACGCCGGCGGCCTCGGCTCGATTCCCTGCGCGCTGCTGCCGCTCGACGGCCTGCGCGCGGAACTGGCGGCGGTCGCCAGCCAGACGAGCCGGCCGTTCAACGTCAACTTCTTTTGTCACACGACTCCGGCGCCGAGCGCCGAGCGGGAGCGCGCCTGGCGCGCCGCGTTGTCGCCCTACTTCGCCGAGTACGGCATCGATCCGGAAGCCGCGCCCGCCGGCGGTGCTCGCCTGCCATTCAGCCACGAAACAGCGGACGTCGTTGGTGAGTTCAAGCCGGCGGTGGTCAGCTTTCATTTCGGCCTGCCGCCGGACGATTTGCTGCGACGCGCCCGCGAGTGGGGCGCGAAGATCCTGTCCTCCGCGACCACGGTGGACGAAGCGCGCTGGCTGGAAGCGCGCGGCGTCGACGCGATCATCGCGCAGGGCGCCGAAGCCGGCGGTCATCGCGGCATCTTCCTGTCCGACGATGTCACGACGCAGGTCGGTACCTTCGCGCTCGTGCCGCAGATCGTCGCCGCGGTGAAGGTGCCTGTAATCGCCGCCGGCGGGATCGCGGACGCGAACGGCGTCAAGGCGGCGATGGCGCTCGGCGCCGCCGGCGTGCAGCTGGGCACCGCGTACCTCCTGTGTCCCGAGGCCACGACCGGCGCGGTGCACCGCGCGGCGCTGAAGAGCGACGCGGCGCGGACGACGGCGCTGACCAACCTGTTCACCGGCCGGCCGGCGCGCGGCATCGTCAACCGCCTGATGCGCGAGCTCGGGCCGATGAGCACGTCGACGCCGGCGTTTCCGCTCGCCGCTGCCGCGCTTGCGCCGCTGCGCGCAAGAGCCGAGGGCCTGGGGCGCGGCGACTTCTCGCCGTTGTGGGCCGGTCAGAATACGACCGGCTGCCGCGAGGTGTCGGCGAGCGTGCTGACGCGCGAGCTGGCGGCGCACGTCGTCGAGGCGGGAGCGGCCTAACGCGGCGGCTGCGTCACCGCAATCCCGTCAGGGGGTCGCTGGATGCGCGGCCGCGCGCGCCGCGCGCCTCGCCCGCCAGCGCGAGTACGCATTCGTCAGCACGGCGCCGAAGCCGCTCGCCCAGGCGAGGAACTCCACCGCGAGGCCCGTCGCCACCAGCATGAAAACCACCGGGCTCAGCGGCCAGCCGCCGAGCGCGATCACGCGCCCGGCCAGCAGCGGCAGCAGGATGACGAGCAGGCCGAACCAGATGTCGGCAAACGGCGACATCGTCGCGATGCCGAATCGCCGCCGCGCCCACTGCCCCACCGCGTAGGCGGTGCCGCTGAAGCCGACCACCGCCATCACCAGCAGCACCACCAGCGCAAACGGCAGCAGCAGCAACAGCGGGATGCCAATCAACGACACCATCAACACCACCGCGGTGATCAAGAACAACGGCGCCAGCAGCACCCAGGCGAGAAGCCCGACGACGGTCGACTGCACCGGATCGTCGCTGACGCGCTGCGCCGACCCCTCGACCTCGCGCCGCGCGAAGACGAGCGCGAGGCAGGCGACCATCGCCAGCAGGGCGAAGCGAAGAGTCGTGCCGGCGAGGCGCGCGATCGGGCCGAAGCCGTCGAACAGGTAGATCGGCCCCCACTGGTCGAGCCACGGCGCGTTGATCCTCGTGCCGATGTCCTTCAGCGACACTTCCGTGACCGCGCCGTTGATCTGCGCGCCGGGATCGCGCCGCAGGCGTCCGCCAACGACGACCACGTCGCCGTCGACCACCGCGTGCGGCCCGAGGTCCACCGAGCCGAGCACGGCCACGACCTGATTGCCCGCCTGTCCGTCGATCCGCACCGAACCCATGACGGCGACAACCTGTCCCGTCACCTCTTCGCCTTCATTCACGACCGCGTCGCCGAAAACGCGCACCATGTCGCCGTTCGAGCGCCGCACTCGCCGCGGCGGTTCCCGCGGCGGAGCGGTTCCGGGCGCAGGCTCACGCTCGGGACGCACCTCGCGCTCGGCGGCGGGCGGTGCCAGCAGCGCGCGAAGCGCGTCGGCATCGAGGTAGGACAATTGCAGGATCGCGTCGGCATCGTCGCCGACACGGTCGCGGAGCTCGCGGCCGGTCACCGGCACGCCATTGATCGCGATCGTGTCGGCGATCTCGATCAGCCGGATGCCGCCGCGCGGCGTCTTCGGCCTCAGCGCGACGCCGTTCGACAGCGGCACGATGTCGTATCGCCGCTCGATCCGTTCGCGCAGCGCCCGCTGCTCGGCGGCCGGAATCGTCTGCTCCGCGGCCGCACGGACCGCTGCGCCAGACACGGCGATTATCGCGACGACCACCGCGGCGCGCACGGCGGCGGCCAACACGACCCGAATCGGCTCTGCCAGTCGTTTCATTGGAGGGACTCCTGATCGGAACCGAGAAGCCGCTGCAGCGCCACGAGCGCGGCAATGGCAAGCGCGGACAACGCGATCATCGCGAAGGTCACGGTTGGATCGGTGGCCAGGGCCGCGGCGGCGCGGCCGAGGCTGGCCACCACCGGCCAGACGCCGGCGCCGGCCTGGAACGAGGTCGCGCCGCGAACCGTGCCGGCGATCACCATGTTCAGCAGGGCGATGAATGCGCTGGAGGCGAGCGAGATCGCCCACCCGGTGCCGAAGTACACCGCGGCGGCGGCGCCAGCGGCACAGCCCGTCAACACACCGGCCCGCACGCGCCGCGCGCGGCGCGCATCGGCGGCGGCCGCGGCCGCAACCGCGGCCATCGTCCGGGCGGTGAAATCGGGCGAGACCACCGGCTCGGGCACTGTCGTCTGGAAGACGGTGCGAAACGCCCAGTCGGCATCGTCGTCCCGCTCGCCCGCTTCGGCGGCGCGCCAACGCGTGTAGCTCCCGGGAGCGTTGTTCATGGCCTCTCTTCAGGACTACGCAGTCTTGCCGCCGGGCGTTGCGCTCATCGCGGCGGCGCCCAGCCCGACGCGGTCAGCCGCTGCGCGAGCTCCTTCCGCGCCCGGTGAACATGGGATCGCGCGGTCGCCTCGGGGACGCCGAGCACGGTGGCGATGTCGCCGAAGGACAGGCCGTGCTCGTAGCGCAGGACGATTGCGGCGCGCTGGTCGGGGCGGAGGCCAGTCAGCGCGAGCTCGAGGGCGCGGCCGAGCTCCCGCCGTTCGACGGGATCCGGCGCCGGCGCCGCGGCCGGTTCGTGCGCGCCGCCAGCCGCCATCTCCCGATTCGCGTCGATCGATTCGAGCGGCCGGTTCGAGCGGCGCATCGCGTCGATCGCGGTGTTGTGCGCGATCCGGAACAGCCAGCTCGAAAAGCGGCGAGTCGTATCGAACGCGGCGAGGTTGCGAAACGCCTTGACGAAGGTGTCCTGGGCGAGGTCCTCGGCGTGGGCGCGATCGCCGGTGATGCGCGCGATCAAGCTGATGACCGGCCGCTGATAGCGGGCGACGATCTGCTCGAAGGCAGACTGCGAGCCGGCGAGCGCCTGGACGACGAGCCGGGCTTCGCCTACCGTTTCGAGGTCAATCGGGATGGCCAGAGCCCCCGCTGGAGACTACGAAGCGCCGCGGGCGGACGTTGCACGGCTGAACTACTCTAAGGCCGGCGCCGCGCAGATGCAGGCATCATCCCTGGGGGCGACTTGGGCCACCTGCAGTATCCTGACGCGACTCAACTGATGGAACCGCGCGGATGACGAGCGGGCGGCCAGACCGCACTGCGTGGATCTACGTCGGCAGCTATGCCGCCCTCAGCCTCTACTTCACATGGCCCTGGCTCGCCAGCGGCGCCCGCCTCGGGATCTCGGACTGGGATCCGATCCTCTTCCAGCACGCGTCGGTCATCAAAAGCGTCTACGAGTACGGCGGGATGCCGTTCTGGAACCCGTGGTACTGCGGCGGCGACGTGCTGTGGCAGAACCCGCAGGCGCCGCTGTTAACGCCGACCTATCTGTTCGCGCTCGCGGTGCCGCTCGCCGTGGCGATGAAGCTCAACATCCTCGTGCACTACGGCGCCGGATTCGCCGGCATGCACCTGCTGCTGACGCGAATATTCCGGCTCTCCTACGCGCCGGCGGTGTTGTTCCTGGCGTCGACCTTTACGCTCGCGGGCGGCGCGGCGTTCCATCTGGTTGTCGGCCACGCCACGTTCCTGCCGTACTTCTACCTGCCGTGGACGCTGTTCTTCTTCCTCTCGGCGCTCGAGACCGGCGCCATGCGGTTCGTCGTTGGCACCGCCGCATCGATCGCGGTCGGCATCTACGCCGGCGGCACGCACGTCGTCTTCATGACGGCAGTCGGCCTCGGAGGTTTCACGATCGCCCTCGCCACGCTGCGGCGCGACTGGCGCCCGCTGGCGCTGCTGGCGGCCAGCGGAGGTCTGGCCGCACTGCTGGCTGCCCCGAAGCTCATTCCTCTTTTGCGGTTCGTCGCCACGCCCAATCTCGTCGACATCCGCTACTTCGTTCCGGAACCCGATCGAGTCACGGCCGACATGCTCCAGCACCTCTTCACCGATGCGCACCAATACCCCCGGCTGCGCTTTTCCGGCCAGTTGTACGGCTGGCACGAGTACGCGAACTACCTCGGGCCGCTCGGGCCGCTGCTCATCGCCGCCAGCTTCGTCTGGATCCTGATCGATCGTCCGGCGCGTCGCTCGAACGCGATCGGCGTCGCGCTCGCGGCGACCACGCTCATCCTGTTCGTCCTGATGCTCGGCGAGTTCGCAAGCTACGCGCCGTACGTCCTGCTGCGCCGCCTGCCGTTGATGTCGCAGTTCCGCCTGCCCAGCCGCTATACGTTGGTCGTGACGCTGTTCGGCGTCGCCATGGCCGCGTGGGTAATGGGCGGACTGACGCCTGGGGACGCCACCGATCGCCGGCTGCGGCGTTTTGGCGGCATCCTTCTCGTTCTCGGCGCCGCTGATCTCGCGTACTGGAACCGTGTACATTTCGCCGGTTCGTTTACGCTGCCGCCGTTGGCCTCGTCGTTCCGCCTGCTGGCGCGCCCGGACGCCCCGGCGATCGATCCGCACACCGACGCCTTCGCGGGCGACTCGCCGATGCTGCGCGCGATGATGGAACGCAACCAGGCGGTGCTGCAGTGCAACGAGCCGCTGCAGCTCGCCGGCGCGGTTCAGGCCGGCCGGCCGATCGTCTTCGCGGAGGGAACGGCGCGGCTGTCGGAGATTCAGTTCCGGCCCAACCGGATCAGGTTCGCCGTGCTGGCTCGCGACGCCGATCGCGTCTTCATGAACCAGCGGTATGCGGACGGCTGGCGAACGAGCGCCGGGGCGCTCGAGATCGATCCGGCGTCGAAGCTGGCGTTCGTGCGCGTGCCGCCTGGGGCAGCGGTGCGGGTCGAGCTGTTGTTCTCGCCGCCCGGGCTCGTCAGCGGATTGATTCTTCTTCTGATCGGGTTGCTGTCTTCAGCTGCGATCTGGCGGCGGACGCTCGCACCCGCGCCGGCGAATAGCATCCGCGCGCCCGGCGCGCTGCAATCCTGACGACCTCCGCCGCCATCGACGCGCCGGTGCGAATCAGCTTGACCGAGCTCTTCGCCGAGTAATACGTCACGTGAACGGGGACCTCCGCGAGCCTCAGGCCGAGCGCGCGCGCCACCAGCAGCACCTCCACGTCGATCGTGAACCCGTTTGCGCGCAGCGAACCCGCCACCCGTTCCAGCGCCGCCCGTCGGAACCCTTTCAGCCCGCATTGCGTGTCGCGCACGCCAACCTGCAGCAGCGCGCGGACGAACGCGTTGAACAGCAGGCCGACGAGATGGCGCCGGTAGAGGAAGCCGAACAGGTTCACCGGCACCGAATAACGGGACCGGTCGTGCCGGCGGTTTCCGACCGCCAGGTCGACGGACGCCAGCGCGCTGAGCACGCGATCGATCGAATCACGATCGTAGGCAAGGTCCGCGTCGGTGAGCAGCACCAGGTCGCCGCGCGCCGCCGCGAACCCGGCCCGGATCGCGCCGCCCTTGCCGGCGTGAGGCAGGCGCCGGACGCGCACGTTCGAATGCGTCGCCGCAAACTCCTCCGCCAGCCGCGCGGTCTCGTCCACGCTGCCATCGTCGATGACCAGGATTTCGGGGCCGCTGCCGAACCAACGATCCAGCGTCGCCAGCGATCCGGCGATTCGCGGCCCTTCGTTGAAGCACGGGAGCACGATCGTGAACCGCGGCGTCGCCTCGGTCATCGCGGGGCCGCCTCGCAGACCGCGTAGAGCAGCGTGCCGGCGCCGCCAAGACCTCGCGCCTCGCGGGCCGTCGTCCAGGCCCCGGCGCGCGCGGAGAGCATGCCGATCACCGGCGCCGCCAGGTTGAACGAACCCGAGCGGACCACCCTCCAGCCCGCGGCCTGCGCCGCGGCCGCCAGGCTGCGGCCGTCGTAGTGCGACTGGTGCTGCGCGTTGGCCATCGGCGGCGTCGCATGCAGCCAGTCGAGCGCGCGCTCGAGCACGACCCACAGCGAGTTGTAGTTGGGCGTGGTGACGAGGCAGCGTGCGCCGGCGTGCGCCACCCGGCGAAGCTCGCCGAGCGCGACGCGGCCGTCCTGCTCGGACAGGTGCTCGATCGCTTCGAGGAAGTAAATCTGCGAGAAGGCGCCCGATCGAAAGGGCAGCGCGCACAGCTCGCTGGCGGTCGCGCGCGCGCCCGGCGTATGCGTGCGCACGAACTGGCAGGCGCTGACCCGGAGGTCGGTGCTGACGATGTGCGATTCGGGAAACCGCCAGGTGACGATGCCCGACCCGGCCGCGGCGTCGAGGATGAGCGAGCCATTGACTGGCGGCAGCACGTGCGCGACGAGGTCGAGCCGGGCGCGATGCCACGCCCGCTGCGGCGCCCAGCCGCGCAGCAGCGCGTCCAGCTGGTATCCGCCCGCGATGTCGTGTTCGACGCTGGAATGTCCCATGCCTATTGCCGCAGCCGATTGATCTCGAACTTCGGCCCCATCCGCTCGACGCCCTCCAGCCCAGTCAACGGCAGGAACAGCGCGTCCTGCTGGTCGTACCGCCGCGACGGTCGCTCGTCCGCGACCTTGAACTCGCGCACGCGCTCGTACCGTTCGCGGACGATGCGCTCGACAGCCGCTGGGACGCGGCTGTAGAGGACGAGCGGCGACCGCTGCAGGATGATCCAGTCGGGAAACCGTCCACCGCATGTGAACGTCGCGCTCGTCTCGTCGAACTCGCACGTCTCGACGCGCAACGGCGGGTCGGACAAGCCGAACGGGATCCGTCCGTACGATTCGCCCGATTGGTACACCAGACTGCCGGACGGAATCAGCGCCGCCAGCTCCCTGGCGACGATGACCCGGTTGTCGGCGCGCGTCAACACGCGATCGAGGAGCACCACGTTGCGCGCCGACGGCGCGACGAGCGCGAGCGCGACCGCGGCGGTGGTCCACGCCCGCGCCGTATGCCGCCGGGGCGGCAGGATTGCGCGCACGGCGGCCGACGTGAGCCACGCCGCGGTCATGCAAAGAAACGGCAGGATCGGCAGCATGTCGCGCGCGAAGACGCGGTAGCCGCTGCCGGCGACGAGAAAGTAGGCCAGCGGAAACGCGAGCACGACCGCCGACGCCCGCCACCGCGTCAAGAGGAGGCCGGCTCCGCCAGCGACGCCCGCCAGGTACAACGGCCAGCCCAACGCGGCCGGCAACGTGACGACGGAGTGGTGCCACCAGCCGCGCGACAGCGCCAGCCCGTGCCCCTGCGCGAGCGTGGCGCCCTGCGCCTTCAGGTCCGCGACGAGCTGCGACCACGCAACCAGTGCGTATGGCGTCGCGCCGAAGAAGCCCGCCGCGAAAGCGGCGCTGAAGCTCGCGAGCGCCGCCGCCGATCGCCGCAGCGCGACCTTCGCGGACTGTCGATCGGCGATCGCCCGCATCGCCAGCGCCACGACCCATGGCACCCAGACGGCGAAGGCGTTGTACTTGGTGGACGTGGCGAGGCCCGCGACCAGGCCGGCGGCCGCGGCCCGACGCCATCCGGGCGCGTCCTGCCAGCGGAGAATCATCCGCACCGAGAGCACGACGAGCGCAGTCATGCTGACGTCGAGCGTGCCGAAATGCGAATCGCGCACATGCAGGAACGCAAGCGCCATGAACAGCGCCGCCACAATCGCGACCGTCTCGTCGAAGACGCGCCGGCAAATCGCGAACACCCACCAGACGGTCAGGGTCCCCATCGCGGCAGAGAGCCCCCGGCTGACATAGAAAAACGGCGCGAGACTCTGGCGGCGGCTCTCGGCAAATGCCGCCAGGCTCGTGTAGGTGCCAAACGGCCGGTTGATCGCGAACCACACGACGTAGAGGATGGCGACGGCATACAGCAGGCCGGTCGGGTACATGAAGTTCGGCGGCCTGAGAGAGCCGGACAGGAATTGGACCGCGGGGCCGGCCACCGCCGTTTCGTCGACGCGCGACCCGGCGTACGGCAGCCCGAAGCCGAGCCCCCACACCCGCACTGCCGCGGCGATGAGCAGGACCGGCAGCAGCAGCTTGCGGGCGATCACCGGAGATAGCTGACGCGGCCGTCGCGGGCGATCTGCGCCCGCCACTCGGCCTGTCGATCGATGCGGCCGCCGAGGATTTTGAAGATGAACTGCGGATCGCAGGTCGGCGGGAGCATGAACTGCGGCTCGATCGATCGCATCGGCTGCCTGAGCCGCGCAATCTGCCGCGAGCCGCTGACCAGGACTTCGTATTCGGGCAGCCGCGGCAGGGTGGACGCGAAGCGCAGGCGCGCCGGCACGATCGCCATCGCGCCGGCGCACAGCGCCACCGTGGCGACGCGCGCCGCGCGCCTCGGCACCAGCGTGGTGATGCCGAGGATCAGCGTTACCACCGCCGCCGGCATCAACGACAGATAGTAATAGTCCTGCAGGTCGCCGGCCCAGAGTGCGTAGCCGCCGAGAGCGGCGGCCTGCGGCAGGATCGTCACTGCGACGAGCGCCGGATCGTGCCGGTACCGGATCAGGAGAAGGACTGCGGACACGAGCAGAATCCAGCCGACACCGCCCGTGTACCACGGGTTGAACTCGATGAACCCGACGGCGTGAACGTAGGCGGCCCCGCTCTCCATGACGCGCAGGGGATTGCGGCCGCGAGCGACGCCGGCGATGCTGCCGGTCACGGCGCCCATCGCCGGCTGGCCGACACCCGACGCCGCCCGGTGAATCAAATAGGGCAGCTGCAGCGAAGCGACGATCGCGGCGATCGCGCACGCGCGCGGGATTGCTCCACGCCAGTTCCGGCGGACACCTTCTTCGACGAGCAACGCCGCAAACACGCCCAAGGCGACAAAGATGGCGCCGGTGTAAGCGTGCACCGCGCTCCAGGCGATCGCCGCCGTGACCGCGGTGTGCGCGAGCGACCGCCGGTGCCACTCGAACAGGACGAGCGCGGTCGCTGTTCTGGCGAGGATCGACCCGACCACCGGATTCCAGATGACGGCCGACAGCGCAAGATCGAACGGCGCCGTGGCGAGCAGCACGACTGCCGTGAGTGCCACCCAGGGCGACCCGGTGCGCCTCCAGAGCGCCATGAGCAGCAGCGCATCGCTGCCCGAATACAGCAGCGCCTGGCCGATGCCGCCGCCGTGCGGCAGGTTGTCGAACCACGGGCCAACGACGAGGCGGATCGACCAGAGAATCCAGTAGAACGCCGGGCCGATCGTGTAGCCGCCGACGTGCGTCGCCGGACCGACCAGCGGCAGGCTGGTGAATGGGCCCAGCGCGATCCCCCAGTCGCGGATTTGATCGCCGAGCATCGCGAAGTGGCGGTTGATGTGCCAGGTTCGCGCGATCGCGGTCAGCACGAAGATCGCGGCCGGCAACACGACGCGCCACCGCGCGGCAGTCGGCAGTCGGACGCGGCTGGCGTTCTGGTCGGCAATCGACTCCATCGTCGGGGTGATTCCGGGCAAGCATGCCAGAAAATCGACTGATGACGACAGCCGCTCCGCCGTTGGGGCTTACACTTGAGGCGCGGTGCTGGTCGACATTCTGCACCTCCTGCGCAACCTCCGGCGCTCGCCGTCGAGCGCGCTTGCCGCCATCCTCACGCTCGCGCTGACGCTCGGCGCCGGCGCCGCGATCTTCGCCGTCGTCGACGCCGTTGTCCTCGTGCCGCCGCCGTTCGCCAACCCCGATGCGCTCGTCACCGCCGGCGAGACGCCGATCGCGGAGTCTGGTGGAGCGCCGCGCGCGGTCGGCTACGCGACGCTCGCGGCATGGCGGGAACGCGCGGCCAGCCTCGCCACGCTCGAGGCCTCCGACGGCACCAACCTCACGCTGACCGATCTCGGCGACGCCGAACGCGTCGGCGCGATCAACGTCACGCCCGGGTTCCTGCCGCTGCTCGGCATCGCGCCAGCGCTCGGCCGCGGCTTCGAGCCCGCGGACCTCGCGCAGCCGGTCGTCATCGTCAGCCACCAGTTCTGGCGCCGGAAGCTCGCCGGCGATCCGGCCGCGATCGGCCGGCAGATCGTGCTCGGCGGGCGGCCGCATCTCGTTGTCGGCGTCCTGCCGGAGCGATTCTCGTTCCCGCTGGGCGAGAGCGATCTCTGGCGTCCGCTGCCGACGACGGCGGACGAAGCGCTGCGCTCGGGGGATCGTTTCCGCGTGCTCGCCCGGCTGCACGATCGCGTTTCGCCGGCCGACCTCGCGGCGGCGCTATTCCAGGTGAGCAGCGCCTCGTCGCCGCCGTCGCGGGCGGTGACAACGCGAATCGCGGATGCGATTGCCGGCGGCGCCACAGGCCTGCTCGTCCTGCTCGGCGGCGCCGCTGCGCTCGCCGTGCTGATCGCCTTCGTCAATCTCGCCGGCCTGCTCGTCGTCCGCTCGATCGATCGGCGCCGCGAGCTTGCGGTGCGCAGCGCCCTCGGCGCGACGCGCGGGGCAATCGCCCGCCAGGTAGTGCTCGAAGCGTCGGCGCTCGTCGCCATCGGCACCGCCGGCGGGATTCTGCTCGCGGCGTGGATCACGCCGGTCGTCGGCCGGCTGGCGCTGCAGCAGTTCGGCAACCTTGCCGCGCGCGAGCTTGCGGTGAGCTGGCGCGTCGTCGGCGCGGTTGCGATCGCGGCTGCAGCCTGCTCGCTGCTGTGTGCCTGGCTGCCGGCGACCCTCGCCGCCCGCGCCAGCGTCGCCGACGTGCTGCGCGCCGGCGCCACGGCGGCGCCGCGCGAGCGGAAGCTGCGGCGCCTGCTGGTCGGCGGTGAAGTGGCGCTCGCCTTCGTGCTGCTGGCGGCGATGACGATTGTCGGCCGGAGCCTGATCGCGGTGATGAACACCAGTCCGGGCTTCGACCCGCACGGCGTCACGACGCTGCAGCTGTCGCTGCCAGCGGCCTCGTACGGCGGCAGCGAGCGCGTGACGTCGTTCTACTCGACGCTGCAGGCAGCGCTCGACGATCGGCTCGGACCGCGCGCGGCCGCGTTCGTCGACGAGATTCCGTTGACCGGCGATCGTCGACGCACGCTCGTGCACGCGCAGCCCGCCGACACCGGCCGCGAGGCGCTCGTGCGCGCCGCTGGCGCCGGCTATTTCGAGACGATGCGGATCCCGATCCTCGCCGGCCGCGCCTTCGATCGCCTCGACAACGCAACCGCTCCGCCGCGAGCAGTCGTCAGCGAGTCGATCGCCGCGGCGCTGTTCCCCGGCGAGTCGCCCATCGGGCGGCAGCTGTGGCTGGCGCGCGCATCGCGGCCGACGGAGATCGTCGGCGTCGCCGGAGAGGTGTCGCAGCGCGCGCTCGACGATGGGGCGTCGCCGACGCTGTATGTCCCGGCGCCTCAGGCGCCGTCGAACTCGAACGTCATCGTCGTGCGAAGCACGCGTCCCGGCGACGTCGTCGCGACGGTGCGCGAGGAAGTGGCGCGTCTCGATCGCAACCTGCCGGTCTACGGGGTGCGATCGATGGACGACGTGGTGGCGGCGTCGCCGGGGGTGCCGGTGCGGCGCGTGCTGACGGCCGCGCTCGCCGGCTTTGCGGCGCTCGCCGTCGTGCTGGGCGCGCTCGGTCTGTTCGGTGCCGCCGCGCACGATGTGGCGCGCCGGCGGGTCGAGCTGGCGCTGCGCATTGCGCTCGGCGCCGATCCGCGCCGCATTCTGCTCGACACGGTCGGCCAGGCGATCGCGATCGTCTCCGTCGGGCTCATTGCCGGTGTCGTCCTCTCCATCTGGACCGCGAGAGCGCTCGTCAGCGTGCTCCCCACCTCTGCAGGCCTGGACGTCGTCAGCCTGGCGCTGCCTGGGGCTGCGCTGCTCCTCATCGGCGCCGTCGCCGTGCTGCCAGTGGCACTGCGTGCCTCTCGCACCGACCCGCTGAGCGGCCTCCGCGCCGAGTAATACCGCGCACCGCCTGCCTCCCCGACTGCCTTCGGCTCGACGCGGGAACGTCTGTTGGTAGTAACGCCCCCGCTCGCTATATTTGAAGGTTTACAAGGGACCCTGAGCCTCAACATGAAAACCGCGACCCGCGTTCTTCTTTCAGTGCTCGTATCAGCCTTCGCGATGCGCGCGTCGGCCCAATCTCCCAACACCTCGACGCTCATCGTGGTCGCGGTCGACCAGACCGGCGCGGTCGTCCCTGATGCGAAGGTGACGGTTGCCAACATGGCGACCGGCGCCAGCCGCGAGGCGGTCTCCGGCGCCGACGGCTCCGCGTCAATCGCCGCGCTCTCGCTCACCGGCACCTATACCGTCAGCGTGGAGAAACCCGGGTTCACCGCCGACGCCGTGAAGGACCTGACGCTGCGCGCCGGCGAGACGGCGACCGTCAAGGTGAAGCTGGTCGCGAGCGGCGGACAAACCGACGTGACCGTCTACGGCACGACGCAGGGCGTGCGCTCGGATCCGCAGATTGGACGCCGTCTCGACGACGTGACGATCGACGAGGCGCCGATCCTCGGCCGCAAGGTGACGACGCTGCCGCTGCTCAACGCCTCGTTCCGGCAGGCGAAGGGCACCGGCGACCTGTTCGTCAACGCCACCTATTTCGTCACCGGCGCCGGTGGACGGCGTCAGACGACGGTCACGCTCGACGGCGCCAACAACGACGAGGGCTGGGGACGCCAGACGATGATCGCGACGGTGCCGATTGGCGCCATCCAGGAGATGTCGCTCCTCTCCAACGCCTTCTCCGCGGAGTTCGGCTGGACGTCCGGGCCGGCGCTGAACATCGTCACCAAGTCGGGCACCAACGCGCTGCGCGGCGAAATCCTGGCGATGGGACGCCCGGGCGGCACGCAGGCCAAAACGTTTTCGACCCGCGGCTTCTGCCCGCCCTCGGTCGCGAGCTGCACCACGCCGTCGACGCTCGCCGCCATCAACCCGGCGGACGTGCCCGACGTGCTGTCGCAGTTCTCCGGATCGGCCGGCGCGCCGCTGGTGAAAGACAGGACCTTCTTCTTCGCGAC
>Ga0068867_100002141_pt1 | contig 13858 bp, 10 predicted proteins | sample KBSMisM32_FD_65649 | JGI IMG/M metagenome (GOLD analysis project Ga0068867, IMG submission 65649) | Miscanthus rhizosphere microbial communities from Kellogg Biological Station, Michigan, USA - KBS Miscanthus M3-2 | ecosystem: Host-associated > Plants > Roots > Rhizosphere > Soil ...
TCCATGGTGGTCAGGCCGTCCTTGACCTTGAGCAGGGAGTCTTGGTGGAGGGTCTTCATGCCGGCGCGCATACAGATCTTCTTCAATTCGGCGGTCTCCATGCCCTTGTTGATGCCCTCGATGAGTTCCTCGGTGGTGATCATCAGCTCGTGGATGCCCACGCGGCCCTTGTAACCGGAACCGCCGCATTTCGGGCAGCCCTTGGGCGCGGCCTTGTAGATCGGGCCGCTCCAGCCGAGGGCCTTTTCAAGCAGCTCCTTTTCGCGGGGCGAGGGTTCGGTCTGCACCTTGCAGGTCTTGCACACGCGGCGCATGAGGCGCTGCGCGCACACGCACAGGAGCGACGACGAAATCATGAACGGCTCGATGCCCATGTCGGTCAGACGGGCGACCGTGCTCGGCGCGTCGTTGGTGTGGAGCGTCGAGATGAGCAAGTGACCGGTGAGCGCCGCCTCGACGGCGATGTTGGCGGTTTCCTTGTCTCGAATTTCGCCCACCAGAATGATGTCGGGGTCCTGACGAAGGAAGGCGCGCAGCGCGCTGGCGAACGTGAGGCCGATCTGCCGGTGCATCTGCATCTGGTTGATGCCATTCAGCGTGTATTCGATCGGATCCTCGGCGGTGCGGATGACGAGCTCGGGCGAGTTGATCTCGTTGAGCGCGGAGTAGAGCGTCATCGATTTGCCGGAGCCGGTCGGTCCGCAGTGCAGGATCATGCCGTAGGGCTGGCGGATGACCTCACGGTATTTTTCCAGGTTTTCCTGGGAGAAGCCGAGCGCGGTCATGGGCAGCGTGGACTTCTGCTTGTCAAGGATACGCATGACCACGCCCTCGCCGTGATTGAGCGGTGCGGTCGAGACGCGAAGGTCGATGTCGATGCCCTTCTTCGTGTATTGCTTGAAGACGATGCGGCCGTCCTGCGGCAGGCGACGCTCGGCGATGTCGAGGTTGCACATGATCTTCAGGCGGGCGACGAGGGCCGGGCCGACCTTGGCGGGAAGACGCAGCTTTTCGTGGCAGATGCCGTCGATGCGGTAGCGCACGATCATCTCCTTTTCCTGCGGCTCGATATGGATGTCGGACGTGCCGGCGAAATAGGCGTCTTCGATGATGCGGTTGGAAAGCTGGATGATCGGGCCGGAGTCCTCGGTGACGCTTTCCTCGGCGACCGCCTCGCCGGCGGTGCCGAACTCCACGCCGATCTGCTGGACGACATCGTCGAAGCCGGCGCCGGCCTGGTTTTCCTTGGCGGCGAACTTCTCCTTGATGTCCTTGTCGCGGCCGAGCAGGCGCACGACCTTCATGCCGGTCATCTCCTGGATCTTGGCCGGGATGGAGACCTCGAAGGGATTGGCAAAGGCGACCAGCAGCACGTCGCCGACCTGGCCGACGGGCAGCACGAGGTGCTCCTGGCAGAACTCCATCGGGATGCGCTCGTAGGTCTGCGGGGTCACGCGCCAGCGGGCGACGTTGAAGGGCGCCATTCCCACGGCGCGGGCGCGGGCGACGAAGATCTTGAAGGGCGTGAGCTGGTATTCGTCGATCAGCAGCTTGTCGAGGGCGTCGCCGTTGAGATCGGCGGGGTGATGAAGGAGCGTCTCGCGCTGCTCGGCCGTGAGGCGGCCCATCTCCACCAGCTTGCCGACGATCTGTGTCTGGATTTTTCCGAGAGGCATGGCGGGTTATTTCGTGGTCGCTGAAGGGGTGCCGGCTCGCGCGGCCTCGGTTTTTTCAAAGTGATCGGTGAGCATTTCCAAGGTCGTCCCATACCAGACGACGGGGGCGCCGAGCTGTTTCTCCCAATAGCTGCGGACGGCCGGGCTCAGGTAATAGGCGGTCGCGATGAAATACACGTCCTCCTCGCGGTCGAAGGGCACGGACCAGGTGGCCCAGCAGGCGCCAAGATCGGTGGTCGCGCGCAGGTCCTCGGGAATGTCGTAGGAACGCAGATCGACCAGGCCGGCGCCCTGTTCGTCCACCGCATACTGGAGGACGTCGCCCTCCTTCACGACCTGCAGCTCGTAGGCGAGAATCGAGAGCACGGAGCCCTTGCGATAATTGCCCGTGGAGATGAGCTCGAGCAGGCGCTCGTTGGCGGCCTCGAGGTTTTCGATTTTGACGAGGTTCGCCTCGACCAGGCTGGCGCCGAGGAGGCGGTTCGCCCGCATCAGCAGCGAGCGGTGTTCGGGACTTAGGCTGCTCATGGTCGTGAAGGCGGGGTTCAGGCGGTTTTCTTCATCATGCGCGGCTTGCCCCCGTGCTTGATGACGCGCTTGCGCAGGGCGAGCTTGAGCTCCTCCAAGCCCTCGCCGGTGGCGCAGGAGATCTTGATGATGTCCACCTTGTGGCGGGTCTTGAACTTCTTGAGGTTCGCGGCGGCCGCGGCGACGTCCATCTTGTTGGCCACGACAACGCGGGGCTTTTTGAGCAGGGACTTGTCGTAGAGCTTCAGCTCATCGACCAGCGTCTTGTAGTCGTCGCGCGGGTCGCGGTCGTCGGTGCCGGCCATGTCGATGAGGAACATGAGCAGCGTGCAACGCTCGATGTGGCGGAGGAACCGGTGGCCGAGGCCGCGGTTCTCGCTGGCGCCCTCGATGAGTCCGGGCACGTCGGCGAGGAGCAGGCGGTCGAAGGTCTCGGGATACTCGATGACGCCGATCTGCGGATGCAGCGTGGTGAAGGGATAGGCGGCGGTCTTCGGACGGGCCTTGGTGATGCGCGCGGTGAGGGAGGATTTGCCGGCGTTGGGGAAGCCGACGAGGCCGATGTCGGCAATGCTCTTGAGAACGAGGCGGAACTTGCCGAGTTCGCCGGGCTGGCCGGCGTTGGCGCGTTTGGGTGCGCGATTGGTGGGAGTTTTAAAGTGAGTGTTGCCCCAGCCGCCGTTGCCGCCCTTGCAGAGGACGATCTGCTGGCCGTCCTCGACGAGTTCGGCGACGATCTTGCCCGTTTCCTCGTCGATCACGACGGTGCCGAGGGGAAGGCGCAGGATGCAGTGTTCGCCCTCTTTGCCAAACTGGTCGGAACCGCGGCCGGGTTCGCCGGCCTCGGCGTTCCAGTGCGGCTTGTATTTGTAGTCGATGAGGTTGTTGGTGTCGTCATCGCCCAGCAGGATGACGTCGCCGCCTCGCCCGCCGTCGCCGCCGTTGGGGCCGCCCCACGGCTCGTATTTTTCGCGGCGGAAGCTCACGGCTCCGCGCCCACCATCACCTGCTTGGACTTTGATTACGCACTCATCGACGAACATAGAACCGGATGGTGCACAAAGCGGAGCGCTTGCCAAGGGGTGCGTTTACAAATGGCGGTAAAACTCCCCCCGGCATATTTCGGCGGCGACCGGCGCCGATCAGGGCGCTGCCTTCTTTTTATCCTTCATCTCGGCCATCACCTCGGCGGCGGCACGTTCGCCGATCTCGCGTCCCCACTCCTGGCCGATCTTCATGCTTTCCTGCATGATTTGCGGCAACGTCTGCAGCACGCGCTGGCCGGCGGGGCTCGAGTAAAAGGCATTCACCGCGCGAAGATCCTCCAGCGTGTAATATTTGTCGTAGAGCGGGATGATTTTTTCGATCAACTCGGAGGTGTGGATCTTCTGGGAGAAGCGCCGCCAAAACTCGGGCGGCACGCCTTTCATGTTCACCGACATCCCCTGGATCATTTGCGCCATCATCTGATCCGCGATCCGCTCCATGCCCGTCAACTTGAGCATGGTTTCGATTTCCTGGCGCTTGGCCTTGTCGATCTCGGCCTGAAGCAGGCCGCTCGAGCTCAGAAGCAGGATGACGGTAACGATTTTGATGAACTTCATAAAAATAAACTGAACTCAACTCACCCCATCATCCAAGCGCCCCCGGATCGTTCACAACGCCAGCCGGATGCCCTTGCGCAGGTAGGTCGGGACGTCGAGATCCTGGCCCTCGAAAAGGTTGCGGTCGGTCTTGTCGAAGTGGCCGCGGCTCTCGAGTTCGTTGAAGGAAAACTCGTCCTGCGCAACGGGGGCGAGCGGAAGCTCGGACGTGGACGCGACCTTGGCCTTCGCCTTGGGTGCGGTCGCCACCGGCTGGGAGGCAACGGCGACGGGAGCAGGAGCCTCCTCCGTCTCGATGGGCAGCTCGCCCGCGGCACGGGCGGGCGCGGGCGCGATCGCGCGCGTGGGGCGGGCCAGCGTGGACGGACGGCGCACGCCGCCGGCGCGTCCGCCGATGTCGCTCGTGCCGAGCACGACGACCTCGACCTTGCCCTGCATGTCTTCGTCGATCACCGCGCCCATGATGACGTGGGAATCGCGGCCGAACTGCTCGGTCACGGCGGTCATGATCTCGTTGACCTTGGGCAGCGTGAGATCGGTGCCGCCGACGATGTTGACCAGCAGGCGGTCGGCCTTGCGGGCAAACTCGGGCGTGGCCAGCAGCGGGCACATTCTCACGCCCTCGATGGCGTCGGCCACGGCGTTCTCGCCGGAACCAGCACCGAGGCCGAAGAGCGTCTTGCCACCGCGTGTATGGAACGCCTGGCGGAGCGTGGCGAAGTCGAGGTTGATGAGGCCGGTGCGGAAAAGCATCGACCAGATCGATTTCACACCGCGACCGATCCACTCATCGGCGCGCGCGAAGGAATCGAGCGCAGTCTCACCCTCCTCGGCCTGCTGGAGCAGGATGTCGTTGGGCAGCGGGATGACCGCGTCACACACCTTGCGGAGCGCGGCGAGGCCTTCCTCGGCCTGCTTCACGCGGCGGCCGCCCTCGAAGGTGAACGGCAGCGTGACGAATGCGATGACCAGCGCGCCGGACTCGGCGGCAATCTCGGCGACGGCCGGGGCCGCGCCGCTACCGGTGCCGCCGCCCATGCCGGCGACGAGGAACACCAGGTCGCAGTCCTTGACGACGGCGGCGATTTTTTCGCGATCAGCCTCGGCGGCGTCGCGGCCGAGGTCGGGATCGCCGCCCGCGCCGAGGCCGCGCGTGACGGACGAACCGATGAAAATCTTGTCCTGCACCGGCGAGTTGCCGAGGGCCTGGTGGTCGGTGTTGATGACCGCCATCTGGAGGCGGTCGAGGTTCTCCATCTTGAGACGGTCGACCGCGTTGGAGCCGGCGCCGCCGATACCCACGACCTTGATCGCAATGGTGCGGTCGGTGAGGATTTCGTGGGAGAGCGGGAGTTCGTTGGGAGTCATGGCGTGATCCTCGTTGGGTGCGTTCAGGCGGTCGCGAAGAGTTTGCTCATCCATCCCGGGGCGCGCGTGCGGCTACGCGGGGCGGCGAGATCGGCGCGCGAGCTGAGTCCGTATTGCAGGAGCCCGAGCACGCTGCTGAAGCCAGGATCGCGGAGGTTTTCCGCCACCCAGCCGGGGGCCTCGCCGAGACGGGCCTGCACGCCGAAGACGCGCGCGGCGGCCTCCTCGATGCCGGGGAGCTTGGCCGTGCCGCCCGTGAGGATGACGCCTGCGGCGGTCTTTTCGGGAGAGAACGCGGCGCCGAGTTTTTTGCGGACCACCTCGAAAAGCTCGGCGGTGCGCGCGGCGGTGATCTGCTCGATGGTGTGGCGGGGGAACTGGCGGTCGCCGATGGCGAAGTCGCCGTTGAGCCAGACCTTCTCGGCGCGGTCCTTGGTGGCGACCGTGCCGCGGCCAAAGCGAAGCTTGAGCTTCTCGGCCTGGCCCTCGGTCACGCGGAGCCCGAGGCTGAGGTCGTTGGTGAGGTGGACGCCGCCGACCGGCACGACACCGGTGAGCTGGGCGCAGCCGTCGCGGTAGAGCACAAAGTCGGTGGTGCCGGCGCCCACGTCGATCACGAGCACGCCGTTCTGCTTGTCTTCGGAGGAGGCGAGGATGGCGCCCGAGGCGAGGCTGGAGAGGATCAGTTCGGCGACGCGGACGTTGAAGCCGCGGATGACATGGATGTTGTCGGCGATCTTGCCCTCGTGCCCGTGCACGGTCCAGTAGCCGGCCTCGAGGCGCTGACCCACGAGGTTCTCGGGGTCGGGCACGCTGCGACCGTCGAGCCGGAAGGGACGGCGCAGATGGTGAACCACCATGCGGCCCTCGGGAAGATTTTTGGCCTTGGCGAGACGGCAGACGGTGTCGATGTCGGGCGAGCCGACGAGGTTGTCGGCCGCAGAAACGTTGACGGAAGCCTCGTTGTAAAAGCCCTCAAGGTGGCCGCCGGTCTGGGCGAGGTAGACCTCGTCGATGCGCGTGCCGGCGCTCTGTTCGGCGGCCATGAGGGCGCTGTGCGTGGCCTCGCTGGCCGCCTTGAAATCGGAGACCGCGCCCTTGATCACGCCGCGCGACTGGCATTCGCCGACCCCGATGATGTGAAGCGTGCGGCCCTGGGTGAGCTCGCCGATGAGGACGCTGACCTTGGAGGTGCCGATTTCAACGGCGCCGATGAACTTGGTTCTAGAAATCACGTTTCGAAGGAGAAGAATTGCGGGAAGGCAGGGCGAAAAGCGCGGTCCCCGAAGGAGAGGCCGGCCGGAGAGCGGAGGCGGACGAACGGGACGGCTCGCGGCCGTCCGGCGGAGTGGTGTCGAAGAAGGAAACCGGGACCTGCTTGTCACCGATGGCGAGATTGACGGACTTGAGCTGACCGGCGGTGTTCTGGCGGCGCGTCTCCTCCATGATGTAGTCGAGGCGGGCGAGCTGGCGGTAGAAGCCGTCCTGCGAGGAACCGAACGTGATCGCTTCGACCTCGGAGGATTTGACCGAGAGCGTGCGGTCGAGCCCGAAGCGGGCGAGCGAGACAATCTTGAACGTGTGATAAAGCGCAGGGGCCGAGACCTGGGCCGTGCCGAGCAGATCGGCGACGGTGTCCATGCCCTCGATGCGCTCAAAGCCGGCACCCTCGCGGACCAGTTTCACGCCGTCGATGAACGGCAGGGCGTCGACCATCTCCACGTTATATCCAAAGCCGGAATACACCATGCCGTCGCGGGCGACCATGAACGACACCGGCGAGGCGTCGCCGATGCGCGCCACCACCCGGGCGACCGGCGTGCGCTCCTGCAGAGTCACCACCAGAATGTCGGGAAAACGGCGTTCGATGACCGCCTTGCTCACCTGGCCGCTCTCCTCGAGGCGGTGCTTCAAGTCGACCAGGTCGGCCTCCATCAGGCTCGCCTTCTTCGGCAGGTCGAGGGTCCGCTTGACCCAGGCCTTGTCGAGCACGCCGTCGGTGCGCACCGCGTAGTCGCGGATCGGCACGCCCTTGGTCGGGGCCGTGATGCGCGCGGGATTCGTTTCCCAAAGCGTGACCACCTCGTAGACGCCCCAGCCGGCCGCACCGAGCACCAGCACAAGGCCGATAATGTTGCCGACGGCCATCGCCAGACGCTTCTTCCCCTCGCGCCCCAGCGTGCGGATGCGCGGAGCCACCGGCTGCGGAATGTCGCGCCAAGTGCGGGTGGTGGGAGGATTGAGGCCGAGCTGACTCATGAAACGGTCGTCTGGGAACCCCGGCGGAAACGCTGCACGGCGGGACTCACCAATTCACGGACCAACCCGGTAAAATCCAGCCCGACGCAGCGCGCGCTCATGGGCAAAAGACTGGTCTCCTTCATGCCGGGTAGCGTGTTGATTTCGAGTAAATAAAGCGGGTTGTTCACATTTTGCTCACAGAGGATGAAATCCACCCGGGCGTAGTCGCGGCACCCGCAGGCCGCGAACGCGGTTTCGGCGGCGGTCTGGGCGGCCTGGGTCATCGCCTCGGTCAGGGGTGCCGGCGCGAAATAGGAGGTCGCCCCTTTTGTATATTTGCTGGCGAAATCATAGACTCCCGACTTGGGCCGGATCTCGACCACGCCCATGGCCTTGCCGTGGAGCACACCCACCGACAACTCGCGGCCGACGAGGCGCTGTTCGATGAGCCAGTTGCCCGACTTGATCGCGTCCAAAGCCTGCGCCAGCACCGCACGGTCGGTCGCCACCGTCAGACCCACGCTGCTGCCCTGGTCGTTGGGTTTCACGACCACCTGGTCGCCCAACGCCGCGATGACCGCGTCGGCGGTCGGTTTTTGGGCGGCGGAGAACGTCAGCCCCTTCGCCACGGTGATCCCGCGGGCGGCCGCGGCGGCCTTGGTGGCGGCTTTGTCCATGGTCAGCGCGCTGGCAGCCGCGTCGCAACCGGCGTAGGCCACGCCCGCCGCGTCGAGCAGGCGCTGCATGCCGCCGTCCTCGCCAAACGTGCCGTGCAACGTTGAGAACACCACGTGGCGCGCCGGATCGAGCCCGGCGGGGAGCGCGTCGGCCTCAACTTTGAACAGCCGCGTCGGGAAACTGCGCGCGAGCGCGACCGCCGAGGCCGCGCCGGAACCGAGCGACACCTCGCGCTCGGATGACGTGCCGCCGCAGAGGACGGCGATGATGGGTTCGCTGTTGTTCATAAAACGTCTTTCCACTGTTTGCCGTAAAGCAGCACCTCGGGTTCGAGCTTCACGCCCTGCGCCTGCTCGACGCGGGCGCGCACGCGGCGCACCAGCTCGATCACGTCGCCGGCGGTCGCGTTGCCCCGGTTCACGATGAAATTGGCGTGCACCGCCGACACCTCGGCGTCCCCCACCCGCTCGCCTTTGAGACCGCTCACATCGATCAACCGTCCCGCCGAGTCGCCCGGCGGATTCTTGAAAATGCACCCGGCGCTCGGCTCGCGCGGCTGGGACTTCTGGCGCTTGTCCTTGTAAACCTCGATCTGCTTCGCGATGGCCGCCGCCTCGGACTGCGAGGCGGGCTTGAGCAGCGCACCGAGCGCGATGGCGTCGTGCAACTCGGCGCAATGCCGGTAGTCCACGTGCATCTCGGCCTTCTTCAGCGTGCGCACCTCGCCGTCGAGGGTCATCAACGCGACCTCCTCGACCACGTCGAACATCCACCCGCCCATCGCGCCCGCGTTCATGCGCAGCGCCCCGCCCAGATTGCCGGGAATGCCTTCCAGAAATTCGAAGCCCACCAGACCCGCCTTCGCGGCGAGTCCGCACAGGTTTTTCAAACGCAACCCCGCGCCCGCCCACACGCGACCGTCGGCGCGCGGTTCAAAAATCTCCCACGCCGGCTGGCGCAGGCTGATCACGAGTCCGTCCACGCCTTCGTCGGGCACCACCAGATTGGAGCCGCGCCCAAGCACGATCACAGGCAACGCCAGCCGCTTTGCCGTCTTCACCAGCGCCTGCAAATCGGCGGTGTTCGCCGGCTCGGCATAGAGGCGCGCCGAGCCGCCAAGGCGCATGGTGGTTTTGCCCGCGAGCGGTTCCTCGCGTTTCACCTGCGTCGTCGCGGACACCGTCGCGCGCAACGTGTCGGCCAACCGGTCCCAGTTCGCGGACACGACGCCGGCGAGCCAGTCGCGCGCCATCACGTCGATGTCGCCGGCGCCGACAAACGCCACCAGATCGTCCGCGCGCAAGTCGCCCGCCAGCACGGCGAGCGTGGCGGCGGAATCGTTTTCGCGATACACCACCGTCAGCTTCGGGTCGGCGCACGCGCGCAACGCCCTGCAGAGATCCGCCGTCGTGCCACCGGCAATCGGAGCCTCGCCCGCGCCGTAGACATCGAGCAGGTAAACCGCGTCGGCCGTGGCCAGCGCGGCGGCGAACTCCGTCTTGAATTGCGCGGTGCGGCTGTAGCGGTGCGGCTGAAACACCGCGACCAGCCGGCCCTTCGCGCGTTTGCGCAGGCTGCCGAGCAGCGCGCGGATCTCCGCGGGATGATGCGCGTAATCCTCGACCGCCGTGAAATCACCCGCCGCATGCAGCACCGCCTGGCGACGGCGCACGCCCGGATACTCGGCCAGCGAACGGCCGGACAGGTGCGCCGCCCCCATCACCTGCGCCGCCGCGAGCGCGGCGGTGGCGTTGAGCGCGTTGAAATCGCCGATGGCCCGCACCGTGGCGGTCGCAAAGGGGAAACGTCCGCCCAGCGCCAGCTCGGTGAAGCCGCCGGACGCCGCGACCACCTCGCCGCGATAATCTCCCGCCGCAGTTCCAAACGTGATCGCCGGACGGGAGAGTCGCGCGGCCACGCGGCGCGACATTTCGCAGCCCGCGTTGATGATCACCGCGAGCTTCGTGCGCTCGAACAAGGCGAGGAACGCCGCTTCCAGATCGGCCGCCGTGCGATAGTGGTCGGGGTGGTCCCAATCGAGATTCACCGCGAGGGCGATCTCCGGCGAAAACGCCGCGATGGTGCCGTCGCTCTCGTCGATCTCGGCCACGACCCAGTCGTTTTCACCGACGCGGCCGGGGGCGAGATGGTCGTCGTTAAAAAGTCCGCCCAGCACGTAGCCCGCCGGGAAACCGGCCGAGCGCAGCGCCGAGGCCAGCATGGCGGTCGTGGTGGTCTTGCCATGCGAACCACACACCGCGACCAGCTTCCGGTCGCGGGTGGCCTCCGCCAGCAATTCGCCGCGGCGCACAACCGGGATGCCGCGGGTCTTGGCGGCAACCCTGACCGGATGCGAGGGCGCGATCGCCGAGGAGCACGCGACCAACTGGCAGTCGGCGGGGATTTGTCCCGCGCCGGTGATCGTCACGCCCGCGCGTTCGAGTTGCACGCGCATGGCCGCGACCATCGCGTCGTCCTCGCCGCTCACGCGAAATCCGCGCTGCGCCAGATAGACGGCCAGCGGGCCCACGCCCATGCCGCCCACGCCCGCGCAATGCACGGCGGCGACGTCACGTCCGAAAAGTCTGGGGATTGCGGCGCTCATGCGGCGGGCTTTTTCGTGAGCGACTCCAGATCGTCCAGGATGAACGCCAGGGTCGCCGCATGATCGAGGCGGTGCAGGCGGGCACGGATGCTTTGCAGGCGCGTGTCGTCCTTGAACAAGGCGAACACCTCGCGGGTGAGCCCGGTGAGATTGGTCTGCTCGATCACCAGGCCGGCGCCTTGCTGGGCGAACCACTCGGCGTTGGCGCGCTGGTGGTCGTCGGCGGCGTGCGGATACGGCAGCACGATGGCAGGCGTCTCGCAGCGGATCAGCTCGGCGATCGAGCCGGCGCCCGCGCGGCCGATCACCAGATCGGCGGCGGAGAGCAGCGCGGCGACCTGGTCGCAGAACGGAACGAAGATCGCGGTGACCGGCTTGCGGTCGTTGCCGACGAGCGACTGCACCTCGGCGGCGCCCTTGCCCAGGCCGGTCACGCAATAAAGCTGGATGCCCTCGGCGGCGAGGTGCGGGAGTTCGCGACGCGCCCAGTCGTTGAGCACGGTCGCGCCCTGGCTGCCGCCGAAGATCGCGAGCACTTTTTTGGACGGATCAAGGCCGAGCAGGCGGCACGCCTCTTCCCGCGGCAGACGGGCGATCTCGCGGCGGACCGGCAGGCCGGCGTGACGCAGCACGTGTTTCTTCACTCCCGGCAGATCGATGCCCGGAGGCAGATAAACCCGGCGGGCAAAACGCGCGAGCGAGCGAATCGCCCGACCCGGCACGCGGTTGGCCTCGTGCAGCGCGACCGGCACGCCGCGCAGGCGGGCGGCCAAGATGATCGCCGCGGTGGTGAACCCGCCGAAGCCCACGATGCCGGCGGGCCGGAGCGTGCGCACGAGTTTCATGCTGACGAAAAAACCCTTGGTCTGCGACACCACGAACTTCGCGAACCCGACCGGATCCTTCGCGAACGGCGCGCCGGGAATGGGCACGAAGCGCAGGTGCGGGTATTTCTCGATGAGACGCGCGTCCACACGTTTTTGACTGATGAGCAGCGTCGCGGTGTGTCCGCGTTCGGAAAGACCCTCGGCCAGCGCGATGCCGGGCGAAAGGTGGCCGCCGGTGCCGCCGCAGGAGATCAGAAAGTTGCTCATGACAATTCCTCCATCGCCCGGCGTCCGCGGCCCAGGCCGGTGCGCGACCAGGTGCGCTGCGTGTTCATGATGATGCCGATCAGGATGCCCATGAGCAGGAGATTGGAGAGACCCGCGCTGATGAACGGCAGCGACATGCCCTTGGTCGGAAACATTCCCGTCACCACGCCGAGGTTGATGATCGCCTGGAGGCAGATCATCAGAATGGTGCCGGAAACGAGCAGGTATTGGAAAAGATTGGGCGCGCGGCGCAGGTGCAGAAAACCCGCGATGAAGATGATCGTGAACACGCCCACGACGCCGAGAGTAAACGACAGCCCCAGCTCCTCGCCGATCACCGCAAAAATGAAGTCCGTGTGCGCCTCGGGCAGGAAGTTCATCTGCTGCCTTCCCTGCCCCAGCCCGACGCCGTCGGTTCCGCCCACGGCGAAGGCCAGCAACGACTGCCAAAGCTGGTAGGTGCCCGACTGCTTGTTGCCCTCAACGTCCATGTAGGCGGTGAACCGCTGCAGCCGGTTGGGGATCAAAATGACCACCACGGTGAGCGCCGAAGCCGCCATCACCACCGCCGGGATAATGTAGCGCCAGCTTCCGCCGGCCAAAAAAAGCATCAGGAGGCCGACCGTGAAAATCAGCGCGGCCGTGCCCAGATCGGGCTCCTTGGCCACCAACGCGGCGAACACCACCACGATGCCGATGGGAATCAGAAAGCCGCGCTTGAACTCGGCGATGCGCGTTTGATTGAGCGCCAGATAATGCGCGAGGCAGAACACCATCGCGATCTTGGAGAGCTCGGAGACCTGCAGGCGGATGGGACCCATTCCGAGCCAGCGGCGGCTACCCTTTACCGAGATGCCGATGTGCGGCACCAGCACCAGCAGCAGCGCAAAGATCGCCGCGCCGCCCACGACCCACACGTGGCGGCGGGCGTATTCCAAATCCAGGCGGCTCACCACCCACGCCGCGAAACCCGCCGCCACCACGCCGACGACCTGCTTGTTCAGATACGAGTAAGGTCCGCCTTTGAAGGAGATCGTCGCGCTGAACAGGATCGTGAGTCCGAGGAAAGCCAGCCCGATGGCGCACACGATGATGATCGCGGCGGGATTGAACGTGAAGCGTCCGCGATGGATGTCGGGCGCAGGAACGTCGTGAGCCATCTGGGCGGTTTCCGGGAGTGCGTGGGTGAACGAAGCGGGTTACTTAAAAACCAGTCGGACTTATTCGGTCTTGGACGCGCCGGACTCTTCGACGCGAATCACGGGAGCGCCTTCGGTGGACTCGGGGGCGGGCGTGATGAGCGGCGAGCCGCCGGCCGGGGCCGGAGCGGACTCGATCACCGGAGAGGTGAAGATCGGAGCAGCCGGAGCGGTGGCGGCGGGCGCGACCGCCGGAGCCGCGGGAGCGGCCTTGACCGTCGTGGCGGGCTTGGTGGTCGTCGCGGATTTGGTCGTCGCAGCCTTGGTGGTGGCCGCGGCGGGGGCGGACTTGGTCGGAATCTTCAGCGTCTGGCCCACGCGGATCTTGGTGGGATCGGCGATGTTGTTGGCGGTGGCGATGTCACCGACCTTGACCTGGTATTTCTTGGCGATGGTGCCGAGCGTCTCGCCGGCCTTGATCACGTGCGTGACGGTCGTGGTCGTGTGGGCGGCGGCAGGCGCGGCCACGGCGGCCGGAGCGGCCATCGACGTCGCGGCGGGCGCGACGGCGGGCGCGGCCTCGGAGGTCTTGCCGGGGATCACGAGCTTCTGGCCGAGCTTCAGCGTGGAGTCGGTGCGGAGATTGTTGGCCGCGGTGAGCTGCTTCACGCTGACACCGTTCTTCTTGGCGATGATCCAGAGGTTGTCGCCCTTGGCCACGGTGTAGGTGGCGGGAGGCGGCGGCGCGGTGACCTCGGCGGCGGTGGCGGTGCCGGGACGCGTCGGGCTGAAGCGCACGGCGGCGGTCTCGCCGGCCGGGGCGGGCGCAACCACGGGCGAAGTGGTGTCGGCGGGGGACAGCGGGGAAACATCCGGGCCGCCGGTGGCGGTCGCGGAGGCGGCCGGCTTCTTGCTCGTGGAGCGG